>Ga0179593_1531527_pt1 | contig 15080 bp, 21 predicted proteins | sample CZODoug2_1_08_16_FD_185931 | JGI IMG/M metagenome (GOLD analysis project Ga0179593, IMG submission 185931) | Vadose zone soil fungal communities from Angelo Coast Range Reserve, California, USA - CZODoug2_1_08_16fungal (PacBio error correction) | ecosystem: Environmental > Terrestrial > Soil >... | reverse complement strand
CTTGGTAGCCAGGAAGTCAGCTGTTTCTCTTTGTGTTCCCTCCTGGTGTTGGAACATTCTCCGATTGCGGTGGGGATCCCTCCCCCCCCCTTGGGCTCCTTCCCCGCCCGGTCACAACGTCTACCTGCCTCCGAAAAAGTGGGAAAGTCCCAGTTCTTTTCCCAACCCCTGGACGAGGACCCCCCTTCCCCTTTGCCGGCGCGCCCATGGGAAGGATTAACCTTTTTCCAGCCCCAGTTCTTCAGGGGAGGGACCCCCCCACTCCCCATTTTTTAAACGGAAAGTTGACCCCCATTCCGCAGGCCCTCCTGGTTCTTATACATTTCTCAGGTCCACCCCATTTATTCTCCCCCGAGATCGGGCCCACCAAATTGCGGGCCTTTTTTCCTTTCCAGTCCCTCCTAGGCCCCCTCGGCCCAAACTTTGCTTTGCTTCCGGCTTTATCTTTTTTTGTTTTTCACCTTTCCCCCAGTTCCATTTACCCGAGGTTGCCCAGGGACCTTTTTCGGAGCCCAGTTTGAAAACCCACTTTGTTATGGAATGATACAAAAGGAAACCCCCATTTTTTTTTCCCCTGCCCATCGGTCTTTTTCCTGTATTTTTTTTTTTTAGTATTGGGGCGGTATAACTTTTTCCCAACCCACCCCCCCCCCTCCCCCTTTTTCCCCCAGCCCTCCGGGTGGGGGAAAAACACCCCTTTTTATTTCCTCAATTTGTTCGCCAGGGCACTTTGGAACAGACACAGAAAAAATCCACACACCCACTGGTTTTTGGTTGATTCCACCAGAGGGTTAGGTTTTTTAACAAACCCCACGATGATTGACAAGGTTTTGGGCCATTTTCGCTTGTCCCCAAAGACTGGGGGTTTTCTGCCGTCCCCTTCCTGATTTCCCCGCCTTTGCCCCCCCTAAACGTAAGGACTCTCCACCATCCCTTTCCGTTTAACCCCCACCCACTCCCGCCCCCGTTGGTGAAAACCTCCGGTCCACTTTCTTTTTCCGAAATCTTTTTTTCTTCCCCATTTTTTCTGTTTTTTTTTTTGGTTTTGTGAGAGTCCCTGTTTCCCCCCCCCCCCCTTCCAAGTTCCCTCGATGATGGGGGGTCTTTTCGTCCATGGGTGGTGCCCAACGGGGTAAGAATGCCTTGGTTTTTGTTTCTTTTTGGCACGTCCGGGAGATTGGTTGGCCATGGGCGGGGAACCAAGTCACCCCCCCCCCCGCCGGTTTTACAGTGGGCCCAACCACCAAAGCCTCGGTTCTACATTTTTGACAAAAAAAACCAAGTCCCCCAACATTCAACCCAGATTGGCATATAGCCCCACATAATGGGTTTTTTTCCCACTGAACAAAAAACAATTGACCTTTTAGTTTGTTCTTCTTTTGTAGTTTACGCCCTGGCTTTTTTTTAAAACAAAGTTTGCTCATGCCTGACTAAGGTGTTTCTTCTCCCCCCCCTTGGGGGTCCCACCGCCTGGTTGGCCCAACCCAGGTTCTTTGACCGCATGGAACAGCCACCCCCCCCCCCCACCACCCATTTAACGGGCAGTGGGGAACTCTGTTTGTTATACAAAACACTGTGCCTTTTACCTCCTTTTCCAGGGAGGGGTTTTTTTTTGTAATGGGTGGCTCTTTCACGGCTTGATGGCCCTTAGACACAGGGGTTGCTTTGACCCCCCTGGGGCCCTGATTGGTTCCAGATTAATACCTTTGCTTTTCGGTTTCAAGGTGGGGGTCCATCGACAGGACGGGATCCCTGCCCCCCCCTCTAGGGTCCTGGGCAATTGGAGTTCACATTCCTCCTCACAAGTCCGAAACATGGGGGAGTGGTATAAAGAACCACTTTAACTATGGGACGGGCTGGACCAAAGGGTCTTTTGCTCTGATGGGTGCGCCAACAAAACCCCATGGGGGGAGGCCCACTCCCCCGCCCCCCAAAAAACCGCCTCTGTCGGCGGGGGGGCTCCCCAAATGATGCCCAGGTCTTTGTTCAGACCAGGCGCAGGACGCGTGGACAATTTTATTCTCCCCCCTCCCAAACACCAAAACAAACCATGTCGTTTGGTCACATGGTTGATGGGGGGATCGGTTCCCGTTTTCCCCCAAAGGGCCCAGGTGATTTTTTACATCGGTTCCCCCTACCCCGCCAAAACACACGGAGGGACAACTCCCCCTGCAGCTCACGGATGTCTTTTTCCCCAAGTAAACAAAGAGTAGGGGTGCCCCCCCAAAAACAGTCCAGTTTCCCCGACAGTAAAGGGGGGGTGACACCTTACTTGGGAATCCCATGTCTCCCTTTTTTTTTTAACGGGGGGGGTCGGCAGGCAGTCACCAGAACACAGCTGGGAATTTGGTTATTTGGCACGGGTTACCCCCCCCCAGAGAGGGTGCGTGGGGGACACCCCCCCCACCCCCCACCCATCCGTAAGGGACAAACCTGGGCTACCTTCCCGTTTGTTATCCCAACCCCCGCTTCGGTGGCGTTCTTGGAGCCCCCCAAAGGGAAGCCCAGCCCCCCCCTTTTTGAGTTCGTGTTTTGAAAAAGACACATTGCTTTTTTCCACCCTTGGGGCCCCCGCCGGTTGTTAAAAATCTCTCTTTTTTTCCATGGGGGACCGTTTGACGGCCCGACTGTTGGGGGGGTGAGCCGTTTTTTTTTTGAAAACAATTTTTTCCAACCAAGGTTACTCTTCCAAAATCCACGGCTTTTCATTCCCCCGGAAACCCCCCAAAAATTCCCCCCTTCGGGTTGCACCCTTTTTTCTTCACGCCCCCCAACAACTTTGAAAGCTTTCCATGAACTAACCCGTCAACCGGTATGTTGTTGGTTCTTTTTACGGGTTTTAGTGTTTTTCCAAACGCCAAAACCCCAAGCCCATTGGAACCAGTGCCTCCCCCAAACACCCCTGCTGAGGAACAGAATTTCCAAGCCCAAGAAGACGGGGTTGACCCCCAATACTTGGGGGACAAAACAAAACGTGGGGCCTTGTTCTCCAGTTTCTCCCGGGAAACCACCAGCCTTACCCTGGCAAACCAAAGGGGTTGGTCGGGTTCTTCCCCCCTTTTTTCAATGCAAAAGACCCCCCCCCCAAAACCCCCAAGGCTCCTCCGGGGGGCCTTACAACATGGACCCACAAAAAAACCAACCACCAGGGGGCAACACCCCCTTGGTCACCCCAGTTCCTCTTTGCCCCCCCCCCCTTTCCCCCCCCCGCCGACTCCTGCCCTTTGCGCTGTTAAACAAGCCCCACAATTTGGACCCGTATCCCCGTTACCCCCCGGCGTCGGAAACACAAACAACCCGGCTCACGTTTGCTTTTTCTTTTTTTACCCCCAACCGTTAGTTTCCGCACCCCCCCCCGTACCTTCACTTGGTTTGGTATAATTCCCAGGTTCTACCCTCCCCAATCCTTCCCTGTTTCTTTTTTCCCTGGAACTTTTTGTGAGCACCCTCCCACAAGCAGGATCCTTTTCCACTTTCTCTCGCCTTGTAAACCCCCTTTAAGTTCCCTTTTTTTTGTTCCCACGTAGGATAAAGGGGGAAACGGGACTGACCTAATCCCTTCATGGCAACCCTGCCCTGGTTTATTTATCTCCAAACCTCCCCCGGGTTTTTTCCCCTCCTTCCAAACAAAAAGTTTTTTGACTCCAACCCCCCCCCCCCCTCCTTTTCCAACCGGGGCCTGTATCCCCCACCGCCAGTAAAGCCAATTACAGGCCAGTTTGGGGGATTTCACCGGTGGAAAAACAATTCGTGCCTTTTCTTTTGGGGCGGGGGGACCAGGGAGGGAGTCAAAGTTTTTTTTATCTCTTCCTTTTTTCCCCCCCCATTCCTTTCTTTTTGTTGTTGTTTTGAATTTTTTTTTGATTTCCACCCTTTTGTTTTTTTTCCTCTTTGTTTTACCCCCCCCTGGTTCCCCTTAATTTCCTTTTTTTCTCGGTTTTTCTGGGTTCCCGCCACCTGGTTTAGTTTCCCCACCCCTTCGGATGGTGGGACATTCTTTTCTACATGGTGTTGATCACCAAGTTAGTTAGTTTTTTCTTTCCCCGTTGTCACTGTTCCCAACTGGGGACGATATTAAAAAAACACCCCCCTATGTCCCCCTCCCTTCAGCCATCGAGGGTTAGTTTACACGCACGTGCAGTTCACAAAGGGGTTGCCCCCCACTTGGCCACGAATTTTTTCTTTTTTTTTCTCCCCAGATAACAAACCAAAAAAGGTTCCCCCACAGGGGATCCAAAACTGGTCTGACTTTTTTTTGAGGGTGACCATGTTAGGACACGTTTCCCGCCCCCCTAGTTGGGACCCCCCCCCCAGTTCTGCAGGTAGGGCCCCAACCCCCCCCCCCCCCCACTTGGACCACTTTTTTGTTTTTACCGCGGCTCCGGCCCCCCCGTCTCTGGACCGGCCGGGTTTGGCCCCTTTTGAGTTTTTTTTTCCAAAAGAGTTGTGGCCCGTAAGCGCCCTTACTCTGTACTTTTTTCCTGGGTGATTTACTTTTTATTTTGACCCCTCCCCGTTTTTTTTTTGGCTGGACGAACTTGCACTTTGACCCCGCCCCCCCAATGCGAACTTCCCAAGGGTTTTTTTTTCCAAATCGGGGTCTTTTTTTTTTTAAACGCTCCCCCCCGGTCCCCTTGTAGGGGTTGCACTAGGGCGCTTCCTAGAACCTAGGTCTGATACGTGTTCGCCCTGGCGCCAAAAGATTTTCCCAGTGGGGGGTTGGTTGAGGGTTAAAATTTCTACCCCACCCACGTTTTGCCTCCCAGGGGGGTTCCGCCGTTGAGATTCTTGTTGGTTCACGGAACCCCAACCACCCCCCCCACCCCCAGGGGACACCCCGTGCTTGTCCCGAAGAATCCTTTTGTTCTTCCAGTGGGATTTACTTTTGTTCTTCAGGCGAGGCCATTTCCTCCCCCCCCCCCCCCCCCCCCAAAACGGGGGCCCAAAGGGTTCCGCTCCCCACCCATTACCCCTGGGGTCCCACGTGTCTTCCTTCCCCCCCCCGTTTTTTTTCCCCCACGAAGGGCTTCTCCCCTGGACCCCTAATGTGCACGAACACCACACCTTCACGTCTACCCGGGTCTAAACCCAGGTTTTTGCCCTTTTCCCCTCTAGCTCCAGAACAGATCTGTTTGCCCACTTGACCGCTTTCTTTTGCCGGTTTGTTTTCCACTTGAAAACATGATCTGGGGGACCCCTTATCCTCCTCAACCCAGGGGGGAATTTTCTTTTATTTTTGGTGGGGGGGACGAAACGTTAACCGTGCCTCTTTTTTCTCACCACAGCACACAACACAAAAAAAACCACCAAAAAAGCCCCACACCCCCCAGTTGAAAGGGGGCTTTGACAAGACTGGCTTTTTTACCGTCTTGGTGGGCCTCTGGATTTGACACCCCCCCCCGGATTTTTTGGGGGGACCCCCATTTCTCCTTCAAAGACTTGAACAAAAAAAAGATCAAACAGCCCGTGTTTTTTCTTTTAACCCCATCCGTTTACAACCGTTAAGCCCACCCCCCCCGCGGCCCTCCTGTTTGAGAAAACATGAAAATTTTTTTATCTTTTCTTATGGTTAAAGCTTGAGGGCTCGCCCTCTTAAAACAACGGTTCCACCTCCCATTTCCCATGAAAGAATGGGCCCTGTTGTTAGTTTAGAACCACCTAACCCAGGCCACGATACCCCTTCCTCATCAGGGACCGTCCTTACCACTTTATTAGAACTCCCGGCCTTAAAAAAAACCAATGGAAGGCCCCTTGTAGTTCCTTTTTCCTCCCCCCCCCCCACCTTCAAAAGGACCCTTTTGTTTTACTGTAAGGTAATTCCCCTTCTGAATTTACGGGCGGACAAAAACCAGTTTGTCCATCAGGAACAAAAAAAAACTCCCAGGACTTTGTTGTTTCTTTTTTACCAAAGTTTACACACCCAAGTTTTGGTTGAGCAAAAAACTCGATTTTCCCCGACCCTGTTACTCTTTCAGGCTCCTACTGTGTGAGGTTAACTCCCCCCCCCCACCCCCACAGGCAGTTCTACACCAAGTTCCGGACGATACCCACTTGATGACAAGAAAAGGATGTCTACCGGTGGGAAAGAAAGGGGTAGCCGTAACACCACGTCCCCAATCCCAACCCCCCAACCCCAAACAAAAAGGGCCCCCCCCTTTTTATTTTGGTACCAAACCACCCTTGTGGGTTTAGTATCTGACAAGGTTCTTTTTCTTTTGCCCCCCCTCTGGGTTGGTGAAAATTATCGTTCTTGGAAAGGCCCGGATCTGTGCGACACCCCAAGACCTTGTTTTCAACTAGGAAGGGGGTCGACGCTTTTTTCTTCCAAAGACAAGGTGGCCCCCCTTTAAAACCCGTTTTTCCCCCCCCTTACCTTTCAAAAAACATCTCGACCCCACCTTCCTTGGGGCGATTTCTATTTTTCCCCCTCCAGGACTCTCCGTTGTTGTTTTTTTTGGGAGTGGTTAGTTTCTCTTACTGAAAAAACAACCAAACCTCCCGATTTTCCCTGGGTCCGCAAACAGGCATTCTTTTTTTTCTTTTTTACCCCGGACAGAGATTTTTCTGACATCAAGGTCTCCGGGCCCCGTGGTGGAAGGCGGTATCCAAGTAAGTGGCCGTGGATTTGCCAACCCCACACCCCAGGTTTTCCCCCACCCCACTGGCCAGTTAAAAACACCCCCCCCTTCAAAATTTTGGGGGGCCACAAAGAAGGGTGTTCGAAGCCCCCAAACAGGATGCCCCCCCCCCCCCACCCCCACCCCCCAACGGTTTCCCATTAAGCAACCCCCAACCCACACGGAAGGGTGGGGCTGTTTGATTTTTTTTTTTAGTTCCCCTATACACAGGTTTCCCCAAGGATCCCCCGCATTTGGAAAAATTGTTTAACAGGGGGGCCCCCCTTTTTGGACAACCGGTGGTAACCTCTTGCTTCCTAACCGGGATACGGCCAACAATCTACCCTGTCAACCAGCCATGCAGAAAACCAAAACCATTGAATTTTTTTATCATTTTTTATCACGTGGGGATTCACTTATGGCTTCGCTTTCCCGTATTGCTAAGTTAGTACCAGGGGCCTTTTCTCGATTTGTCCCTTACACCCATCCCGTTTCGGATGGGCGGCCTCCCCACGTTTTTGCTTCGCCGTTGGTCAAACCCCCGAGTCCCCCCCCACACAATTTCACTCATTTTCCAACCCTGGCCGCCGACGGCCAACCATTCCCGATCCTTTTTACTTTATTTTTTTTCTGGTTTTTTCTCCTCTAACCGCCTTTGCTTAAAAAACGACCGGGGGGTTGGGCCCCAGGGATCCGGCTGGAAATTTTATCCTTTGGATTGATCCCCGCCTGAACAACAAAAGTTTGTCCCTTCACCACCAAAAAACTTTTGGATTCCTTTTTACAAGGCCAAAACTCCCGGCCGTTTTCTTTTTTTCCAAGTACAAGCCCCCATTTTGGTCTCCCACCGCACCCCCTGGGGTCAGGAGGGCGGACGGTGCCACCTGCACACGCCCCCAAATTTTCTTTTTAGGGTCTTTTCGTTCATCCTCCCCCCGAACCCCCCCCAACGGCCCCAACAGTGCTCAATTGCTAAAGCTTTGTATTCTTCCCCTCCAAATACGCCGTTTTTTTGTAGGGGGGATAACAGCGCAGACATTCTACCGTTTTTCAAGTTCCTCCACCCGGGGTTACATCTCTGGGTGGCACCAAATTTTCAAAACCCCCGGCCCCCCCCTTTTGCCAATTCCTTTAGTTTGTCCCCGGAACCCTTTCACTCCTGTACCCAAACACCCCTGTTTAACCCGTTTTTACAACATTTTTCTTTGGGGCCAACCCCCCAAGTGTTGTTTTTTTTCAAGTTCACCGGGTGGGAAAACCCAACATTCTACCTTACAGTTGAGGCCCCAAAAGGCCACCCCCCCCCCTCCCAGCCGCTCGGGTTAAACCCCCACTGTTACAACCCAAACCCCACCTTTTTTTTCTGGTTACGTTTTTGTTCAGGTTTTTTCAATTTTCTAACCACCCCCCCCTTTTCTGAAAAATGGCCGTCCCTTTGGGAAACTAAGGTTCCCACCCTTCCACTTGTCCAAAATCTTAACAGTTTCTTTTTCTTGTTCGTTTTTTCTCCCCCCCCCAGTCGGGGCCCGGGTTTTTTTTTACGCCCCCCCCCCCCAATTTTACATAACCCCCCCCCACACTTTTTTTTTTTCCCCACAGAGGCCCCACCCCCCACCCCAAGGTTCTTTAGTTCCCTGATTTACTTTTTGACCACCCCTCCCACCAAGTCGGGTCCCCCCCAGAATCTGCTTCCCACCCCCAGATGATGACAACCAGACTTAGTCCCCCACGGTCAAACCCGGAACCACCATCCCCCAGTTCTTTGGCTCAACAGACTCCCCCCCAGCCCATTCTTCTCCCCCCCCCCCCCACGTTCCCCATACATGTTTTGAGCAAAGGGTAGGTCCGGCTTCCTCGCCCCCGCCCCAAACCTTGTCTTTTTTTTTCTTTTTTTTGGTGGGACCACAAATTTTTTCCTTTGCTCCCCCACCCAAAACATTTGACCTCTCTCCCAACAGGAAAACCACAAATTTTTTTTCAAACGAACCCCCCACAACTTGACACGATCGCCGGTCCCCCCCCCCCCCCCCTGCAATCTTTCTTTGCACAATGAGAATGCCAGTCTCCCTTTAGCGTTCCACCAGCCCCCCTTAACAAGTACCTGGGAAGATTTTTTGTTTTTGCAAAAACCCCCACCCCCCCCGTTTTAAATGACGTGCCCTGTCACAAAGTGCACGTCTTCTTTCCCCCCCACACTCTTAAGAAAGCATTTTATTAGGGCCCCCTTGTTGGCTCTTTTTCAACCCTCCCCCCCCCCCTCTTCCCCCCTGTCTTTTATACTTGATTATGGAAAACGACTGGCTTTCTTCGGTCCCAGGAACCCCCCGGTACTAGGGGGTCTCTTTTTTTAGCCACCCCCTACCAAACTCCCCTGTGGTACCCCTTTCCCCCGGTTTGCTGGACCTTTTTTTCAAACCTCAGAGTGAACAATCGGTTCTATTTCCCTTGTTCAGAAGGTCAACTTGGACCCGGCGACCCCCCCTTTCCCAGCAGGGCTTGGTCTGATTTTACCCCCTCTGTCCACAAAAACCGCCGACTTTACAAGATTTTTTTCCCATTTTTTTCACCCCGGGAAAGTCTTTTTTTCTTCCCACTCCTTACAAGGGTTTTCAGGCCAAGTTCGTCCCACCTTTAGCTATGTGTCTTTTCACTCATCTACTTTGTTTTTTTTGGTTTTTTTGGAGAACCCGATGTTTTGTTTTTCCCTTTTTTTTTTTTCCCAGCAGAACTTCCGTCGGGGGTTGGAAATTTTTTTCCTTTTTCCCCCCCCAGTCCCCCCCATTGAATGGGGGTTAAGGGCGCCTCCTTTTTTGTTTTATAAGTTTGCAAGTCGGGGTGGGGGCCCTGTGGTTTACTGTCTCCCGCCCCCCCCTCAACGATATTTTTTCCCAAACGTTCGCAGTCCCGACTCCTAGCCCTGGGCAGGCTTGCGGGCTTTTTCTTTTTTTGTGCCAAGACCCCCCCGACCGTGGGGACCTGGGGGGACAGTTTACGGGCCCCCTCCAAATATTCAACTTTATGGGTGATGTTCACGTTGCGGATGGGGCGTTTACCTTCTGGTTCCCACCCCAGGTGCTAGAGGTTTTCCCAAGGACTCGGGGTCCGTGTGAAGGACCAACCCCCCCCACCGTTGTTTACGTTTGTTTCCACCCGCTCCTCCACGATGACCCTCTTTGTTCTTTTGAAAAGTGGTGGAGGGGACCCGTTTGGCGGCTCACCTCCGCGGGGAGTTACGGTCAACCCCCCGGATGTTTCCGACAGTGCTTGGCTAATGGTGTTGGGGCCCATCCCTTTGTACTGCTTTCTTTGGGTCAGGAGGTTCCTCCCCCCCCCCCCCCCCAAAAACACTGGATCCCCCCCCTTTCAGTATAGAAATAACATTTCTTTCTTTACACCACCATTTGGGCCCCAAAACTAACAAGGGGCCCCCTGGTTGCAAAAGTTTTCAGTTGGGCCTCAAACGCCGTTCCCATAGTTTGTTTTTGGTAAAGGACCCCGTCCCAGGCAACTTGTGGTTATTGGGAAATCTCCTTACCACTTTCCAAACAACCACCCTTAAGTGACTACCCCCTGGGCGGCGGGGCATTCGATGGGACTGGCCAGCCCGTGTCCCTGCTGTCACCCGACCTTGACTTCTCTCACAAAAAACCCAACGAAGTACTTTTTTTGTTTAGTCCCCCAAACAAAACGCAATTTCACCCCAACAAACCCGGGGGCCAACCCGGGGACCCCGCCTTTTCCTTGTTGGTCACAACCCCCCCCAGGTGGGGGTTGAAGCCCCTTTGTTCCCCCCCCAGGTAAAAAAGAGCTAGCGTTCCCCCTTTGTTATTTGGAAAGGTCCAAGTTTGTGACGGTTTGAACCCTTGTTCGACCGGCCACCGTCCGGGTTCCCTGGTTGCTTCCTGTCCTTTTTTTTTTTCCTTTCCCCTGGCTTCTTGTGTTTTGACCCAGTCCCCACCCCCCCCCCCCTTTAACCCCAGACTCTGGGCGGGTGGACTTTTTTTCCCCCATTCCTGACACAGCGCCCAAACCTTTCCCCCCTTACCTTTTGGCCCCAGAAACTGCTGGGTTCCATGCCATGTACCTTCAGGCCTTTAGTCAAGTTGCCAGGGCCCCCCCCCCCATTAGTAATGGTTCCCGACCAACGGTTTTTTCTGTATGTTTCACTTCTTGGGCTTTTTTGAAAACTTTGACCCCGAATTTCAAAAGCTACCACTCCCCCCCTGGGTGGGTGTTGCGGTATTTTTCCAAAGAGTTGAAACAACTGGGAGTTTGCAAACCCTTGCCAAAGGATCCCAGTGATACTTATCGTCGAAGACATCCAACGACAACTTTTTCCCGCCTTTCCTGGTTTGCGTCCCGTCGTCATGAACCACAAACAAATTTCTCCCCCCCCCCCCCATCAATTCGAAAAAACCAAAGCCGACTCCTTCCTACTTCTGTTTTTCAAGAAAACCCCCCCAAACCCATTCTTTTGGCAGCTCTGCGTGAAAAAAGATTTTCTTTCACCCCCCCTTTCTGGAATGTAGGTCCAGTGATCTCACCGGCGCCCATCCAGTGCCTCCTTCACGGGTTTTCCGTGCACCCCGACACCCCCATTTCTTTAAGTTTACCTGGTCGTGAGGCCCCCCCCAAGACCATCTTGTTGGCCACGAACACGGTGGACAACCACAAACCCAGGGGCCCATTTTATGGCATTTTACCATTTTTGACCAGTGGAGCCCTTCTTTTTAGACGGTTTCTTTTTTTTTCCCGGGTGATCTTCTTCCCTGGGGTGCCACCCCCAGGCTGCCCACTTCCCTGCCGACATTGCCCCCCGCTGCTTCTTTCCCCCCTTTGTTTCATTCTTGGCCCGGGTCCCCAGGGCGAAACCCCCCGCCCCCCTCAACCCCAAAAGACCACCACCCCAACCCCCAACAGGACATGGATTTTCTTCTCAACAAAACTTCTGACTTAGGACTGATTGATTTGACCGGCTTTCAGAGTGTCCCCCCTACCTCCCCGTGGAAAGGCAATCTACTTTGCCCCCTGCCATCGGTGGCCCCAATAAAAGAATGATTCTGAACGCGGGTTGGGGTTACCCCGCGACAGTCAAAGGACCGGGGGTGCACCAGGGATTTACACAAAAAAACTTCAACAACAAGGAAACCAAATATAGTGTTGGGGAAAAAATTTGGTTTGGGTCCCCCCCACGTGAAAAATATTTCCTTCGCTTTTTTGAGCGGTAATCCCCCTTTTGCTTGGGTTGGTTTCCAAGGAAGGAGCCTTAGTTTTCCCATTTTTTCTTCCCCCAGTGCGATGTTTGCCCTCTTTGTTGACACGGGGGCTTCCCAGCCTCCCCACCCCTCCCCAAAACCCCCCAACATTTCCGCTTATGAGGGATGGAAAAGGTGATCTCACCCCCCCCCCTATTTACTTTTTCGGAAATCCCGGTTGGTTTTCATGGGGAAGGAAAGCGGATGGGGAACAATAACCTTTTTTTGCAAAGCGGGGCCCCTTGTGAACAAGAACTCCCCCCCTTGCCGCTTTTAAAAGACATTCTCAAAAACAACTCATTTTTCACATGGAAGCAACCGATTCCCCAAAACCCCCCCCCACTGACCCTAGTGACTAAAACAAACCCCCCCACCAAGGAGGTGGGTTTCCCTGGCTTTTTGGGGACAGGTAAAAAAGCCCCTTTTCTCCTTTTTCACCCCAACCTTTGGGACTTATCCCCAACCGGCGTGAGACCTTGTCAACCGAATGAGGATCGGTGTTTTGTACCACCCATGGGTCTTCACCCCCGCCCACTCCTTACCCCCCGCCACCAAAAAGGGCTTCCAACCCCCCTCTGTGGAAAAGGAAAATTTTAATGATGGTTGGGTTCCAAATAACCCAGACGTTCTTTTGGCCTGTCTTGGCACAACCGGCCTTGATTTCCCCCCCGTCATCCTTGGATTTTTTGCTCCTTTTACCCCAAGGCCCTGGGGTGCTTTGCCCTCCCCGATTTTCCTTTTTTTTTTTAAGGACCCCCCCGTTGTATGACGGTCCTTTTTCCACCTTTTTGCTGACCGCAACACCCCTTTTGGATAAAGGGCCAGAACTTCTTATCCCCGAATGGAGGTCCAACACACACCACCGGCACTAGGACCCCCCCCCCCTCCTCCCCACCCCTCTCGCTTCCCGGGTACGCCCCGCACTGACGCCCGGCTCCGCACACCCTGCACACACGACCACCCCCCCCCCTCCCCCCCACCCCCCGGGCCCCGCCCCCCACGCCCCCCCCCACCCCCCATCCCCCCCACCAACCTACACCCCCCACAAATACAGGACCCCACCACCCCGAGTTGATCTGAACACCGGCGGCCGACTGCGGTTAACCAAAACCTGGGTCTGTGTGTAGTGATTGCCGAACCTCTTCAATGCACAAACCCCCACTGCTGGCCCGCGCAACCTCCCCGTACGCCCCCCCCCTCTCCTACGTCACCTGCCGCACCCCCAAACCCTACCCTCCCAACAAATCTCTGCTAGCGCCCCTCCCGGACCCCCATACCGCCCAACCACGGGAAACCCCCCCAAAAAAACCCCCCCCCTCCTGCCCCCCAACCACACGACCCCCACCAGCCCCAACCATTGGACCCCCAATCCCCCCCCCCAAACCCGCCCGTCGTCCCGGCCCACACGAATAGGAAGAGGGGCCTCCCAAAGTCCAAAACAACCCTCAGAACATTTCGCGAAAGTTTTTGCGAAACGGGCATGGCCTACGGTTTCCCCTTGCGTTTGGCCAAGACCCAACCCACAAACCCAATAAATTCACATCTGCAAATTCATTCTTTTACCCTTTTTTCTCCGTCACGGCCAACCCCACACCCCCTGCGGCCCCAAGTTTTCAGGCGTTTCCTTTCTCCGGTGAGGGGGGCTCGGCATCCAACACCCCCCCCCAGGGCTCCCCCCCCACCAAAAGCCCCCAACCTCACACACACCCCCCCCCCCCCACCACCCCACCCCAAGTTAAGGGTTCTACTCCTTCTTCTTTTTCCCCTGCTCTTGGTGAACCATTCAACCATCCCCACCCCCCCGATCGTCGGGTCAACCATTCCACCCCCAATGCCTTTCCTTGGTGAACACCCCCGTACTTCAAGCCCCCTTGACCCAACGGGCCCCCCTGGCCTTTTCCGGGTTGGGTGGAACAAAACCGCTTTAGGGTTTTCTCGTTTTTCGGCACCAGTAGCATTTTTTTCGCCTAATTCTTTGTTCCCCCCCCAAAGAACCTGATTTTCCCAATTTGGGAACAAGGGGGTTACCCCACTTTTTTTTTATTCTTTTTGGGTACAACCGTTTTCCCCTGGTGATACGAAAAAGAAAAACCCCCCCCCATTAATTCTCTCTTCTCCCCCCTTGTTCCCCACACTTAAAGGCTAGGCGCTCTGGGTGGAGGGGGTTTGCCAGTCCCCCTTTCTTACCTTTTTTCCCAACACTGGGGGGAAGTGCACACATTGGTGACCAAACGTTAGGTGCCTTTCCCCTTCCACGTTTGGAGTTCCCCCAAGTACCAAAACAACCCCGGTTCCCATTCTCCTCCCCGTATTTCTGTCCCCCCCCACCCAACAATGGGTCCGCCCCCCCCGTAACAAAAAAGTTCTACAGTCAACCCACACATCTCACGGCACGTTGGGACCCACCACCGTGGGACCCCGGTTCCCTTCCTAGGCACCCACGGAAACCAAGATTTTACGGTGCTCCTAACCTTTTTTTTTTTTCGGTCCAGTTACCCCAAGTCCACGTTTCACAACCGGCCGCTCTTCGGGGCCCGTCCCCCCACCCCCCCCCCACCCCACCATGGTCACCCACCAAGGCACAAAATTTTTGTGTCCCCCCACGACACATCCTTTCTCTTTAGGATAGTACCCCAACAGCCCGACTTTCCCAACCGGGAATAAATTTTTGTTCGAATTCCTTTTTTTGGAAGTGAGGAAGCGTTTGTGTTTGCCCGTTTTTTTTTCTCACAAAAACCACCCCGCACCCTTTTTTTGTCGCCCAACGACCATGCCAATTTCCCCCCACCCCCCACAACGGGTTGCCCTTTTTGTTTTCTTTTTTCCTCAGGGTTTGCAGCCCCTTTCAAATCTCCAGGGTTTTTATACCTTGGTTTTTACCCCGGTGTGGAGGCGGACGATCTCACAAAACTGGGCTGGTGACATTTCCCCTTTTCAGTTCGGTCTTTCCTTTCAACCCCCAACTTTTTCTCACCCCCCGTCTCCACCTTTCCCCATTGATCTTCCTCAAGTTGCAGGTTGACATCCCCTGTTTTTCATCTTTTTTTCTGACCGGGCCCGTGTCCCCGGGCCCCCGACGTTTGATCTTCACCACCCTTTTCCTTGACCCCAACCGGGCCTTCCGTCCCTCCCCCCAGGGTGGGGGGGGGGGGATGGGTCAACCCCCCGTCATGGTGGGCCCCCCCCGACAGACTGCCTTTCGTACCGT
>Ga0179593_1459721_pt1 | contig 15080 bp, 12 predicted proteins | sample CZODoug2_1_08_16_FD_185931 | JGI IMG/M metagenome (GOLD analysis project Ga0179593, IMG submission 185931) | Vadose zone soil fungal communities from Angelo Coast Range Reserve, California, USA - CZODoug2_1_08_16fungal (PacBio error correction) | ecosystem: Environmental > Terrestrial > Soil >... | reverse complement strand
TCTTCCGTTTCTGGGATGCCAGCTTTTTTCCAGGTTGTAATTAGGTAAATCAGACGCCGTCCTTTTCAAGTGCGCCTCGTTTTACTTTACCGTCCCGTTTTGTTTGGTTGCGATCTCTTCCTTCTCTTGCAGATTCGTGGGCGTTTGGTTTCATTACTCCCGAACTCTCCCCCGACGTTCTTCTTTAAAGGCCCCCCCAAACTTGCCCCCTCAGGGTGTTTTTGTTGACAACCCTATGAGCTCTTTTGGCCTTGCCTTTTTTTTATGGGGTGATTTTCCCTACACATGCCGTTGGTTTTTCTTTCGCCCGATTTTTTTTGTATACTCTTGAACCCAGGGTTTGTTGTCTTTGGACAATCACTCAGGTCCCCAAACCCCGGGTTGGGTTTTTAGTTTTTGGTTGCCTTTACTCCTTACCCCCCCCCTTTTTTTCCACAGTACGATCAGGCTTTCCCCACTACCCCAGTCCTTACCCAAGTTGGGCCTGTGTTGTTCGGTGCCGAGTTGTCCCTTCTTTTTTCACAGCTCCCTTTTGGGAAGTTTTACTCACTTTTATGGCCGCCTTTTTTTCTGTGCCCGAACTATTTATGAAACATTCAAGACAAATTGTCTCTTTTAGGCACCCCTGAAAGTCGGCGAAAAAGGATCCCTGCGTCGCATAGGCTTCTGTGAGTACCAGGCGCCTGGTCCATCCAACAAACCCCCACTTTCAGTTTTCCGTGATTGGATGTTGTTGCGTGTGTGTCGGCCCCCAGATCAAATAGGGGATATTCGACAACCCAATCGAATGACCCTTTTCACCCGGTTGCAATGAGACTTACAGTAATACCTCACTACCTCCCTTTCGTACTCGTGACCCTACACCAACGTTGTTCGGCAACCAACAAGGTGTTACATTTCCCCTTCTCCGCAGCGATTGTCTCCTCGGACAGTGCCCTTCTAGATCTCTGTTGACTCAGCCACCCCTCGTTTTTGTTTTTCGTCGATGCCGACTCACGCGTGCACGGAACTTTCGCCACCTGATTTCCCCGTTACTAACTACCCCCTGCGTTTCGGTGCCGATAACTTCCAGTTGCTCAGGCCCCTTGGGTTTCCTCCCGTTAAGGAAAACCTTTACCTATTCTCGTGTCTGAGATTCGAATGGGTGAATCGTCTTTATGTATCAGGGCAGTTTGCCAGGCAAACCTGCAACATCAGTCTCTGCCTCTTTCTTTTGTGAGTGGAGCTGCTTCACCTCTCGCTCACCAGCTATTTTTCGCATTTTTTTTCCCCTACTACCATGTGTCTTCCTTTTCGGAAGTTATGTTTAGTTACCTGTATGACCATTCCTGTGTTCCCACCTCCCTCTCCAACATCTGCACTTGTATCGCCGTACCACGCCACCTACATTTTGGCTCCTTCACAGCGACCCGATGGCCCTCGCCCCCTCACCCCGAACTGTGTTAGTTCGAGTATTTGGGACAAAGAAATTACTCGGTCCTTCTGTGACCCCGACCTTGTTTGTGGGTGTGTTTAATTTTTTGGTTTATGGAGTAGCCATTTCCTGACATCCCACCCGTCCCCCAAGACTCCCTTTCTCCTTCTGCTTTTTTGCCCTGTTGGAAAACCTCTGGTGATATTCACACCGGTGACGGTAACCCACAACCAACCAATGTCCCTCGGCCATGCATTTGTTCCCCTCCCCGTAGAGTCGTCTCCTTTCACCACCCCCCCCGGACTATCCGCAGAGTCTCCTTTTTTTTCACGTCCATGTCACACCAACCCCGTAACCACCCCCCGCCAGTGGTATTAAGGAAACCATTCTTCCTGATGTGATAGTAGTCCCTCTTCCCCCTTTGTGCCATCATTTCTCTGTTCAGTCTTTCACACGTGTTTTTTAATGGAACTCACTCTCCCCAACATAGCCGTTCCCGTCATGTCCCCCTTACCTCCGTCCTTGAGTACCTGGCACTTCAGAGTTCACGATTTAGCCCGCCCACCCCACAATTTTCTGTTCATCCAAGATCACAGGGGCTTGACGGCAACCTGGTGGACTCTCAACTTTTTCCAACGGCATATATAAGCACGTTGTTGTCTCGCATGATACGATTCATTAGACCACCGGCCTCACCTTTTTCAGTTCACCCGTTCCACTCATTTTCCCTTTGCCCCCAACAGCGCTGAAATGAAATTTCGATGCTCCATTTTTGTATTACTGTAACATCTACGACCTCTCTTTGTTGTCCCTCGCACTGGATAAATGAGAATAAAACTGGGATAATAATCAGACTTCCCCCTCGTTCCCGCAACAACTCCATGTGTAGTCAATTAGTTTCCGACTGTCTCCGTGATTTTACCACGTGTGTTTTCTCACCCCCGTCCACACCCTCCTACCTTTGTGACGCATTTCGTTTATGCTTAACAGGCCCCCGTTACAGTTCCATAGTGTTTCTCGTCTTATGTCTGGGAGGGAGTTTACGTGCTTCCTCGTTTTAAGTTCCCCTTATTATCTCGCCTACTCTGCCCAGGGCTTTTCAGCTCCTCACACACCGTCGGCAGTTTATTCGCCACTTCGGTCAGCACAACCCACCGTCTCCGGTCGCCCCTGGGTTTACCCTTTACAGCATTAACATTTTTTTCACAGACCCAACCAACAAATCTGTTCAGCCTATGTTTTAATTGCTCCTTGGAGACGGTCGAGACCCAGAACACATTGTTTCTTTTTGCGACCTTCATCCCTACTTAGACCTTTTTCCTTTTGTTCATCTCGCCATAACACATTTGCTCGCATGATTTTTTCCCCTTTACCCCCAGATTCCAACCAAAGTCTCCCCTCTCCCCAGGAAGAACCAGTACAAAAACATTTTTCCTAAACTTTCAAAAACGCAGTCTCTTAGAATTTTCACTCCCCCCCTCCCGCTATTTTTTTTATCTCGTCCGCTAGAAATGTTCTCGTTACGAGAGATGTGTCACGATACATCTTTGCCAGCTTTGAATTCTTGTTTCCTGATAAGTAACCCTTTGGGGACTGCGGTGTGGGTTTTTTTTTTACCGTAAAATAGGGGAAATGTTTACTGGCGCTTAACCCTTTTTTTGACTACTTGTCTTTTCTTTTCTCCCCAAAAACCTATTTCCATGGTTTAAGAGTCCCACCTTCTCCGTTCCCATGCCGAGGGAGAAGTAATTCGTGGTGGTCTTTTCCCACCTTGGTTGTGACCACTCCCCTGAATGTGGTTACTGCGATTCTTTTCTGTCAGAAATCCCATGACCCGAGCCGTTTCCCCTCCTTGTCTGACCAAGCCCTAGTCCCAGTAGTTTCTTGTTTGTTGAACCAGTCTTTTTTGGATAACCGGGGGGATTTGATTTTTCAACTTTCCCCAGTTTCCTGGTACTGAGTAATAGTTTCTTCGAATCTTTGTGCTTCATTAACTGAACACACCTCCGCGTTGTCCGGGTGCCCCCCCCCACAGACGGAAAACGTCCTGTCAGGGGTGTAAGGGCAGTTTGCTTGGTGAGATTTTATTTTTGGAGTTATGAGAACCAACCTAGTTTTGCCAGGGAAGGGTCCTTTCCAAACCTCTGATTGCGGAAGGTCCGTTGTTCCCCCTCTTGGTCTGCATTATGTTGTTTTTGCGCCCCCAGTGAGATATTCCATCACGTGCTGTTATGGTTCCCCCCCCGCGCTCCGATACATTACGATGATTTTTCCCTTAACCACAGGTAGATCAGTTCAAAACCCTTTATTCCGTGTGAAGTACTCCCGGGGTATCTCTTGTTGTGTCCTTTAACAACTCCTTGTTGGGATTTCTCCCTCTGTTGTTTGTTTTTAGAGGACCCTCCCATTATGACCACTCGGTGTTTTTTGTTGTCTACTATTAAAATCCACCCCCTGCAACCACCGTTTAACTCGTATTAGTATAAAGGCAGTCTCCTTTTTGTGATTGCCCGGCTTTGTACAGCTTTTCCACTTTCACTGCCAACGCACCTCCTCCCCGCCCCCCCCCTTTGTTTCCACCCGTCCTCTACATTGGCTTTGACCATCGCAATCACTGTTTTGTCTCAACAGGCGTGTTTGGCGTAGCGGCGAGCTAGTACAGCTAGAAAGTGCCCCGTTTTAAAATTTTCACAATGGGAATGATCACTCGTCAGGTTGGCCCTCTTAAATTTCGGTCTTAGAAAAGACTGACCCGCGGCGGGCCGCACACATGCGTGCCCCCAACAACCCCCCCCACCCCCCCCCCCCCCCCCCGCAAACCCCCCCTACACCCACCTCCCCCCACCCCCCCGGATCCCGACCCACTTTATTGGGCACCCCCATTTGCCTCCGCGCGTTTCGATCCTCCGTGCGTCCGTTCCGGGACTAACCAAATTATAACTCTTGGGGCAATTCGCTTACCCCGGTGATATTGCTGCTTTTCGTTTCCGTGCTACCAGTCCTGCATAAACTCTAGCACACCAATTAAATAGCTTTTCCCCTACCCTGTATTGACAAGTGAGTTTGAGCTTCACACTTATCCGGCCGTTTCGAGATTGTACACCCCCCCCACTACCCGCAGACACGCCGGGCCAAGCCAGGAGACAGGGGTTTGTCCCGGGTTTTCGACCTCCTCTCTGGTGACTGCCAAATTCAACATTCTCTCCCCTGCCGCCTCTCCTTTTTTTCCCCCCCCTCCTCTTTTTGTATTCGGATGACAGCCTTACCGTTTTGCTCTCTGGTGTCCCTGCTTTGTGAGGGCGGTTCTTGTTCCGGAAATCAAGCCATGTGACTGGTTGTCACCAACCTACTTTTCTTTTGCACCTGATGGAAGGCCGGTTGTCGGCAGGTCCCCACTTCGGTTGAGCCAACTTTGGATGACTCCTTTCCTATTCGGTCGTTTGAATAGCCTTTTCGGATGTAGGGCCGTACACAGGAAAAAACGCGGTGCATCCAACCCCGACCTGAACCCCCCCTCCTCTTTTTGTTGCGGTCTTTTGAGTCGTATTGATCAAGGCGGCGCGTCAGCCGCTCCTTGTCTGTCCCCGGGATGTAGCGATTAATATTCTTTTTTGTGTTTTAAGGTATGTTTTCTCTGTTCCCGACGTAAGGATGTTTTTAAGGGATTTTGCTGTAGCCCCTGCGGCAAATACGCTGGCCCCAGATTATCCCCCAGGCACATGAAACAGGTAAAACCCCTTTTCCCCTTCGTTTCCGGAATAGAGTATAAATGGTCCTATCATTTAAAGACCCGACCCGGACCTTCTTTGTTTCTTCTGATTACTTTTTACAAAGTGGAATCGCTGACGTTGGGCCACAGGTTTTTCAACCTGATGTTTTTTCTGTCGTATTTCCGTTTAAATCCCCCGCCCACTCAAACTCCCCACGACACACCCTTGGGTTCCCCCAGTGGGATGATTTTACCCGGCCTCCTTTTCGGTTACAACCTTGTCCCACTCGACTCAACAATATTTTTACACACCTATAGCCCATTTCAAGACTCAACCCACGACCCCCCGGACGCGCGCATCCGCATTTTACCCCCCCAACTTAATTTTTCCTAGGAGTCCACCACCCCCCCCGTACACCAAACTGCCCGCCAAGCCTTTGTACCCGTTTCTTTCCGGGCTCTTATTCGGTTAGACTCTTTTGTCCTGGTCAAATCCTAGCTCTCATAAGATCCGGACTATTCTTTCGAAATTCTCATACAATGCATTTTTTTCCCCAACGAACAAGACACCTTTGGACTTCCAGTACATCTTAGTCTCAGAAACCCCCACCGCCCACTATCACATGGAAACGCCTGATCCCCCCATTTTCGCCGGCCCTTACTTCAATACTCTGGTAACACGGCCCCTTCCCCCACGGAAACCTCGTGTTTAGCCCCTTCAACACCTTTTGAAATCATCCCTACTTCACCCTGCTGACCCCCCCAAGATGGCCCCCCAACGCTCGTTTCTTTTCCCTTGTTGTTGCCAACACGTACCACAGAGATTTGAGTATCCATCGTTCTCTTAGTCCCCCTCGCATTATCCCCTCCTTGGGCTCACCACACCTTTCCCTCCCGTTGTCCACACAAAAGGTGTCAACCATCAGTTCGTTACCTGACGTCCTTTACCTGGGCCCCGATACCCCCAATACTTTTTCTTCACCCAGTACATTTTCCCTTGAGAGTGGACTTTCCCTTTTGTCCTGACCAACATTTTGTACCTAATTGCCTATTTTTTCCACCCATTCTTTTGCGTGAGGATTAAGTAGTTCGGTGAATGCCATATTGGAAGTATTTCCCTCCCCACCCTCTGGGCGAGTAGTTTTTCATACCATGTTATCCGCTTTACCCCCGACAAAAAGTCCCTCTTCTTTTCGACGGGCTTGGCAACCTTAAACGTAATTTTTTTTTTTTTGACACGCACATATCTTTTCGCCCTTTCCCCCCCCCGGGGTTCCCTCCCCTCCCAGAACGATTTTTACTTCACCAATAGTTTACGCCCCCCTCCGTTGACCATTTCTCCCCTGAATCCCCCTCCTTCACACGTCTTCTTTCTCGGGGAACGCCAAGCAGCGATTTATTTCAATCCCGTTTGGGTGTTTTTGTGTTGCTATGCCGTTTTCCGTAAAGCTTATGCCATTTTTTTTGCAAGCTGGAGTCGGTTCCCCCCCTCTTTTTCAAGAAAGTCTGGTTCCCTTTGTTTTGAGACAATCGGCAATTTATGCTTCAAAAGTGGCCAATTGGCGATCTCGCAAACCCCTAATGTTTGCTGTCCGTTTCTCCCCTCCCCAGGCGCTGTTTATGCTTGGGGTGTTCGTACCAATTATTTGTCCCCCCTTTTGCCTCTTTTTATATGAAGATTTTTGCCTCCTCAGCCTCCCACCTTATGTGGAAGTTCCTTTATTGCTTCCCTCGTAATTAATGTCTGGTTGGTGTAAACACGTTTTTTTCTCTCGAACTGACTTTTCATTAGTAAGTGCTTTTGCTAGACCCATGTCTGAAACGTTTTCCTTTCCCCGTTCTAAGTAGTGATTCCCCAGCCCGATTTTATTTACAGACGGAGACTCCACTCACCCCCCACCTCGAGTTGTAGCCCCCACCCCCTTCGCACAACTCTGTCCTGGTTGCCGGGCTTTACTTCGGGATTTTTTTACGTGTTTTTTATTCCGACCATTTCTGACGCGTGAAGGTCTCTGTTTACCCTTTTCCTTCCTTTCCCGTGACTCTGTTACAGCCCCTTTGATGTTTTCTCCTCGTTTTTTGAAAATCTCCCCTCTTAGGCCGTTTTTTCTGAGTCCGATTTCCGTCTCGAGTGAGATGACCTCCGCCCCAAGATTTCACTCCCAGGCCCCCCAGTTTCTGACGTTATGGGCCGGCTCTTCTGGTCGGGGGGTTTTTGACTCCACGTTGACTTTTTTTTATCTGGTAAATCATTTTTTTTTTTCTCCCCCTCTAAAAAATCTTTGTCTGGACCTGAGTGGCATTCCCACCAGTATTATGTGTTTCGGGGGCTTCACCCATGTTCCTACACCCAACCAGCCCCCCACTCTTGTAAAGTCCTCTCGGAAATACCAAGTCATAGTAGACACACATTGGGTGACCTCCCCCACTTCCCGTCACGTACCCCCGTCCCCGACACTCTCATCACACCTGTCCCCACCCTAATTATAGCCACCACACCTCCCTTTCTAATACTAGGGCACCCTTCGCACTTTGACTCCCCACCGACCAATACTCCGTACATTTTCATCCTGCCCGCTCCCTTCCTGCCTCGCCTGTTCCCACTAAAGGACAGCGCCTTCCCAGACAAACCCTCAGCCCCCCACGTAGACTCTTCAGTTCCGAAGAAATAAGAAACCCTAGCGTGACGCCTTCCACTCCTCATTGGAGATCACCAGTTCTAACTCTCGTGCTCGACCTCTCATTTTGCCCCCAAACATCCGCTACACCGCCCTCCCGATTCGAATGTGCAAATCAGAAACTAACAACGTACCGTGTCCTATCGGGTTGCATGTCCCACTTTTCACCAACTTCCTTGTTGGTTGATTTCGAAGGGCTGCCCATATTCTTTTAAGGACCCAGGCGCCCCTGGGGTGACTGTTACCCTCTCCACCCAGATTTGCCTTACTCCCTCTACGTATGTCAACGACATGAAGAGAGGCTTCGATACCGCCTTGAGTACGCACCTAATTCTTCTTGTGCCAGGACCGGTACCATTGCCCTCCCGCAGCGGTATTGCGCCCTCCCTTGCGTTACGCGAATTAATTTTCCACCCAAGCTTCTTTCCTGATTGTGCCCCACTGGTTGACTGGTCCGGTCCCACCAAACTGTTTACTAGCATCTCGATTCTACAACACAAATTCTCCCCCCCGGACCAGGGGAACTAGTTGTTACCAAACCTTTTCTCGTTCATTCTCCAACGCCTATCCGCGCCTTCCCTGTCTTACTCCATTTTTTGTCCAACCTGGGAGTTTCCCGGACATCCTCGGCTCCTAGTCGAGCAGCACCACCAAACGTTCGTCGTGGATCTCTCCCCTTTTCATCATAATCCTTTTTTGTTTGCATCTCCATTTGCCGGAGTACAGCCACCTGAACTATGTTGCACTCTCGAGTCCGTTTTAGGGTTCACCTCCGTTGTTTCCCCCATAAGTTAGTTCCCTATGTCCTTCCCCCCCTTCGTTTTTGACTCTCTCGACTTTGGCCCCCCCCTGTGACACCCCCTTTTTGCTGAGAAGTTGTTTTTACCTCGCTGTTCCCTGATGCCGTCATTTAAGGCACAAAGGGTAACCCAAATTATTTCATTTTGCCCTTCCTAGCTGTTTTTGGTCCTGTTTCCGTTCATTCCCTTCCGAGAGAGATCAGCCTATACCTCGGGGTGAGCATACTCTTTTTTGGCCTATTGCCTTAGGAACTCTAGACTTTTTTCTTTTCCGGGTGGTTTCTTGTCGATTGTCATTTGTATTCTTCTCATCTTTATTTATTTTGTTTTTTGTGTCTACTCCCCCCTGCCTGTCCCGGCCCCTGCTTTAATCTTAATATTTTCACCCGCTGTGGAGCCCTTTTTTTCCCTTGTAAAACTACTTTTTCCACCAGGCACAAGAACCAATCCCCGGGTTCGCTTTGCGTTTTGCATTATGTTTTCATATATCCACTCTGCCCCCCGACCCGTAGTCACGGCAGCAGACCACCTGGTGTTCCACTCCGTACCCTTTGTCTTGGTTTCCTACGAGATGGTCTTCCCCGCGTGATAACTTCACCACCACAGAAAACCACCTGCACCTCCTAAAAGCTTTTCCTCCACCGCCCCGTTTGACTGCAATGGCTCCCGTTTTGCCGGCACCCACCCCCCTTTTTACACCTTTTATACATGGTACTTTGCCACTCCTATACAAACACTTTGGGTTACTGCATCACAACCGTTGTCCCCGAAATAACTACCCCTCCTGATACACCCCCCCTGTTGAGCCCACCCAACACTGCATCAGTTCCCCCCCCAGGTTCCTTACCCCTTGTGTGTAGTTTTTTCGTGTTCCCGTCCTTTGTGCAGTTACCCTCCTGTGCCCTACCCGATTGCCTTTTTAATTATTCGGAAGCGTCCCCCTCTGTTTCTGCTGCTTCATGGACACCCCAAGGACCCGTGTTACTTTTTTGCCCCGCAGTTTCCTGTCGACGTCGTCGCCCAATTTTAACAAGGTTTTTATTTCTGACCTATACCACTATTTTTTTTCTGCTTATTTTAAAGATCCTACTCGCCAGTCTGCCAATCATGCTTTTCCCGAGATATCTCTTTCTTACCAACCACTTCCGGATGCCTACTGAAATTTGCTTGGCTTCACCCCTCAAACTATGTAATGGCCCCGACCCGACGTTTCAACACGGCTGCCCCTGTTAAAAAGACCGCCCAGTTGACACCCTTGTGTTTTGTCCTTGAAGCTTTTGCTTTTACAAGAACTATACTCCCTCAACTATAGGATGCCCTTGTTCCCTACTGCGTACTTCAGCCCCCCATTTGCTCCCTGTCCATCCCCTTACCAGCCTTTCACTTCTGAAATTCCATCCGGACTGGAGGTTTTGACCACCCTCCTTTTTACATGATAACACCCTCTGGAATGTAACGTGTCTACTTTCGAAGGCTTGCATATCCCGTACCACTGTCTAGGCCGTTTTCATCGTTTTGCGCAGAAGGCCTCTTCCCGTCTGCCCCCAGATCGATCTTTGTATGTGGAGCTCGTCGACCCCAATACCCTTTTTTCCCCCCTTTCCCCCGCGCCCCCCTCCCAAGGAATCCCCTCCGTTTCTTTCGACTTTGCTTTTTTTTGCCTGCAAAGCAAAAGTTTTTTTTGCGTATATCCTCGTTTCGTCCCTTCCGTTTTCAAGACCTATACATTCCCTTCTTTCCGTTCCAATACAGTCAACCTCCTTCTCCCCCCCCTCTGCCCAGACTACGCAGCTTTAAAAATTGTTCAGGGCCTCTCTGAACCCAAATCACTTCCCATCCGAGATCTAGCTTTCTGGCATTTTACTTTTTAGTTGGTTATGCAGAGTATCGAGTTTGAAGGTATTGGATGACAATTTTCCACTCTTTTTTTCGTCCGGGTCTGCTTTCCCCCCCCCCTCCCCCCCTGGTGTTGATTGGTCTCTTTTAGATTTTTTTAGTGAAAGTTATTAGTGCATCATTGTATGCGCCGAAATTGGGGCAACATACACCTACCCTTCGCATTTATAATAATTTTCACATCTTTGTGCTGTCCCCGATACATTCTAACCACTTGGACCCCCCCACCGACTATTTACTAGTGTCTGTCAGGGGGGTTGTCTTTTACATTTGGTGACCCGTCCCTGATTGTTTATCCCTCACCTCTGCTTGTTCAGTTTCCCATTATTACCAACTCTTTGCCTTTTTTCCTTCCATTTGTGAACGGTCACCCGTTGTCCGTACCTGATGTGATTGTTGGAATTCATCCACCAGATTTTTTTGGTTCTAACCTCAGTCTTCGCTGCACGCCGTGCAGATCCTTACCCTTGTTTGCAGTAGTTTTGCCCCCCCCGTACTTTAGAATTCTTGCTTTCGCCCTCTTTTACAGAGGGCAGACGTCTGACGCTTTCCACCCAACTTCTTGCCTGTTCTCTTGTTCCCCCCCACAAATATGTCGCCAAGTTATTGCATGGCGTGGTGATGGTACGCTCGGGGACACACCCGACGTCTGTTACCTCTTTTTTCTCTGCTCTATTTGTATTTTTCGCTGCCTAAACCGCCTCTGTTTTCCCGTTCCAGGTAAGTCCTACTATCTTTAGTCCATGCCCCGATTGGTACGACGTTTTCTTTACCCCATCGGGTGTTTTGGCCATCCCTTCACCGTTTAAATTTACACCGTAGTTCCTCGTTTGTGCTGTTACCTTGTGTTGGAGAGTATTCGTATTTGTCCCGTAGTTTCCTCACATTTGTCAGACAATAGCCTTTTCGCTTCCACATATCCCCCGCATCGCCGCTCTTGCTGCTGATTTTGGCTAGGTCTATTGCGTTGTGTTCGACTCCTGTCATGGGAACCCTTTTTTTGTCTTTCCCTCATGTCACGTTTTTTTTGTGGTCTTCCGCCCCGTGATGTTTACTGTTTTAGCCTTCCGTTAACCCATCTTGTTTTAATCCCCCCTCACGTGTATCCGGCACAATTCCCGGCGGCACTTGTGCGGCTCGGGAGAGGGCGGGCGAGGACAGACTCTCCAGTACCCCCGCCCCCCCCCATGCCTTTCCATGTTCCTCGGCCAAGCCAGGCTGTTCATGCAACTTTATTCCTCGAACAAATCATTACAGAGTTTCTGTCTTATGGGAACTACCGAGCTGGTCGTTCAGATCTTCCACGTTTGAATTGGCATTGCCCCATCTCGTTGGATCTTGTATAGGACCCCTTCCACGGATTATTATGAAAATCAGATCGTCTTCTCTGGTTTTTCGATCGTAGTTAGCAGGAGATTTGAACGAGTGTCAGCGGAGTGTTTAATAACCGGATCAGTTTTAAACCCATACATGCTGATGGACTTTTAGATTTCGCCGCCGCTGTCTGCAATGTTCTAGCACCATTTGTATATCTGCACGTTTACTACTTTTATCGGCCTTTCGGGCGCACGAAATACTTCTCCACCCATGTTCTCTGGCCAGAATACACAAGCGGATTGACTTTGACCCCTTTAAGTAGGTCCGTGTGTTTTGATTCGATTTGATACGTGCCCATTCAACACGTTAGTTTTGTCATCCAAACACTACCCTTTAAGTTCCCTGAGTCATTTAAATTAGATTTTTTACCTGTTTTCCGACGGACACTTGTCATCACCTATGGGTGAGATCTATAAGAATAAAGCAACACCCCCTCCCTACCAATTTCACTGAAATTTGCCACACCCGTCTAGTTTACGCATCGCTGTTAGTCTACGCCTCGCCCTGTAACCTTTAATAAGTCACCGACTATTTGATTTGCGTTCAGTTTCATACAGTCCTCTCCTTTGCAACAACAAGGTGGATTTTCGCGCCCTGCACCCCCCGCGGCAGAAAAACCCGTATACTCCTATGGCACATTTTTATTAATACACAACTCCGTTGGGTTGTTGGACTTTTCCACCCGAGACACCGGTCAGCCATTTCTATAAGCAGTGCAGGGAGGTCCCCACTCGAACTCGTCAAGCGTTTTGCCAACCTAGTTTTGACCCCCGGGAAGGCGGTATGTCGTTTTCTTCGCCCCTCCGGTCACACCCCGATTTTCCCCACAATGATTGATCCTGTTGACTAGACGCGTATCCTTACACGGCAAAGTGCCTCGGCGGCTCCAGGGTTCCTCCCGAAGATTTTTATGTATATTGCCCGGCCGAGGTGCGATAAAGCTCGCTCCGTCAAGAAGAGTTGCCTTGACTTGCCTTTTTTGTTGTAGCCATGGCCCCTTCACATTTTGCCGGTGGGCTTTCGGGCGATTACCCCTTAATTGCTTCTACGCCGACCGTCGGCCACACTATACCCCTTCCTTTAAAAGCACCCCCCTTGGTCGCTTTCCTGCGACCAGTTTTGAATGGTCATCCGGTCCCCCGACAACTACGTTGCTTTTGTTCGTGATATTTACCCGTGTGTATCCTTTTCGAGTTGTGGTTTTTCCCGAGGTTTTTTTTTATTTCGTCACGTCGAACCCTCACCCCTCACCCCCAACAGTACTGCTCCAATCCCTTTTGTACCGAGTGAGGTACGTCAAAACCCAACGCTTCTCTTGTTTCTAGTTTGGCCTACCCCCCCACCAAATGTAGGGTGGTTGCAGCCGCTTCACACCCCCCCGAAAATGTCACCCCCCCCCGCTACGAATTCCCACTCACCCCCTGCCCCAAGAGAACCGGTCCTTCCTCAAGGTTGGTCCCTTCGGCTGGCAATCGGTTTCCCCCCCTTCCCGACCGGATCGCAGTCATGAATCCACCGAATGATAGCCGCCGTCTGTGGTTTAGCTTTTCCGAGGATGCAAATTTCGATAATGAAGAAACCCAAAGACCGTTTTTTTGTTCAGACTTCCAGGTGAATTCTTTAATGGTTAGAGACCATGTTCTTCAGCCACATACACCGGACTTACCATCCCAGGTTTTCCAATTTTATCTCCACATCTGTTCACCTCACCGTCTTAGACTCCCCCTTCCACAGTAGATAGGTATCTTTCCACGAGACTCCCCCCCCCTCCCCGCCGAAGATAACTACCCCCCGCTTTCCCAGGGAAGTCCAACCACTTATTAAAAGCCTTTTTATCCCAACTGTGGTTTCCACCCAGCTGCCGACTCCAGGTCCTTCGGTTTCCTCTTTTGAATTCACACCCCTCCAATCTGGCGCATCACATGTACTTCCCTCCCCGTCCCCTCCGGCACACTTCATTTGTTTTCATCGGTGAACTATCCCCCTGTGTTTGGTCGATACCCACCCTAGTTTTGCTCATCCACAGTCCTCCCGTTGATATCGTTGTCCGCCCCAGGATTTTACACTCGGATTATGTCCAATCGTCTATTAGCTCTTATCTTCTGGGACCCCCCTTTCCTCGACCCCCCGCTCTCGCTTCCAGATTATCACACACATCGTTCTTTTGGTCACCTTTTTCCCTCTCAAAAAAATTCCTTTCCCCCCTTGCCTGGGTTACGTTGCTTTGGTTGGCTTACCGCTACTCTTTCTGGCGAAATTCGCCATTTTCCCCCGTAACGCATAAACCCTTCCCCCATTTGTTCACCACTCTGTGCACCCCCCCCCTCCCTTTTCTATTTATAGACTCCCACTGGCCGCCAGATTTACAACTTTCCATCTAATGGACCCCCCTCTCTTACACCTCCACCTCCCTTTCTTTCCTGTTTGTTTGATAGAGAGCGTCTGTTTCGACCCATCTAGATTGTGTGACATTTTAAGGGCGTGCGGGCACTGATGGCATTCCCACCGCATAAAACTTGTTGTGGGTTTGAGGCCCCCCTCGGGGCACCTTATTTTTCCCTGGGAACTGGAGAGTCTTGTTTTGTTAACAACCCAGATGTTTTTTTCCCTCTCCCCCGGGAACGAGTTGATTTTTTACCGGTGCCATTGGTGGGGCTAGTTCACAAAAAAGTGAAAACAGTTTCCCCAGCCTTCTCAATTTACAGAGCTCTGCTGCCTCCTACCAAGCGAAAACCCTGTTTTTCCCTACATGGATTGGACCGCCATTCCCTCAGGCTTTTTGTTTACTCAACGCTATTTACGCCAAAGAGGAAGTATGGGGATCAATCTTTCCTCCCACTTCTTGGTGAAGTGCTTTCCCGTGTAATTTTGCAATGATCTCATTATACAGAATTAAAGACACCCCCAAATCGCTTTGTGAGCCGTTCCCCCCATTTTCCATTACCCCAGTTGAAAAACCGCGCCTTTTTTTTGGTGTGACTGTCGATTGGGCACTCGTTCTGATGAATCTCGATCAGTGCCCTGTCCTACACGCCTTTGGAATTTCGGTGTACCGCCCACCTTTCGGAGCCGGTCCCTTAGTGACTCGGATAACGCCCTTTTGCTTGACGCTTCTCATTCCCCGTTCATTTACCTGCACGCAGTTTTTCGTTGCCCCATTTTTGCTCCCCCTGTAGGCGGATATATTTCGTTATGCGATCCAGTCG
>Ga0179593_1700705_pt1 | contig 15081 bp, 12 predicted proteins | sample CZODoug2_1_08_16_FD_185931 | JGI IMG/M metagenome (GOLD analysis project Ga0179593, IMG submission 185931) | Vadose zone soil fungal communities from Angelo Coast Range Reserve, California, USA - CZODoug2_1_08_16fungal (PacBio error correction) | ecosystem: Environmental > Terrestrial > Soil >... | reverse complement strand
AGTAAAAGGGTCTACCCAAACAGAAGGTCCTCCTTCGTCGTTTGCTCGCCAGCCGCCAGCGCCTGGTGAAGGTCTGGGAAGAGCTTTTTTGTTAAAAGGGAACTCAGACCTTTTTCCTCCCCTCTCACGTTTTCCCCTTTCTTTTCCTGGACAATTTTTTTTTTTCCAGCAAAGACCGGCAGGGAGTTTACTAAATAGTTTCTGCCTCCTCAATATTTTTTCCACTTTGTTTTTTTTTTTTCTTCTAATAAGAGATCCCTAACTTTTTCCTAAGGTAGGTGAGGACTGATAGTATAATTCCTCCCTTCTCCGATGGTTTCCCGGTACGTTTGTAAACACGGGGGATTTCGGGTGCGAGGTATGGCCTGCCCTCCCCTTTGCAGGTGAGCGAAATGGCTTTTGAGACATCAAAAGGCTGGCTACCTCCCCCCCTGCCATCCTGCCCTTCTTTTTTTTTCCGTGACTCCCTTTTTTTTTTAAATGAGGAGATGGACCGATTCCTGCGGAGCGAGCAGTCCCCCTTTCATCTTTTTTCCCCTGCTCTCGGGCGAGCCTCCCCTCCTTTCTTTGGAACCGCGGAACTCCTCTCGAAGTACGTTCGGACGAAGACCCCCTCTCCGAGTGCCCCCCTCCCTTTTTCAGGGTTTTCCCCCCCTTAGGGGAAGAGCTTTTCCGCATCCAGATAGTAGACTTCTCACCCCTCTTTTTTCCGCCATCCCTCCCCTTTTCCTCCTCGGCTCCTCTTTCCTGCAGATAAGCCCCTCTCTGAGAAACGGGAAAACTTTCCTCCCTCGCACCGCTTTCCCCCTCCCACCCCCCCTCCCCGGAACACTGTAAAAATCTTCCGCTTCCGTTGCGGCGGCGCGCCACCTTTTCTCCGACTCGCACGGCGGCGACCGCGTTTCTCTTCTCCTTTTCACGATTCTCCGCCTTCCCTTTCCTCGACTGACTCTTTTTCTCTGGAATTCACGGTTCCTGACGAAACTCTTCTTTTGCCTTCCCCTCGCTGGCTTCCTTTTTTTTTGCCGTTTCGCTCGTAAACGCTCGAATTTCCTCCGCCAGTGGCCGTCGGAAAGATACTTCTTTTTTTCCAACAACTTCAAACGTCGGCCCGTCCGCGTTCCCTCTTTTTTCCCCCCTTTCCTAGACGCGGACCAATTTTTCCCCTTTTTGGGACAACGACCCCCCTCGTTCATTCAAATGGGCGCTCTTCTACTTTTCTCCTTTTTTCTTGCAGTCTTCCAAAAGTAGTTTCCCCGGCCGCTTAAGAACCCTCCCCCCTTTTTTCCCCCCTCCGTCCGCACGACCCTTCTTTTTTTTCACCTGTCTCGCAGAACAGACCTTGTAATCTTTTTCCCCTTCCGCCCCTCCCCCTCCCCCCCCACCTCGACAAGGAGCAGTCTTTTAGTATCGTAACGGACCTTTTTCCCCTGACTCTTCCACGAAATAATCCCCCGGCGACAAAAAACGCCCTTCTGGCTTTTCGAATGCCCCTTTCCCTCTCTCTGTAGTCGTTCCTCCCTACCAGGATTTTTCCCCTTTTTTCTCTTCATCCAAGAAACGATTAAACTTCAGGAGGAGCCCTGTCCCCTCCCCCTAGGTCGCACACTCACAAACGCCTTCTTCAAACAAGCCTTTCCCTAAAAAGGTAGCTCCCCCTCCCTCGGACATCCTTTATTCCCTTCTGGCCAACGACCGCGACCCCCCTTTCCCTTTTCTTCGAAGGTTAACGTAGGCAAAGGGTCTCTTCGAGTCGATCCATAAGCTTCTTCCCTTCCCCTTACTTGCTGCTTCCCCCCCGTCCAGGCTACGCCGGGTCTCTCTTTTCCCAACCGTCACCGGTTTTTACAAGATTTTCTTCCTTCAAAAACCCTTCGCCCGACCAAGCTCCTTTCCCCCAAACCGCTCTGAGCTTCGACGAAGCCGCCGCGATTAAGGATGAGGGCACTCTTTACTCTTTTCTAACGCTTTCCTTCTCTTTTTTTCACGCCGGGCTGCCCTCCTCGCTGGCGCCTTCTCCCCACAGTTAAAGTAACCCTTCCCCTTGACGATCAAAGAAAGCCCCCCTCCCCTCCCCTTCGGAACACTTCTCTGCCCCCCTCACCGTAACCCCCCTCCTTTCCTTTTCTTGGCGGCGGCGCCATCTCTCTCTTGTTCCTCCCTCGAGATGGCGCAGAACTCCCCTGTGGTTTTTGGTGACGGTTTTTTCTTTGGCCGCGGCGGAAGGTCATTTCTCCGCTTTCTCCTGTGAAGGTACTTTTTCTTTCGCAAGAGAGAGGAATTCCCGAGACAGGGTCACTTCTCTCCCCTATGCTTGTTCCCTCGCCGACGGTGACCTCTTCGCGGCGAAGAGCAGAGCTTTTTCTTGCTGGTGAGGCGGCAGGTTTTCTTGCTTTTGGAACTTTTCCCGGTTTTTTTTTTTAGACTTGTTACCGGCCTGTGAAGTGTCGATGCGGAGCCTCTCATGCCCCGTCTTTGTCTTTCCTCCTGGGATCGACATCGACACGTCTTTTTTTTTTCCCTTCCTTGAACCGTAGAAGGATTTTGTCGTTGGCCAGGAAGTAAATTCTTCCCACCTATCTCTTTTTCCTGTCGTCGGCGTCTCCCTTCCTTTTCCTTCCCAAGGTGGTGAGGATGGTTGGTCTGGCCGAATTCCCTGCCCCCCCCTCTGTATCTAGATCTCTACGGAGTAAGGGCGCCGCAGCTTTCTGAAGGTGAAGTACGGTCTTCTTGCCCCTTGCCCTGTAGTTCTGTGTCCCCGACTCACTTTTCCCCCAGCGGGGGGGCGCCGTGTGTGGGGTGGGGGGGGGGGCGGTTCCGACTGGGGGGGGTAGGGGGGGGGTGAGGGTGCTAGGGGGGGGGCGGGGGGTGCTCTGGAGGGGGGGCGGGGGGGGGTGGGGGGGGGAGGGTGGGGGGGGTCGGTGTCTGTGTGGGGGTCTGTGGGGGGGCTCGGGTGCGGCGGTGCTCTCAGTTCCTCGGTTGGGGGGGGGGGGGTGGTGGGGGGGGGGGGGGGTAGGTGGGGGGGCCTGCGGGGGGCGTTCTCGGGGGTGCGTGGCGGGATTCCGGGGTGTGGGGGGGGGGGCGGCGTCGGCGGGGGCGGGTGTTCGCGGGTTTGTGCCATCGGGTGGGGTGTGCCGTTGGGGGGCTGGGTGGGGGCGCCCCTGCGGGCGCGGTTTCGGGACTGATGGCTTGGGGTGGGGGTGGGTCGGGGGGGTGGGGCGGGCGGGCCCTTGTGGGCGGGCGGTGGGGGGGGGGGGCCGGACTGTGCGGTCGGGGGGGTGTGGGTGGGGGTTGGTGTGGCTCTTTCCTTAGGGCGGGCCAGTGTGGGGGGTGGGGGGGGCGGGTCTGGGGTGGGGGGGCTTGGTCCGGTATTTGGAGGGGCGGGGGTTGTGGGGGGGGGTGTGCCTTTGGGGGGGGGGGGGGTGGGTTCTTGGTATGGTAGCCTTGTGGCGCGCGTGGGGGTGTCGGTGGGGGGTTGGACCGTAGGGTGGGTTGGTGCAGGCCGGCGCGTTGGGGAGTGGGGGGTAGGGGGGGGGTTGGGCGGCCTGCGTCCTCGAACGCATCGGGGGGGTTCGTTCGCCGGCGGGGAAGTGGGGGGTGCCCGTGGGGTGCGCTCGGTGGGGGGGGGGTGGGATGGAGGAGTTTGCCGGGGACGTTGGTGGGCCGGGAGGGTGGGGGGGGGGGCCGGGGGGGAGTTGGGCTCGGGGTGGGGGGGGCGGCGTTGTGGTGGGGGGGGGGGTGTCTCCCGGGTGGCCTGTGGGCCGTGTGGTCCGTTTGGTCTCCCCTGCCCGCTCGTAGCGCGGGTGGTGTCGCGGCGTGGGGCGGTGGGGGGTGGGGGGCTAGCGGCGTGGGGTCGGTTGCGCGTTGGGGGGGGGCGTGCAGTGGGAGGGGGGGCCTGCGGGGGGGGGGCGGGTGCGGTGTGGGGCGTGGGGCGTGGTCCTGGGTGGGGTTGGGGGGGCGGTGGTTCTGGGGGCGGGCCTAGGGGGGGAGGGGGTGGGAGGGTCCCGGGTGAGGCCCTTTTTTCGGGGGGTGGGGTTGGCGTCGGGGGGGAGCTGGGGGGGGGTGGGGGGGCACGTTGGGGGGTGGGTTGCTCGGGGGGGGTGCGGGGGGGGGGGGGATGGTGGGGGGGTGGCGGGCTCAAATGGAGGTGTTTGGGTGGTCGGGGGGGGTGGGCACGGCTGGGTCCGCTCGGGGGGGGGGGGAGACGTGTCTGTGGGTCTGGGGGGGGGAGGGGGGCGCAGCCCGAGGCAGGGGGTGTGGAGGGCACCTGGGGGGGGGGCGACGGTGGTGGGGGAGGGGGGTGCGGAGGGGGTTCGGGGGTGGGGGGGGGGAAGGGGGCCTCGGGGGGGGTGGGGCCGGCAGGGCGGGGGCTGGCTGTTCTTCGATGCGGGGAGTGGGGTTCGGGGGGGCGGGGGGGCTAGTGGGGGGGGGGTGAGTTTGATGCAACCAGGGGGTGTTTTGGGGGGTAGTCGGCGGGAGGGGGGGGGGGGGGCTCTAGTTCGGGTGGCGCGGGGTCACGTGGGAGTGGGGGAGGAGAGTTGCGGGGGGGGGGGGGTGGGTGGGGGGTCGGGGGGGGGGGGGGGGGTTTCGCGTGACGGCCGCCGGGTATGGTGGGTCCCCCGCGGGCCGGGGGGGTGTCTCTGGGGAGGGGTGGGTGGGGCGTCGCGGGCGCCATCGGGGGGGTTCTGGGTGGGGGGGGGGGTTGGCGCTGGGGGGGGGGGTCCTCTTGGGGGTGGGGGGGGGCCCTCGTGGTGGCGTTGAGCGGTTGGGATGTTGGGGGGGCGGGTGGGTTGGGGGGGGGGGGGGGGTTCTGGGGGGGGGGGGGGTGGGGGTTTTCTTTGGGCTTGGATGGTGTCCGTGGGGTGGGGTGTGGTGTGGTGGTGGGGGGGGGGGGGAATGGTGGGGGCCCGCGGGGGGTTGGCCGGGGTGCGAGTGGGGGACAGGCGAGATGGGAGGCGGGCGGGAGGGGGTGCGCTCGGGTTGCGGGGGGGGGGCGGTTTGGGGGGCGGGGGGTCCTGGGGGGGGGCGCGGCTGGCCGCGGGGGCTCTGGGGTGGGGGGGGGGGCTGTCCGGGGGGGGGGGGCATTGGGGAGGGGGGGGGTTTTTGTCCCACGGGGTGTCGCGGGACGTCGAGGGGGGCGTCTGGGGGTTGCGTGGGGGGTGGCCTCGTCGCGGCGGTGGGGGCGGGGGGGGTGGTCCCTCGGGAGAGGGGGGCAGCGGGGCTTTCTTTTTGGGGTTGAGGGGTGTGGTGGGTGGGGGTTGTGCGTTCTGGGGGGAGGGGGGGTGGGTGGGGGTGGTTCGAGCGAGGGAGGGGTCGGGTCTTGAGGTGGGGGGGGGATCGGGGGGGGGGGGGTCGGGGGGGTCGGGTTTGGGAGGGGGGGGGGGGGGGGGGGGTGTGTTTTACTTCGGGTGGTTGGGGGGGGGAGCTGGCTGTTGGGTGGGGGGGGGGAGGGGCCTTTTTGTGGGGGGGGGGGGGGTGGGGCTCCTTGTTTGCTGGGGTGAGGAGGCTGGGGGATTTTATTGGCGTTTTGGGTGGGGGGGGGGGCGCGGGAGGGGGGGTGTCATGGGTTGGCGTCCGGTCGTTGTTGCGTGTTCGGGGGGGTGGGTCTCGGCGGTTGGGGGAGGGGGTGGGGGTAACAAGGGCCGTGGGGGGGGGGGGGTGGTGGCTTGCGGCTGGGGGCGGTTGGTGGTGGGGTGAGGGGGGGGGGGGGGGGGTGGGGGGGTGGGGGGGTGGTTGGGGGTGTGGTGCGGGGAGGGGGGGGTTTGGGGGGGAGGTGAGGCGGTGTAGTTTGGGGGTGGGGTGGGGGGGGGGGGTGGGAGTTCTTAGGGGGGGAGGGTGGGAGGGGTGTGTTGGGTGGGTGGGGTTGGGGGGGGGGGGGGGTGGTGGTGGGGTTGGGGGGGGGGGTTGGGGGCGTCGGGTAGTCCTTCCCTTCGGAGTAGACCTTTCCCTCTGTTTTTTCTAGTTCGGGAGAAGGCGAGGTCTTTTCCTCCCCCTTTCAGGTAAGAGACGTTAGAAAGTCCCTTTTTCTTCTGGTAGGTGTAGGTGCCTCCGTCTCGGGCAGGTTATGACCCTTTTTTTTCGAGACCCCCTGTGTCGCCTTCCCCCCCCTTCTGCTGGGGGTGCGGAAGGCGCCTTCGTTTCCTCCGGTGATTTTTGGGTAGTAAAAGAGGGCCTTTTTCCGTTCTTATGAAGTCTGTTTACTTCCTTCTTTTTCGGTCCTCCTTTTCTGGCGCAAGGTGACCCCTTTCTTTTGGGCACCGGCGAAGGTGAAGTTCGTTTCCTTCTTTCGTAGGTGTTGGTTCCCCCTTCTTCACGGGGAAGAGGGTTAGTCGTTGGAGTACAGGCCGATTCGTTCCTTTCCAGCTTTCTTCCTCCTTTTCCTCTCCCCCTTCGCGCGACGGCAGGCAGTTTCTTTCTTTTTGCGACGGGCGGTCCGAGGATCCTTTTTCCCTTCTGGAAGCAGTGGAAAATGATTTCTTTTTTTTTTTTTTTTCTTCGTCTTCTTGGGCAGTCGCTTTTCCCTGGTCAACAACGGTCCGGCTCCCTCTCAGCTCTTTCAGACGACAACGTCGGTAGAGCGACGGATGGTGTCAGTGGTTCCGCGCCGCCACGCGGCCTGTATCCTTTCATGGTTGATTGCCTTTCTTGTGCGGTGAGAAAGGGTGTTCCCCCGGTTGGCCCCCCTCATGGCTTCACTTCCTTTTTTAGGCGGCTGAGATGCGAGTTTTCTGTTTTTCTTGGTTCTAGTTGTAGATTGCTTTCAAAGAGGAGCTTTTTTTTAGTATTTGTGATGTCTCTGCGGCGAATCTTCCGGGGTTTGGGGTTCCGTTTCTTCCCTTTCCCTTGTTCCTGCTCGCTGATTTTTCGTACGTCGACGAGGTTTGGACGGGAAAGACCCCGCCCTTTACCCCGTACCTTCGACTGCCGTGTTAACCACTTCACCTGGGCCTGCAGCGCGAGCTTCGCCTGCCTCGCTTTTCCTTTTTCTCTTCACTCGTCTTTCCTTGTGTTCAACGTCCCAGACTCGCCGGTCCATGCTGTGCTGACGCCTCCTTCTTTTTGTGGCAAGCGGTCGGTCTTGACCCCCTTTTTCTTCCCCCTCTCGCGCAACCCCGGGACAAAAAACACTTTCAGAGGACGGAAGGGATCCTTGGTTTATGGGGAAAGCTTTCCTCCTTGCGTGAGTACGTCCTTTCCTCCTTTCGTCTCTTCGACGAAGCTGACCGCACCCACCTCTTTTCCTAGGGGGAGTCCTTTTCCATTTGCGATGGAAGTGAATTGACTCCTTCGGTCTGGGCGGACCAGCCTTCCCCCCGGTCCCCGGAAAGAGGAATTCGGTTGCCTTTGGTATGATTCTTTTTGGGAGGAGGTGAAAGTTTCCTTCCCCAATTTGCTTTGCTCGTTCCGTTTCTGGTCCCGAGTTTTTTTTGGGTTTTGGTCTTCCTTTTTTCTCTTTTTTTTTTTTGGGGGTTTGGTCTCCCGTCATCTGGGTCTTCTTTTTCCCGCTTCCGCTGAAATTTTTTTTCACAATCAGTTCTTCTTTGCATATCTATCTTTTCTCCTCCTTTTTTTTTTTTTTCTGATGAGCGATTTCCTTCCACGACCTGAGTTTTTTTGCCAGATGTCATAGTTTTCTCTGACTACAGACCCCTTTGAGCCCCTCTCCTACTTCTTTCAGGTCTGGGTTCCAAAGCGTTTCTTACCGGGCAATCGCCGTCAACGTCTTTCCCCGAAGGCGGCCACGGTTTTGAAGGGGACAAATTCAGGTAGGGTTTTCCCCCTCCCCTGGAGTTTTCTCGCCCTTCCCATCGCAACTTCGTCGACCGCCTGGCCACTCCCCCCCCCCCCGGACCTTTTCCCTTCGGCAGAGGCAGGCTCCCTTTTTGCCCCCCCTGTCGGTACTGGATGCTTCTTAGATTCGTATCCTTCCGCTTCCCCCCAGCCCAGTAACGGTTCTTTGCCCGGACGGACCGCTGTTTGTTTGACCGTTTTCTGTCAGGCCTCCCTGGTCCTCCGGGGGAGAGAAAGTTTGGCCCTCTTTCTTTCCCTGGGCATCCGGTCCAGCCCGCTCAGTAGCTTTCTCCCCTGCCTCCCTGACAAGTTTTTTCTTCTTTTGACGTTTTTTTGCTCCTTGACCGACCCCCTCTGCCGCGCATTTTTTTAGGCTAATTGGGACCTTTCCTTCATGTGTCTTTTTGACCCGGTTCTCGTTTCTTACGTTAAAGGGTGTCGTTGCCCGGCAAGAGCTCTTTCGCCGCTCTTTTGACTCTTCCCTCCTCTATTGCTCCCCCCTTGTCCGAAGGGGAAAGTCTCTCGGTTTTTTTCAGCATGGGATGCAGGCTTTTCCATTTCCACCTCTTCTTTCCCCGCTTTCCGAGCAATCGCCCCCCCCAAGAGGTACTCCTTTTTTACCCAAAAAAGAGAACTTTCTTCATTGGCTCCTTCCTCGCCCCTTACAGTTTCAACGAACCCTCACCCCCAAGCTTACAGTTAGGAAACCCCCTTCTGGTCACGAAGCGTTTGCGGTTTCGCTTAAACACGAGGCTTTTCGACCTTTTTTTCTCTCTTCTCTGCTCGAGAACGTTGTTACCCCTCTTGGCAGAGATAAAAAGAGTTTGTTGTTCCCTTTTCCCCTCTTCGGCCCCAGTTCCCTTACAGAAAGAGCCTTTCCAAAGAACTTTTCGAGTAAACTTCTCGGTCCGCCTCTCTTTCCCGAAAAGTCTCCTTTTTGAACGTGGATCGTCCTCCCTGCCCGCACCTCCCCCCGCCCACGTGTGAACAACCTTTCACAAACGTCGACGAAAATCATTTCCCCACAAGACGTAGACGTTTCCTACAATTGGCGATGTGGTTTCCTGCCCTTCGCCTCTGGCGCTTCCTGTATTCTACGCAAGTAGTGTTCCCCCTCCCCACCACTCACCCTCTTTCCTTTTCCCCACCCGCCGGCGCCCTCCAGGCCGCGCAGAGCTGTCTTTCTCTTCGCAGAACGTAACCCGTCCGTGGCACTTTCTTTCCCCTTCCTCGTAACCACGGAGCCTTTTTTTCCCTTTCCCCTTCGTCCGTACCTGAACTCCCTTTCCTTCTCCCGAACCTTACTCCCCCCCCCCGCCACCAACGCCCCTTCCTGGGCGGTTCCAGAAACGACTTTTTTTCTGAGGTCTGTCTTCCTCCCCTTTGAAACTTGTTCCCGCGGTCATCCCTCTCTTCCTCTCTGCGCAGCCAGCCGGCGGGCTCCTCCCCGACAAGTCTGGTAGCCTCCTTTTTTTTCGCCACACGTCAAAACAGCCCCCCTTTACAGTTCTCGCCGACTCCTCTCCTTGAGGACACGCGGTCGTCTTGACGTTTTTTCTGACCCCCCGGCCAACCTGAATCCGTTTTTTTTTTTGGTCCAGGACAAGCCGTTTTCGCTCCCTTCCGCGGTTACTGTTGCCTTTCCCCCGACTCGCCTCCCTCCTCCCCGTCAAGGGATACCTTTGGGAACAAGTGATGCTTTTTCACTGAAGCCGGTCAACCCCCTCCACGAAAAGTCACGACGACTTTTCTTGCATTCGCAGCAGAAGACGGGTCCTTTTTTTTCAGCGTTTTTTACTTTTTCCCGTCAAACGAACCAGGGACCATTTCTCTTTCCCCGGCTGAACATTCTCGTGGAGGAAGGATCCCTCAGTTAACTGCAAAGGCAGTCTAACGGCGATCTCTTTCCCTTCACGCCTTTTCTTCCCCCTCTTCCCCCCTACCGTCAACCCCTCTCTTTTTTTTCCGGGACGGCGACATAGGATATATTTTCCTGAGAGAGATGGAGAAGAACGCCCCTTCGGTTTTTCTTGGAATTTCTAGCGTGCCTTCCATTCCTGCTCTTTTCTCGCCGTGAGAATGCGGTGACTGGTCACCCTTTTTTCCGCCGTAGACAGAGAGGTCTTTTTCTCCCAGCGGGAAAGGTCCCTTTTCCCCTCTTCCGAACAGGCTCGGCGACGTTTCCTTTCGGCGGCTCCGCCGCGCAGAGCGGTGTTCTTCGTTTTTTTCCTTTTCTTGGGCAGGTTGTTGAAAGGCGTGTTCCCCACACTTATGGCGGCGTCTTATACCTTGTCGGAGGTATCCTCCCTTTTTCTGTCGGGCCGGAGACTTTTTTGTGGTAAACAGCAAACGTTTCCCACGGTAATTGGGCGGACCCCCCCCTTTGCACTTGACGGAGATTTTTATTCGCTGTAGGTGGAAATCTCCCCGGCGTGTAAGAAGATCGATTCACGGTTGTGGCTGGTTCTTTTTTGGAGCCCCCAAAAAACCCCCCCCTCCAAAAAACACCCTTCCCCCACCCAACCCCCCAACAAAACAACCCTCCCCAAAAAAACCCCCCCCCAAAACCCCCACACCCCCCCAAAAAACCCCCCCCCTTGTAACTGCAAACGACTGTCGTAGATGTCTTTTTTTAAGGGCGAAAGCTTTTTTTTTTTTTTTATGGAAGGGGAATTTTCGCTTCCCCCCGGTAGTCTGGCCCGACTCCCTTTTTTCCTCTTTCCGCAGTGTGGGGGGGGGGGGGGGGGGGGGGGGGGGGGTGGAGGGTGGTGGGGGGTGTGGGGGTGGGGGGGGGTGTGGGGGTGTGGGCCTTTTTTCTCCTTTCGGCGTAGACCTTGTCGTTGTTTCTATTTTTTTTACTGCTGGATTTTTCTCCCTTTCGGCCCAGGTACGAGCCCTTCCCCCTTCCTCCCCGGGGGGGGCGCCGTGTTTCTCTTAGGTGCCGCCGACTTACACCCACTTTTTCGTTTGCCGATTTCCAGGTCGGGTGTTACGTTTTGAGACAAGGGGCTCTCTCCTCGAAAGGCTTTTCGGTGGCGTTGTCCCCTCCCCCTCCCTGTGATCTAGTTGATGGTGGTGCCCGGACGTTTGCGGTCGACCAAGCTTTTCTTTCGCCTTCGTCCCTAGCCTTCCCCGGCGCAAGGTGACTCCACTTTCTTTCGGGTCGTTGGAACAGTCGACTTTTTTCCTTTCTCTTTGGCGAAGTGGTTTTCTTTTGGTCCCCCCGGTCTCCCGACGTGGAAGAGGTCTTCCCTCGTTGACCGTTGTTGGTTTCTGATCAAGTCAACGTATAGGGACGTTTTCGTTTTCCTTCTTACACTTTTCCTTGACTTGCCCTTTTCTTTCTTCTTGACGGGCAGGTCCTCGGACATATTTTCTCCCTGGGTAGGAAGGCAGTGGGAACTTCTTCTTAAGAGTCAGTCGAGGAAGGCGGTTTCCTTTTCACCTTTCTCAGATAGCGAGGGCTAGACTCCCTTTTCCTCCCTCTTTGAGTCGTTGGACGGCTGCGCCGCCTTTTTTTATTGGAGCGAAGCGAAACCCTTTTTCCGTGCCGATTACAGGGTGTTGACGCTTTTTTTTTTGTTTGGTGTTGACGCTGTGCGAGTCCTTGTTTCTTCCTTGCGGGTGCCTCGTTCCCCCCCCTTTTCGGCTGAGATGCGGGAAGAGGAGTTTTCTTTTTTCGATTGATGGCGTAAAAGCTTTTTTCTGTTTCAGTGTTTTCGCTTGCGTCCCCTTCGTCTTCAGCGCTGCCCGGCTCTTCCTCGTAAAGGGGATTGTCTTTTAAGGCTAGCGGATAGGGAGGAGTCGTTTAACTTTTGCAGATCCAAATCCCGTCCAACCCCCCCCCCTCCCAAACCCCCCCCCCACCCCCCCCCACCCCCCAAAAAACTTTGATTTTAAAGTCCCCTGCACCGCCTTCCCCTTCTTTTCCCCAAGGTAGCCTCTCGCTAGCGAGGCAGGCCGTTCGTTTTTCAAGTCTCATTGTTCTTGTAAAGTCACAGACGAAAAGTTTCTTTTTCGTCGGTTTTTCCCAGCCCTTTTTTATGTTTTTCCCCTCTCAGGGGCGAGCCCCCCCCGGTGGCGGCCTCCAGGAACTTTTTTCCCCACCCAACGGGGTGCTCTTCGGTTCTCAAAACTATCCTTGTTTCCCCTTTTCCCGCGAATTCGACGATCTCCCTGCCGGCCTTCGAACCTTTTTTTTTCTCTTCGCCGACGCTGACCGCTTTTTGGCGGGCTTCTGTTTTTTTCTCTTTTCTTTTCGGAGAACCCCCGGCCTTTTTTTTTGGATTAGCCATTCCCCCCCCTCCCTTCCCCCCCGCGGAATTATTTTTCGGGGATGAAGCAAGGCTTCGGAGTTGACGGTGAACTTTTCTTGCGGTCCCATCCCTTCTTTCCCGCTGGCGTGGACGCGTCCCTCCCCCCTTTTTTCTTTATTCCACGCGAAGATGACTTTTTGGTAGTGGACGATTTTGCCTCCCCTGATGATCAGAGCAAAACTTTCCCGACTGTTGGGGGCCCCACAGCTTTTCAGCGTGGCCTACAGAAAACGACTTTTCTTTTTTATTTTTACAGAGATCTCAGTTACGACTCCCAAACCTTTTCCCTGCCTTACGTTCACGGGAACTCCGACCTCCCCTTCCTGGCCTAAGCCACGAAGGTCCTCTTTGCGGGCCAGGAAAAGGGGGTTCCTTCTTCTTTTTTGCCGTTCCCTTTCCCTTTTCTTTGTCCTTTCTAAGACCACGACGGTTCTTTTTCAGTTAAGCGTAGGAACTTCCTGATCTTGGTAGTCGAAAGGCTCTTGTTCTTCGGGTTCTTCCCCCCTTTCTTTCTCCTCCGCACGTTCCCCACAGGAAACTTTTCCGCAAGGAAGGTCTGTGGTTCTTTGGGAAAGGGTGTTTGTTTTTTTCGGACGCCCTCCTTTCTGGTGTAACCTTTTCCCTTCCCTCCCCTACGGCCAGCTTCCTCTTCGTCTCATGGGACAGGACCGTGAGCTTTTTTTTTTTCGTGAAAGGAATGTACTCCCTCTCCCCTTAAACTGAATTCTTCCCCCCCCGACGGACTCCCCCCCTCGAGGAGAGCATTTCCCTGCGGAGGGAAGGTTTTCCCTTTTTTTCGGATTAGGGCGAGCCGTCCCTTTTCCCTTCTTTTTTCCGCGCGGTTGGAAAGGGAAGACGTCCTTTTTCCCTCCTCTCACGAGCCCCTCCCCCTCCCCGTGACGACGGGAAAGCAGCTGGGCAGCGCTGAGATTTTTCTGCGCATACAGCTAGATGCGCTTTAGTGTGGACGCCCCTGCCCCTCCCCCTTCGGAACGCAAGCGGCTCCTCTTTCCCCCCCCCCGTCCCACCGAGACGAGGCAACCCTCATTTGTCTCAACCACTACCCTTCCCACACTTCCACAACCCCCAATACTAAACCAACACCCCAACCCCACCCCCCCCCCTTCCAACACAACCAGCTCACACCTACAATTTCCTCCAACTGGAAATCGGCAAGCGGTCCTTCCACAACACAACCACACACCAACAAAAACGGTGCGTCTTCTCCTTATTCCCCGCTCTTCCAGGTCCATCCCTGCAACACCGGCGCCACCACACACAACCAAACCCCACCCCCGGGACGTTGTCACCAGCCTTTCACACAAATTCTCCACCCACCCGCGGACCCCACCACCCTTTTATGCGCGCCGCCGCCCTTTCCCCCCCCCGCGTCTTCGCCTGCCTTTTTTTTCCCCTGTTCACCTCAACCCCACAAGCACTTTTCCTTCGTCCCGCGCCAAAACAACCTACAACAAACCCAAAAACCACCCAACCAACACCTTTCCCCCCCCGCCCGCTGCCCTTTTTTTTCCCCCCCTGTTTCTCCCCCACACACTTCACACAAACTTTTTGGACAACAAACACGCTGGCCGTGTCTTCTACATACCCAACTTCTTCCCCCCACAATTCCCTATCACCACAGAAAAACAAATTCAAAACCCCAAGACCCCGCCCCCCCCCACTCCTCCAGACAAACACCAAGTACGGCCCTCACAACACGGGCTTGACCCCCCCACCACCACACAACCCCCCCCCGAGACACGGGCGACCTCCACTCTCTTTTCCCCCCCCCCTCTTTCCATAGAACCCTTCTTTCGTTCCTTCACCTGGATAGAGATAGAGACACCACCACACTCGCCAGTGCTGACCACACCAAGAGACACCCCATTCACCACCTCTAACCTCCACCCCCACAACACCCGGGGCCCTTTTTTCCCCCCCCCCCCCCCTTCTGGTCCCCCCTCCCCCTCGCGTTCCGCACCCCCCCCCACCCGCCCCACACCACAAACCCCCCTCTTCCTCCCCGGCGGTGCGGCTTTTCCACCCGTCCGCACGCCCAGCCGCTTTATCCCTTCTGCACCTCCCCCCCACATCCCTCTGAACCGTTCCCCTCGGCTTGTCCCGGTGGCCCGTCGGACACGTCACAACCTTCCTGCCCCGGGTTTTTTTTTTTGTCCTGCCTGCCCCTGTTTCCACCACACATAAACTTTTTCCCCGCCCTTTTTGGTTTCCCGCCGCCGCCCCCGTTTGCGGTGTTTTTGCCGAGCTGGGACAGCACCCACACTCCTACAACAGACGCCCTCTGTCTTTTTTTTAGCCGCGTTCCCCATCCCCACCCAACAACCCTTTTCCCCCCGTTTGTTCGGTTCTTTCACCCTGTCACCCCCCCTCCCCCCCCCCTTTTGCGGTTTGGCTCTTTTTTCCGGGGTTGTTGTCCCCGCCGGCCCCCAAAACCCAACGTTCCACTTCCCGACCGCCAACCGCCCTCCCCAGCCCCCAACACGGTGTCCTTCTTTAACAGAACACGACACGCACACACAACCCCGGTTCCCCGCTTCCACCCCCACCCTCTTGCCCTCCCCGTTCCCCACCCCTCCCGCGGGCCCCGTTCCAACAACACCCCCTCCCACTTTTTCCCCCCCCCGCTTTTCTAACCTTTCTGCCCCGTTTCTTTTTGCCTGCCGGGTCCCGACAAACCCCACTCGACAACACCCCCCCCTCCCCCCCCCCCCCCCTCCACCGGTGGCACCAGGCCATTCTTGAACCTTGCGTTCTCACCCTCATTCTAGCTTTTTTCCTTCGGCCCACGATTCAATACCCATTTTTGCTTTCTTCCCCGGCCCGCCGAAACTGGAGAATTCTAGTCCCCTCCCCCCCCTCTGGCCCACTGCCCTTTCCCCGCCGGTTCTTCCCCCACTCCCTGTTCACCCCCTTTTTTGTTTCGAGCGCCGGGCCACAACGGGCCAGCGAGGTT
>Ga0179593_1632868_pt1 | contig 15081 bp, 21 predicted proteins | sample CZODoug2_1_08_16_FD_185931 | JGI IMG/M metagenome (GOLD analysis project Ga0179593, IMG submission 185931) | Vadose zone soil fungal communities from Angelo Coast Range Reserve, California, USA - CZODoug2_1_08_16fungal (PacBio error correction) | ecosystem: Environmental > Terrestrial > Soil >... | reverse complement strand
CGGTGAAAGGCTGTCGGACCAAGACCGTTCCTAATCGAGTAGTAGTGGATCAGACGAAGACGCGGCGGCCGCGTCGCGGCGGAGGTCGGTCCCCTCCTCCTTCCCTTTTCCTTTCCTTTTTTTTTTTCTTTTTTCCATCGTCTTCCTTTTTCTTCCCCTGCCCGCTGGCGAGGATGGGACGATGAGGATGGACCGCAGTTTACAAATTGGTTCTCCGGAAGCGGATAAGAGGGGTCCTTATACCAGTGGATGCTCCTTTCTCCTCCTTTCCCCCCTCCTTTATTTTTTTTTTTTTTTTCCGTATTGATCCCTCCTCCCTCCCTTCCCTTCCTGACCCGGAATCCGCGATGGTTGTTGAAGTCGTGGCGGTGAAACCCGGGTTTGCCGCCGTTTCCCCCCCTTTTATTCTTTATTCTTTTTCTCTAATGCCCTCTTCCTCCTCTGGCTCAAGGGTGGGCAGGATAGCTCTCCGGGTGATCGAGCCGACTAGCTTGCAACGTTCACGATCCGCGCCGCTTCCCTCCTCCTTTTTTTTCTTTTCAAACCTTTGTCTCCTTCGTACACCGCTCGAATGTCCTCCAGCGATGTATGGATCAGGAGGGGAGAAAGGCGGGCGAAGCTTGAAATCGATCTTTTCTTTCCTTTTTTATAATTCCTTCCTCCTTCTTCCTGACTTGGGTACGGTGACGTCGAGAGGCGAAGAAGTGGAGTCGAAGAAGCCGTACGAGCAGGGCATGCTCCTGACTCTTACCCCTTTCTTCTCCCCTTTCTTTTTATGTCTTTTTCCCCAACCGATCCCCTTGTTGGCCCGGTGATGAGGAGATATTGGTTGTACATGTAATAAACGTTACGGTGTCCGTCCCCTCTTTGATTTCTTCCCTCCTTCTTCTTTGAAGATTCCCCCCCCCCTCTAAAAAGAGCAGAGATGAGGAGTTCCCTTGAGGCAGACGCTCCCGGTCTCCCCCTCTCTCCTCCTTTTCTTCTTCCTCCGTCCTTATTTTTCCCAGCTCGCCGGGATGGTCAAAGAGAATATACATCCGCTTTCTCCCTTGTGTTCCTTCCTCCGCTTGCCCGAGCCGCTGATGACTAAGAGGAGAGCAGAGGGACGAAATGTCACGGATGGCTTTCTCCTTTTTTACTTTCAAGACCTTCCTCATTCCCCTCATGGACAGCATTGAAAAACGCAGATTACGTGGTCGCTTTCCCGTCCCCCCCCCCCCTCTCCTTCTTTTCCACCCTGGAGAGGGCAGTCGAGAAAGGAAACATGATCCGGTTGTACTTTCCCCTCTTCTCTCTTCAGTTTCCCCTTTGCCGACCTGCGGGCCAACTAAGAAAGGTAAACCCTTTCTCTCCTCCCCCCCCCTCCCCCCAGTTCCCTCCTCATCTTTGTTCCCTCTGTACGAGGTGGAGGCCCGCGGACGATGATAAAGCACGTAGAATTCAGCTTCCCTTTCCTGTCACACGCGGAGAGAGGACAGAGAAATAATCGCCTCCCTTCCCTTTCTTTCCTCTTATCCAAATAGCCGCACAAACGGCGCACAAGATAAATGACCGAGAGTAATCCCCTCCTTCCCCCTTCTTTCTTCTTCCCAAGACGCTTTTGCACCTAGGCGAGCTAAAAAAGAAGAATGGTAAGAGAGGGGTTTCATGTTCCCTTTCGCTTTTTTTTCTTCCCTCTTTTTTTTCTCTTCCCTGGACCCCCCCTTCTCCTACTGCTGTTAGACGACTGAGGTGGGTGGAGAAAGGCACAGGCTGAGCACTCCTCTTTTTCTTTCTTCTTTTTTCTGTCCCCCCTCCCCTTAAATCACCGGAGGCAAAAGAAGAATACGTCCTTCGCCCTTCTTTTTCCTTTTTTTTTTCTTGCACGGGCTTTTTTCTGCCTAGATGCCAGGTACTGGCAGGGAGGAATACACAAGCGGGAAGCTTTCCTAACTTCTTCCCTTTTTCTTTCTTTCGTTCTCTCCCCTCTTCCGAAACCTGCATTTATAAGGGGAAAAATATTGAGGATTACGGCGGAGGGTCGTCCACCGCTCTCGTTCCTCCTTTCTCATCTTCCCTCTTTCCACCGATGTTCGCCGGCGCTGATTTAGAAGGATGAGTACAAAGGAGATGAGGACGGCCCTCCCCCGTTCTCTTTTTTTTTGCTTTTTCTTCTCTGGGATGAGCGAGCGGAAGCACCCCGCAGGAGGTTGCGGTGCTGGCCCCCCTTCTTTTCTCCTTTCTCTCTTTTCCCCATTCTTCCCTTCTTTCATTACGGCGCTTCACCAAGTAGCCGGGATGGGATGATGCATCATACACGGTCGAGCCAGGCGCGACTGCCCTCCCTTCTCTTCAATTCCCCTCCCCTTCTCTTGGACCGGTCGGATATAAACGTGGATGAAGATGTAAAGGACATTCCACATCTCTCCTTTTTTCCCTCCCCCCCTCGTTTTTTTTTTTTTTTCTTCCTTTTTTCCTCTTCCGGACCTTCCCTCGCTCGGCGATGGCCAGGGATAACAGGTGCAGTCCTCGGTTATTCCTCTTTTCTTTTGTCTTAGTCAGTCCTGCCCATCCCCGGGTAATGTGAAGAAGACAGTTGTAATCAGCCCATTTTCCTCTTTTTTTTTTTCTTTTCTCTTTTGCTTCTCCCCCATCCTTTGGCCAGCACATCAAAGAATGCGGGGTTATCGCTAGATCATTCCCTCTCCTCCCTCCTTCTTTGGAGGGGAGGAAAATCAGCTCCTTCGTCCTCCCTCCTCTCCGTCGAAAACATCGGGTTGCCAGCGTAGATGAATAGTCAATGATGGTCTCCGGAATCCGTGCCTTTCTTCTCCTTTCTCTTTTTCTTTTTTCCCCCTTTTCTTTCCAGTTTCCTTCCTCCCTTTCGAGCACGAAACCCGTCCGGGTCAAGGAGTGGAAGCGATGCTCTTCGCCCCGTCCCCCTCTCTTCTGCCCTTCCCCCTTCCCCCCTGGTCCGCCAAGCCCGTCCATCGAATGACCGCAGGGACCGCGGCTGGCAAGGGGCCATGCCCTGCTGCGTTTTCCCTTTTCTCCTTTTTTCTGGGCCCCTCCTTTCTCTGTAGTAAGTAGTGGGACCAACCCCCTTTCTTTCCCTTTTCCCCCAAGTTTCCTTCTCCACAGAGGTCGCGACGTGTCCGGAGTAGGCAGCTGAGTCGAGATGGGTCTGTGCCCTGATTCCTTCCTTTCCCTCGACCCTTTCCTTCTTTTTTCTCTCAGCCTAGGGCACCGCAGATGGATGAAGGAAGTCAGGCATATCGGGCACTTTCTTTTTTTGGGTTCCGGCGTGGATTAGATAGGTACAGGTGTGGAATCATTTGGCTTTTTTTCCCTAGGTCTCCGTCGCAGTAGGAGATGAGAGATGGAAGATATCCGCGATTTTTCCTTCTTTGGGGCTTTCCCTCAAGTGCCTTGAGCATCGGTCAGCGGGACCTTCAACTCGTAATAGAAACAACATATGAGCGAAACTGTGTTTCCCCTCCCCTTTTCTCTCACTGGGAAAGGGCGTAGAGTTGGCCGCCGCATTTCTTCCCCTTTTTTTTTCTCTCCCCTCCATAGGTCCTCCTCCCTTTTTTCACGTCCGAGGCTCATGTATACTGTAAGGATGCCATAAAGGTTGGACGAAGAAAGTGGGTGGCTAGCTGTTTTCCTTTCCTTCTTTCCTTTTCTTCTTTTTTTTCCCAAGTACCTCTTTTGTGGTCGGCATGATGTAAGGAGGTGCATGATGACGGGAGTGATCTCGCTGCTTGTCCTTACTTTTTCCTTGACCTTCTTTTCCTCTTTTCTCCGCCTGACATTAAGAGAGAGGGCAAGCAGCGGCAGGAGCCCCGTCTCTTTTTCTCTTTTTTCCCTCATTTTGGACCTCCCTTCCGAGCTGGGCCAAATAATGAAGGGGAGAAAGGCCCTTTGGTCCCGCTCCTCCCTCCCCTTTCCTTTTTTTTCGTTTCCCCCCCCTCAGGAACCGCCGCCAGATAGGCGCGGTTAGAGGTGTCATTGCTTCCCATCTTGCCTCCCCTCCCTTCTCCTTCCTTTTATTTCCCCTCCCCTCCTCTTTTCTGCCACCGTAACGTGAGGAATGAAAACCAAGATCGAAATCATAAAAGGGGAAACAAGGATCGGATTCGAGACCGGCTGCTCCAAGTCTTCTGGTTCTTTTCCCTTCCTTTTTCTACTCTCCTACCTTCTGTGGCCGGCGTCGAAGCACAATAGTACAAAGTCGAAGTCACCGACGCCACGCCCTTCCTCTCTTCTCCTTTTCTCTTTTCTTTTCTGAGTAGCCTTCTGTTTCCTCCCCCCTCGAGGCCAGGGACCTCGCTGGAGGAAATTGAGAGAGGGTACGAGATCAACTTTTTCGTGGGCTTTTTTCCTCTTTCCTTCCCTTTTTGATCTCTCTTTTTTTTTTCCCTTTTTTCAAGCGAGGTCGGCTCGATCACCGCGGAGAGCGATTACGGCAAAAACAGAGAGCAAGAGGCGGGGCCTCTGTTCCTCTTTTCCCTTTTCTTTTTTTTTTTTCGAGACCTTTCCCCGCGGAAAACCCAGGTTTCACCGAAAGGACTTAAAAACCATCGCGGATTCCGTTTCGCTTTCTTTTTCTTTTTTCCTTTTTGGCCCCCCCTTTTCCTCTTTCTTTAACACAGACGGACCGCGGATAAGGAGTCATAACATGGTAGAAGGACAAATCGGGATCCAGCTTTCCTTTCGCCAACCCCCCCCCTTTTCTTTTTTTTTTTTACGAAGGCCTCTTCCCCCCCCCTTTTACTTGTTCCCGCATGCCGGGCTTCGGCGAGATTCCCTTCCAACGAAACGCGCAGGGTGAAGTAACCGACAGACGCGATGACCCCGCCCTCCTCCTCTCCCTTCTTCCTCCCTCCTTCCCCCCCCCCCCTACTACGTTTTTTTTTTTCTCTCTCCTTTCCCATGCTGTCGGGGACCAAGACCGTTCCTAATCGAGTAGTGGGATCAAGGACGAAGAAGAGGCGGAGCGTAAGGCGGATTTCTTTCCTCTCTCTTTTTCTTTTTCACTCCTCCTTTCTTTTTTTTCTCGTCCCTTTTTTTCTTTCCCTGCCCGCGGCGAGGAGGACCGATGCGGGCTGGGACCGGACAAGTTCAACTTGGTTATCGGAAAGAGGGATCAGAGGTCCTTCTTCCCATTTGCTGTCCTCTCTTCTTTTTTTTTCTCGAGGCTCCCCTCTTTTTCCCTCCTCCCCTCGGCCCCGCCGGAATCCGCGATGGGTTGTTGAAGTCCGTGGCGGTGAACCATGGGTTTGCCGCGTTGACCTCTCTCCTTTTCCCTTTTTTTTTCTTTTTTTTTTTCCTCCTTCTACTGCCACAGAGGCTCATCTGGCTCATCGGGGGGCCGGATACGCCCTCTCCGCGGTGATCGAGCCGACCTTCGCTTTTCCACTTTCCCCCGCTTTTTCCCTTTTCCTTTTCCGGCTTCCCCCCCCCCTCCTCCAACTTGATCTCTACACAGCTCGCATGTACATCAGCGTGTCTGGCTCGCAGGGAGCCCCGGCGGGCGAGCTTTCTTTGCCCTCTTTTTCCCCCTTTTCTTTTCCCCGGACGACCCCTTCCCTCCTCACTTGGCGTCGGTGACGTCGAGCGCGGACGAAGTGGGCGTCAGAAGCAGCCGAGAGAAGGGATGGTCCGACTAGTGACCACGTTTCTTCTTTCCCTTTCCCCCCCCCTTCTCTTTTTTTTTTTTAGGATTTCCTCCTTTTGTTTCATGTCTCAACGTTCGGTGGCCGTCCCGCGTCGGAGAACTTTTTTCTTTCCCTTCCCATGCCCGATTACTGAGTGAGAAAGATGTGCCGCCTCCCTTTTCCTCTCCCTTTCTAGCCTCCTTTTCTCCCCGCGAGAAGCCGGGATGAAAGAGGTAGGGAGGAGGAGGACACCGGGGGCCTGCCCTCAGGAGTTTTTCCCCCTTCTTTTTTTTCTGGACTTCCTCTGGCCGACACCCATCGCGGAAGGTCCCTGGGCAGCGCCTTGCAAGAGCAGATGATGCAAGCGGAGACGCTCGTGGGACTCCCCCCTTTTCTTTGACCCTTTCTTCCAAGGACGCGAGATAAGCAAGGAGAAGGAAAATAATGGACAGCATGCCCTGCCCTTTCCTCTCCTTTCCCCCCCCTCTTCTCCCCCCCTTCGTCGGCAAACCTGGAGGGGCAGTTCGAAAGGAAATGAGCACTGACGTTACACCCGGTCGCGACGCTTCTCTTTTTTTTTTCTTTCCCCTGAGTTCCCCCCCTCCCCGTACCCTGGCGATCCGCAAATCGAAAGCCTGGGTAAGAGAGATGCTTGAATTGTAAAACCCAGATTCGCGCATCTTTTTGCTATTCCCACCTTTTTTTCTTTTTTCCCTTCGACCCCCTCCCCTCCGTGGACCGCTGGACTTAGAATGCAAGGTAATGCACATAGCGGAGAGCGGCCAGGCTGCCTTTCCATCTCCCCTTTTTCCTCCTTTTCTTCACTCCCCCCCCCTTCCCTCCCCCCCCCCCCATTCTCACTGAACGAGATAATAAACGCCGGACACCAGGCGGTCCCCGACCGTGTCGCCGAGGTCCACGTATCTTTCTCCCTTTTTTTTCCCCTCTATCCTCTGGTCCCCTCCTTTTTGTTTTCATGTTCCATGTAGATTATGAGGTAGGAAGAATGAGGAAGGTGATCGCACCTACCCTATCTCCTCCTTTTTTCCGGGTTTTTTTCCCCTTCCATTGTTGAGCACGACCGCTTTTGCAGGAGACATGAGAGTGAGGGGAGTGGTGGTACACTATACATCTACCTTGTCTTTCCCGCCCCCTTCCCCCTTTTTTTTTTTTCCCTTTCCCCGTTTCCCTTTCCCCCTGTGCCCGCAGAGGCATGCGGGCTTCGATGGAAGGGATTGGAAGGAAAGATGCAAGGGACCTGGCCGGCGTAATCACCCCCTTTTTTATTTGCTGACCCTTCCTTTTTTCTTTACTCTCACCGGCTGCGAACTCTTTATAAGAGGGACAAAATATTGATGGAGGTTAAGGAGGAGTGAGATCAACGCGATGCCCGCCCTCCCTTCTTCTTTTCTTTTTCCCCTTTCGACTTTTTCTTTTCCCTCTTCTTTTTATTGCCCACGCGCTGAGGCCGCAAAAAGGAAACAAGTAGAGGGAGGAGGACGTGCTGGTGATCGGGCAACGTTCCTGTTCTTCTTTCTTTTCTTTTGTGTTCTTCCCCCCCCTTCTGTTCGCCGCCGGATCGGCCCGAGGAATGGTAGAAATAGAAATGCCGAAGGCAAGGGTCCTGTAATGCAACTTTCCCCCCCCCTTTCTTTTTTTCTGAGGACTCCCCCCCCCCCCCCCACTGCGGATCCAGGCGCGCGGCAGCGAATGAAGGTTAACGATATACTCAGCAGGAAAGGAACCGGGCCATCGCCTCCGCGCGTCCCCTTTTTTTCCTCCCCCCTCCGTTTTGTTTTTTTTTCTTCTCTTTTCTGTTTCCTGGACAGCGGTCAGAACGGTATATCCGACAGGGAAGCAGCGGAGGCGAGGACCGGTGCAGTCCTTCCCCTTCTTTTTCTTTTCCCTCTTTTCTGAGGGCCCTCTCTCCCTCCGGTACTGGGGGAAGAACGACAGTAATCAGCCCTTTTTTTCCTCTTTCCCTTTTCCTCGTGTGCATTTTTCTCCCGTGCGGCGACCAGACGGTTGGCCAGAAATCAAAAGAAATGAGGGGTGCTAGATAGCTCATCCGATCAGCACCGCACCGTTCCTCCCCCCCCCTCTTTCCCTTTCTTTTTACTACGCGAAATCAGGCAAGGAGAGAAAATCGGGTGCCAGGCGGCTCCTCTCTTTTTCCCCTGACCCCCCCTCCCTTTTTTTCCGCTTTATCGACACTCCGCAGTAAATCCAGCAAGAGGTGGTGTACGATGATAAAGCAGGTCGGCAAGCTTTTCTCTTCCCCTTTTCAGTGGCCCTTTCTTTTCTTTCTTCCTGGCACCCGGCCGAGTCGGAAATATACAGCTGGTGATTCCGACGGCAGTTTCCTTCCTTCCTTTTCCTTTTCGAGAGCTTCCTTTTTCCCCCCCTTCCAGCGGCGTGTCGAAAAGACGGTCAAGGAAGTAGGAGGTGACGACGGGCTGTCAATGGTTCTTTTCCCCTCTTTTTTTTCTGCAGAGCCCTTTCTTCCCTCAAAAGCGGTCGTGATCAGACCTGGGCATGGATCAAACACAGGCATGTCTGCGACCTCCTTTTTCTTTGCTCCTCTCTCTTTTTCCCCCCCCCTTTCAGGATCACCTGCCGAAGGAGGGAAGACATCCTCAGAATCGACATGGCCCCTCCCCCTTCCTGGTTTCTCCTCTTTCTTTTCCCCACCGCCGATGGATGCCGGAAAGTCAAGAATATAGTGACTGAGAGCCACGGGCGACCTCTTTTCCCCTTTTCTCGGCTCTTTTTTTCTCCCCTTTCCCCGTTGGCGAGCCGGGGGGCGGCGCAGTAGGCGATGAGGCGTGGCGCTCTCGCGATGTTTCCTTCTTTTCTCCGACGTGTCTTTCGATCGGTCGCGGGCCTCCACTCGTACTCGAACCAAATATGAGCGAACCTGGGGGGACACTTCCCCCTTCCTCTTTTCTTGTTAACGGCCGTAGTTGGACCGAAGGTCGGCCACGGTGGACATGGACATCCTTTTTTCTTTTGGGTTTTTTCCCTTCCCGCGGCATGTTCCTGTCCGACTGGCCCCTCAAGGGTTTGAAGAAGAAGGGGGGGAGGAGGGTTTCCAGGCCAGGTCTTTCTTTCCCCAACCCTTCCTCTTTCTTGTCGGCATTGCTGTCCAGGAGGTGCCTGTGAGCCTTTTTCTCTTTCTCCTTTTTTTCCTTACTTTCTTGCGGCACAGACTAGAAGCAATAAGGAAAACTTTCTTTTCCCTCCCTTGCATTCCCACTCCCTCCTCTATGGGTGCGGAACGAGGAGTGATAAAGAAGGATGTAGTATGTCTCTTCCCTTCCTTTTTTTCCGGTGTCCCCTCCCTCTAAGAACTTCGGGCAGACCGTCTTCTCGCGAGTGAACCCTTTTCTTTTTTTTTCGACTTTTTTCATGCTTCCATCTTGCGAAAGAAGGAATAGGAAGGGTGGTAAAGTGAAGTCGAGCTCGTTTTTTCCCTCTCTTACAGGGACCCCCCCCCTCTTTCCTCCCCTCCTCACCGTGTCCCCCAAGGGGATCGGATTAGAGACAAGAGAGAAAGATAGGGTAAAGGGAAATGACAGTGCTTGCTCGGGTGACCGTTCCTCCTCCTCTTGTCGTAGTCCTCCCCCCCCCCTCCCCCTTTTCCCCCCTCTACGTCACCGACGCCAGGTCCATTCAGAGGCGGACGCGAATGGATAGGGAGGAGGACGGCAGACCTCGACGGCCTCTTCACCTTTTTTTCCTTCTTCCTTCTCTGCTGGATACGGAGATAAACGTTTTCGGGACGTGGTCGCTTGCTGCTTCTCTTTTCTCTTCGCGGATCGGAAAGTGTTCAAGCGAGGTCGGCTCTACCCCCTCTCTTTCTTCCTTCCCCCCCAGTCTTTCCCCCCCCCTTCATCCGTTCGTCAAGGCGGCGCTCAAAATATCAATGTAATGTACGAAAAGGAAATGCGTTGACACGTCGATCCCCTTCCTTTCCCTTCTTTCCCGGTCTTTTTTTTTTCTCTTGCGCGAGCCAAGCGTGTCTAATAGAGAAAATGCCAGAAGACGGCAAGAGAGGCAACCAAATGGGGCTAGTCTTGACACACCTACTTTTTTTCCTTTCCCTTCCCCAAGTTGACTTTTTTTCCCCCCTCCCTCTTCTTCCATCCCGCCAGCAGGGAAGAGTGAAACACGAAGAAGATTTGGGGGGTTTTTTTTTTACCACCACCCCTGTTCTTCGCAGGTTTCTTTTCCCTCCCCTCTCTATGCACGACCTCCGCCGCGAAGCGGCCGCGGAGGCTTAGTCCTGATCCAAGGAATAATAGATAGGAAAAGGTCTTGGTCCGAAGAATGTTACACCGATCTCTCTCTTTTCCTCCTTCCCCCCCTTTTTTTTTTTCTCTCTTTCTTTTTCCAGGACTCCTCCTCCCCTTCCCTTTCGTCTGTCGCGGCGGAGGTAGGGCATCGAGCTGGTCGGTGACAGTAAACCGGAGCGGTTCGTGAAGGATCTTCTCCGAGGGTACTTCGGTACCCCTTTCCCCTTTTTTTTCCCCCTTTTTTTGCGCGTCTTTTCCCCCCCTTCTTTCCACCTTTGTTTCCGGAACGCTGGATCCAGAGGGTAATTCTACAAGGGGATGACGAAGGAAGAAGAGGGTCCAGTGGTGGCAATCCAGACGTAGCCCCCAGTTTTCCTCTTTCCCCTTTTTTTTCCCGCGATTTTTTTTCTTCCCCTTTGCGTGAACCCCTGGGTTGCCGCGGTGAACTTGAGAGGAGTGTCACGCAGTTCTTGGGCGTACTGACCTCTCCTTTTCTTCTTCTTTTTCGGGTTCCTTTTCTCGCTCTCCGCGGTGATAGAGCCAGAACCTAGCCTTGACACGTCCGGATCCCTTCCTTTTCCTTCTTTTTTTTCCCATCCCCCTCCCCCTTATCGTACACAGAAGAAATGGAAAAACTCCCACCCCACCCCCCCCCCCCCCATCCCCCCAACTAAATTATAAAAGAAGGTTTAATCCAGCTCTGTTTTTTTTTTTTTTTTTTTTTTTTTTTTGTGGTGCCCGCGTTGTTGACGAGGGACGTAGAGGCGGAAGTGAATAAGATATATACATTCGGCCGCCTTGCTGAATTGATTTTTTCCCCCTTTCTTCGTAGAGCCTTTTTCCCCTCCTTTTTTTTCTTCCCCGTTCGGCGTCACGGGCACCGAGAAGAACGGTCATGTCCCGGGGAAAAGAGCTGGCGCGCGGTCTCGAATCCGATCCCCTTTTTTTCTTTTTCTTTTTCTTTAGGGCGTTTTTCCTCCCTCTCCTCTTCCTTCGCGGTACCAACCGGCGATTCCTGCGTGAGGAAGAGGGAAGAATGAACACCGCGAAAAACCGAGCCGCGGCTTTCCCTCTTTTTTTTTCTTCTCACTTCTTTTCGTCTTCGGACCACCGGGCCTGCGCCGTTCAGGAGGGTGGCCCAGATGCAGGGATGTACCATAGACACTACATTCGTCGTAGCAATTTTTTTTTTCCCTTTCTTTTCTTCCTAGCGGACCCCTGTTCCGTAGGCTGGCGAGGCGGTGCCGCAGCCCGTAGGAAAAGCCGACGAGATCACGGCCCGTCCTCCCTTTCCCCCCCCTTTTTCAGCCTCCCCTTTTTCTCTGCCGCGTAAAAAATCATGGCATGGAAAAAGCTAGCACCCACTCGCGGCAACCTGGGAGGGGCCGGTTCCCCCTTTCCCTTCCTCTTTCCTCCAGGGCCCTTTCCCCCTTTCCCCCCCCCCCCCGTGGCGACATGCGGGCCAAATAAGCCCGTACCAGGGCGATCAGCAAATCGACAAGGCTTTCTCTTCTTTTTTCGATGTGGTTTTCCCCCTCTTTTCTTTCCCGGCTCCCTATGCTCAAGAAAGTAGACAATACCCCAGGGCCGGACGCTTTCCTGAACCCCTCCTTCTCTTTCCCAGCGCCTCATCGCCTACTGCGACCGCCACCGGAGTCGCCAAGGAGGCAGCGTTTATCCAACTTCCCCCCTAAATTCTTCCCCCCTGCGTGACCGTGGCGCGCAGGCCACTCTCTCCTTTTTTTTCTTGATCCCCCCCCCTTCCTTTTCTATCTGGGTTTAAGGTAAAATGTAGATTATGAGGTCGGCGCCTTTTCCCTTTCCCCCCAAGGTCCCCCCCTCCTCCCTCCCTCTGTCGACGAAATGATGTGGGTGAGAAAGAAAGGCTGAGAAAGAAGCTTTTGCCGGCGCCCTGCGGCGGCTTTCTTTTTTCCCCTTTCCTCCCGTGAGGCACGAGACTAAGTAAGGGAAAGGATGTTAGAACAAGACGCTGGCCTTTTCCCCCTTCCATCCTTCAGGGCTTTCCTTCCTAGCTGGACAGGTACCTGGAAGGAGGAATACCACTGGTTCTTTTTTTTTCCTCTTCCTTCTTCCACTCGCTTGACCCGGACGGGTTCGATGATAGAAAAAAGATGAAGACCTGGGCTTTAATCAGGCGGGGAACTTTTTCTTTTCCTTTTTTTGCAAGTTTCCTTTCTCCCCCCCCCCTCAGTTACTAGGCAATTCACCGCTGCACCCGATGTCGAAGGAGATGATTCGCTTCTTGTTCCCCCCCTTCCCCTTTTTCCCTTTTCACCTTCTGTTTTTATCGGCAAAGGTGAGGTGATGATCGGGGGGTACTTATAGAACCCCCCCTCTTTCCTTTTCGGTGCGGACAAAAGGAGTTAGAACGGAAGGATAGGCCCTCTGCCTGGTCTCCCTCCTCCCTTTTCCCTCTGAAAATTCTTTTCTTCCTTTGCGTCTTCACCAAGTAAGAAGGGATGGATGCTGACATCATAAACGGTCGAGCCAGGAGAGACGGCCAGCTAACTTTTTTACTTTTAGTCATCCCTTCCCTCGCCGCCGCGCTGGAAAACAGAGGATATAAACGTGATGACCGCTGTCCAGGACCTCCCCCCCCCCTTTCTCTTCTGAATCCCTCTCCCTCCCCGTTCCAGCGCGGGCGGAGATGGAACGCGTGCATGTCCTGCGGAGGATTTCTCCTTCCCCCCCTTTTTTTGGACTTTCCCCTCCCGGCGTACTTGGTGAAGACGCCGTAATCAGCAATGGTTAAGAATGGTTTGTCCAGGTTTCTCCCTCCTTCCCGAAAATTTTTCCCCCTCCCCCTTCAACCGCATGAGGGTGATAAGAGAGCTATACGATCAGCCCCCCGCACTTCTCCGTCCCCTCAGACGGTGGGCCGGGGGGAGGGCACCTAAGCTCCTCTTTGTTCCCCTTCCCTTTTTTTGCCCCGCGGTATAGATTGAGTCGTCACTGATGGTCTCCGGATTCGGGCCTTTCCTTCTCCCCTTTTTTTTCTTTCTTTTCTAAAGTCCTCCTCTGTCCCCTCCGGTGCGAGCACGAACCCGTCGGTTTCAAGCGGAGTGGAAGGAGATGCCTCTTCGGCACCGGCCCGAGTTCGGCACTCCTTCCTCTTTTTTTTTTCCCTTTTTTTTTTTTTTTTTCCCAGTCCTTCCTTCCCTCATTGGCCTCGGCGGCAGGGAACCATGCCAGCGCGGCGAAAAGACGGTACAGACGTAGGGCCGCGTGCCTCCGGGATTGTCCAGGGTTTCTTTCTCTTCCCTCCTCCTTCTTTCTCCTGCAACCTCGTTCGTGCTCAGGCTGGGCATGGCTCAAAAACAGCATGTCGTCGAACAGCAGGTCTCGTCTACCTTATCTTCCTTCTCCCTTGGCTTCTCCCCCTTCCGCAGGCGGCAGAAATCAGAAGGAATGGAACAGAAACCCCGCTCTGCCCCTCCCCCCCCCTCCCCCTCCTCTGTTTCTTTACGTCACATCTCGTGGCAGGAGAGAAAAGGGTCGACCGCCGGGGTTCCGCGTTTTCTTTTTCTCTTCTTTCGGCATATGTCCCCCCCCTTTCCATCGTTGGCGAGACGGGGCGGAGCAGTAGGCGATGAGGCAGCTGGCCGCTCTCCGCGATTCCTCCCCCTTTCTTTTTCCTTTTTATGTCGGACGTGCTTGAGAATCGGTCAGCGGGATAAAAATCGTAACGCCCCAAATTGGCTTCCACTTCCTCCCCTGCGACCTTTTTCTTTCTTCTCTCTGCCTGGTGGTAGTTAAAGGGAAGTAGTTGGCCGCAGGTCGGCCGGGTGGAACCTTTTCCCTCTCCTTTTTCCTTACATTTCCCTCTCCCCTTTTGCCCTTCCCGCGGTCAGTTCCTGTCCGGAATGAACCTAAAGGTTGACGAAGAAGTGGGTGGCGGCGTCTTTTCCGTTCCTCCTCCCCCCGGTCCGCGGGCGGTCTTTTTGTGAACTTCTTTTTTTTTTTTTTTTTCTTTCTTCCGTCTTGGGCCGGAAGGGCGAGGGCAAGAATAGAAAGAAAGCAGAACAGGTAGTCCCGCTCTTTTTCCTTCTCCCTTTTTTTTTTCCCCCCTGAACCCTCCTCTATTGTTTCGTCCCTCGAATTGATAAAGAAGGTGTAGTAGTAGATGGCATCCCGCGAAGCTGGGCCCCCCCCCTTTTTTCTCCTTCTTTTCAGACCCCTTTCTCTTCCTTCTCGCGGGGCTACCCGGGCGCGTTGGCCCAGAAGGAAACGCCGCCAGCTCGGCGCGTTTTTCTCCCCCTTTTTTTCTCAAGCTTTTCCTCTTTTTGTTCCGCGAGTCCTAGGCCGCGTTAGGTCAATACGGACGGCGGGGACGACGTTCCCTCCCCCCTTCCCCTTCTCCTTTTTTGAGGAGGTCTCTCTTCTTCCTCTCTCCCTCTTCTTTTCCCGGGGACATGACCGTGATGCTCGGGGACCGTGACGAAGAAAGTGGTCACGAGGCGGAGCAAGCCCTTCCCTTCCCCTTTTCCATTAAGCCTTCCCCTTTCCTTTTAAGTATTCGGTAGTACGGACGATTAGAAGTATCGTAAAAAAGAGGGCAAATCAATGCGTCGCCGCCGGGGCTACCCGCCTCTCCTCCCCCTTCTTTTTTCCCTTTTTACTTTTGGTCGCCGTGCCAACGAGATGGAGATGAGGAGAAGAGGCGGAAGCGGGGCAGCGGATGTGAATGTTTTCCCTTCTTTTCCCTTCTTCTGCATTTTTTCCCCTCTGTTCCCCTGCGTGGCGCTCAACCTATCAAAGTCCTGTAAGCAAAGGAACGCGTGACAACTCGATCAAGTCAAGCGGCAAACCCAGGTCCCCCTCCCTTTCCCTCTTTTCTCGGAGCCCCCCCTTTCCTCTTCTCCCCTGCCCGCCGCCGGCCAGAGCGGGCACCCAATGGGATAAGTCTGGAAAAAGAAGGGGACCGGCGGCTACGGCGTCCTTCCCTTTTCTCTCCTTTTTCCCAGCCTTCTCTCATCCGGGCGAGTGCACGCCACGCCGGACGAGTAACACAACCTGTTACCAGGTAAGCATGCAGATTGGCGAAGATACTTCCAACGAACCCTCTTTTTCCTCCCTCCTCCTTTTTCTCCAAGACCTCTTCTTCCTTTTTCCTCCCTCCTTTTCGC
>Ga0179593_1387703_pt1 | contig 15081 bp, 20 predicted proteins | sample CZODoug2_1_08_16_FD_185931 | JGI IMG/M metagenome (GOLD analysis project Ga0179593, IMG submission 185931) | Vadose zone soil fungal communities from Angelo Coast Range Reserve, California, USA - CZODoug2_1_08_16fungal (PacBio error correction) | ecosystem: Environmental > Terrestrial > Soil >... | reverse complement strand
CTCTAATTTAGGAGCCTCCTCCCTCAATAGCGCTCCCCTCTCCTTGCCGATTGTTACACCCTTTACGGTTCATCACAATGGACGGCCTTATCCCTTCTCCCCGTGAGCTAGACCTTCTCCCGAGACGGCCCTTTTTTCTTTGGGTTAACAGTAGTTCCTTGATAAAACGTGCCAATTACGTTTTTAGGACCCCCCCTCTCTCCGTAACTCAAAGTTTATTACCGCTCTGTTTGCCGATCTTAGCCTGTACGGAGTTTTCGTCCTCGGATCGATAGATTTTTACCTTTTAAGGTCTCTTGCTTTCCGCGGTTGGGCTCAGCTTCCCTTATCGGTACGATTTTAGCTCTCCCAGGACCCTCTCAATTTTTTCAGTGGTTTTCTATTAGCTCCCCAATTTTTACTGTGACTCATTTTTTTTCTTTCTAGGCAGTCATGATTCCCCCTTAGCAAGACGTTCCTCCCCTGGTCACTTATCTCAGCCGTTTTTCGTCTTCGATGTGCGTACTTGTTTAGGGCGTCTTGTGTAACCATTTTGCTTCCCCGATCTTATCGAGGCATCTCGGCTTCCCTTTCTTGAGAAAACGCCTTATTTTTTTTTTTGACTTACCAAGCTTCGGTGGAGTACTTTATAGACGGGTTTCATCTCGTCTACATTTGTTGGCCGTCTCCCCCTTCCCACGTCTTTTCTCGTTCGGTGACTAATAAGTAAGGGGAACTTTCTCTCTTCTCCTTCCTAACCCCTTCCCGCCGCGTTTCAGTGTTAGAATGATGTTGCTGATTCTCCCCTCTTTTTTGCCCCCCAAAGCACGTTTGGCCCCTTTTTCGTCTCTCAACTTTCCTTCCGGCATGGGCCGATTGCTGGATCTCCCCTTTTTGAGTTCGAGAGAGCCCTGATGAGAGTGGTCTTCTCTCCCCCAATGAGGTAATCACCCGGTTTTTCACCGTCCCTTTGGTAGCGGCCGGTTGATTCAACCGGGGACAGGGTAACAATAGATACGTACACCCCAATATTGAAGTTAAGGCTTTTCACCCGGCATGCTATACGTCCGTTGGGGATCCCAGTCAAAAATGGCCTGTCATCCCTTTACTTTCCCCCTTGGTTCTCGCTCTTTTGAAGATCATAGGTCTCTCTCAATTTCCGTCTTTAAGTGCTCTAAACAAGATTCTTATTTTTTTCTTCTTTTTGAACTTTCCCGTCGCGTGTCAGGCACTTCTTTCTTTGAGCGAGGAGGCTCTTAAGCGAGGCCCGATGGCACTGTTTCCTCCGAAAGTTGCCTCTCTCCTGCTTCATCCTCATATCTTCTGTTCCCCCTCCCTAATCACGATCTAGTTGGCTCTCCTCCTTTTGTACGCATCTCGCGGCGCTCTTTTCACGCTGGCTCTCGGTCCGTCGGTCGACGCGCCCCTTCAGACCCCTTCCTCAGCATCCCCCCAGGCGTTCTATTGTATATCTGTGTTTTTTTTTTCCTCCGTCTTGTCTTGATGCGATCCCTCAAAGGTGAGGTCACCTCCGCTTTTCTTCTTTCGTGCCCTTTTGAACTGATAGTTGTAAGTTCTCCTTGGCCTCGGTTGTTTCACGCCGCGTTTCTTTTCATAAAGGGTTCAGATTTTGGTTCAACCGATCACTTCGTTCTTTTTTTCCTGCGCGCCCTGTGTGAGCGTACTAGTCGGGTGGGTTATTTGTAAGCTGGGTCTTTTTCTTCCCTCTAGCTCCCCGTCGCCTTTGACATTTCTTGACTGATCTCCTATTCGAGTCCGAACCTTCCACGGTTTTTAAACCTCTTCCTTCCCTCCCAGCCCAATGACTGTAAAACTTCAGCATGACCAATATAGGAGCTGTCCCCCCTCCGAGTCTGTCTCTGATGAACTTTGCTTTTTTTTTCCCCCCGTCGACCGTTCTTTTGAGTTGCTTCCTTAGACGTTGTTTTTCGTCTCTTTTCCCCCACACTGCAGTGTACTTCACCTCTCACGTTTTGCCCCTCTCTCCGCCTTCCGGTGGCTGGTTTATGCTGGTCTTTTGTCTTTTAGAGGTGTGTTGGTGCGCTTTTCTTCTCGACACAAGGGAACCCCACCCCCTTTTTTTCTCGCTCGTGCGTGAATGCGCTGATTCTTCCACTCGTTGAGGCCTCCCGTCCTCTTGCAATTCCGGTCTTTTCTCTTTATCCCAAAACCGGTCTTTTCCACCCCCGTCTGGAAGGCGCGATCCATTACACAGCCCGATTCCCCCTCCTCCCCTCTTTCCTTTTTTCCTCACAAAGGTTACCTATGTCGGATAGAAGTGTTACCTCTGTTTCCCGTGGGACATTCCTCCTTCTGCTCCGAGGCTGTTCTTTCTCGACCACGAAGCGTTTACCCCCTGACACCGAACCCAATTCCGAAGAAAGCCGATTATTTTCTGGTTTGAGGACCGTGTGTCAAGAATCACGGGATTCTCCCTTGTGTTTGCGCATTTAACGCCGTACCTCGCGTCAGCGGCTTCCTTCTCTCCCTTTGTTTAACAGTGTCTTCCGCTTCGGTGGTTCTTTCGGTACCTTTTTTTAACGGATAACCGAATGGCCCATAGGTCACGCTTGGGTACTACGTTCCTTTTCTCTTCCTCTTTTTTTATAAGGGGAATCGGGAAGGTTTTCTCGCGCCCTTTCCCATGCCGTGGGTTTCTTTTTCCCTCATGTTGATTCCAGGCCCCCCTAATTCCCTTTCCCTCTCTTTCTCTACTGAGATGCTCCAGTGACTCCAATGTAGTGACCTTCCAATTGTTCCCGTGTGCGGATAGCCCCCCCTCTTCTACCTTCCCTCGTATTCCTATCGTCCCCCTTCCTATACCCTCACTCGTAGCGCTTTCGATGAAGAACGTTGCCGTTCATTTCTTCCTTCTTCTTTGTTGTGACACCGCCGCACAGCCATAGTCGCCGTACTCCACCTGCATCGGATCCCGCCAGGTTTCTACGTTTTCTAGCCCCCCCTGGCTTTTTAGTCTGCTGCTTGGATAGGATTATGCGGAATCTTTGCCACTGTGTTTCTGTGCTGGGTTCGAGTTGGAGGTTGTTTCCACCGTGGCCAATAATATGCTCATGCCTGTCTTCTGCGTCTCGGAAGAGAGATACACATCCCGTTCCCCCCCCCCTATCTATACAGGCTGACCGGTCGGCAGAAAACGGCACGCCGATCGGTTGGATCACCTCTCCCCACCCCCTTTCCTCGTAAAGCGGCACCCAACCTTCCCCCCCCACCTTGGAATTAATTGTCTTTGTTGGTTCTTAACGAAGGTAATTCTTATTTTTACCGGTGTATTGAGCGTCTATCAGAGTGCCGTTAGCCCCTGTTCACCACCTTTGTCGGCGCGTTCTTTACGAACCGCTTCTACCGGCTTGCCGTCTTGCCCGCTATTCTTCTAGGGTCTTCTCGCGCCAAACGGCGCGCTTTTTCTAAGATATGTTTTCTTTCTGGCCAGACATGCTTCTTCGTAGCGGGTTTTTCTTTCTCCCCCCCCCCCCCTAAATTTAGAGAACCACGTTGACAAAGCTCCCCCTCGGCCTGGGAGAGAGTCCCTTCTCTTCCGGCCGGGAATGGGAAGCTGCACGCGACTGCGGTCGGGCCCGCACGACCCCCCCACATCAGTCGATACATCCGTCAATCGTCTTGCGCGCCCCTCCGAGGGAACCAGAGCGCTCTTCTTTCGCCCTTTCCGAATAATTGACACGGAGGTCCATGGTTCTCCTTCCCTCTCCCTTTCTCATGCCTTTGGGAACTCAGCCCCTTCCCCTCCCTAGCGTGTTTACACATTGATTAGCCGTGTTATGTGTTTCTTCCCTCTTTCTGTTCAAAAGGGAGCGGGTCAATGAGTTCTCAGCCCCCTCATTTGGGTTACTCATCATTTTTTCCCCTTCCTGCAGAATGTCGGGAGTAGTTCTCCCCATTACGGTGGCCCCTCTACCATTTTTTAACGGGTAGTTTGCGACTTCTGGGTTCTCCCCTTTATCTCATGTGAGTTTGATCCGCGGCTTTTTCGCCGCTTTACCTCCTCCCTTTTTACCCGTTTGCCCCCTATTTTCCCCTTCCCCTACCGCTGGAGACTTGTTCGAGTTCCTTTAGACGGCGATGAAACCATTTTCTTCCCCTCTTTTTTCCGTCCACAACGTTTTTTGGTTCGTCTGAATCACCCTAGCGCTTTTCTCACTCACGTAGGATCCCTATTCGTGCTATACTCCCTGAGCAACATTACTCACAAAACTTTCCGCTTCTTCCCCCACTCCCCATACTGCACAGTCATAGCCGCTTCGGTTCGAGCTCACGATCTTTCCGAGCTTTCTGTGCCGAACTTGACTCCCCTTTCCCACAAGTTTTTTCAAGCTTCGAATTGCGCTTCCCCGTTGAAAAATGGTGATGGGGCTTCCCTCTCCCTCCTTTTCCAGACCTGTTCCAAAACCCTGGATAGATCATCGCCCCGAATCCTTTCTTGACAGTTACGCATTACTGCCAAGCCCCCTTCTTAATTTCATCCATCATCTCTTTTACCTCAAGGAGTGTTGATTTAGAAGTGGTGTCCCCCCCTCCTCATTTTCCCAACAAAACAAGTACATACCTTTTTCCCACACATCCACTTCCCCCCGTAGATCTTACTTAGCTTTAGTAATCATCGTCGGCTCGCCGAGTTCCAGAAGGGACATTTCCCCTTCTCCCCGTATCTGTGAGCTTCGGCGGTCTTTTTGCCATACTTCGGCTCTCCTTTTCTCTTCATTTTTTGATATCCTTTCGTCTTTTTCCCTCGCCCATAGCGCTCACAGACCTGGTGAGGTTAAATTTTTTGACAGGCTTCCTTCCCTTTTATCGAGCATCTGGTTACCTTAGTCTGACCAGCTAGACTTTACCTCGACTTTAGTTCTGTGGGCCAAGGAGTACGGGAAATTTGTTTTTCCCCCCCCCCCTTTTTTTCCCCCCTGTTTTTTTGACCACCAAACTAGATCGAAACCCTCTCTTTTTCCCCTGCCGATTTTATTGTCGACTTTCCACTTCCCCCCCTTTTGACTTTTTTTTGTGATTTTGGTGGAGATGGCTCAACGATCCCCTGCCCTTTCTCTGCTCCAGGGTTTGGCTCATCAGCCGGATATTTTTTCGGGACGATTTTTGTCTGCCCCCTAGCGCTTTTTTCCCGGTCATCCGTTTTGCCCCTTTTGAGCGCATTGTTTTTTTTCCCTTGCTTAATTGTTGTTGTTACTTTCCTCCTTCTGCCGTAGGCCCTTCGACCAGAAGAATCTCTTTTTGTGTTCGAGCCCTCCTCTGTGTCTGGGCGAACTGGTGAGATGTTCCTTTTGCTTTCAGGAGTTTTCCTTGGTCGTCCCATTGCTTCTTTCTTAGCGGGAATGCTCCGGTTTTTTCGTGCGCCACGCTTGGGGATGACTGTCCCACCCGTCAGTCGTTCTCTGTGGCTTTTCCACCTATCCATAGACCGCATCGTGCTGGTCCTTGTCCCTTTATCGCTATCCCTCTCATTCCCCCGCCCTGGTTCCTAGAAAAAGCTCGCACGAGCTTTCGTAGGTCTGTTGAAATGAATTTTTTCGTCCGGGGGTTTTCTTCCCCTCTCGAATTCACTTCTCTTCTTCCTCTTTACGTCGACGCCCTTTCGTGATAAAGGTTCTCACCCCTCTTTTTCCTCCCTTTTGAAAAACCTTTTCGTGTTTATGGGAAAGTAGGCAAGGGGTAGTCGTGGCGCCTTTCTTTCTTCCTTTGAGTTCGACGATTCTTTTTTCCCTTTTCTTCGTCACCCCCCTCTTTGCTGTTTACAATGTAACCGTTGTTTTCCTTTCTGGAAGGTCCAAAAGGGGACTTTTTCCCCCTTCCTCTCGGGGGACATGCGTAAAACCTTACTTTCTTTCCGGGTTCGATTTCCTTCCCCCCCCCCCCCGGTCCTGTTCTCCAGTCAATGCGTTGTGGATACCCCACCATGGACATCAGGTCCAATCTTCTTCCTCGGGCCCTTTTGCTGGCTGATGCCGCTATATTATTTTTTTCTCCTGACAGGATACCTCCAAGTTTTTCTTTTTAGCCCCAGCTTTTGTGTTTTTTCTTTTTTAGTCTCACCAGCCGCCCTTGTAGAGGAGTTCGGCATTCTTTCCGTTATAGAGAGGGAATTTCTTCGCCCATAGTCGCGAGAGTCATCGATTCACTTTGTCCCTGAATCCGTTGTTCCTTTATTTTTGCCGCCCCAACCACTGTCAATCCTCGTTTTCTCGAATTTCCCCTTTTTAGGATTATTTTGACGCGCTTTTTTTCAGCATCGACCCAACCTGAGTCTACGCTGCCGGTATGCGCTCCGTTAGAAGGTCGTCCTCCCCACTTCCCTCCTTGTGAGGATCCCATGTTAAGTACCTGCAAGGCACTCGCTTCCCCCTCTCGCACTCAAGAGAGTACTCTCTTCCTCCTTAGCCAATTCCCTCCGAGACCGACTTTTCCCCTGGTCACGAATTTTTGTCCCTCCCCTCCTTTTCCTTTACGGGGTTTTTTGGTTCTCCACCCGATAACCGTCTTTCCCTTTTTCTCTCTCTGAGGAATTTCTCCGAAGCTTCTCGCGGTTAACGATTTTCTTCACGAGTCGTTTTCTCCATCCCGTCGTTTCTCCTCTTTTTTTTTATAACGGACCGGAATGAGCGCCTGTTTTCACGCCATGAAGAGGCACGTTGACCTCCCTGAACCGTCGCACTTTCAATTACCCAGAGAGGTTTTCCAACCGATTCCAGTTACCCTTCTACGACTGATGCTGGACCCCCCCTCTTTCCTCCCTCGCCAGTTGCTATCCAGCTTTTTAGAGACCCTATTTCTCTTCTTCTTTTGCCTGAGTGGATTCTTGTCGTTTTTTTCGACCGCGTGTCCACCCTTCCCGTCCTTTTCCTCTTTCCGGCAAGCGCACGTTCGTATGAGTCTGGCCTACGAGTGGCTGGAGCGGGGCTCTTCCCTCTTTTCTCCAGAGGGCTGTATGTTCCTTGCGGTTGGATCTTCCCCCGTGGTAACCACCCTTTCATCGCCATGAGCCGCCCTGGAGGATTTCCACCTATTCCTCCCTTCTTTGAAAAAGCCTACGCAATTTACTGGACGTGGAAGCCTGAAACCACACCCTTCTTTTTCCCCCCCCCCCCCCTGCCCCCCAAGTCCTGTTTCATATATTTTTCCCGCCTTTTTTCCCCAGTTCCCCACGCTCTTTCTCAAGTAATCCCTGAGGGACTCGGACCCTTCCTTCCAAAAAAGTACACCTTCGGGATTTCCAGTGTTACCGACGGTCCTTCCCCCTCTGCTTTCCTAAGAGGTTTTCCCCCCCCCTCGCCTTTCACCCAGGACGCGGTTCTCCACCCTTTTTTTTTCCCCCCTCCTCTCAAAGCCACTCAGGTAATCCGTGCGCTGTCCCTTCTTCCTTTAAATTTTTTTTCTTTTTCATCCCCTTTGGTGAGCGAGATCTCGTTCTTTTTTCCACGTACCTTTCCAACAATGCGTCAGGGCTTCTGCTTTTCTTCTTTTTCTTCCACGTGGAGTACCTTTTTTTTCGAGGAGAACCCTCTCTTTCGCTCAGCGGATTAATGCTCCTTACTAGGTAACAATTCTATAGGTTTTGACATAGTCCCCCACTTGGGTCTTTCCGCTTTTCTCCCTCTTTAGGGTTTTTAACTTGTCGTAGCCCGTTTTCCCTTACCTTGGAAGTGTGGAAAAAGGGTGTTCTTCAAGGCTTTCCCTCTTATTTCCAGTCTTTTCTTCTTTTCTACCGTTTTTTCGCCGCTCTATTTTCAATTGAGCGATGATGTTTACTTTTTTTCTATCTCCCCCCGAAGCACGTCCCATCGCCCCCCCAAGAGTGTATACGATCTTGCGCCCTCCTTTCCCTCCCACGTAGGCTTTTTTTATGTGGACGTTCCTTTTCCCGAGGCCGGTTCCGAGGCTGTGCCTTTTCCCCCGCGCACGACGACGTCGCCTTATCCCTCCTGGCACGCGACGCGGCTTTTAGACATACCGGGCTGGCACCTTCCTTCTTTCGATTCCCCCCTGCTGCCTCAGTTTCTTTTTTACCTGTTTAGTCTTATCTTGTTTAACGCGTCTTGTTTTATTTCGGGGTGCTTCCGGCTTTTCATTGCATGTTCAGGTCGAATATTTCTACTTTCTATCCTGCGGCGAAGCGGGATCTCTTCCTGGCCCCTACGCTTACCAATATTATTAGAGGTCTCCCTTAGCCCTTGCCTTCTCGCCCCCGCACGCTCTTCTTCCCCCAAACGAGGAAACAAGTTAGTGACCTCCTTTCAAACACAGCGCCTTACAGAAGGACGAGTCTTCGGACCCTTTTTCATCGCATCATCTACCTTGTGCTTGTGATATTTTTCCTGACGGGCTTTACGTCTCCGGCCTTCCAACTTGTATAGCGCCTTCCCCATTTTTTTCTTTTTCGGCGTTCGACCGATTTGGCGGCAGGCATAGCACTTCTTTCTCAAGCTCTTTTCTTATATTTCTGCCGTCCGCCTTTCGAAAAAGACTAGACTTCTTCTTCCCTCCGTTCGGGTTTTCGTAGGTTCTGACCCGCAATTTTCGCTGCCCCCTTGGCCCCCTTTCTGCCGCTTTGTGTACCCGACTTTTGTTTCCCCCCAGACCCACTCGTCGCCGGCCGGCCTTAGCGGCAACGCGGACTGAGCCGCCCTCCCACCCTCAGTCGTGGCTGTTGGTGTACCTTCTTCGCGCACCGCTCTCTTTTCCCCTCGCTGTGTCTTTGGTTGTATATTACCTTTTTTTTGCCACGTGAGGCCAGGTTTGTTCTTCCCTTCTGCTTCGTTGAGCCAGAACCTCCCTTCAATAGTGTTCCCCTGTCCTTCCCTTCTTGACCATGTACAACTGCGCAATTTTTGACCTTCCTTCCTACGCCACGCCACAGGGAGCCTTTCGTGGAGTTTTAAGCACATTTTTTTTCCTTTCCTCAATTTTTCTTTCTTTCCCACTGCCTTCGGGAGTCGCCACTTCCCACTTCCCCCCCTTACGTGTGTGCTTGAAAACTGTGCCCCCGGGTAAGTGAAATGCGGTTCCTCCTGCACTTTAAGTTTTCTCCCTTCGCTTTTCTCAGCGTTTTTTTCATGCTCGGTATCGACATTTTATTTTCCCCTTACAGATTAGTTCACTGAATTTCCCCCTGCTCCTTTTGAGCCTTTTCGTCTAAGAAAGGTTACGAGATTTCCCCGCCATCTCCGATTGAAGTACACCGATCACGTCTGCCTTTTTTTTCCGTCCATACCCCGATCTTTCTCCTAACTTTTCTCATAGATTAGCCGAGGAGTCTCCGAGCGGCCGTTTTAACCCGGCAAGCCTTCCTCTTTCCCCTTGCCCAAGTAAACTTGCATCGCCGCTACGTTTCTCCCGCTCCGATCAGGGCTGGCGAATTTGCTTACGTCATGTACCGGCTTATCCCCCCAAGCAGTTCCTCAGCTTCCTTGCTTCTGAAAAAAGGACTTTTTTTCTTTTTCGCGCTCGTTGCTACGACATCTTCCGCCCATTATATTCCGCCCCCCCTGGTCAGATCATCTTCAAGGACATGCTCTCCTCCCCCTTCTGCACTGCCAAGTTCGTTCAATCTCCCTTCTTCCCCCCCCTCCCCCCCCATAGGCTTGCTCTTACGTTTTTACTTTTTGGTTTTTTTTTCTTTGGACCTTGGATTCAACCCCAAACTTTATCTGTTAATACCCCTAAACCCTCTTTATGTTTTCTCTTCGATTTTTTTTTTTGAATAAGACATGTATTCCTCCCCCCCTTGCAGTGCCCTGGTCAAATTTTACCTTCGCAGTTATGTTCTGTCTGCTTTACGTTGGTGGCCCTCCCGAATTTCTTTTTTCCTCTCTCCGTTTGGGGGTGAGAATCCCCTAGTATGGCCTTCTCCACTCTTAAAGAATCCGCGAATTTCGACCACGGCTGGCTCGCCCTTTATTTGTGAGCCGAGAATACCCTTTTGTCCCGACCCTCTCTCCCCCGACTTATTCTTCGACATTGGTTTTTTAACCCCAGTCTCTTGAGTGGAATTTTTTTTGACTTCAGGGAGTTCCCCACTATCCTCCCCATACCTTAATCACTTCTTGGCTTCCCCTATGTTTCGTATTTTTTCTCTGTCGATGACGTCCTGTTTAGAGTGAGCGGAAGCGTTTATATCGCGAAATTTTTATAGGTTCCATGACCAGGGTGTAGTATCTCCCTTATCCTTTTCTGGGGATGTTCGGAGCCGCGCGCGCCACGTTCCCGTTTTTTGTTTTGTGGTTGGAAGATTTGACCCAGTAGGTCTTTTCCGCTGGCGTGGGTGTAAGTAGTAACCAGGCGATGATGGGCCCCCTTCGCCATTCGCCATCGGGTTTCGCCCAGACACAGGTACTGTGAATGTTCGTCAATTGGGCAGTAGGGTTGATTTTCTTGCGGCCTTATCCGGCCCTTCAACCTTCTCTGCCTTTAGACTGGCCGTGAGACGAAACCTCTTTTTTTTTTCTTTTTTTTTGCTGTCGAACCCCAAGTCGCCGTGGTGTCTTTGGAGTACTGGAAAGTACCCCCCTCCCTTTTTTTGTTTTTTTTCTCTTCGGTACCCCTTTCGACCCTTTCCGTTCGATTTTCTTTTCCCGGCACCCTTCTTTGCGAATTTGGAACTCTCTTCCTCTTTCTCGGGAACCCTGCCGCGGAGCGCGCTGTTAGTTCCAAGAAAGGATCGTGACTTAAGCCGATGTCTCCCTCTTTCTCAAAATCCCGTTCTTGTCAACTTTTTAGTTCTCTCCCCACGGCGACCGAACGGACCTTGTTCGTTTTAGACTCTCCCTTGATTCTCACTTTTTTCAGTCTCGCTCTTGCTCTCACTAGCCCTGTTTCCGCCTCCCCAATGATTTGGGTATTCTCCAACAATCACTTTTTTAAAATTACCTTTTTTTTTCCTATTAGTTCCCAACAGTTGACTTCATCCTCGGGACATGGGTAACTATATGGATTTTTTTCTCTTCTTTTCCAAACGGCCTGCTTCGCATTCCATTTGCCGGAGCAAATAACACCCTTTTTTCCCCTTTTCCACTGATTCGCCTTCTGATGGCTTTTGATTTCGGCTTTTGTGGCAGTCGATCATTTTTCCCCGGTTCACCCGCCGCCGACCAATTTCTTTCCCGCAGCACCATTATGTTGTTTTGTTTTTCGGTTTTTCCCGATTTAGCTTTGCATTCCCGGGCTTTTTCTTCTGTCTTTTAACATATCCTCGCGTTTCATCCTCTTGGGAAATGGGTGGCCGACTCAAGTTGACAAAGTTGCGGGTTTCCTCGCCGCTTCGGTGTCATATCGTCTGGCCCCCCCTCTCCCTCACGATGGCGCCAGGTTGGTGATTCGTGGCTGCCTCTTTCACCCCAACGCGCCAAGAAGTTTCTCTCCACCAGTTCCGTTCTTAGCAAATCGAACTGGTTAGAACGCTAACTTCTTTTACTCATTTGCTTGCACTGTTGCTTTTAATTAGTACCTCCACCCTGTGCTTTCCCTCCTTTATAGGCTGACGCTCGCATTTCTTCCTCACTCCGGCCAGTCCATGTTCTAAGCAGTATTTTTTGACGCGTTTTCTTTCCATTACTTGTTTCGTCTATTTGAGTGGATACACCCCCTATAATGGTTTTCGCGCTCAGGTATTGCTCATTTTTTTTCTCTTTTTTGATGGAAGCTTGGGATGTCCCCGAGATGTGTTTGATTTTCTTTCGTCCCTGCCGTTCGCCGTTAGTAAGTCCTTATCGCATGCCTTCGACCATTGCTCCCTTCACTCATGAGACACGGTTCTTCGCCTTAAAGCCCTACCCAAACCGTCGAACTCCCACCCACCCGATCTCCTCTTTTTTCCTTATCATGCATGCTAGCGACCCCCCGCGTCCTTCTTTCTTTTCCACCCTCTTATTCTACTTCCCTTCAGTGTTTTATCAAGTTCCCCCACCGACCCGTGTCGAGACCATTGTCCTCTTTTACCCGGCTGGAGTGAGTCTTTTGCACTTGTTTTTTTTTGGGGATTGTACCCACACTCATATGAGAACTACCTCTCTTCCTTCCCTTTTTGAGATTTCTCCAGCGGCTGGGCCATGCGGGACTCCTTTCCTCGCGTTTTCACGATTTGGTCCTTATTTTTTGAGTTGGGTCCTCTCTGTACACACGTTCACAAAGTTACATAAGTTGGAATACTCTCTTCTTCGGCAAACTAGGTCTAAGAGGTTCCCCTTTCTACGGAATTTGTGGTTTTTAACGCCTGTCCTCCACCCCCAGGCTTTTCCACCCTTCCCAACGTAATTGAATAGAGGTCCCTCATCTTCCCTTCCCACGCCCCACCCCTCAGGCAATGAGGAATGGAATTCCCCCCCCCAACATTTTTTACCCTATGTACCCTGATAGTTGGACTCTTCCTTCTTCCCCTCCGATGATGCGCAACGATGGCTCCGCCCCGCTCCCACAAGCGGTTTTCTCCCCGTTCCCAACCCAAGAACTATAGAAAAGGCAGCAGCACTTGTTTCATGGAGTCGTTGTCCAGTCAATGGTTTCTCTCTTTCCTTCCCCTCTTTTTTGTTGTGTTTTTTTCTACGTGAGAAAACCCCTCCCTTCCCTCCCCTTCAGCGATCTTTTGAGATTGGTTGCTGAAAAAGTGGAGTAGTTCTTTGTTTCCTCTCTCCTTTTCCCCATCCTCTTGAGATAAGAGTTCATGCTCCTGTTTACTCCCTTCGGGGCATCTGTCACACTTGTTTTACCTTCCCCTTAAGGTCATCCAGTTATCCTTTTACTTCTTCTTCTGGGAATTTTTTTTTTTCCCGCGCCTAGATTTAAAAGCCGGGGGGAAGGTTGAACCTTCTCTTTGGATTCCCATTGCTTTCCACAGCCCCTGTCCTTTACTATTTTGGTCTCTTTGTCCCCTAGTTTCCTCCTTTTTTCGCCTCGAATGCGAGATGAAATTTTTTTCCCTTTTTCTCTAGCCCAGCCGCACCTCCAGAACACGTTAGGAACGTCCAGTCTCCTTCTCCAGCCCTCGACCTTACCAAATTATCCTTGTCGCTTCCTCTTTTTGCTATCCCCTTAGGTGCCTTGTTGGTCGTGCCGACACGACTTTAGTTCTTTCCCCCCCTCTTTTTCTCCCCTCCTAGAATAGGTCACGAGCTGATTATACAACTGTTTCTTTCTCTTTCCTAGAATCATGAGGCCCTTCGTGTCTTGAACGTTTTTTTCCTTTTCTTTCGGTTCTTTTAAAGTGTTTTCCCTTGGCCTTCTTTCATCTGGTCTGAATGAAGCTCTCATGCCAGTCGTCATCCTTCTTCTCGAGGCTTTCCTCCTTAGGTTTCCCCAATAACATACCACTCTCTTCCGCTTTTCCTCCCGGAGCGCGGATCGGCCCATTTTCCCCCCTTTTTTCCCCTTGCAACATTCTCTTTTCATCCGGTGTTAAAACACCGCGGCTGGAATCCTTCTTTCTTTCGTTTTCTTTCAAGCAGACATGACCCTTTTTTTTTCGTCGTTTTTGGCTCAGTCCAGCGTTTCGTTACGGTGCAGGAGTAGTTTTTCCTTTGCTTGGCGTCGCTCACGTGGCGAACGCCGCGACTCTTCTTTCCGTGTTACCTTTTTGTCTGATCTGTTTCGCCAGTCGCCGCCCCTTTCGATTTTAGGAGGGGAAGTCCCGCTTTCTGCTTCGCAGCGGCGCGCTGGTTCCAACAGCAAAGTCCCCCCGTTCCCATAGCTGACTTAGTTGCCCGAAGATTTTTTATCATTTACTAGATCGCTTCCGTGGAAATGCGCCCGCTCCTTGCGGACTTTGACACCACCTCAGCAACTTGTCTCTGCCCGCAACTTTCATCTTGTTTCCGTTACCCTACTCTTCGGACAGGCGCTGGGATGCTTCGCTCGTTTACCTTAGTCCCTCCTGGCACCCCGGCGGCTCACTTTTTTTCTTTCTAACCCTCGTTCACTCCTCATTCTTGTTTCTGTCCCTCAGACCTGAACCTTCCCTTGATTTTTTCCTCCGGTTAGTCGTTCAACCACCTTTCGCCCCCCCACTTCCGCCGCACCCCTTACCCATCTCCTTCACAGGATCGTTAAACAGTTTCGAGTTTTTCGCACCCGACTCGTTTCCGCGAACCATCCCACGACCCCCACATCATTTACCAATCAAATTATTCCGTCCCTCTTCCGCCCTAATGATCCACCCCCCCCGCCGTTCTCCGTATTTCCTAACATCCCCCAGGTCTTTGCGAAAGAGTTCTTAATCTTTCCCGTTACTGCTTTCGCCTGACGGCCTCGTCCTTCCCCCCCCTTCAGTGATAAACTAATTTTTCACCCCTTTTCCGACTTTAATTCTTTTTAGGCATACCATTCTCCTGCTACTCCCTCTATCCAATTTTCGGGCGAATGACCCCCCTCCTTCTGTCGATTCAAGTCCCAAACCTCCCCCTGTTCTTACTTTTTGGTGGTCGACATCAACAAAGAAGCCGCTTCTCAGCCCTTGACGCCGGTCCCTACGGGAAGATAAGTCCTGGCCGCCCAACTAGACCACAGCGTACGTACTTCCCCCCCGTCCCCTCTGTCCCCTTAGCAGCGCACGCTTAGGCTAGACTCCCAATGGCGAGTGTTTGTGACCTTGGCCGACGTCTCTAGGCTAGACCAAAACCCTCCCCCATGAAGCACGTCGCCCTTTCATCTCAATCGGCCCAAAGGCTTCATTTTTGTCCGATGTCTGCGCTCGGATAATGTTCCCCCCCCTCCCATAGCGGCGATAGCCCACCATCCCTTGGAGGAATCTCATGCGTGGAAAATTCACCTATATCCCCTTCTTTGCAAGACTTTCCTTTCCCCTTGTCAATCTACCGATCGGCCCACTCTCGCTGTTCAGAACTGGAGTCTTCTTCTCGCCTCTTGGTTCCCGACTTTTCATTTTACAAAAATTAAAGTCTTTTTCCCCATCCCCTTCACGTCAGCTTGAAGTTCGGAGCTGTCGGACTACTTTACTCGTGCTTGAATCCATTTTCGGTATCGGGTTTTTTCTTAATTTACCTCGTTATTTATGTTTTTTTCTTCTTTTGGTCGGCGGTTTTCCTAACTAGG
>Ga0179593_1350579_pt1 | contig 15083 bp, 21 predicted proteins | sample CZODoug2_1_08_16_FD_185931 | JGI IMG/M metagenome (GOLD analysis project Ga0179593, IMG submission 185931) | Vadose zone soil fungal communities from Angelo Coast Range Reserve, California, USA - CZODoug2_1_08_16fungal (PacBio error correction) | ecosystem: Environmental > Terrestrial > Soil >... | reverse complement strand
ACCTCCCAGCGGCAAGCCTGAGTGACCGTTCCTTTGTGAGTCCGCCACTTTTTTGGTACGGTCGTTTCTTTCAGCGAGCTGTTCGCGTAGCTGTGACAAGTTCTTCACCTCTTTCCGAATGTGTTTTGCTCTCTGCCGTAAATCAAATTTTATTGGCTTTTAAGACCTCGCTTCGGTGTTATATGACCTTGTTTTCACCGCTCGTCGTTCCCCTTTTCTCCTTTCGGTTTTTTCTTCTTACTCGGATATTGCCTTTTCCCTTGCGACACACTCGTCCTTCTGTTATGACCAGGAGGACAGGTCCCACCCTAGTCCGTTCCTAGGTATCCAGTGTCCCCCACTTCTTGATGCACTTGCCCCCTGCTGTCCCCTACGTCAACGGTAACGGTAACTGAATTATCTTTCATTCGTCATCTTGTTTTCACCACATGGGGACGCAACGCTAGGAGTCTGAGGATATTCTTTTGCTCTTGCTTGCATCGCTTTCCCCACTCTCTGCTCGGGGCTCCGTCCACCCCCTAACCGGTTCGCCTGGATTCCCTGATCCGCCCGTCCATCACCTTATTCCTGCAAGGGTTTATCGGGACCCACTCTATCTGCCACACCGGGGCCGCACTTGAACGTCCTAGCGTACACCCTAGTTCTTTACCCCCCTCTTTCTTTTTCCTTGTATTCCTTACTATGAATGTCACCCTTTCTCTATTTTTTGTTCTCCCTCGTTGCCATACAACAATCGTGACCTGTGGCATTTGTTTTTTTTCCCCCCTGCTAGACAATTCTGTTTCCTTTTTTTTTTCCTTTATCGTGCAGTGTTCTGTGTCCTTCTCTATTTTTCCTGATTCACTCTTCTTTAGCCTTGGTGGTTGGTGGGCTGTGATTCCTTTTTTTTACCAGAGTCACTTCGCCGCATTTTTACGAGATCCACCAATTCTCCTCCCATTGCGCTTTCCCGGTCCTTGTTCCTGCTCCTTATTTTGCATTTGTGATGGTTCGTAAGAGCCGAGACGTTTTTTTAAGTGTGTCGTTCCTTGCCTCCTTCGGAGTCTACCTCCCCCCTTCACCTTTGGTCATCGTCAGTTTCCCAGCGAGTTAACCTCGGGTTTCTTTTGCTTCTTACTATAACACCTTCTGTGCCCTGCTACGCACTCTGTTGATAACCCAACCGAGGCACAGTCCCCTTCTTCTCCGTCAACAGGGGGCTGGAACATTTTTTTCTCCCCATTACTTCGCGGATTTTTTATCAGGACAGTCACAAAACTCTACCTCAGCTACCGGTGCGCGTTACCCAGTTTTCTTTCTGTTTTCTGCGTTGATCTTCCTCCAACCTTCTGTCATAGTTCCAACCAGTGTCAGTTCCCCTCCCGCATTTCAAACGAACTCTCAGAACCATTACTTCTGACAATCCATGTTCTCCTAGACGGTAGCATTTCTTTCTCTTTTTTCCCCCGTGGGTTTGAGTCTATGTACTGTCATGTCCTTTTCGCCTTCAAACCTTTGTGTAATGCATCTTGTGTTTCCTTTATGTTTTCTCATCTTCTTTCTTTTGTAACTGACAAACTGGTTGAGATGATGAACCTTCGCTGTGAGGCTTTTTTTCCTGTGGCGTAGTCCCTGCCCGCCCACCTTTTTCCCCCTAAAGATTGGTATCAAGTCGGCTATTTTCCCTTTCGTTTAACGCCCCGCTACTAGCTGTTGTTGTAATTTCCTGCCCACCCCCCCCTTATACTTCACCACTTATGAAGCCCTGATGCGTGCCCTGGGTATTTTCCTACACCTTCCTGCGGCGCCGACTTCTCTTTTACTCCCTGCAGCACCCCGCGCTTATTTCCTTTGCTACTTGTGCCATTTTTGGTTAGAGCCCGTTCGAAACAGCTCCCGGTTTCTCAGACATTAGTCCGACGACGCTGCGTTTCCCTTGCTGGTTTGTTCCATCACAATCCTTACTCGTGACAGCTTGCAAGTTGACCATCAACTCTCCTCTGGCTGCAGAGCTACTTTTTTTTATTTCTCCGTTACAATCCTAACCTCCTCCTTTTACTCTGGGCCCGAATTTGAAACACCGCTAATCCCTCCCCCCCTTTTTCGACAAACTTGACTCAGTTTCCCTGTCCTCCTGCATTCTCCCCAGACGTTATTTCCCCTTCCACGCCTGTAATTCTTTTATGAGTGCTTTTTTTCCTCCGTCCCTGCAAGACGATTTTTTCAAATGCTGAGCTTGGGGGTTTTTTCTGGCCCCACATCATCTTGCCCGCCTCCCGCTTGGAAGGGCTTACACATTAATTTTGTCTTTGGACGAATGGCGTGTGTACCGGAGTGCCGATCAGGCTATTTTTTTTTATTTCTTCTTTAGCTCGACGTGTGTTGCGGGTTCTTAGTTTTAAGTTTGCTACCTCAGACCCCCCCTTGTCTTTCTTTGCGTTAATTTCGGCGGTTCTTGACCTGCCCCATGTCTTCGGTCCTTCCTGCCTCCCCGCCAGGCATCTTGTCACTTGTGCGGGCCTGTGTGAATCAGTCCCGTCGCATTTCGTTCTATCTCCCTCCGATTTTACCCTGTGTACCCAGATGTTCCCCCCGTTCACCTTACGTCAGGTTTGCCTTTTATAGTTTATTTTGAGCACGTTTTTCACGCACCTCTCTGTTCCGTCCTCTGTGTAACTCCTTCTCCCTTGTTTCCGCCTGCTGGCGTTTTTTCCTTTCCTTAGGCTGTACTTGTTTCACTCACCCCGTGGCACTCGCCTGTCGAATTCCCACAGGTCCTACATTTCTTTCGCGCAAGACCTTTTCACCTGAATGTCCATCCCCGATCCCATTTAGCGAATCCTGTGACCTCCCCCCCTAAGCTTTTTACTCCGCACCCCCTCCTTTCTTCGCGTTCACACCCCTTGATTTTTTCTCCGCCTTCTTCTTTCTTTTTTCCTTGCGCATTCTGAGCGAAGCGCTGTCCCCTCCTTGGCCTTTTTAAATCCCTATTTTTTCCGTCCTTTTTCGCTTTTACTGGCGCTGTTTTGCATCATGGTTGCTAAAGGACCCGATACTTCTTCCCATGTCGTCACGATTGTCCTGCAGTTGAGCGAATTCCTCCCTCTTGCCTGATGTCGAAGTTGTCACCCTTCTGTTATCCAGGCGTACCACGAGTCAGAGTGCCTCCGTACCCCCCCCTTCCCCCTTATGGGTTGCTCGATCAGTTGATACTTGACCCACACAGTCATCTTCCCTCGTATTGGCGCGTCGAAGCTGCACCGCATTTTTCCATTTTCTGTCAACGACTTTCTTTTTCTATGTGTTGGCTGCTTGCAATTTTCTGACTTTTGGTTACGCCCTCCGTCTCAATTTCTCCCTTGTGGCTTCTGACGGATCAAAGAAAGATTTCTTTTTACCTGTGAGTCCTTGATGTGGTTTACTTTTCCCTGTATATGGACTTCCTGATTCCCTTCTTCTTTTTTCTGCCAATCCCCACTGTGTACCCCCCTTTAATTCGTTATCCCCAACTTTTTTTTTTGCCCTTTCATCTGGCCCTTGTGCCCGTGTTTTTCGCTCGGAAGAACTGTTTTCAAAACCATCTTCCCCCTCCTTTTCTCTGATTTTGAGACCAAGTCGCCTTTCTCTTAGTCCATCTTTCCAGCCCCCCCGCACACACCCGAATTCCCGTTGCCGGTATTTTTTTTAATAAATCATTCGTATCAAGATTCTTTTTTTCCCCGGTTTCACGATTGTGTGGTCTTCTGTTAGGACTATTTTTGGCAGTATCTCTTCTAAGCCTCCTTCATTGTCCTCTCTCCTTCGATTGTCAGTGCCCTATGCTGTTTTCCTCTTGACTCACTTGGGAACATTTTGAACATAGGTTCTCTCCCCCCCCCTCCTCCCCGTATCGCTCCCAGATGACCATCATCATTGAACACCCAAGCTCTTGCTCGTACTTTCGTGTTTTATTTGTATGGGGCGTGGGGCGCGGGATAGGAGTTCCCCCTTTTCTATTTTTACCGCATGTCCGCCCACGCTTTTGCCGTTTTCACAAGCGGTATTCCCTAACTCTGTCGCTCTTCCTCACCGAGTTCGGTGGGAGAGCTCAACGGTCATCGTCCTCGGCCGTTAGCTCCTCGGTTGGTTATTTCGATTCCCCGTCCCCCCCCCCCCCCTTTCCCCCAACAGTCCCCTTCCCGGGTTGTATTCTCCTACGTTGCGATATTCGTTTTTTCTATCTCTGTCGCGTACTCAGCATGGTCGCACGCTCATTGACTTGCGCGGGGGCTTTCACGGTATCGGCTGATCCTTTTTTTGGGGGGTCCACGCTCCTCCAGTCAACTTTGTTTGGGACATTCTCTATGCCCTTGTATATGTATGTGCGAGTCATTCTTTTTAGATTCTTTCCGACGTCAATTCGAGTTCCTCACTCTGGTGACCGAGAATTTTTTCATGTACCCCTACGGACGTTTTAATGCCTCATAATACCGTAGTACTGTTTGGTCCCCCCTCTGTGAGCCAACGATCAGCATCGTCGGTCGCCCGCGCCCTCTCGAGCCTGATCGGCTCATCTCCTCGCCCCCCTTCCTTCTTTCCTCGATGCAGTGTTTCACTGCTTTGCTTTTTTACTCCCGCAGCATTTCGATCTCTTGGTGTTTTGTTTCGAAATGTTCTGAAGAACGCGGCGGTTCTTTTTTAACCCCGCATGCCTCCCCCGTGTTCCCCCCTTCCCCGGAGTTGTTTGTGGGTTTTCGCAGTGCCCCCTCTTGTTTCTGCTCTCGTCGGCTTCCCTTCAATGCAGTCCCTCGTGTCACAGATTTTCCACTTCCCGCCCCTATATGCCCCTCTTACGACCTCCCCTATCTTTTCTCCTGACCCGCGTCTATTCCCCCACCCAATCTTTTCCCCTCCTTCACTGGTTTCTGACCATTTTTTAGAACAACCTTGCATTGTTTGGGTGGAGGATCTTCAACGCCCTCATCTTTTTCCTCTACGACCGTATATGAGAGCAATCCCTTTTTGTACCTCGTTTTGTGTTCTCTCTCTCATTCCCGCCTTGTCCCACGCATACGTTCTTCCGATCCGGATCCGCCGTAGGAGTTGACCCCTAGGCAGTCCCAGTGCATATTTGTCGGCAAACATGGCATCACCACAATGCTGATCTACCCCCTTCCTTTTTTCCACCCCTGCTAGGACTTTGCGATGGTGCATGGTCGAATTTTTCCTCCTTTGGTTTTTTATTGGAATAGATTCTATTGTCAACTCTATGGACGGACCAGCCTCCTTCTATTGCCCTTTCCCACTCTCCTGAGGCTGAAGCCTGCCACCCTTGAGGCCTTTTTTCCTCCTCACTTTGCGGCAGTTGTCATCCATTTCCTTTATCCCCATAGGTTCCCTCCTTTCCCCCCCCCCCTTTTGTGTGGTTTTTTTCCCCGACTCGCGCGCCTTTCAGACGATTTCCTTGGGTCTTCTTCTTCCTGTATCGAAGGATTTGCGATTCGCGGCGACCGCGATTTAGGTACCCTTTGTCCTCTTCTATTATGCTTCCCCATTCAACTCCCTTGCATTTTACTCGTTATCCTAGAGGATGCATATGACTCCCTCATGTGTCAAGGCGTTACTTACGAGTCTCACGTATCACCGCACCGATGTGCTCTCTATCTGCGGGTCTCTTTCCCCCCACCAGCTTCTCCTCGTTCACTCCGTCCCCGGGACCTTCACGTTGAAAGTTTACCCTTGAGACCCTTTTTGCGATCCGATGATGCAAGTGAAACTCGCTACGCTTCTTTTTGACAAGTGTGACTTCTTTTTTTCCCTTGGTGGTTTTCTTTGACTCGTTTCACGCCCAACGTATTAGCCCCGCTGTCCTTTCGCCCTCCAAACCCTCCCCTTTGTTTGCCATACCAGAGGTATGGACATACCTCCCCTCCCTCCTTTGCCATTCCAAACGGGGCTGAATTCCGTAAGATTTCTGAACCTCGCCCCCCGGCAACCTACTCACCGCTAATCCCTGCATGATGCCCCCCCCGATGTCGAGCAGATCTTTGGTGTCCCTTTTCTTTTCTTTCATATTGAGCAGGTTGTGATGCGGTCCCTGTTCGTTTCGAACCTCGGCTCCGTTTCCCACGCCCTTTGAGTATCGCCGGCCACCTCTAGGTATTTTCTAGTCTGTTCCTCTCCGTCTCTTAAGTAAGATGTCGGGAATCTCCCCCGTTTCTTTCACGCCCGCATAAGGTCCTTTGGTCCCTTTACTCAGCCCGCGTATCGTGCCGATCCGCCACCGTTCAGTTGTTCTTGAGTCGATTCTGAATCTCCCCTCCATACTTCTCCACGGATCAATTCCGGTCGCTTTTCCCTTTCTGGCAAGGGGTTCACTTCCCGGGAGGCCAACAGCACCTTCCGGTTAGCCCTTGCTTTGTTGGTCTTTCCGCCCAGTTCCCCCCCTTTTCTCCTTTGCAAAAACCCCCACCCATCTTCCTTTTTTTCCTCGCTAGCATCGAGGTTTTCGGCCCTTTCACTACTCGCTGTTCACCCAGCGTTCGGCGTCCCTTCTACCCAGAACGCAGTCTTTTGGGGATGACTCCCTCCCTCTTGTTCGCCCCCGCATTTTTTCTTTGGCAGCTTCTTCGAACCCATTTATCCGTGAATTGCCTCTGAACGGGCCGCTCTCCCCCTTTTTAGCTCTTGCCCTTCACATCTGCAAGGCTTTTTAGCAGTGCCCTACTCCCCAGTGACCTCAGGCGCTCCGGCCTCCCCCCTGGCAGAGTACCGATCGTTGACAAGTGTGTTCTCTAACCCCTTTTTCTTTCTCCATTTTGCTTTCCTCCTTCCTCCAGGCCCATCCCTTCCCCCTTTGCACTTTTTCCATTCCCCCTTCTTTTCTGGCAGCGAGTTCTCGATGCCTATTACAACTTCCTCTATCCCGCATTTCTTTCCATTTTTCCCATCACTTTGTTTTTATCTCTCTAGACCCTATCCTGTCGGTTTGATAATTGTCTATCTTTTTTGTTTGTCTGGCTTTTAGCTCTTTAGTTTGTTGATTCTTTTGCCTATTGCGGTTTATCTCCTTGCAGTCCGGTCGGGATGCCGGAAGGTTCTCGCCTTCGTTCATGATGTCCCTCCTCCCTGTTTCTCCACTTTCCGGCCCCCTCTTCATTTCCCTTGCCCTGCTCGTCCTGACCCTACTTTTTCCTTTCCTGAACCGACCGAGCCGTTGTGTCACTCTTGTTTACCCCCCAATTTTAGTCCTTACGTGCAGGGACTTCTTATTCTGCCCCCTCCTCCCTCTTGTTCTCGGCCTCTTACTTCCTCTAGGCGCCGCAACCTAAGCCCGTTTCCTGTCAATCCCCCCCGTTTTTTTCAAAGATGTATTCTGCACTGTTTTTATTCGACCCGCTGTTGATCCCACCCCCCCCCCTTTGACGTGCCCAAACTCCTACAGCAACCAGCTTGAACGTCCACCTCTTTTTTCTTTTTTTTAGAATTCCCCCCCCCCCTCTGTTTCCCCACCTGACGATTCCCCCCCTCTCTGGTTCCTGTTTTTTGCGCCTTTCCCCCCCCTCTTTAAGGGCTTTTCTCTGCCGTAGCCCCCGTGCCCTTTTATACGACTACTTGGGTTTAATTTTCCTTATGCCCACTTTTTTTTTTCCCGTACCGCCGTCGGCTGTGTTCCACATTGATCGTTTCCTTACTCCGCCCCCCCTGTAGTTCCCGATTCTTAGACCACGTGGGGTTTGCCCTTATTTACCTGTAATTTTTCCCACCGCCTATTTCCCCTCGAAGGTTTCATCGCATGGTCACGCTTACCATTTTCAAGAATCTGCCATCTCTCTTTTTCCCCCCTTATTTGACCTCGTCGGGTGGGCGTGGGGGTTGGTGCTGAGTTTTCGAGTGATTTGATTTTTTTTTTTTTGTTTAGCTTCCGGCGTAGTGTAGACTCTCATTCGAACTCTCCACTTCCTTTTGTCAGTCGGTTCCCAGTGCGTCGTACCGTCTTGTTCTGCCTTATCTGAACACCGTGGCTTGTGCCAGAGATTTTGCCCCTAGTGTCACTCACCGTCGACCTACTCTTGCCGTCGATCATTTTTTGGTTCACATTCGCCTGCCATCTTACCATCGTCAGGACCATTCTACTTCCCAGTTCTTTTCCCGGCACCCTCGTTGTTTTTCCTTATTCTCCTCTTCCAATCTTGACTTTGATTTCTCCTCAGTTTTCTGTGCCCGACCCGGTTTAAGATTTTCACCACCTCCCTCTCATACCCCCTTTTTCTTGCGTCACCACTCCTTTTTTTCACTCTGCCGGTCCCCCCTCCTCGTTTTTTTTTTTTCCCTATCGCTTCCGATCAACCTTTCTTCCCTCCCACATGAGCGCCCACTTTGATTTTTTTCCTTTTGTTTTATTCTTCTGTTTTGGTCAGCGGAGGTTTGGCTCCCACCTTTTTCCCGTCTCTTTCTTTCGCTTCACCTTCCCTCGCCAGCGTTATTCCCTGCCTGAGTGTCTCACAAGTATTTTTGAGTCTCTGACTTTCTTGTGCCCTGGTTTGTTTTACTCAGTCGACCATTCGCCCGAGTCTAATGTGGTCCATTACCCCCCACTGTTCCTGACCGTCATCTATGACACAGCCTGATTCATGTGCCGGTTATGTTCGCCTTCTTTCCCCTTTTTTTTAGCTTGAATCCGGCTCTTTTTGAACCTTTTCTTTCGTTTTTCACCACGTGAACATCGAATTTGGGAGATAATTTTTGAGAAATTCCTCGTTGCCAGCTTCATCCCGGCGACTACGCGTCACACTCTTACTTTCCCAACTCATTCCCTATTGGACCCCTGTGTTCCGGGACCGCCTCCCGGCACATACCGCATTATATGATCTGGGACCCCGAACGCCCCTTTCATTTGATTTGGTCAGTTCTGACCATTCATTTTCCGCCCCCCCCCCCCTTTTCCCATCCGGTGCAGGATCGCGGTCCTTCCTCCACGACCCCTGCACGATCAATTTACACTTCCATTCTGCTTGGTCCTCCTTTGCCCCCTGTCCCTTGTGAAAATGCGGTTTGTTTGGTTTGACCGACCTAGATCCCCTATCTTTGCCCGCTTTTCTCCTGTCCTTGTCCTCCTTTAGCAGGCCTCCTCTTTCCCCGCTGTTTTCTTTCACCATCCAGTGGATCCTCCAATTGTCTCATGGCTGACTTTTGCATGTTCGTATGTTTTAACGTTCCTCCTGTCACCCTTGCGAATAATCCGTTTTGAGACATTTTTTTTTGATTTTTCTCCCTGTCCCGCCGCCGATCTTTTCCTTCCCACCTTGGTATCCAGTGGTCCTTTACCGCACCTTACCCTTGTCCCAGAGGCAGTTAGTCTAGTACGCGTTTGATCCCGTCGGTTTTTCCCCCCCCACCCAGTTTGTCCTACGTGCTTAATTCCGTGACCCTATTAGCGGTTTTTTCTAGTTTGCCAGGGTGCAATGCATGCAGATATCTTTTCCTTCTTTCCCTCCCTTGAAAGTTCTGAACCATTCTTCGTTCCCTTTCTCTTCGTTCCATGCTACCTTCCGCTCCTTTTAGATGCCCCCACCGTAACTATCCTTTCCCCTAAGAACCCACCCTAGTCACTGCCGCCCCCACTGCAACGTTTTTACTTTCTACCTGATTTCTTCCCCTCGCTCGCGTTTTGTTGTTCCAAAACACCCAACGTTCTTTCAGTTGTCATGGCTATCCCCTCTGTTGAGCACCGGATATTTGTACTTTTTTTCCCGACGCAGCGTCACAATCCCTCCCTTAGTGCCGTCGCGTTTTGTCCCCGCGCTGTTTGAGTCCCTGTATCATCGCCGGTCCACCCTGGGCCAACCCTCTGTTTTACAAACCCATCCAGAAGGTAGGTTTAAGGCCTTTATCGCTGGTGCCGTTTCTTTGTCTTCTTTTCTTGGTAATCTCTCCTCCCCGAAGCGTGGGCACCGATGTTGCGAACTTCCCCACCCTTTTTTTGATTGCGGCCGGCCGTTCCTATTACAACCCAACCTTCGCACCTCCCTTGTTCGATCTCTCCACTGTTTTTTCGTCGTGACTTTCCTTTTCTCCCCGACGATTGTAGCTGCGTTGGTTATCCTTGAACGCGCGCTGTGGACCCTTTTGCGTTTTATTTACTGTCCCAATGAAGATTGCTCCTCGCTCCTTTTTTTCCGCCCCCTGGATGAGGTGGTTTTTTTTTGTCCGGTGGTGTCAGATATGGATCTCCCTTTTCCTGCAAGCTGGCCGCCATCCCACTTTTTGGTACGCTCGTTTAATTGCGGGGGTTCGCATTTTCTTTTTTTCCCCTACACCGGTCAGTGGCGCCCCGTCATGTTGTATTTGTTTACCACAAATCAGCTCCCCTGCTGTGACTCCTTTTTCTACAAGCATTTTTGGGATTTAGCATCGCCGCCTCACCCACGTCATTTCCTTTTGGGTTTCTAGATAGGCTGAGGCCAGTAGCAGGTTTCAAAGGGGAGAGTTTTTCTTGAGTATCTCCTGTGGCGATTTCACGACGTCCTTTTCCTTCACGCGCCGTTTCTCCCTCTCCGCGTCTCGAGTTACGATAGCTGTGTCTCGGCGGACGTTTTTTTTAATGCGGTATATTTTTTTTTCTCTATTCGACCGCATCAGCTAACGTCTCAAGATGCCTTCTTTCCCATCCGTTCCTGAAGGTCGTCTTATTTGTTTTCGTGGTCGAGTATTCCCTGTTTGCGCACCACCTTGTGATGTCCTCTCTTTTGCTTCTTAGACTATTTCCAGAAACTCTTTATTGGATCCGCTAACGTCGGGACGTTTGAATAGGCGCTTAGTTTAGATTGTCCTTTCCGACAGTTTGTTAGTTTCTAGCCCGGTTCCCACCGTCAGCTTTCTTTTACCCTTTCTTATGTAAGTTCAATGCCATCCTCTGCTGTTTCGAGATTTTCGAGATGGTATCTCTGTAGATTTTTTCAGGGTCGAATGTAAATCGGACATAGATTTCGTCGCGTTTTTATAATCCCGCTTCTTCCAGTGTTTGTTGTGTCCGTTACCATTCCAGCGCTGTCAGTATGACTTAGTCTTAAGCTGGTTTTTTGTTTTTGATGCGTTTCTCTATTCATTAAACGTAATCTTTTCTTCTTTGCAATAACCTGTCCATTTGTGAGTCTGCTCGACGTCCTCGTAGTTGGCATTTCCGCCCGTTCCTGGGTCTGGATGATTTCGCCTATCAAATCGTCCTTTTTCGTCGTAACGCGACTTTCTTGCGTACAGACCCATACCCCTCAGTGCCTTTTTCTTCTTGTTTGACTGAGGTCCCGAAATTGGTTTTTGTGATGCTTCTTGTCCCAGGTCTGTTAGTTGCCCTGAATAAACCCAATTGACTTTTCTACCCACGTCGTCATGGTGTGCGCTTTGTCTATTCTGACTTATTCGAGAGTTCTTCGAATGTCAAGTTTGAAATATGTCAGCTATCTTTTCCATGGACTGGTCATTCGCCTGCCTGACCTTTCCTGCTTGCTGAACGCCCCCTCCGAGCCTTCACCCCATCTTGTGGCGCAGATTTTCGGAAATTTTGTCGAACCCTTGCATATAGTTTCCCTCCCCGCTAATTACGTGGTCCAATGTACTGTATCCCTCTTCTGATGTTTCCCTTTTTCCTCATCTCTCCCTCCCCCATAAGTTTTTTCTATTCTTCTTCCCCACTGACCACGTACGTTTTCAAGTTCTTCCGCGATTTCTTCCCCTTCAGGGGGGTCCTTACAACACCCTAATTCAATGGTTCGTACAGTCCCCGCTCATGGGTATGCACCAGTAGGGTGGGTCTGTAATCTTCTTTTTTGCGTACTTTTCATTGGTCCGGCGTGGGAAGTCTTTTTTGTTTTTTGAGAGGGAATAGATTCTTTTACTTGGTGGTGGTTGGTGTAGCTCTCTCTATCCGGCATCGCCTTGCCCCTTTTGTCATCCTGCCACACGTGAATTTGTTTCGCATTCCCCTTTGTTGAGGCATGTGTGGGGCCCCCCTCCCCCCCGGTGTCGTCCTCTGTTCCTAGGTGCAGCAGTCCACCACACACCCCGGTGTGATGCCAGTGTGTACAATGCGCAGAGCCTTTTCCCTCTGATCTGGCCGTATTTTTCGTGCTCTTGTCTGACTAGTGGCTCGTCTGCTTTTCCTTCCTCCCTGATTTAGCGGGAAATTCACCAATTCTTGTGTTGCGGTATTTATTTGGACATGCCACTGGGCGTCTTTTCCCCTTAGTGATGTCCCAGCCTCTGGCAGTATGTCTCAAGGAATTCTTCCCGTTCTCACAGCAACTTGGTATCTCTATTCGTTTTTCTTTTGTCAGCTCACCGACCCCCCTGTGTGTTTCTAGCTGTCACTTGACGTTAAATGGACCTCCTGGTCCTGCCTTTGTTTCACGGTGAGCTACGCTATATTGCCCCCCTCTTCGCACACGTCCTGTTCCTTCCGTTATTCCCGCACTTTATTAGTCTTAAAGAATTTTTTTTTGGGAAAGTTTTTCCTTTCCCCACCCTCAACTCTGTGCTCACAGTACGGTCTTGCCCTGAACTGATCTATGTCGACTTAATCTCTTTTGCAATAATTTTCCAAGAAGATAATGTTCTCACACCTTTTGATTGCCCGGCTATCCCGAGGAGCCCCTCCTCCTACCTTTACCACGCCGCATACGAAATCCCCGCGCCCGAGTACGAGTCGTGCTTTTTTTGTTTTTCCAATTTGCTTTTTCTTTCTTTGCGTCTTGGGGTAGTCCTTCTTTACTCCTTTCCACGGACCTCGCGCCCTCCCCTTGCCACAGCGCACTCTTGTATACTTATTTTTTTTTTTATCGGTCATTCTGCACGGAGCTTCGCTCTGAATTCGCCCCCCCGTATCGTCCCGCCTTCCCCCCCTTCGCCCGCAGCCTTGATCGATGACGACTTCTCCCCCTGAATCTTTTGTTTGCTTCCTTAGAGGCCGCTAATATCCACTTCCATTTTCAGAATCATTTTTAGCCGAGTTCCTCTATCCCCGTTTTGATGTGCAGGTTTCGTTTTCACTTCCCCTGTTGCCGACTCAAAAGGTAGTCATTTTTCTCCTAATCTCCGTCAATTATTATCTTACCAGCTGTTAGAACCCCACAACTTCTTTGGATGAATATCTATATTTTTTTCCTCCCCCTTCTCGCCCACCGAGCCCACCCCCACCCGCGCGCACACGCGCCCCCCTCACCCGCCTGAACCCCCCCGATCCCCACCCCCCCCCCCCCCCGCCCCCCCCCCCCCCCCTTTCCCCCTTACGCCATTGCTGCACTGGGTGCGCGTTCACATTTCTCCCACCACGCCTTCTTAACTAAGCTTTCGCCCGTCCTGCGGTTGAGCTTCTCCGACCCCCACTCCTTTTTGGTACACGCCCGGTCCAGCCGAGCCATAAAAATTGAATATGCTTCACAACACTCTTCCCATTCTGCGTTGGTCTCCCCCCCCCTGATCCAAGACGATTTTCTGCTCTCTTCAGTAAAAGTTCCTCCCCCTGCAGCCCCTCGGATTACTTAACCTTGGATCCAAACACATCGTGTCCTTCGCGGCCGGCTGTCAGACTGGCCCCTTTCCGCCCCCGTTTCCACGGCCCTTTTTTAACAGGTGGTTTGTGTAGTAGCTGGCTTCTCGATTTCGTCCTGACACATCGTAAAGCTCCCTTTCGCCATGAAAAAATCCACTTTTGCTTTTTGGTGTAGCTCATCGACTCGTTCTGTCACTTTTCCACATTCATGTGACCCTAGTCCTTGTTTTTACTGGTTGAGTTACCACTCTGTGGGATGATTTCGTTCTAATCTGACCTGGCCTGAGCTCTTTCTTGGCCTTTGAGTTCCATTTCTTGTTCCTTATGCACCCCCTTTCTTCCCAAAATCCTCCAGGTGCCCTTCCCTGGCCCATGGACAGATGTTCTAGGCTCCGAATAGTAGACCACTATGCTTCTTCATTGCCTTTTTTTTTTTCTTCTGTCATTCGTACCTTTACTCTTGAACTGTGCCTGATACGGATTGTGGTTCACGCATTTGTTTCGGCCACCCCTGGGGGCTGCCGCCAGGATCGTTAGTATTCTATTTTTTTCGCTCTTCAACTTGCGGACCCTGACAATTCTTGCCGGGGCGCCGTCCACACCGGCTTCACCGCGACGCCCTGTTTGGTTCCATTCCCAGAACACCCCACTCCCCTTCCCCACACTAGTCCGTGTTCCCATTTGTCCGGGTTCTCGAACCAAACTTCGTTTTCAGAGCATGGCTTATAATCACTTCCCTCAATTTTCGTGACCCTTCCTGTACCCCTTTTCTTTCCCACTGCTTTTTCGCCTGTGGCCTCCCGCTTTGGGCCATCTTTTCTTGACCTTTTCCCGGCACTACACGGCCTAACCCCCAATTGTTTGACACCATGACTTTTGTCCGTGAACGCCCTTCCCAGTGACCACCCCGATCTGATTGTACTAGTCACTTGTTGCACTTTCAGTATTTACTGCGCGATCAACCTGTATTACAGCGTTCCGACTTGGGGGTTTAGGTATTCATTTTCATCTAATTACCCCATTCAATCTTCCCTCAGTGTTTCTTCTTTTTTTCCTTTATATATCTCTCTTCTTCCACGCCTTGGTCCCTTTCCGCGTTTCATGATTGTCGTTGTACTTTATTTGTTCTCCTCCAGGAGTGTTTTTCATTCCGGCATTTCTCTCCATTACTACCCTTCTGGACGACCCTCTGCCCGCGAACCTGCATTGCACTGACATCACTTCGATATAAAAAGTCTCTTTTTCCGCGACCGTTGACCGGATTGCGAACACGATAGCAGCAATCAGGAGATAGTCTTGCCCTGTCTAGTGGGTCTCCCATTCGCGTGCGTGTTCTGTCGTTTTTGTCGCCTCTGCCCTTCTCATTACTCCACGTACTGCCCATACCCTTGCCCCGTGCAGTCGTTTTGCAGTGCATGTCACAGACATCCCCACGCGCGTTTCTCCTTTCTCCAACGCCCATGTTTTTTCTGTTACCTCCCCCGTGAGACACCCGAAACTTTTCCATCCCTGACCAATTCCCAGCCGTCTCGTTTGTCACCTTCACGCAACCCTATGTGCTTTGCATCATGTGTCCGGC
>Ga0179593_1694908_pt1 | contig 15084 bp, 19 predicted proteins | sample CZODoug2_1_08_16_FD_185931 | JGI IMG/M metagenome (GOLD analysis project Ga0179593, IMG submission 185931) | Vadose zone soil fungal communities from Angelo Coast Range Reserve, California, USA - CZODoug2_1_08_16fungal (PacBio error correction) | ecosystem: Environmental > Terrestrial > Soil >... | reverse complement strand
GGTATCGAAAACAATTCCCTGCCTTTTTTTCTTCCGGGTCTTTGTTGCTTCGTTTTTTCCCCCAAGCTACTGGCCCATTCCACTTCCGAGCGCGCTTCTTTTTTAGGGTAGGTTGCCTTCAGATGTTCCCTATTCTTGTCATCCGCGCCACGATTTGCGGTTGGCCCGTTTCAAAGGATTGAAATTCTTTTCGCAAGAACGCCCTCTTGAAACCTTCCCCATGCGACCCACCGAGCGTGGGTGCCCTTTTTGACGAGCACCAGCTGCACCATTTAGCGGATGTAATGACCCTGGTTCCATTTGCCTATGCAAACGGTTCTTTTTTTTGGCGTCCCCTCAAACAGGTTGAATCTGTCGCAGCCTGACAACAGACCTATTCCTTTTTTCCTTTAATCCTGAAAAGTCGATGCAAGTACGCGGATTTTCAGTTCCATAACAGATTCCCGCCGTTTTGTTCTTTTGCTCATTTGCCCCCATCATTGATAAGGTCTCCCAACCAGTGCGCGAGCCCGGCCAATTGTCGTTGCTTTTTGACAGCCGCGAGATTTGGGAGGGTTGTGTTTTTGCCGTTTTTGCGCCCTCGCTCTTGCTGCCTTCTGCAACTTTTGCTTGCGACGTTTCTGAGCTCGTGCCTTATAAGTCAACGGCACCTTAGTTACCCCTTTTTTGATTTCCCCGCTAGTTTACCCTCCCCGACGGGAAAAAAATGCAAGCCGATTCTTTGATGCGATTCCGTGAGCTCGCTTTTTTTTTGACTTTGTACCACCCCCCATGTCTCCCTCCCCCCCCGTGCGTCAGGGCCCGGATCGCGAGCTCTCGACACTTGCAGAAACCAGACTGCGATGTACCTGACATTCTTCTGATGTTTCCCTAGAGCTGGGTACTTATTTCGTGTAGGAATGGACCTCTTTTACGTCCGTCAATTTTGATTGCTTTTGCGTTCTGCATTTGTATTTCGGTCGTCATATTCTTTTCCCGTTCCTCCTTCCCCGAATTTTCCCGTCCAATCTTCCTTCCTTGATAACTCAACGCCCCCAGCGGATCGACTCTTGGGCACGCCCGTCCTGTTAAGGAAGCACGCCGCCAGCCTTCACACACAACCTCCATGACCTTGCTTGCCCCCTCCTGCATAGATTCGAACAGCGCGAGTCCATACGTAGTGGGAGCCCCTGAAAGAAAAGCCTTCCCATCGTGACCCCCCCCTGACCCCTTCCTCTCCTTGTCTGCTTCAGGCGGTTCTGAAACCAACTACGTATGCAAAGCCCTTAAATCCCCAGGGTCTCCAGCAATGCCGACCGCGAAGGCCGGGACGACTCCTCACCCCCACTTTTTTAGGTTTCGCACACCGGAAGACTCCCCCATCTGCGCCACACAAGTATGCAGGCGACCCAAAATGGGATCGCTCTTCCCACGTTTTTTTTGTCATTCCCTTGACTCTTTGTTGCCATAGGTTCGTTGTAGGTCGCGCTGGGACTGGCTCATACTGTTTTCTCCCGCCCACAAACCAGAATGTCTCGGTTTTGTTTCCTCCTATTGCCGACTTTTCTTAAACCTTCTCGTTTCCCCTTTTTGGCGCCGTTTTTCCATCCCTTCGGCAGTGGCCGGCGTGATAAGGAGGAACGGCACCTCCTCTAGACGTAGTTCGGCTGATGCCTCACTTTCATATATTCTGGAAGTCCGCCCTTCCTCCTTTTCTTGTTTTTGCCCCCCCTGTGGTCCGGTCCCCTTCTTTGGTCCACGTTCGGCCTCGATGGAATGCCCGGCATAGACGCGAGCCCCCTGCAATTGATAATGAGTGCTGGGTTTCTCCTCCGTCTCTGACCTTAGTTCAGGGTCCATCTTTTTCTGATTTCGAGGTTCATAAACGACTCTAACGCGCCCGGCGCAAGTTTTCTATGCAGCCTCGTGAACTTCCCCGCTACGAGCAGCTTGGGACCAGCTTTGTTTGCCGTTTTGACATTTTTTTTCCTTCTTCCCTTCCCCCCATGCGCGTAGTGCTGGATGAATTTCACGACACTCCCGGAAATCATTCCCGCCCCCAAATCCCATCTGTGAAGCTGTCGATCAACCCCCCTTCCCGCTGTCCGACTTTTCTTCTCATCTTGTTCCCCTCCGCCCATTGCCGCCACAACGGCGCAGTGCCGACTTTTATCAGCACGCCGATCAGCCTCTTTAGACTCAATCGCCCTTTGCTGTTGACGTTCCCCTCTTCCCTGCGCACCACTTTCCCTTCCTTGCAGTCTCTAGGCCCACACCAGGCCTTTTTTTCCATCACGAAAGCGTGATTATACGACCACCGCTTTTTCTGCAGCACTGTCGTTGCGGATTCTTTCTTGTTCTCCCTCTTCTCCTTCGATTTGATTTGTCTTGTTCTTCCCAGCCGGCTATGGCGCGGAATTCCTGCCTACAGCCTTGCTTCAAGAATGCTTCCGCCGTGCAGTAGGTTCAACCTTTCTTCTTTCCGTCGATATTTTTACGCCTTCCCTCTGGCGTTTCTTTTCCTCCTGCTGGAGGCATTTCATACAATGCCGCGATAAGCCCCCTGAAGAACAACCCCCCATCAAATCGAACTGGGGAAGGCCATCCGCCTCTTTTTGGACCACTCCCCTTTCGCATTGTTCCCCCTCTCCCTGTCGAACAGTGCTGCGGGACTCTTTTCGTTGCAAATCATCCCTTTCGTGATGTACGGCCTTTTGCTTTCTTCATACTGGGCGCTCCTTCCTTTCCATCAGTTACGGCCTGGGAGCGAGTCGGGCGCATGATTTTAGTGTGATGATAGTGCCTATGCTCTGTTTTTTGATTGGGAGTCTGTGTCCTTTTTCGCTTTTATTCTGGCCTTTCGTGTCTCCCGCGTTCATTCTTTTGATACGCAAATGGACCGACGTCTTGTCTGGGGATTGCGGTGACACAGTGGACTCCACGGCCCCCCCAACCCCCCCCCCCCCCCCCCCCCCCCCCCCCCCTTGGACTTTCAACGAGCATTGGAATTTCCGACGTGACTACAGGGCTCAACCTCCCCTCTCAGTAGGTATCAGGGGGTCTTTCCCAAAATGTTTAGCGTTTTCCAGTCCTGCTGCCCTGCTCTACATTCGTTCTCCCCCCCCTTTCCGGATGTTGAACCCGGAGCCTCATCCCTCTCGTCACCGGCGTTGAACGTATGACACGCCGACTCTCTTGAGAGATGTGATCCCCAACTGCGCCGGTTGCCTTCCCCCCCTTCGAGAGTTTAGTTTGCAACTCCAGCCGAAGGCGTTCTGCCGGAAGCATTCAAGAGTTGGCAAGCCCGGATAAGTGCCTCAACCACTTCTCGTTCTCGCCGGTTTCCCCCTCCAGCGTGCTTTCACCCTGTCGCAAAGTGGTTCGGCGGGCCATGCCAAACAGATTTTTCCCCAATCTGACGCATGAGTTTGCCTTGCTGCGTTAAAACTCCTGTTTCCCAAATACAGGAGCATTCAGCCGCGCGCCGCAACCTATGCGTACCCATATGCACATCGCCGCTTTTCGACGACCTTGATTTTTTTGTGTCTGGATTCCTAAGTGGTGCGGCAGGCTTTCGCGAATCTGCCCTTAAACCCCCCCTGAAGCACCCAGTTGGATATTTTTTTAACGAGCCCTTTCTCGCCCGTGTTTTTGCCTTCGCTGCGAACTGTTGAATTGAGCGATTTTTTTTTTGTGCTCCCCTCTCCGAGGATTTCCTCAATGGTTTTTTTGCGCTTTGGTCTGGGAAGGGGCTGCCTGATTGTGAAGGAATTGAACGATGGTGTCCGGCTTGTATGTTTTTTTTTACTCCTCCCCCCCTTCTCTTATCCTTCCTTGCCCTCAATGACGCAGTCTACGGCCTGGGATTTTGTTGATTGTAGGGGATCTCTCCGGCGTGATTACTTCCGCTCTTCACCCGCGTCCTATTTTTCGTTGCTCCCCCCTCTGTTTTAGTCCTTTCTTTTCTCCTCTGCACGACCCGAATTTTTCGCATGCATTCAAGAACTAACCGCTGGTAAGGCTACCCCATCTTCAGAAGCACCTACACTTTTCCATCTGCCCTAGGTTTGGAGTCCGTCCGCTTGTCCTTTTTCATTTCTTGATCATAGGGTACGTTATATCCTCGCAGCCCCTTTCTTTGCGGCACCTTGCAATCTTGCTTTTTTCGCTATTTTCTCCCTTTGCATTTTCCCCTCTGGCACTCTGTTTTCGATAAGCGAGCGCACGGAATCGCACTCTGCGAGATCTTCTTTTAAAGGCGTTTACCTTCGGCGTCTTTAGGTACCCTCTTTTTTCTTTTTTTGCACGACGCCTCCAAGCAAACTTTTTTTTTCTCTTAGAGCGCTTTCATGGAGACACCGGTGAGGTCCCCATCCAAATCTACTTCCTTCCGCTCTAACTGTTCGAGTCCCGTTCCTTTCCACCACCCCCTTCTTTTTTTGTTTTTTTTTTTTGGTGGTGGGGTTTTGGGGGTTTCTTCCTCGGACTGCATCTCCCCGACTTTTGAGCGACTTTCGCCCCCTTGTTTTTGATTCGCATCCTTCTCACTCAACCAAAGAAGCAGGTGTACCGACTTACTGGCTTTTTACAGAGGGGCTCTACATCCAATCGGCAGGACATACGCTTATGCCCCGGTTGGCGTCTTTTTTTTCCCTCTCCCTCCGCGTTCCTTTCCCTTTCCTGAGCGTTCTCTCCATCCCTGTTCCCTTTGACCAGCACAACTTCGTGGCGTGGTGGCATTTTTACACGCATACCGTCCAGCCTTGCCCCCCCCCCCCTCATGGAAAACCCTCCGCGCGCTCCTTCTATGGCTGGAAGCGTACGAGTGGGGACCCAGCTAAACCTGAATTGTCACCCATCACCCAGACAGTTCTCCGAACATTTTCCTATCTCTCTCTCCTTTTTTTTTCTGTATGCATTGAAACCCCCCCATGGTCTAGAAAAAATTTGGACACATGAAATGGATTTTACGGGTGCGGGTGGTCAGTTCTTTCCCCCCGCCTTCTTTTGCGCCATTCCCTCCTGTGCGTTTTTTTCAAACTTCGCAGGTAGGTTGGCCGCGGTTGCTGAACTTCCCTTTTTCCCTTGTGTTCCCATAGAACCTTCGATGGTTTGCGTTCAGGGGAAACTGGTTGGAGCAAAAACGATTCGTCTATAATTTCTTATTTAGCCCCTCCATATCCCCCCACTCATAGTGGTCCTTTTGCTTGACGAGAATCCTGAACAATTATAGCGTATGCCAGATGTTTTCTGAAGAGACCTCCTTTTGACCTTTTTACGCGTTCGCGTCAAAGTCTTTCTTCCCCTTTAACTTTTGACGTAGCGATGGTCGTGTGCGTTTCCCCTGAGAAGGTTCTGCAGTTTGATCTCCGGGCGTCTTTTTGTTTTTTTTTTACCATCATCCATTGATGAAGCGTTTGATCTCCAACGTGCGCGCCACGGACACGCGTCGCTGTTGACGCAGGATCTGATTGTTCTTGCACATGCCTTTCCCTTCTTATGACCTTTTGCTTGCGCTGTTCGCTCGTGCCGCCACGTCAACGGCAACTACTCATTATAATAAACCGTTAGGTTATCCCGTGTCTTTTCCATGTTTCTATCTCTCCTGATTTTTGCGTGATCTCTTCTTTTCGTACTGAATAATGAACGGACTGGTTTTAAAGCCGTCCTCTCTTGCTAGGTTTCCCTGTCTCAGCCGTAGCTCCTCAACACGACTTTCAGAGCGTGGCCACTCTACGACCCTCTTGATCGATGAATTCTCTCCTCCTCTCACTTCCTTCTACCTTCTCCCGTCCCTCGTGTCGGTGTTCTGACATTCCTTCTCCAACCAGTTTTCTTTGAATCTAATGTCCTACAACTTCCGTGCAACCTTTCCTTTACCTTGGTCCCCACGCCCTTCTTTTCCCTCATTTCCACTGCCCCGCACACCTTGAGGATCGTCCGCTTTTTGTGGCACGCAGATCTTTTTTTCCCAGCCTGAGCCCCCCCCAATCCCCCACTGCCTTTTTTTTAGTGACCATCCCTCATATGATTCGCTGCCCCGGCGCGAGCTACGCCAGTGGTCTCGACAGCACGCCTATTCCAGAGATTAACCTCAGCCGCCTTCCCCCCACGTCCCTTAGGATGACCTTTTTCCTTTCCGCGTACCGCTGCACAAACTCCGTCTTGCAAGACACCCAGTACCTAGACGCTGACCCTCCCCAAGGTAAGGCTGCCTGCCTCATCTTCTTCAACAAATCCCCCCCCCCCCCACTGAGTTCGGTTTTCATGTCGAAAACGTTAGATTCGCGTCCCCCCTCGCAGCAAAAGTCTTAGGCCCGCGCAAACCACCTTATAGTCACTCCAGTACCAGCTTTTTTTCCACTTTCATGTATCCCCTTTGGGCAGTCCCTCTGCTGACATGCTCCTGCTTTTATTTGACCACTACAAAAAGACTTTGGCACGTTTACTACCCCTTTCCCTCGTTTCCCCTGGCCCCCCTGACCCCCCTCCACTTTGGCGCCTTGTTCCATTGCCGATTCGGGCATTTCGCGGCCGGCGAGTCTCCACGCCGAGAGTCGAGACTCTCGGTTTCTACCGTCTTTTCTTTCGGTCGTCTCTTTTTCCTCTTCCCCCTGTCGTCCCCCGGTCAAGGTGGGTCCGTCGCCTGTGCCTTATGGAATGCCCTGGCATAGCGGATCTTCCCCAGTATTTTTTCGGTTCATCACCCGTTTTTTTTCATCGAGTTTCAAGATGAACATGCTCCGGTTTCTTTCGAGATCCTGCTTCTTTGTTCCATAAACGAATGTCTCCCCGCCGTGAGCCTCCTTTTCCCCGCTTTTTTCCTCCTACAGGCTCTCTGATGTTGAGTCTGCCTTGATACGTCCTGAAATGACCATGCGCGTTTCCGCTAGCCGGGATGCGACGAATAACATGAACTTACCTTTCAACGCAAAATACCCCGTTTTTTATCAATTCCTTCCCCCTTTTTCCTCACACGGACCTTTTTTTTTCGAATCCTCCCCAGGAGGCCACCGTCTGAATGCCCATCTTGAACCAACGGAGCAGATCCCTTTTTATCAAGACCGTGTAATTTTTTCCCAGACGGCTTTTTTCAAATTCGCGTTGCCCCGCGCCAGCTCAACAAATTTGCGACACCTTCGTTTGAAGGCGATACCAGCCCCCGCTCATCCCAAGCGTCCTTCCAGCTTCCTCCCTTTCTCCCCCGTTTTTTCCCTATCCCAAGCGATCTTGTCCAAAAAACCTCTGCCCTCTGTTCCGTCCCGTTACGATTGGCTGTGGAGTTGTTTTCCCTCTGATTATGCGCGGTTCCTTCTCCTTCTTATAGGAAAATTCGCCCAGTCCTCTCTCTCCTTTTCCTCTTTGGTGTTTGTCTTGAGATTATCTGGCTGACGTCCCCGTCGGAAGAAGGGCGTTTTTCTTTCGCAGGAGGAGGAAGGTAATCCCTCGAGTATGAGCAGACCCAATGAACTGGTTCCCTCTCTTTTTTTTTCCTCCAATCGCATTGGCCCTCTTCTCCCAACGGTCGAAAAGGCAGCGGGACTCTGCTGGCCATCAACGCTGTTAGTGCTTTCAATGGTGTTGATGTCCGCTTAAAATTGTTTGGATCGTTTTTTTTCACCCTTCCCCCCATCATCCCTTTCTTGGGAGACTTCCGCGTTCGCATGATTTTGCAGTTGCTGTCTAGAAATGGTCTCTGCGACAGTTGGTTTGTCCTGGACATCCTCTGCCCTTGATTCCTGTAATATTGTCTCCCTCGGGGCATTTCATGGGGTTGACGACAGCCGGACAAAAAGAGTATTGGGATTTGTGGCTTGTGACAATGATTTCCTTTTGACCCATCCATCGGCGCATTCCCCCAAGGCCCCCCTTCCCTCTCTGACCCTTCTTCCCCTTTTTTCAGTCGGAGTACGCAAGATGTCGTAGCGGGACAAGTCGCTCCCTTGACTGCTGATCACTTGCCTGGGCTATTTATACATCGTTATTTTTAAAGTGACCTGTCATTTTTCTTTTTCCTTCAACGCGGTGTTGACACGCAGCACTCGAGAGTCTTTGATCAAGCGCGGAGCGAAGGCTATTTCGTGAATTACATCGTGTGCCACCCCTACCCCACCCAGGCTCTTTTGAGGGTCCACTGAAGGAGGCTTTCCTTCGCAGCTTTCAAAGAAGAGTCAATCCCCCCCCCCCCCCCCCCCCCCCCCCACCCCCCCCCCCCCCCCCCCCCCCCCCCCCCCCCCCTTTTATCACGGTTTTTTGAGCATCATCCAGAAAACTTCTCGAAATCTCGTTACGCTTATCGCCGGCCCCCTGAACGAAGAGGATGGCCCACTCTTCTGTTGGTCTTTCAGGCATCCCTCCCCATCTTTTCTGCACTTTTCTCAACCAATTCCCGACATTTCTGTGGGCGTGGTCAAAGGTTCAAAGCAGGAGCAATGTCCTCCTCTGAAGAAACAGCCCTTCCATGCCCCAGTCCCACCATGACTTTTTGCCGAGATTTTTTTTTTTGTAATGGCGCCCTCGGGTTCGGCAGAAAGAGAATCTGCCTTTAGAAATGAAACTTTGTTCGCACTCCCCGTTTTATTCCCTATCCTTTTTTCCCCCGCGGCACATTTTTTCCCCCTGCGGCCCTTGCTGGCGCGCTGGGATTTTCACGGGGGTTTGTGGGGGGGTTGCATACGTAGTTGTTGCCTTCGAGGTATTTTTCCTGGCTTTTTTCCTGTGCTTTCCCTGGAAGTTTCCACGTGGTGTGATGGCGTTCCGGGAATCCCCTTGTATGGATCGAGAGTGTTCCTTTTTTTAGGTCTCCTCTTTTTTCCCGACTTGCTTTTTTTATTTGAGTTCTCTCTCTGGCGGAGTTTCATTCCCTGCGCGCGTGGCCCGCGTCGATACGCTGGTGTCGTTTTCTCCCATGAAGGAAAAGATTCTTTTTCTGTCGTTCCGGCCCTTTCTTAGAACTAAATTCCTTCCCCTACGCTTCCCCTCCCAAAATGTTTCGCGTCAAGCCGGGTCTTCTCCGGACGAAGTGAGACGCACGGCTCGAGGAGCTCATCTTCCCCGAGATCAATAACTTCATCCCCCATCTTTCTTTTTTTGCCAGTTTTCATGGGTTACTAGTATTCTTGGATTTCATGTTAACGTCACACTTCCAAGCTGACGACGAGCGTTGCCCCCCCCCACACTTTCTTTTCTCCTTCATTTTTCAGGGCGTTGAACCCCCCTCGGCGACTCCTGTGTAGGAGAGTCGAGTTGACGTTTGGGCCCTTGCCCTTAGCCGATTTTCCAAACTTCTAGGCGGCATGATGGGTTGCGGCACCACCCTCACAACTCCCCTCCCGCGTCAAAAGCAGCGTTCGTTCCTTTTCGGTCTGGCTGACTTCCCTTTTTTTCACTTTCATCGACTTCTTCCCTGCCTCACGCCCTTGCATCGCACGGGCGATTATGCATGGTGAAGAACCGACAAGAGATACGCAAACCCGTCATATTCCCGTTTTTTTTCCTTTTTTTCGTCGACCCCCGAAGCCTCTTTCCCTCTCTTCGGGCGACCCAGAGGTTCGCTACCTGCAAAATCGGGAAGGACATCCTGCGGTGAGAGGATGCTCGCCTCTGCCATCTTTGGTTCTGCGCTGTTCCTTTCCTCAACCCCCCCCCTGGACGTTTGTTTCCTCCTGGCCGAAGCGTCAATCCAGTTTCCCTTTTCCAACGCAAACCGCCCGTTTCGATTTTACACCGACGCCTTAGCCCCCATCCGTTGATTTCCACCACCTACCTTCGAATGGCCCAAGAAGCGCGACTTCCCCTTTTTGATGGGCCTTTGTTTGCAGTCGCTCTTCCCCCCCCTCCCCCAGACACGTACAATCTTTCGGTCCTCCAATTTTTTCGAGAACTTTTAATCTCTTCTCTTTCATTGTTTTTTTTTTTCCCCCCTGTCCCCGCCGGCAAACTTCCCGGATTGACTTCTGGGTGAGGTGGTGCCCGTCATAGAAGTCCCACTCGTACTTTAAATTACATTTATCGCCCTTTCTTTATTTGGTGCAAGGGGCTTTCTGGTCCTGCCAGAAACTTATCTTTGAGTCTTTTTTTTCCCCCTTCCCCCGAGCTCCTGGGAACTGATGGGCACTCACGCTTCGGCCTATGAACAACCCCCCCCCCCGGATTTGTCCCGCCCCCCCCCAATCCTCTCCCACGATTCTTGCTTGTCCTCCATACCTTTTCCAGAGGATGTCTTGACACGATGGTTCCCATGTCTCCGGTGGCAAGATTACCTTTTTCTACCCTCCTTTTTTCCCCCCCCCCCCAGTTTTTTTTCCTTCGTGAGCTTAGTTGTAGCCGATTTTTGCGCACCATGTAGGTCGCCCCTCTTTCCAAGTGAGGAGCGTCCCCCCCCGCTTGCTGTCAACCTTCTCGCCCCTTTGGACCCAGTATGACTCTGAGCCACTTCCCTCGATGCCCCTCCTGGGAGTTGGGAGGTTAGTGCCATCCCCCAAAGGTGCGCCCCTTCCCCCCTACTTCTGCACACTTTTTGGATCTTGAAAGCCCTTTTTTTTGCCGCATAATTACGGCAAAGCGACGTTCTACACATTACTCCGATTTCCTTGCCTGTCTCCCTCCCTCTTTCCTGCGAGTGCCCCCTTCTCGTCAGATTACGGGTTGACCGTTCAACATCGAGACACATCGCTCTTGACGTCTGAGAATTTTTGATTTTCTAGTCTTTTTCGCAATTCTTCCCGATGGTCCCCCCCCGTAACATTTTTTTTGCTCCGAGATGCATCTACTCGATAGAGTGAGGTCTCACTTTTTCCGGTAATTGTTGGCTGACCCCTTCTGACTTTCTTTCTTTTGTCCCCCCACTCGTCCTTCCCCCCCAGTTTTCGGTTTGGCCTTCCTAAAAAGGCTTTCCGTGCCCGACTGCTCGAAACCCCTGAAGAATACTTTAAGTAAGTGCCCGTCTTGGATCGTTTCCCTCTTGTCTCCCTTCCCTTTCGTCCAGGTCGATCATCCTTCAACCCAATCCCAGGCGTCTCTGAGGGATAAGTGCGCAGTGCCCCCTCTACTCTTTAGTCTGACCAACCCGTCTCCACGCCCTTCCTACCTGATTAAGAATTCCCCTGCAAGCGCAATAGCAAAAGCGCCCGAGCCCTGCGGATTGCAAATATCCTTTCCGAAGGAAACAATACGTCTCCAACTCACATCCTCTGCGGACCTCTCCCTACCAAGTCTTCTTTGCGTCCCTCCCAACAACTAGTCACCACGAGTTCCTGTATTCAGGTAGCAAGGGGAAGATTCTATTTCTCTTCAGACCCATTCCCTCCCCCCCCAAAATGGATCTTTCCCGCTCCCCCCCCCCCTCTTGAGCTTCCTTTTCTTGCATAGGGAATGTCCCGCATTACGGTGCGGCGCTCTTGATATGTCCTGGTATTTGGAACCGCCCCCCCCTTTCTTTCCAATTTTTTCTCGTGCACCTTTTTTTTCGGGTGCCACCATTGGCCTGCCGCTGACCAACGCCACTGGTTCCCGTTGTTCCATCTTCGGTAAGTTATCGTGCCTCAGGAATAGATGCCTTGGCTTGATTTTCTAAAAGTCTGCCCCTTGTTTTCATCTGCGACTCCCCTCCCTTAGGCTGTACTTTTGAAATAATCGTCGCCGGCCGGTGGGTCAGTCTTCTGTAAGTCACCTTTCCCTCCTTCTCCTTTCAAATTTTTCTTCGTGAGGTTGGCAGACTCCCCTCGGTTTGAATCTCAAGTTTTGATGACTGATACGGTTTCATGCCCCTGATGCATTCCCTCACCTGACTCCCCCCCTCGATAAGCTTTCACAGAGAACTTTCTTCTACTATCCATCTTTGAGGACCGACATGGAGCCATACTGGAAGAGGCTCGCACTGGTACTTGATAACGTCCCTTCCTGAACATGCGACCGTACTCTCCCATTGCATTCCTTCCTCCCGGAAATCCCCAATACCCTTTCTTCCCCCTGAGTAGATCCCCTCCTGCCGAGGTCGACGATGGGCGTCAATCCATTTCTCAAACCAGTTCCAACTTGCCTCCCGGTAATCTCCCTGCTAGATGCGCCACGCGGCTCGCTACCGCAAGTCCTGAGGTCTAGAGTGACGGCCCCCCCCGCCCAACCTATCCAAGCCCCCCCTTTTTCCCATTCTTTTGCTCTCTTCCGAGAAGTTCCCGTAAAAGAGTCTTATTTTCCCCTCCCGGAGTCCTTTCAGCCTGTTAGAACTTTGGAGCCGGATCAAAATGAGATTTTCAGTTGTCCCACTCTTTGTCCCTGTGCGATTTTCTTCAGCATGGATTATTTGGCATTTTCCTTCCTACAGACCCCTCCGGGACCCCGCGTCCTCCCCATATATCTCTAGTTTCCTCTCCGTGGTGGTTTTTGAGGTCTTCTTTCTTTGGATGTTGTTGATTTCCTCCTTCCTCAGGCGGTCTCCGTGGGGGGAATAATTCCGGAACAACTACCCCGCAAATCAAAAAACATCGGGGGGAAACCTGGACGGAAAAAGAGCGGCACGCTTGTTTCCCGAAAAGTTTCTTTTCCTTGGAACCTTTTTTAGTCGTCCAGCTGTTTTTTTTTTTTTTTTTTTTTTTTTTCTTTTTTTTTTTTTTTTTTTTTTTTTTTTTTTTTTTTTTTTTTTTTTTTTTTTTTTTTTTACCTTTTTTTTTTTTTTTTTTTTTTTTTTTTTTCCGTTTTTTTTTTTTTTTTTTTTTTTTTTTTTTTTTTTTTTTTTTTTTTTTTTTTTTCCTTCAATGGTTTTCCTTCCCTCCTGCAAGTCCCCTTCCCCTTCCAAATTTGTTGCTGTTGGGGGAGCGGGGGACGTCAACCTTAATTTCCTCCTTGATTCTTTCGGGGTTTCTGAGCCTTTCCCTCTTCCTCCTTTTTTCGCCCGATTGTTCTTCTGCTTGGCACCCTGGGATGAGGATTCTTCCCCCATTCGTTTGGCCTTTCATTTTTGTCATCGCAAAGAGGCGAACACACAACCCCACAACCCCCCCACCTCACCCACCTCCAAACCCACACCCCCCTCTCCCTTCCTCCCCCCCCCACCCACCCCCCCCCCCCCCCCCCCCCTTTATGTTTTTCTTGGGATTTCGGGTGACCCGGATCTTCTCGGTCTCCACCTTTCACAGCGCATGGGTTCGGTGTATTTTTTAAACCTTTCTTCCCCCATTTTTTTGTCCTCCTTCTTTTTCCTCCCAAGCTGATCGTAGCGTCGTCGCGTTTCACGATTGCTGCTTGCTGGGAGAAGGGATATTTATACATTCTCGGCTAAATCAGTTATCTGCTGGAACTTTCCCCCTTCCCCCCAAGGCTGTTTACCTTTCTTACACGCCGCAACGATTGCGCTCTTTGATCACCTTTTGCGTGCGTCGGCTCGCGTCTTTGCATCCCATTTTGCTTCCCCTTTTTTTTCGATTTTCCAAACATCCCCTTCCTTCGGCCTTCCTTCCCTCTTCCCGCCTTTTCGTGTATCACGTGTGAATAAGAAGAAATTTCTCGGTTTTCCTCCGGCTTCCCGTCTCACGGAGCAGTTGGTCCCCTCCTTCCCATGGCCCCCTCTTTTCCCCATCGACCTCTCTTTTGTCTGCACTTTCCTTGTGAGGAAACCCACGTTCCATCAATTTCTTTTTCCCCCCTCCTTGAGCCCTTTCCCGCGGCGCTTTTCCCCCGTATTCCCCTTCCTATGAAACTCCCCTCATCTCAGTGGACTTTTTTTCAGGGTTACCTGAGTTCGGTTTCTTCTCCCCTTTTTGTGTCTTCCTGAATTTTTTGATGTTTCTAGAACTCTTTAGACCTTCCGAACCATTCCCTCGTGGTGTAAGAAGATTTGTTTTGATTATTGTTCCCCCTTTCAATTTTCTTGCTCCTTCTTTTGGTCCCTTTTGTGATTTCTTATTTTGCAGCGAACCGAAGATTGGCAATACATTTGGGTCTTGTCTGGTTCATTTCTTCTTCCAGGACTTCCCGATGGTTTTTTTTTTGTTTTTTTCTCCCCAAGGGCGTCTGACTCGCTAGGTTCGAATATATGATGTACTTCACGCCAATTCTTTAACTCCCGCCTTTCTTGATTTTTTTTTTTTTTTTTTTTTTTTATAGCTTGCATTTCTCCTGCTTTCCCCACGCAGTCTTTAAGATGTGGAGTTGCCAGGCATTCTTTCTTCCTGCTTTCCCTGACAATCGCCTTTCTCTTACGACTACCCAATGGTTACGGAACAGTTCCTCCCCCACTAACCCATTTCGGTAGTCCCTATACCTTCAGTGCCTCCCTCCCCCGCGCTGAGGAGATAATCTTAGAGTCAAGAAGTCCTATCGTCATTTCCATCGGCGGACCTGAGATTTTTCCTCTGCCGAGAGATGAAGATACATTTTTTTTTCATGTCAACCCTGGCATCGATCAGCCCTTCCTCCTATTGCAATCGCGAATCGGATTCATTGAGGTTAATCGACCTTGTATTCTCCTTTCGCGTTTCTCTTTCTTTAGCCATTCTTCCCTGACCAAAGGTCTCCTTTCCGATCTTCGGCATGCGCCCCAGGTTGAGGCCCCCCCAATACCAACTTTCCGGCTGTTTTCAGTTTCTGCCCCTGGTTTCCTGTTTTTCAGAATGTATCTCCCCTCCCACGGCGAGATGTTATGCATGCTCGCGACTTGATGCAACGGGGCGACGTCTGAACATTTAATCCTATTCCCCATCTGTTGTCCCCCTTCCCTCTTTCAGACCCCTCCAGGCCCCCTAAGGGAGCTGGCGAAATCGGGCGCTACCCGGAACCACGGGCAGGACTCCTATGTTTGCTTCATGCTCGTCACCCTTCGTCCCCCCCCCCCCGATCTTTGTCTCTTTTTTTTTTTTCATTGCGCTTTTAGTTCTTTGCAGAAGCGTTTTGCTCCACTCCCAGTCCGAAAAACCGAAAACCGTTCGGGTGCTTTTACACTCTCCACCTTTCCCATTCAATGCTCCTTCGTCCGGCTAACTCGACTTTCCAAAAGAATCGCTTTAGATGAATGTTAGAGCTAAGGGGGTAGTTTTCCCAACTGCCCTGGGCAACCCCCCCCCCCCCCTCCCATGATTCCTTTTTTTAGAAAATTTCAATTTGTGTTCC
>Ga0179593_1473705_pt1 | contig 15084 bp, 21 predicted proteins | sample CZODoug2_1_08_16_FD_185931 | JGI IMG/M metagenome (GOLD analysis project Ga0179593, IMG submission 185931) | Vadose zone soil fungal communities from Angelo Coast Range Reserve, California, USA - CZODoug2_1_08_16fungal (PacBio error correction) | ecosystem: Environmental > Terrestrial > Soil >... | reverse complement strand
CCTCCATTTGTTTTTCACCTGCCCTGGCGAATTCCTTTCAAGACAGGGTTTGAACTTTTTCTGAGGAACTGTCCGGGATCCCCCTCCTTCCTCCCATTTTCACGACAATCTTTTTCCCAAACCTTTTCCCGTGCCGTTTTATGCGCTTCCACCACAAGTCGTAATTCCCCCCTATTAACTTTCCCCAACTTTTAGTCCCCCCTTTGCATCCGTCATGCGCCTTTGGTGAACGAAACTTGAGGTCGTCCCTTTTGGAGTTTTGAATTGTTCATCCTGCAAGTCACCACGCCGAATAGTTTTGACGTGGACACCAGTCCTGATCCCCCTCTTTCTCCTGCCGAACCCCTTTTCCTCCTGTGCGGTAGCGACCACCCCTTTTGCCACGGACATTCGGTCTGTTTTACCCCCACCCCTCTGTTCTCTTTTTTTTTTTCTCTTCTTTTCTCCCCCCTTCCTGACACCTGTAATGGCCCTGGAGTGTTACGGCAACCCTCCGTTGGGGACCAAGTTTCCTTTTTCCCTATAACTGTCCTGCTTCGTCAAAGCCTGCCGTCGTTTCTCAGCAGGCCTTACCCCTTTTCAGACAGGATCCGGTCCTATCTTTCAACTTTGTGAAGCGCTTCCTTTTTCCAAATTTTCCCTTTTCCGGATAGCCCTGTAAGACTGAGGAAGTTTTCGAATAATGTTCGTTAGTTCCTAGGTCACACCATTTCCCTCTCCCCCTTTTCGGCCTCCCAAAACCCCCCCCCCATCCTTCCTCCTTAATTTTGAATTTTTCCCCCCGTCTGAAGTCTTTTCTTTTCAGAGATCACGGCGACTGCGAAATCTTTTTTGTTATGAGTTTCTTTTCCAAAGCTTTCGTAAGAAACCTCCTGTTTCCCCCTCCCTCGCAAACCTTCCTTTTCGGCCCTAACAGGATGAACATGTTTGTTCGGCGCGGACACTGGCATGTTGCGCTCTCCCCAGATCATTTTTTCTGAATCTTCCCTTCTCAGATCATTTCAATTACCCTTGACTCCCTCTTAAAACCCTCTTTTGCGCTTCACGTCTTGCTCCAATATCTTGTACTTCAGCTCTACATGACGTTCTTTCTTCCAAATTCTCCCACACGTGATTACCCTCACTGGTCACTGAGACTCATCTCCCCATCATTCCTCTTCGTTTGAAGGTTTCCTCCTCGGCTGATTGCAGTGGCATAGACGTTTAAGCTCCCCCACCCTCTCAACTATTTTCGTTCTCTTTTTAATACTTCCTTTTGTGTTTTTCTTGATTCGAGCCCCATACAGGTTCCTTCTTGTTTTCGCTGGAACGATATGCCCAAATTCCCGCAAATCAGTATCCTAGACGGCCCCCCCCCCCTTTTTCCCTTTTCCCCTGCCCCCGATCTATCCTTTTCTCCCCGTTTTGCGTATCAGTTCTCGTTTTTTTTTTTCCCCTTGTGGAAAGCCCTATCACGCGAATTATGAGGCCACCTTTTTTGGCCCATCGGCATGTAGAACTGAGCGTCCTTTGATTGGGCGCCTAGCGCCCCCCCCTCTTTTTCCATGCGGGTGTGACTTGTTCCCTCTTCGTCCTTTTGCGCTTTGCGTGTTTTCCCGATCCGCAACATGGCGAGAAGGTGATCAGTCCCTTGCATCTAAAGCGGGCACTCCCAGGGCGCCTTTACTTCGTGAGTTTCATGTTTTTTTCTTGTCCCATATAGGTCTCTTCCAGACCGAGTATGTCTTCTTTTTTTCCCTGTTTTTCAACTATTTGCCTGTATGCTTTCAGGAACCGTTCCTCGCCCCTTCCTTTTTCCCCCTTCCCCCTTTTTCTCGCCCTTCTATCGCACTTCAGAGCCCGCCTCTCAAGCGCCGAGGATATCTTTAAAATTGTGTTCATCTGTCCCCAACGTTTCCTCTCCTCGTCCTCAGTAACTGGCCTACGTTAATCGCCACTGGTCCCCCCCCTTACAAGTTTGAATCTGCCCACCCCCTTCACACGAAAGGACTCCTTTACTCATTCCTTCTGAGGAGATAATTCAGGCTTTTTCCTGCCCCCACGAGCCTCCCTGCTTTCTTTTTTCACTCTTGCTGCTGGGCCAGGATTTTGCCCTTTCTTCCCCAGAACTCCCCCCCCCTGTACCCAATTGTAGAATTGGATTTGACTTTTTTCCCGACGTTTTCTCTTGTGGTGGTCTCTCCCCTCCCATGGTTTTTCTCGTTGGGCGATGCATGGTGGCGCTTTAACTTTCTTTCCCCACCCCCCTTTTCTCTCTTGATAAAGAACTGTGCGTCGCTCTTTCCTTGTGATGTTCTAGATTTTTCCGACCCTGGACCTTCCCAAGCTCGGTCTTTTTCCCCGCCGAGGCTTTTTTTCCGCCTTGAGGTAGAGACTAACTTACTGTCCTTTTTCTAACCCCCCCCCCCCTCGAACCCTATTGGTTCAGTTAAATAGGGCTTGATTCCTCTTTTTGGTGAGGTCCCCCCCCCTCACACTGTGAGGTTCTCTTTTTACTTTCATTTCGTTTCTTTTGTGCCTGGTATTTTCTCCCAGTTAAACCCCGTTTGCCCTCCTTTCCCTTTAAAACCCCTTTGTGTCGACCCACTTGCAGCTCCCCGTAAAAACCATGCATCTCTTTCCCCTGTTTTTGAGTTGTTTTTTCCGAGCCCCTGGAGATCTTCAACCAGTTTTTTGAAATTGCCCCCCGAATTGGTTCACCATTTTTTTTTGCCATTCAGGGATCCTCTCCTTCTCCACACCTTTACGTGACGACTTATTCACCCTGTCCCCAACACGTCTGAGCCATACACCTTCGTCTCCCCCATCTAGTTAACTTTCCACTCTTTTTTCTGATTTTTTCTTCTTGAGAGCCCCTTGTGCGCACCGGGATGCGGTCTTCGTCCTGGCGCAACCGTAACGTCTTACCTTTTTCTTTCTTATGCTTCCCCTTAGAGCTAAGTGTTTCACACCCCATTTTCTGATCAGAGACTTTCTAAACCCCCCTGGGTTTTGAACCGTTAAGTCCCCCCCCTCCATCGAACCAAAGGCATTCCGACGACCAAACCCCATTTTTTTTCCACTCTCTTTCTACCAACATGACATTTAGTCTTTCCCCCCCCCCGTCCTTACTCGGCACAGAATTCAACACCGAGTGACTTTGTTCAAGGCCTTCTTCTATCTACCTCATGTTTTCAACCCGACGTAGTAGTATTTCAGGTGCGACTTGCGTTTCTCCTTCGCCTTATTCTCGTATTCCCTTGATGGTGAAGAGCTGGCGTCTTGGCGATTAGCCCTTTCTAGGTTGCTTCCCGAATGACCCTTAGTTCTCGCCATTATGACCTTTCCTTTTTTCTTTTTGCGGCTTTTTCATCAGTTTATCGATTTTACAGGGTTATCTGGCGAGGCGGCATGTCCCTTTCATGGACCTTTTTGTTCTTGCCGACGAAGACCCCCCGCCAGCTTTTGAGGTTCCTTCGTTGCCCACTTTCCTTTTCGTCATTCAGAAATATCTGTATGGAGATTGACTATATGTTTTTTAAACCCCCTTCCTTTCCCCCCTCTCAACTTTTTCTTCCCAGGTTTGTAAAGAGGGCCTAGACTGCATGTTGGCTTTTTTATTTTTTTGTTCCCTTTTGTCTAATCTTTCCCCCCAGATAGATATCGGTCAATTCGTTTCCGCCCTTGATCCTTCACCAGCCCCCCCCTTTTTAAAAGACTTGGGTCCCTCGCGCCATATTCTCTCTTACATGCCCTTCCCCCGGCCCTGCCTCATATTTGCTGATCGGTGCTCACAACCTGTGCTCCCCGATTCCTTTCAATTCTCAGCACTTCCTGACAAATGATCCTACCGTCCTGATTTGTGGGGAAGGGAAATGATTGGTCCTTCTACATTTTGATTCCCTTTTTAGCCTTCCTCCCTGGCAAGGCATTGTTTCTCTTCTATCTCCTACATCCGTTGTGTTGTTGTCTCTACCCCCCCTCCTCTTTTGACTCTCTAAGTGATAGAATCCCGCATGCCCCCCTTTTTTTATACTGCCCCATTCTTCCAACCTTACTAATGCTGATCAGTTTCGGTCGTGATCTTTTCCCTTTTCCCAGCTTTCGTCAGTTTCGATAAAAGTACTGAATATTTTTCACCCCTTTCCTTCCCTTCATTTGTTTCGAACTCTGTTAAAAATCTTGTGGCAGCCTCGATCCCCCCCCAACTCTTTCCTTTCTTCGTTTTTCATGATTAAAGGCCATGTTTTAATTTGATTCTCTTTTTACCGCCCCCTTTGGCTGCCGGAAGGTTTCTTAAAAGGAAATTACCCTCCGCCCCCTTGATAGAGAGAATGTCTTCGTGACTTTTTCCTGGAGGATGGAATGTTTTGAGCTTTGAACCCTTCCCAATCCTTCCCCCAGACTTCCTTCCTTAGTCGGCAAATCCGAACTAACTTACCATGCCTGGCGTCTTCTTTTCAGTTTTAACCCCCATGACCGACATTGGATCACGACCTCGCAAGTCTCACACTTTTTTCCCTCACCTCATGACGTGTCCGCCCGGAGCTCTCCCCCCCCTTTTGCCTCCTCCCCTCAACTTCCCCGTTTTCTGCGAGTTTTCTTTTTTACAGTCTACGCCAAGGGTTTTTCTCCCTTCACCAGAAGCTTCAGATTCTTCCCCCTTCGTATTCCTTCTTCTCCCCTGTGGTATGCCTGAATGAGGAGCCTAGGCTTTTTTCTACCTTTACCCCCTGGATAACCCCTTGAACTTTTTTCTCACTTCGGTTTTGCCCCATGCGGTTTTTTAGAGGTTCCTTAACGTCCCTTGTACGGAATGGATTGCCCTGCTCCAGAGATTTTTGTTCCCCAAGCTACTCTTTGTGCAGCTTTTCGCGTTTTTGTTTTGGCATGGTTCGATTCCACGTAAACTCTTTCCCCCCCCACCCCTTTTTTGCCCTTCTTTTCTATTTTCTTTCCCCTCTTCCCACAGTCGCTAAACTCATCGGTTGGCTGCACCTCTTTTTCGGACCCCTCTTTTTGCGCCCTCGATTCTGGACCTCAGTCCGGCGTTAAACAATGGGGCGTCCTTTGACATAGCCGTCTCCGTTACTTTTGAAGGTAAATGAGGATTTTTATGCCCCTCTGGTGGTTTTGAGTTCTTTTTCCCCCTTTGTTTTTTCCCCCCCCCCGTTTTTCTTTGAAGCCCGGCCTGTAGTGCTACGGTGGAGGAAGGAGAGTCTTCGTTTCCCCCCCCCACCGGTTTTTTCCATTCAAAAACCTTTTTCTGGTCCTTCAATTGCATGTCGAGTTTTTTTTTTCCAAAACCACCCCTTTTTTCCCTTCCTTGAGAGAGCTCCATGTGTTTTTTCAGCTTGCCGTACTGCTTGAAGGGACCCTTTTGGACTTTCGTTTAACCTACTTTTTTAACTGAAGCGGATCCTCAATCCGGCAACCCCCCCTCCTCACATTTCCCCTAAACCGTTTAACGAACGTTTTCTCTCCCCCCCCCCCCCCCCACCCCCTATTAAACACTTGGTTTGAGTTTCTCCTTTTGCAGTCTGGTGAACTTTCCCTTTCCTTTGTAGTACATAGGCTGTCGCCCGTACCGCTGTTCCTTAAAGTGTCAGTCTCTTCCCAAGCCGCTTTAGACTTTCAGGGAGCGAAGTGAGACACCTTTTTTTTTTTCCCCCCCCTTTCCTCTCCATCTCCCAATTTTGAGTATACACCCTCGCCACACGAGTACCCCGGATGACGACACCACCCCTGCCCTCTCTTTTCATACTCTCTCCCCATTCCTAAAATGTCTTACGTGCGTTCTTCACTTTCCCCCCCCAAGCTCCCTCTGTTTCAACCCCCTTCTGAATACCCCCGGTCAAGGCCTAGGTTTCCCTACTTTTGCTGTCTTTCCCCCTGGCCTTCTCCGTAAAGTGGAGCCCCTTACCATTTTGTTCGTCCAGGATCCTTTCGTCCTCTCTCGATTCCCGTTTCATCGATGGATTTTTTTTCCCCCTACGATAGCCTTTTTCCTCCAGGGATTTCCCGACGCGGCAGTCTTGCCGAATCCTGTTCGTTAGTTAGACAGATTACCCCCAAATTTTTCCAGATCTTTCTGGTTTTTTTACTGGGCCGTTTGTTAGCGATATTCCATTTTTTAGCTTCGGCACTTCGTCAGGAAGGCGCAAGGGTGCGGTTCTCCTCCCCTTTGGAGCCTCAAGCTTTTTTTTTCGTTCCTTAGTTGCTCAACCGTTGCCGCCTCCTAAGACCATCCCTTTTTTTTGGTTTTTTCTGTTCAACTTTTCTTTTTGTGTCAACCCCCCATTCCATCTCCAGGAACTCACCTGGAAACAAGTTGGTCAGCGGCGTTCCCCTTGCTGTTGTCTTTTTTGCGTTCTGTCTAAATTCCGTTATGTGGACCACACTTCCTCATCATCCCCCTGTTCCCAGTCCGTTCCCCAGTGATCTCAACTTAATCTCCCCCTTCCCCTCTTTTCTTTTCCCCCCCCATTTTTGTCCGCTAAGATTTTCAGAGACCTGCCCCTCTCGTGACTTTTTCCTTTCACACCCTTGTCCCTAGGCCCCCCTTTCTTTTTTTTCCTCCCTACCCTGATAATCGCATTGAGTCGCTCGTGTGTTGGAAGGAATTCGTTGCCTTCTCTTTGCCTAGCAGTTTCTTCGCCCTTCTTTGCCCTCCTTCTTGCCCTCCCCCTTACTGTTTCAGACTGATCAACAGAACTGCCGATGACGAGGTTTTAGTTGCCGCCCCTTTCTCTTTCCTTCACTCCTGCCACGAGGTGTAGTACGCCCCAATTTTTTTCAACCTCCTCGTCTTCTCTGACTTTTCGTTAAGTTCGTCTCTGTTGGCCCGACTTAATCGGGGGGACCCATGGTTGTGACTAGTCCCGAGCCTTATCCCTCCGGTCAGTGACCTGGCTCATCTGGGTTCTTTTTTTCTTACCTCGTCTTGCGATTTTCTGTTGACGACCATGCGGGTTCATTCTTTTCTCTTGATGGTTTGGTCAATTTCTTCCCTAATGGCTCCGTGTCCGTGATAATTCCAAGGCCCACCATTACAACCTAGTGTCGCCGCTTTCTTCCCCCATCCCCATGTTCCTGGAGCTTCTTTCGTTTTGAACATATAGGTCAATCCCTTCGAGTATTTCCCTATTCCGCTACTTTTGATTCGTCCCCCACAGCCGGTGATCTGCTTCCCCCCCTTTTTTAGACCCCCCTCCCTCCCCTTCCCTTTGTCTCCAATTCCTCCCTCTCCGTAGAGAACACTTTTCTTCTCCCCCTTCACCCTTTTTCTTTTCTCAATCCAAGAAATTTTTAGTTCATTGTTGGTCTTCAGCGACTCCTCCTGCCCAATTTTTCCTTTCTCCCCCTTTGGCGATCGTACGAACGAAAGGGGTGTGAACTCCATTTTTTGCCTTCCCCCCCCCCCCCACCTCGCTTTCCCGAGGATATCCTATCGAAAACTGTTTCCTGATTCCGTTTCCTCCGGCATTCCATTTTGTGACGAACTTGCCACCAGTTATAGAGTTGAACGGTGATTAACGGTTTTGCTGCTTGTTGTGTGTTTTTTGGCGTGGCCCTGAGAGCGGTTGCGTTGAAGAACGAAACTTCCCCGCCCCTTTTTTTGTACTTTTCTCCCTCGCATTTGAAGAGTTTCCCCACGCGCTTGGGGTTGGTTTTTTCTTTGCACTTTTTTTTTTTTTGTTTTCCGTCATCTCCACAATTTTGCGTTGCTGCTCTCTTGATACGACAATTAGTCTCTTTTGTATCTTTTCTCCCCTGCAGGATTTTGTCGACCTTTGACTTCCCAGCCTCGTTATTTTTCCAGCCTCGGCTGTCCTCCGCCTTCCCCCCAGTGGGGTTTGCAGCCGCGCTGACATAGCGATCGCAGCGAAATCGAACCTTTCTTTTTCCCAAGTTTTCCCTCTTTCTTTCTGTCGCCCTTGGTGGTTTTTTCCCTTCAAAATTGTTTAGTGTTTTGTGAGCTTGCTTTTTCTTACCTTTTGATTCCTCAGTCCCACCATTCCAAAGGATTTCCCCTCGGGCAATTTCCCCCTTTGCTTTTTCTTCCAAGGTAAGACTGCAACCCAATGAGGCATCTCTTTCCCCTCCCCTTTTTTTTCTTTTCTTGCTTTGTTTTTTCCGCCTGCCCCGGACGAATGTCTTGTTTTGAATTTTTTCTTTTTTGCAATTGCACCCCCTGTCACTGTAATGGTGGGAAATATATTTTTCCATCCCCCCGTGATTCCGGAGTTCCCCGAACCCCTAAAAACTTTTCGACAACCCAGGTTCGTTCTCCCCCACCCCCATCATCACCCCACCCCCCTCTGTCCGTCCGGTCGATGGATATTTCTGTTCAGCGGACCTCCCAAGTTTTTTCCCTATAAGGGTATGTCCTCGGCTTTCTGTACGAGCGCGGAATTGCCAGTGGACAGAATCTGCTGCCCCCCGTCCTCCCTCCCCTTGATCTTTGTGGTTTTTCCTCCTCCTCCATCCGCAAACCTGTTGGAGCAGGTTCTTCCAGCTCCCGCACCCACCTTCCCTTCCGGCTGCCCCCGACAAAACCCATCGTAGCGTTCAACCCCCTCTTGATTCCCTTTCTCCCCCCCCCTCAAGGGAATTGCTGGTGTAACGGCAACTTTTTTCCCCTTCCCTTCCCGTTTCCTACCTTCCTTGCGCTTTCTCTGGCAGTGTTAAAATCTAGTCGCCGCCCTTCAGACTCCTTCCTCTGTCCTTGCGGCAGGTTCTTGTCAGCTGGCATTCAACGCTTGCTGGTTTAGGATGGAGGACCCTTCCCCTCTTTTCCTCTCGCTTCCCCTCTCTCAGATTGACGCTCTGTTCTTGTTCTCAGGAGAACCCCTTCTATCTCTGGCTTTGATAATTTTTTTACTTCGCGATCTACCCAGGTGTTCTCGCGTCGGCCTGATCCCCCCTTTCATGTCCTGCTCCATTTTTTCGTTCCCCCCTTTTTTTCCCTCCCGCAAGCGAAGGTTTTTGTGTTTGATTTCCGAGTTGTACCACTTCTTTTCCCAAGCTTTCCTACGATTGACCTTTCCCCACCCCTCGTTCAACACTCACGATGAACATTTTGTCAGCCCCCCCGTCTCGTTCTGGCTTTTTTTCTTTTTCTTGTCCATTTGACACTTCACTCGTTTCCTTGTCTTTTTGAATCTTCCATCCGATTTTTCCAATTACCCCTTTTTAATTATCTCAACGAAAAGCATTGGTCCCAATCCTTTTTCTTTCTTTTCAATGATCTTTCAGATTTCTTCCCGGATGGCAGGCCTCCCCCTATATTCTGCGTTCTTTCACATTTTTCACCTATTCACTCTGTCAAACTGAGAATATGGAAAGAAAATGATCATTCTGCAATTTCCTCGATTTTTCTTTCCTCCTTATTGGGGCCCATGTCTGATTGCCTTTTTTCGTTGTCCTTCCTGCCACTCCTACAGTCCGCTACCTAGAGGCACTGTTGATCTATAGATGTTTCACTACTCAGTTGTTTTTTGCGAGTTCCTCAATTTACGAGGGGGGACTCTTTTTCTCTTTCGCTTCCTGCGAACCAGGCCTGCCCCCTTCCCCCTTTGTAGGACGAGCCAATAGGATCCCTTTCCACAATCTCGAGTGTTCCTACTCCTTTTCTCCTTTGGCGTTCTGAGTCTCAGTTTACTTTCTTTCCAATTTTTACAGGTTTTTTTCAGAGCACCATCACGCGAATTCAAAAGGACGGACCGCATGTTTCTCCCCTGATCTTCCAAACGGGCGCAGCCTGTCAAACCCTGACTTACTTTTCCTTCTTTTGTGCAGATTCCCCTTCGGTAGGAAAACGGTTTGGAAACCGCTTCCTTCTTTCCTTAGAATTCTTTTCCTGCTCCTTTTTTCGCGTTTACATTCCCCAACAGTCAGTGAAGCAGACTTTTCTTCCCCACACCATGTTTCCCCCAGGTTCTTCTTTTTGAAGTGTGAACTTAGAGCATTCCAGACCTTCTCTTTCTTTGCTAATTTCTCAGCCCTCCTGGCGCTTTCAAGTAGAAAGTGACTCTCAACGAACCCTTTTTCTCCATTCCTCTCCCCTCCATTCGAAGATAGAAAACGGTTCTTTAATTCAGTTTTCCTTTTTCCGCCCCCGCACAGTGATTCTTTCAAAATGTTGTTACTTTTAAGCACGCCCTTATTCGTCCCTTTTTGCAGTTTTTTTTTTCCCCCCCCCCTCACTCGACCCCGTTTAACACAGAGCTTAACCTTCCCTCTTTTTCCTCGATCCTTTCCAGGTTCTTTTTTTTTTAGCGTCACACGAGGAGGGTTCAGGAGTCGCCCTGTCTGTTGCCCGTTTTGTCCAGGACATTTGATTCACATGCCCCCAACTAATGAGCTCTTTACATTTATTCACTCGGTTTTTGTTGTTCCCAGTAGCTTTCGAAAGGAAAAGCCCAGGACCATGTTTTTTTCATGTTTCTTTCCCTTTTAGCGCGTTGATGGGTGTTTTTGTGTAGGAAGCTTCTGTCTAGTTTTTTGACTTCCCGTCAACCATCAAAAATTTTTCCTATTTGTCTTTCCCTTGGGGTCCCGCCTTTTCTTCTTTCTTCTTATGGAAGATTCTGTAAGACCGAACAATTCCCGCTCGGAGGAGCTTCTAAGTAGTATGCGTTCACCCATTGTTGTTTTTCCTGCGCTTCAAACGTTTCTCCGCCCTTCCCCTCGTAAGTAATCCTTTTTTGTGGCTTTCTCGCACCTTTGCGGAACAGTGTTAGGTTCTTTTTTTCAGCCTTTCCTTTGTCGTAATCCTTTCTTTTTTCCCCTTCCGCATTAAACCCCATTACAGGGTTCCCCCACCCTTTTTCACTTTTTCCCCCCTGGGTTCCCCCCCCGGACTTTCCCCGGCTGCCGCTGAAAACCCTGGGAGGAATATTTCCTCCTCCCCTTTTTGTTGTTTTTTCCCTGCCCGTTCTGCCTGAGGTCCCCTCCCTTTTTCCATCTCCCCCTTTGAACGGAATTTTGAAGGGAGCTTCCCCTTTATTGTCACTGCCAAGGCCGGCACAAGAAATCCCCTTTTTCAGGACTTTTTTTTCTTCGCTTACCTAAAAACTTCGTCTAACTCACCTGATTTAAATTCCCCCTTTGTTAGAGTTCCCCCTATGCTTATCTCCTGATCTCTTTTCATCACCAATTTGTTGTTACACGCATACGGAATGTTTAGACCTTCGTGCTTCGTCTTTTTTTTTCCCCCTTGTCTGACTGATTCTTTCTCCCTCGACATTCGTTTCTATCCATGTCTGTATCCAAGAGCGCCATACGCCCCCAATTGTTTTTGTTGCCCGATTGTGCCTCCCGTGGCCATTCCGACCCCAATATAATTAGGGTTTTTGCCGACAAAACCCCCCCCTCCTTTTGTCCCTTTCCCCCCCAATACTGACCATTTATTTCTTTTCCTTCCCCTTCTTTTATATTCCCCCCTTTGCATGATTGTCCCTACAAATTTCGGGACGATTATCTCTATAACTTGAAGTTAGTCCCTGTCTTCTTTCTTCTAGGTTTCTTTGGCTAATAGGAAATTCTTCCCCCTTTCCTATCTCCCCACGCTGTTTTACCTCTTTTTCCCTGTCTCTGACTGGATCGCCAGGTTGTGAAAAAGAGGCATCTTTCCCTCACCCCTCGTATTTTTTCCCCCCTTCAAGTCAGCTCATGGAGGCTATTCAGAGGGCTCTTGAACGGTTTCTCTTTCCCCCTTTTTTTTTCGCGCTCCTGATACCTTTTTTCCTAAAAATGCGACAGGGTTAGTTACCTATTCCACTTTTCTCCTGCTTTCTTTTTCGTTAGAGGTGCCCATCGCTCCTCTCCTGAATCCTTTGGTAGCTCCCAATTCCTTTTCCCACCCACAATTCTCTCAGGCAAACCTCCCAGGGAGCCCGTTTTTCTTCCTCCCGCGGTTCTTCTTTTTCGTGTTCCGGATTCCTTTTTGATTTTCCCCTTAAGCCTTTTTGGTTTTTTGAAACTATATCTTTCCCCTCCAGTTTCCGCCGATCTTCAACGCCCGCAGCCGTTCCATTTCTCTCTCAATTTCTGTACCCTCTGTCTCTCTTTCCCTCCGGCTGTCCTTCCTTAATATTTCTTTTATTCGTGCTCTAAAAAATGTGATTACCCCCTTCCCGAGGACTCAATTTACGTCACATCCTTGTGCCTCTCCCCCTCTCGTTTTTCCTTTGACTTCTTGGGTCCTGTATGACTTTTATTTTGTCATAGCCGTTCCAGCGATACGAGTACCCGCTTGCCTATTTTTTGATTTTCTCTCTTTCTTCCTCGTGTTGTTGATTTATTGTGTTCTGATCCCAGACCATGCGAGTCTTCTTTGACAGCCCTATCGCTGGAAACTTTGCAACTCCTGCCCCCCCGTTCTCCCCCAACCAAGCGGCCTCCCTACCCCCACTGACCGTCTTTTCCAATTCCGATCCCTTCTCCGGCCTTTTTTTTTGAACCGATTTTCTTTGTTGGGAGGCCACAGGGTGTGAAGTAGCCAGATCCCTCGCTAGTTTTTTTCCCGTTCTTCCCCCTCCGTATGGCCTTCCCGTCCCCAATCTTCTTTTTCCTCCCTTGTCCTCTCTATTTTCGCCCGGACTGAGGTTTCGTTTAAGATTTTCCCCCGTCATTGGAACCGTGATCTAGTTGCGTTTCCCCCTCCTTCCTTTTTCGGACTTTTCCTTTCCAGGACAATACCAACGCGGCCCCTGGACAAAACATTTTTTAGTGACTCAGTTGACCAACCGGTTTCCCTTCCCCCAGCTTCCTGGATTTTTTTCTTTTCCTTTACCTCTCCGACCGATTATTCTTCCTTCCTCTACTTTTGAATCTCCTCTGGCTTAGGGACTGTCCAAGTTTATCCTTCCCCCTGACCTCCTCCTGCTATTTGATCTGCAGCCTCGCCTCCGGAGAAATGTTCTTATCACGCCCGTACGGACTCCCATGGATCAAGTCAGCCAGTCCCCTTCAATTTTTCCTTTTTCCCTAACTTCTCGTATCTGCCTTATGGGTAAAATGGAGCATCTAATATCCACTTGTTTTTACGAGCCTTCCTTCTAATAGGTTCCCGAAAGGTCCCTTGCCCCCTCAAAGATTTCCTAGTTCCGCCCCCCTTTTCCCCCCCTTTTGCGACTTTTCACCTGACCCCTTTCCTCTAAATCGGCCTTGACCTTTTCACTCGGTTTGCTTTTTTTCCCTCGATCGGTTTGCCGTGTCCCTCCACCCTTCCCTTTTCTTCCTGTGGAGAAAGCCCTTGCCTTCTCGGCGTGGACTCTCTTGGGTTTTTTTTCCCCTTTAGTTGTTTCGATTCCTTCCCCCTTATCCAAACTTTTAGTATGCGATTCTATTGCAAGAAAATTGTCTTCATTATTCTCTCTCGGCCCTAGCTCTATTCTCCCCTTGACAATTTTCCCCTTCCGGTTTTATTTTTAACATACCTCCCAGCTGCGTTCCACAATTGGGCGGGAATTGCCTGACATCGCCTTCCTCCCCTCCCCGGTGTTTTAAAGTTACCGGTTGTTCCTTTTTTTTTTTCTTGCTCTCCCCCCCTGGCAACCTTTTTTTCCTTTGAAGCCTCCCTTTTTCGTTGCACGCCATGGGAGAGGGAAGGTTATCCCTTCCGTTCCCACCCCTTCATTTCCTTTTCCCAACCCGTCGTCTGCCTAACATTCGCCAGGGGCAGCTTCCCCCCCCATGTCTTTTTCCTTCCGTCGTTTTTAGATCCTTTCCGGTGGTTTGGTCAGTTTGGCGAAGCTTGTTTCCTTGGCGACACTACATTCTTTTTTTTCCAAATGCACCCTCCGACCTGCCGGTTGGGTCCTTCTTTTCTCTCCTTTCCCCCTTTTTTACGTTCCCAGGCTGCCTTACCCGAGACCTAAAAGTTTTCCCGACCAATGTTCGTCTCCCCAAAACCCCCACGTATTTCTCCCCCCTTCCCTTATTCACTTCCCTCATTTTTTTTCTTCGCTATTTCCCTTTCTCCGCTTCGAAAAATTGGGGAATCTTTGGAGGCGTAATTCCCTCCGGCTTTCACTTACCGAGCTTTGAATTGTCCATTTACCTAACACTTTCTGACGCCTCCACAGAATCTCCGTTGCGATTTAACCCCCCTTTTATTGATCAATGTGAAGTCCTAACGCCCTCTTGCGAATCTTTTCTTCCGGTTCCTCTTCCCCTGCACCCCCCTTCTCTTAACGGCTTGTTCTCCCCCCCCCATTGCGTGTGGTCACGCCTCGTTCTCCTCCACAGTCCAATGGTTTCTTGCCTTGGCTGTTTTCCCCCCGCCTACTGTCACCCCGAGTTGAATACTTTCAATTCCGTTCCTATCCTTTTTTTTCAAAATGGAATTTAGCGTTGCTTCCGTTTTCCCCTTTTGTTTTTTTTCCTCCAGGATCCGTCTGTCCGATTCCTTTAAACGTCTTTGTCCCAAGTTGTCCCCGTGGCGATTCCGTGTTTTTTTTGTCCCTTTTTTATCCCCTCCCTCCTACTCAGAATTACAGAGGAACACTTTTACCCAGATATCCGGCCTTGCGCTTGATAAATTTTTATTTCCTTCCTGTTATTTTCCCCTTTTTCTGGCTTCTTCATTCCCAATATTTTCCTTTTACCAGTTTTCCCTTTATTTTGCCTTCCACTCAACTCTTAGTTCCCGGTTTGCCTCAAGTTAGCGGGCATCAGAAGAAATTCCTGTCGGAGTTTGTTTCCTCCCCATTCTCACAGGAAACCCTCAGTTTCAAGTTGGTCATTCTTTTTTTCCTGCCCTTTTCTTTTTTATTCCTTCTACCATTTTCTGCCAGGCCCCTGTGAGGAATCATTTCCCCCTCAAGTGTCTTCAGTGTCTTTGGTTCCCCCCTTGATTTAACTACTTCCAGTCCGCGGACCCCTCCCCTTTGTCGTGATGCGCTTTAGGTTCTTTCCGGATGGCCGTACTCATATTCTGAGGGATAGTGACAACCCTGGGCACTCCCCCCCTCTCGGGCCCCTTTTGACTGAAATATCACGCTTGCATCTTGACGCTCGCTTTGTCAGTGCTTTGTCTCTACCGGTTGATTTGCCTAGTTGCATAGACTTTTCCCTATCCTGTGCAAATTTCCTCTT
>Ga0179593_1815113_pt1 | contig 15085 bp, 17 predicted proteins | sample CZODoug2_1_08_16_FD_185931 | JGI IMG/M metagenome (GOLD analysis project Ga0179593, IMG submission 185931) | Vadose zone soil fungal communities from Angelo Coast Range Reserve, California, USA - CZODoug2_1_08_16fungal (PacBio error correction) | ecosystem: Environmental > Terrestrial > Soil >... | reverse complement strand
CTTTCGTCTTCGATCGCCATACCAGCTGCTGCTAAGACCCCCCCCCCTCCCGGCCAGAAAGACAGATCCGTTGTCTCTAGAAGATTCCGCTCTATTTTCCCTACCGCCCTGACCTCCCCCCCCGAATATTTTTCTCGCCCCTAAGAGTTTTGTAGAAGATGCGAAAGAACAATGCTTCCCCGAGGAAGAAGTGCATATTGTTAGGACCCCCCCTCTTACAAACTTCATTTTGCCAAACCTCTTTCCTCGTCCTTTCGTCTCTTCCTCCTCACGCTCAAAACCCGAAACCTTATCCGTGCGCAGGTAGGTAAGAACGTAGTGTCACCGCAATGGAGTCCCAAACCTCTTTAAAATAAGCAGAGTCCCTTCCCTTTCCCTTACTACTGCAGTCCAGCAGCCTAGCACCCCTTCTTCTATGCCGTTTCCCTCGGTCCAGTGTCATATCCTCCTCCCCTCCCGTTGTTTTTTTTCTCTGAGCCATGCTTCCACTACTGGACCGTTGTTCCCACGGCCGACGGAGGCTCTCTTAACTTTTCTGTATCTGTTTTTTTTCTCCGGGCTAATTATATGTTAAGAAGACTTTTGCAACCGCGACTTTAAGCGAAACTCCAACAATTTAGGCAAAGAGACCCCCGCCGCACGCGCCCTTATTACGTCTCTTGATTTCGTCAGAATGAGAACGCAAAAAAACCTTTCCAGACCCAGTTCTCCTCCCCCCTTCCGACTACCTCCTGGAGCATCGCTCGCGATTAGCTACACGGTCCCTCACCCGACGTCGCCGCGCTCCCACCTTACTTTTCCGGAGCATCTTCGATGATAAAGTTCCCTAGATTTCTCCTTATTTTCCTTTCACTCCCCTTTCCTTTCTTCGAGCCCCTTTTTTACAAGATGCGCAAAATGCAGCCTCAAGAAGAGTGCAACTCTCCAAGTCTTCTGGAAACGATCGCATCTATCCCCCTTTTTCCCCCGAGACTTTGCCCCACTCCCTGCTAGTTTACATTACAGTTGCCCCGTAAAAGCTTGGAGAAGCTCCTCTTTTTCCTCCCTGTCCCAACCACTATGATTTCCTTTTCCCCCAAACTCTTTTTCTTTGGACCTTTTACCTCTTCGTTCTCTTTAAGGGAGACCTCCTGCAGGCTCCCCACCCACAGAACTTCCCCCTGTTTCCCTGGTAAGAGATAGAAGCGACGCTGCTTCACCGGTCCATCCAGTCGCCCAAATAAAGAGCAAGTCGTGGTTTTCTGAGTACTCCTTTCCCTCCCCTCTTCTTCCCCCCCCGCCTCTCCCCTGAGTTATACTCCCTTCACGAATCAACGCAGCACGTTGAATGTGCTTTCCGGCATACTCGGAAAATATGACGGACTTTTTGCCCGAGGGCGCCTTAACCCTCCAGGCTCTTAGGAAAGATAAATCTTTCTACCGAATTCCTTTTGATTCCCCAAATCAGAGAGGTTGACTGATCCCGCCGGCAGCGCGCACCCCAAGATGGGTGTGTGTAACCTCCTTCTTTCTGCTAATTCCCCCTCAAACCTGGACCTTTCAAGGATCCTGAGTCCCTTTTTCAAGCGTGACTTTGTGCCGCCGTCCCGGTGTCGACGGACCTTTTGTCTTTCTTCCCTTTCCTCGGAGCCGGACCCTTTATGATTTCCATCCCTTCTACCAAGCTTCTTACTTTTTCCCCCCCCCGCCTTCTTTTCCTGAGAATTTTTCCGAGCTGCAGCCGGCCGCTGCCATGGAAGATCCCTTCGTAGATCGGAACGGTTTCTCTATGTAACCCTTCTCTCGCCGTCTGCAAGCTCCCCGACCCTTTTTTTCCCTTGTCCCCCCCCCCAAAATGAGTAGATACTTTTTCGTAGCGGGGCCAGAACCCAAGACCCCTTTTCCCTGCGCCCTGACAGCAATTCCACCACCATTTTCGTGTGCTCCCCTTTTGGCTGACTTCCTTTTCAATTTCCCCCCTCGTCAGTTGTAGAAGAACTTCTCTCAACACGCAACGACGTCCATTTCCCCAACGGACTGGTCCACGATCCTTTCCGTTTTTTTTCCCCCGGCCGTCTTACGTAGAATTCGGACGACACGTACGTACCGGCGGTCAACTTTCCTTAAGAACCCATTCTAGAATTCCTTTTTTTTTTCTTTTCCAACCATTTCCCCCTTTCTTTTTTCGAGTCCCCCTCCCCCTCCCCTCCTCCGATTCTTAGATGCTCACGTGAGTTAAACATCAGCCATCTTCCGAAGTTCCAAGCGGTTCCCCCTTTCCTTCACCCCTCCGCCGCTATCTCTGCATAAAGATATGCAGCTACGATCATCAGAATATAGTTACGAGCCCCCTCTGAGACCTGCTCAGCAAGTGCCTTTCCGAGGAGACTTTGTTAGCTCCTACGAACGATTCTTGCTTTTTCTTTCCGCGATCGTTCCTTCTTTCATAATTTTTTCTCTGTACTACGAAAAGCACAGAGTCCTTTAAGTAGCGTTGCAATCCTTCCTTTTCTCCCCGCTCCTTCAAGTTTTTTTTTTTTATTCAATTTTTTGCGTAGCATCGCCTGCGCGAGTCTCAATGAGAAGAAGTTCCCTGCGTACCAACCTTCCTGTCCCCCATCTGAGGTTTTCAGATCTGACAAGATGAGGGATAATTTTTCCCTCTTAAGTAACTCCCCCCCCTCCTGAAGACTCCCTACAATCCTCTCCCCATACCAAACGACAGTTGAATTGGAGCTCCGTAATCGCCCATCCGCATTGACTTCCTTGAACACTGATCGCTCTTTGCCGATCGGAGTGGTTTTGCCTTCTTTCTGTACACGTCCTTAGTTTTTTTTTTTTCCATATTGACTTTCACGACACTTTTTCGCTACTACTTTTCTCTATTTTCCTCTTCTTTGGAACGTAAATTTTTTTTGTATGCTGTTATTTGATTCTTTTCGAACAAGTAGGTAAAGAAAAGCGTCTCTTCGATTACTAGTTCTGATGTCTCCCCCCCCCCCTTTCTCATGTCCTCAGTGAATTATTGATCTTCTGAATAGAAATAAGACGATTTATGGACAGACACTATCAGGTTTTGGCCCCCCCCCCCACCCCCCCCCCCCCCCACCCATTCCCCCCCAAATTACCCCCCCCCCCACCCCCCCCCCCCCCACTACTTGTTCCCCCCCCCCCCCCCCCCCCCCCCCATTGGCTTTCCTCCCTCCCGATTTCCGTCCAATCAGGCTGGCAGTCCTCTTGATCGGCAACGGCCATTCTTACCCTCCGTCTCTCGACAGCTTTTTTTTTCAGTTTGAGGACCGTAGAAATCCCCTCAGGTGTCCTATCCGATACCCCTGCCTTTTTTTTTTATCCCTCACTTATAAGCCACGAGTAACGACACATTATTACGGTGAGCTATGTCTGGACTCTCTAAGTGAATTGCTTGCAGGTTCAACCCCTTTTTACTGCCTTTGCACATTTTTTCCGAAGCACACTTAAGCCACGAAGCTATCGTGATTGATGCCCTACTCCCTGGCCCTCCTGACATGATGACGAGAAGGATATCTCCTATGTCCTCTAACCTAAGTCCCTTCTTCTTTTGTGTTTTTCTTTTTTTCCTCGCCGGCGAATCATCGATAAGGAATCTGAGCAAGGGCAGTTCTCAAATTCTTTGAATCCGTTTATAATTATAGAAATTCCTTTTCCGCCCACCCCCCCCCCACCCCCCCCCCCCCCCCCCCCCCCCCCCCCCCCCCCCCCCCCCCCCCCCCCCCCCCCCCCCCCCCCCCCTTAACTAGTGAACACCGTCCCCCGCCCTTTCCCAACAAGTTCAGAAAGAGCGTAGCGGAAGAATTCCCAGGTACTTTTTTCTTGCTATGTACCGATACCCAAGTTTTGCCCCTGGCTCGGAACTTCCTTTGACCTTCTTTTCGCATCTCCTCCTTTCCACTTTTCAGAAGAAGGTAGACAATCCCCCTCTTGATAGCCCCCTTTCCCACCTCTCCTCTTTACTTTTGTTTAGATTCCCCCCTTATCCACGGAGACTCCTCCTTTTATACTCCCCCATGACGTTCTACCTCAGACCGTTTTTCTTATTGTAAGGAGAGGACTTCCCAGGTTTTGTTTTTTGTTACTCAGCAGTTTAACCCTGTTTTGAAAGACCCCCCTTACTGGCAGAACCGTTACTTCATTGATTTCCCCCCATATTAGTTGTTAAGATTAACAGCCGCACTCATTCTAAGTTCCCCTTCTTTCCGCCCTCTCCGTTCCTCCTCCCTCTTCTTTCCTTTTTTTTTCTGATGTCTAATGTCAGAGCTGATTCAATGGTTTGACCTCTATTACGAAATCACCATACAAATTCAACCCTTTTCCTACTCCCAGACTCTTCCCTTCCACCCCCCGCAAGAGAGTCCATTATAACGTTGAAGACCCAACCGATTTAGCCCAATCTCTCCTTTTATGTAGTAGCCCGTATTTCGCGCACCCAAAAAAAAACTTTTTCGCGAATGAAAATTCCTTGACTGGCTGTCTCGTCCCCCTTTTTTCCTTAGTCCCCCCCTCCCCAGACTCTGCAGTCGCGTTCATGATTGTACCTCAGAATAGAGCGCCCCTTGAAGACATCTCCTACTGTGACCCTCGTCTCCATTTTTATTGAAATTTCCCCCCACCCTGTCTCAACCCTTTTCCCCTAGGGGTTTAGCTTCCCTTTTTCCCATCGGAAGAAAGAGATGCTATTATGAGTGAAGCACGACTATTCCCTTTTTCATCCCAGTTAGGTCCTTTATCAAATTCCCCCCGCTCTCTTCTTTTGTGGAGGTGACGTTGTAAAGCTCTAAGACAGACACTTTTTCCGTTTCCCCTCCATTCTTACGAAAAAGCCAAGGATCCCCGTTCCTTCAAGACTTTGTAGTTTTTTTCCCGTTACTATATACCATAAGTTACGATGCACGTGCCAGGAATTAGAAGTTTCTTCCGCGATGTTATCTCTCCCCGTCAGCCGAGCGCTTGTTATTAATTCATGGGGTAAATAAGTCCTTTCTTCAGGCGAATCAATCTACACCTTCCCACATGGACCCCCCTCATACCAGATGCTTTTTTGAGACACCAGGAAGATCCTAATTCGTCAGATAGCGCTAATCCAACCTGCTCCTCCCCGAAATTACCCTGATCTAATTCCCCTCCCTGTGGTCGGCTCGGAGATTCCTTTCTGAAGACCCCCGGCCCAGGCTAGCTGATTTGTACACCTTCTTCAGAACCCCTCTCGACAGCAGGAAGGTCCTCCAGTTTTCGCTCACCCCCTTTTTCTACCTCCTCCGTGGTGCGGCCGTACGCATCCTGTGTGCCCCGTTCCGATTGAGGTCAAGAGTATGCCCCCCCGAATCTTAACCCCCCCTTCCTATTAGAGACAGTCCCCCTTTGCTACTCCAGACCTTTTGAGAAACAACAGCTGGCCGATTAGCGTAAGTCGGACCTAGGTCGATTCTTCATATCCCCCCCCCTATCCCCTAATGTATTTGACATCTAATCTTCACGCAATGCCGCCCCTCTTTCCTCTTTCCCCGAGCCTGTGCTTCTCTGCTCTTTTCGCTAGATTCCTTGTTCTAAGATATGTGTCGATACGCGTTTTTTTTTCCCAGTGACGACTCCCACAATACCCCCCCACTTTCTTTGAGATGTTACTTTTTTCTCGACTCTTTTCGTCAATCAGGGGCGACGCCCTTTTGTCACGCGCAGCTAGTGCTTTAAGCTCTCCCCTCCCGCGCCACATCGGGCTTTTAATTAAGAACCCAGCCTGCGCCTCGTGATGTGTCCGCGAACGATGGCAGATTTCTAACCTCCCCTTGTATATTAGTGGCGGCTTTTTCACACTTGCTCCATTCTTCACGACGATCAAGACGGACCCTGCAGGACACGACGCCCGCAGGCTCCCCTATGCACTTTCAAAAATTTATTTGCTTTTTTTTTTGCCATCCGCATAAGGAACCCTCACACGCGCACGCAGTCCCGAAGACAACAACCTTATGTTCGCCCCAGGCCATCGATTCGGTAAAGCATATGTCCCTGCTCCTGTCTCCCCCCCCCGCCCAAGCCCACCCCACCGGCTGCAGTTTCAAGCGAACCGAAACGAATCTGGCTTCAACCGTGAAAGACGACTGATCCCCCCGCCCTCATTCCCTGGTTGCCTTCTTAGACCTAAAGGGATCAGCTAAAATTATCTCTCACGAAGGAGTATATGAAGGTCCCCTTCCACGACCCCACGCGCATTTCCTTTTTTTCCCCTGCCTCTTCTCTAATGAACTTCTTTTTCACGCAGAAGTTTTCCTCCGCCCTTCTCTTTTTTCGTCTCAGTCAAAAGAGATCCCACTTTTTGCTACTTTCCTTCACTACTTCTACAGCCGACATCCCATTCGGACCCTCACAGACGGGTCCAGGAGCCTCCCCCCACCCCGGAAATGTGTGTTTTCCCTCCCCTAAGAGAACCCTGAGCGGAACTACATCAAATTAATTTTTAGGCCCCCTCCTCCAATGTGTTCTTTTATTGATTTCCCCTTGAGCTATTCGCGGTCTTTTTTCGAAAGCGACCTTTTGCGCTCCCTGCGACCGTAAGAAGCCCTGAATTCTTTCCCGAAGCGCTCCCTTTTTTCAACCCGGGCATCGCGTCCCGCGCGGCAGCAATATAGAATCCCTCTTTTTCTGAGCCTGTAGATGATTTCCCTTCGGAGACGCGGACTCCCCCCTTTCATTTCTGTGAAGATTGCAAGAGACCAATTGAAACAGCTCAAGAGGTATAATTCGTCGTCACTGTTGTCCCCCCCCTCCTCAACCACAAAACGACTCCCCCCCCATAGACAAAATGCTGCAGCCAAGGCTTCTCGGTCTGGTCCGGTTCCAGTCTCTTCCCAGTTGCCCCCCCCTTTCCGCTCCCTCTTACACTCCCCCTGCAAATAGCACAACTGAACTTCTGTGGCCGAGAGATAACCTCCCTCATGTCAGGCTTTTTTCTGCAAGATTCCTTCTCCTTTCCCCGGCAGAAAAGTACCATTTGCAGACCCTTTCCTTACCCCCTTCTGGACGCGTCTAGCGAAGACTGACTTCGAAGTTCGCCAGCTTGCCGCTCCGAGAGTTGATTTGATGACATTTTCCCCCCAGAAGCTCTTCATCATTAAACCCCCCTCTTCCCCTGAACGGTCCCCCCTCTTTCGCTAAACTTTGACGACGAGCCACTTTTAAAGAAGCACGAAGCCTTTCATCATCCGGCTTCCATGATTTCGAATGACCTTTTTTTTTCACTAAGCCCTACCTCAGAAACTTGATTCTCACACCTTGCCTCACTTCGCCCGTCGCCTCGTCGGAGGCTGCTCGGGCGGGATGTCGAAGCCTACAACCTCGCTTCGCCCGGGTTCCTACCTCTATTAGGAAGTAACGTGTCTCCCTTTTAAGGCCCCCAACTTTTTTTCCTTCCGTATCCGCGCAGATGATTTTTTTCTACTGCTGAAATTCCTTTCCTTCTCGCATTCGAGTTAGAGTTATATGTTCCCCCGCTTGATACCTCGCTTTAACTTTTCCGTCCCCTCCGAAATATTGGGTTACTTGAAAATTGGACGTTGAGCGTGACGAGGATCCAAGCTTTGACGCCCTCATTTTCCAATCTCTGAGCCCATAAATTCCCCGAAAATGATGTTGTCCCTAGCGTACACCCTTCCCCCCCTACGCGGGTGAATCTGTGTTCCCCTGCTGAATTAATCCGAACTGTAGATCCGAGCACGAGAACGAGATTTTTTTTTTTCCTTCCTTTTCCGCATTACAGTCATTCCTATTTCTTGTATCCCCCTCCTTTTTTTGTTTTCCTCTCATTTCTCCTCACCTTCTGCATCTTTTTTTCCCCTTGACACTTTTTCTTCTGACATCGTTTTTGACATCGCGCCGGCCACCACCGCATAGCGTCGGAGAGCGCCATCCATCTCGTCATCTCGTGCCAAGTGTTTTACACTCAGATTCTTTATTATCTTTTTCGAGTCTTTTCTTTCTGCTAACGTAACAACCCTTTTTTTTTTTCGACATCTCAGACTCACGCTCGCCCCAGCCATTCCCTTAACCGAAGAGTTAGATTTCGACCCCGAGGTGCTAGCTGACCTCCCCCCCCCTGACCGTTCGTCCCCAGACATTCTTCCTCAGACCCCCTTTCGCGTCTTCAATCCCTTCGTAATTTCCCGGCCTCCCCCGCATACTCGAGCAATTAAGACAATAGATATTAACTCTCCTGCTCCTTTCTCCCCACTTTGTAGGTGAAGCCATTGACATTTAGTCCTCTGACGACTCTCCCCCCGCCGAACCTCCCTTAATAGCACTCTGCATAGCGCCCAACCGTTCGATTACAGGGATGTTAGCCGGCTCCTTCTTCGCGAACGCGTCTGTTTTTTTTGTTTTTTTTGTAGTCCCGGCGATCAAAGTCTTGGAATATGCACTTTTCCTCTTTTCGCGTTTTTCTTTCCTTTTTTCCGCCTGCAAAAAAGACCTTCCGAGTTGAAACATGCTGTCCGCGCTGTTTTTACACCCCCCTAACCGCACGAAGAGATGCCCTCTGCCCCACTTTCTTAGTCGCCTAGAGCTAGACCTCAACAGCACGTTTTTTACTTCCTGATGAGCAGGCCACTCCCCTCCTTTAATTTAGCCTTTAGCTCTTCTCATTTAAGACCATTCCAGCCCCTGCCCTCCAATTTTTTTTGTTTAATATGAGAACCGTTCCTATACTCGTCCTTTTTCTGTGTACAGAGTTCCCCCCCTTGGACCTTTATCCGAAGAAACTTGGATGCTATACTTTCAGAAAGACGGATCCCCGAAGCCTATTTTTTAAATGAGTAGTACTGCGGAAGTCCCCCCCTTTTTAGCCTTTTGTACGAAGCAGTCCCAGATGAAATCCCCAATGCTGCCCTCCCCGTTACAGTGATCCCTCTTGCCTGCCGTCAGAATCTTAACGTGTGGATTTCCCAATTCTCTTACAACACGATTTTTTAGAGCCGGCGCTTCTTCGAGCGAGCGCCTCTCCCTACCTCTTTTTTTTACGATCTCGACTAGCCAGAACGAATTCCCTCGGCTTCCGAGTTTTCCTTCCCAGCTTTTTGTAAGACGTCAAGAAGCACAAGGAAGTAAGAGCATTGAAAAGATTAACAACCAAAGTTTTTATCTGAAAATAAGAGAGAGCCCCCGTTATTTTTGTTTTTTTATTCTCAAAGTCCCCCCCCCCCCCCCCCCCCCCCCCCCCCCCCTCCCCCCCCCCCCCCCCCCCCCCCCCCCCCCCCCCCCCCCCCCCCCCCCCCCCCCCCCCCCCCCCCCCCCCCCCCCCCCCCCCCCCCCCCCCCCCCCCCCCCCCCCCCCCCCCCCCCCCCCCCCCCCCCCCCCCCCCCCCCCCCCCCCCCCCCCCCCCCCCCCCCCACCCCCCCCCCCCCCCCCCCCCCCCCCCCCCCCCCCCCCCCCCCCCCCTTTCTCTTTAAGTCCACACACCATTCCCTCCATCTCCTCAGAATCCCTCGCTGTTCTAGCGTCTCTCCTGACCCCTATACCCTCTTTTTCTGTCCAGATAGTGATTCCTCCTCATCTGCCAGCCCAGGAGGCCGACCCCCCTTTCTCCTTCGCTTCGGAACCTGTGCCGCACATTAGCTTTGATTCCTATTCTTCAGATAGACCCCGCTCCTTTCTTTTTTATTCGCCATCGTGAAGCTCCGTTAGTACTCGAATCTTCTAGACGATCGTTTGACCTTCATTTCATACGGTGAAGCACCCCGCCCCCTTTTGCATTTTCATCATGTCCTCATTGTATTTTATTGCTGCGACGATGGTTGTCCGACATCTCATCGAAAGACCTTTTATTACATGCTTGAAAGGAAACGACCCCGAGAGCTTTTTTTTCACCCTTTTTTCTTTTTTTTAGAAGCTCTTTTATATTTCATTCCCCGGGAAATAGTGAAAAAGTTCTTCCCCAGAAGCTCAGCTTTTTCTATCATGACCTTACTATTTTCGATATTCCTTCTACGAGTAAATTCCCTATGTGCTCCGGCCTTTTTTTCCCCGACCCCCCCTCAAGCAGGCTGCAGAGTTGGACGGGCCAGCCTACGTTAGATCTTCCTTCCAAGCCTTCGAACCTTCCCACTTATTTAGTCTCCCGACTCTTACGTGTTGGTAGTCATCTCCATGCCTTCCCACTCGTGGCCTCCAATCCGCATCTGCGCCCCCCCAGCATCGAGGGAGCCGGGCTCGTCGCCCACCTCCCCTAAACCCTCCTACTTCCATGGAAAGTGACGTTCTTCAGGTTTCTCTCACCCCAACTCCCCCCTTTCACACACATATGAGTCATACATGAGCGGTGTTTTTTGGGTTTGAGGTTTTTTTTTTTTTTCTTTTTTTTGGGTTGTTTTTATGTTTTTTTGACAGCGTTTTTGTTTTTTTTTTTGGCGGGTTTTTTTCCTTGTCTTGGTGTGCAGGACAGAATCCCCCCCCATGAGACGCGCAGAACAGAGCGCCCCACAAGCGCGAGGTGGAACTCCCTTGTTTTCTTCCGAGTGAGTATGCATTCTCATTCTCTACTAATCCTGTTTTTTGATGTCTCGCTTTCTGTCATCATCCCCTGGTTCTTCAGTCCTGACGCTGTTGCCCAGGGTTTTTCTGCTTCGTGCGTACTCGCGTATCCTATCGACTATGCTACCTGTCTTTTGCTCCTCGATCGTTTCCTACTGGCGCGAACCTCCTTCGGACCCTCCCCCCCCGGTCCTGCGTATCCTCCCGAGTGTATGATCTGACGACTTTCCGCTATCGGACCTCTTTCGCCAACCTTCCTCCCCTCATCCTGTTCTGCGTGCCGCGAAGCTCCCCACTACCCCCCCCCCTAGTTTTTTTTCCAGAAAAATTCTTGCGGGCATTGTGGACGCGCGAACTATTTCTTTTGCCGCGTTAATCCACTCTTTTTGTTCTCATTTTCCCCTACTTTCACCTTGGCCGGATGACTGACAAGTCACCCTTTCCTATTGACCACCTCTTTCCTTTTAGACCATTTCTCTCCCCCCCTTCTCCCCCCCTCCTTTGCCCCTTTTCCTCTGCAGAATTCCCCTTTCACGTCACGCCTTATAGCCGAGAAATCCAGTCACGCGTTGCACGAGCTCTTCCCTTTAACTCGTGTCGACCTTCCATCCCCCCTCATTCCCCTCGAGACCCTTTCCCCCTTTCATTCCCTTCCCGGTCAACCCCACACGACCAGACACCACCGGTCCGTGTTTCTTCTTCCCGACCCGATTCTTTCATTCACCTGTCCACCCTCTGACGTAGCCCCCCCATCTTCCCCCCTCCGCTTTTTTTTGTAAATTGCACTCCTTAACGCAGTGCTCGTGTATCACGACGAGAATTTTCATCGCTTTTTCCAATGAGAAGAGAAGTGTCCTTGAACCCTTAACTTGCTGGAGCCCTTTCCCCTTTTTTGCCTCTACGTTCCCTCCCCTGAAGAGCGTCGAAGGCATCTTTTGTAGGCACGTTGAAACTGTTTCCCCTTTCCCATACCTGGCCTTACATTAATCCCCCCTTCCCAAGCGTCCCCCTATGGACGGTTTGAGTGCCCGCAGCCCTAGAACGAGTCTCTACATCACCCCTTGTCGCTTGCGGCGCAATGCATCACCCTTTTGAGCCATTTTTAGACCCCCCCTTCAGGACGCGTCCCCCGTTGTACGCAGAGAGACGCGAAGCAAACGTCCGTTGCGCCTACACCGGCAGTATTCTTTTGTGATTTCGGCGCCCACCTTATCGATTGTCTCGGCCCCCGCTGCGAAAGTCGTAGTATAATGCTCATTGCGCTCTCTATAGTGCGCTGAAATGTTCTTTACATGTGGCTCTTTCGGCCGTGAAGCTTTTTCGGAAAGCCCTTTCGTATTCTTTCGTTGCCTCAGAAGGGCCAGTTTCTAACCCTCTGGTTGAAGTCCCCCAACTCCCTCTTCTCTAGCCTCTCCACATCATATGACCACCTGCTCCTTTCCGTTTAAGCGTTATATTGTCCCCTTCTTTCTTTCTCCTTATAACACGTCCCAAGTAAATCGGAACGTAGGAACGCTTTGAAGCCTTCCTCCGACAGATACATTAACAGTCTAGTATGAAACTTTGCCGTCCTTATCTCCATTTTCCTGGCAACGTCCCCAGGTCGGAATTCTCAAACTTCCTTTTTTTTAACCTTCCCTCTCTTAAGAGAAAATGCCCTGTTTTTTCGCGCGTGCGTGACCCCACGGCGATACTTCTTGTGATTTTTCTTTCAGTTCACCACCTCTTAAACGGGTGAACTTCGCCTCAATTTAGGCCCCTTGTGTTTTTTCACAAACTCTCTTCCCCCCTGCGCACCTGATTCAGACTGGACCTTAACTCGTCCTTACTAGTCTTTCTAATCCAGCTCATTCTCCCCCGCCTTCGCCATTAGAATCTAAGTCCACTTAAGCTAAGCCCGGTTTTGATAGCACGCGATTTCTCCATCTCGAGAGCGTACTTATGCCGATAAAGGAAGAGAGCGGTCGTTCGACCGGACGTTGCTTACCCTTTTGCCAACTGGCCAGAAAGGTAAGAAAAGAGCTCTGCCCTCCACCCCCTTTATTCCCCCTCTCCCAGATCGGGTCGCGCATGACTATTAAGGCGTGCATGAATCGCGACGGTCGTATGACTTGCCGCTCCACGCCATCCCGTACACATTGAGAGAGCCACCCTACTCTTGAGATCCCTTTTTCGTGCGTTTTTTTCTCCGCACGCTTTCTCATTAGTAGAGTTCCCTCGACTCCGAGAACAAATACTAGCCGCTGATGCGTCCTCCCTTCTGCCGTACCCTCAAAACTCCGTGAATAAATGATTTTCCTCTTCTTTACTACGGGCTCCTTGTTTGCCATTTTTTCTATATACCTCTTCCGAGCAGTATACTCCCTTCTTCCCGCGAATGAAGATACATTACGCATATCTCCTATTTAACTCCCCCGTTTTGTCTCGTCTTTCGCTACCTACGACTGATTCCAACCCCGAATCAGCTCCCTTCCACGTTCCCCTGCTAGGTATTTCCTGACATCTTGTCACCACTTCCTTTTTTTCCCGCAAGAAGTCTCATCATAGGATTCTCGGGTTCCCCTTAGCAGCGCAGACTCAATCAGCTGGCCTCTTTGTCTTCGATGTTTTGAGAACCCAATCTCCCTTTTATGCTTGACAACGCTTCCCTTGACTTCCCCTTCACCGCAAGACCCACCCATATTTTAACGTTTTTTTAGCTCTATTTTTTTACGCTGCGTGGAAGCTCTCTGTCAGCCTCTACTCCCCCCGTCCTGATAAATTAGACCCCTTGATTCCCCCCTCTTCTACTTTCCCACGAAGTAAGGGTGCGCTACGGCGGCCCTTTCTTAGGCGTTTGCTTTGGGACGGGACCTTTTTAGGTCCCCTCCGCCGCTTATCTCAAAACTTTTTGATAGCATACCACGGTTAGAACTTTGCTCTTCTCCTAGTCTTAATCTTCCTTGATAAGGAATAGAAGAGGAGATCATCTATCAGGCTTCGTCAATTTGAGCTCCGTTCTGCGTCATCCCGTTTTCTGGAAGTTCTTCCCTAGTTCAAACAGGCGGTCAAAACGTTTCAATTAACTGGATCACCACCTACCCTCCCCCTGTCTCTTCCCGCCGCGTCGTCGTTCTTCTATTTCCGCCGAGTCCCATTTCCCTTTTCGGCAAGGACTGAAGGGCCGTGCTCCTTAAGTTAGGCCTTCAGTCACTTTTTCAATCTCCTTTCGCCCCTGTACCTTCATCCCCCCCCCTTCCTTTTTCGGAGTACGGCGTGAGGGTTATAGACCTTGCGGCGAACGGCTTTACTGCCGGGGCTTCTTTTTCCGAAGTCCCCGCTTAGAGACGACTGGTCTTTATGATATATCAGACCCCCTTTTTCTTGCCAGGGTTCCGGCTGAACAGACCAAGGAGACCAGAGTGCCCCCCTTTTATCTTTCCTCTTACCCTTCACCCCTTCGTAAGATTTACTTCACTCCAGAAGAAGCTGCGTCAGTCTTGATTTAGATTCTCGTCCTTGCTGTGCTGTGACTCTTCCTCAGCGCTCGTGTACCGAATCATTGAGACGGGTTCAGCGTAAGCTCTTCGTACGTGTCGTCGTCAAAGAAGACGGCCTGCCCGTGCTCTGCCTGTCAACTCTCCCCCTCTTCTTCGACTGCTCCCCATTTTTAGAGCAATCGTCTTTTAGGCAAAAAACCATTTTGCGCTTTTTTAGTCTCCGGATTGCTTCGATAAGGTCGCTTCCCCTTTTGCCCCTATGATTTCGTAGAGATCTAAGAGATGCCCGTCGCTCCGCCTTTCCCAAAATTCCATGCTTTCGTTCCCCTGTCGACACCGTTTTTCAGTTTGACGTGAAATCCCCGACCTTAGTCGTGAGATATCGTTTGAACGGCGCCAAGTTCGCTTCTCCCTTTTCTGGATCTTGGGAAGTTTAATTCAAAGGTGAAGAAGAATCCCTTGCCCTGACCATCTTGTGTTTTAATTCTGGGGCGTTTGCCCGAAGTTTCCTCCACATTCCCCTCATTTTATCTAGATGCAGGTTCCTCCCTCTTTTTTTTTCCTCCTCTTGATGTCTTGAGATTTCACACGTCGTGCGTTGGACCCGCCTCCTATACGGTTTTCCCTCTCGTAGCCGAGCTGGAAGACTAGCCTGAGAAGGGTCGTCCTTTTCTTCGTGAGGCAATCTTTTCAGAACTCAAGGAAGACTTTACCAGTCTGTTTTTTTTTTTTCTTTTTCAGCTCATCCTGACACTCAAGAACTAGAGAACTTCCTTAACCCCTTCCTTTTAGTCCTTACAGATGGGTTGTTCAGGTGCACTCCGCGTTCTTCTGCTTCCCCCCACCCCCAAACACAACCCCCCCCCCCCAAAACAACCCCCCCACGCCCCCCCCCCCCCCCCCCCATGCAAAACTTTCTTCGCTGATTTAGTCCATCCTGTCGACAGTAGCAGGATCAATACCCACCTCCCTTAAGTTTCCGCGTGTCAGTCCGCCGATGCCCCTTCACAACATATATTACACCATTGACCAACTGCGAACTCCCCCCATTACGCCCCTCCCCACAAGACGTC
>Ga0179593_1395860_pt1 | contig 15085 bp, 20 predicted proteins | sample CZODoug2_1_08_16_FD_185931 | JGI IMG/M metagenome (GOLD analysis project Ga0179593, IMG submission 185931) | Vadose zone soil fungal communities from Angelo Coast Range Reserve, California, USA - CZODoug2_1_08_16fungal (PacBio error correction) | ecosystem: Environmental > Terrestrial > Soil >... | reverse complement strand
AAAGTCACTCACGGCTTCCATTGCCAGAGGTCGGATTCGTCTGGTCTTCTAATTTTTTTCAGTTTTCCTCGTACGATGCTTTTACAGCGTTCCCCCTTGGTCCTCGCTGCTCCTCCCCCCCTTTCTTTCCAGGAGCCTATCACAGTACTCGACCTTTATTGTTTTTTTTGTCGGCGATTGTTTGTTCCCTCCCGATTATTTCTTCGCGATCCGGCGCTCATATTCCGAGCGCCTTTCTTCCAACTTTTGGTCATTCTTTTTCTTCTTTGTCACTGCCAAACGAAGTCAGCTCCGCGATCTTTTTTCTTCTTTGGCGTCCCTTTCGTTGCAGCTCTTCCTCTCGTTTTGCCGACCCGTTCTTGGATATCGACCCGCACGGTTGAGTGAGATTCTGTGGGATTCTCCCTGTTCTTCTCTCCCCCCAATCTTTTCCCACCTTCCACTTTTCTAGTGCGGTTTTCCTTAGAAACGATCCCGGCGTGCATTTCGGTTCGCCGACCCCATAATCTTAATTACTTTCTTGTCCTCTTCCAGTCTTGATGCCGCCAGTTTTGGTCAAGCGGATCTTCGGAAGTCGCGCAGCTTCGGTTGTGGAATTTTGGATCTGGGCTTTCTCTCCCTCTTTTTTCGATCTTTTCTTTTTCATTCCTCCTTTTCAAAGGTCCTTGAGATTGATCGTCGATCTGCCGTGTCTTCAGCAGGAGTCGATTTGTTCCTCGCGTTTACCTCCTTCTTTGAACAGCTACTCCCGGTATCCCCAGTCGATCTCTCGTTCTTTTATCCGGCCCTCCCACACTTTTCTTGTCGATACAAGCGCACTAACATATCGACTTCTTTTTCTCCTTTTTCCGATTTAGGTCGGAACTTGCTCATTTGCCGTCTTTAGTCCTTCGGTCCGTTGTCCACCATTCGGTTTAAGCTTGCACGTAGTCTCGGATACCTCTCCTTTTTCCCGTTTTCTCGTCTTTTCTCTCCCGAGCCGCCCTTTGCGGATTCGTTCCGTGGTCGACGCCACCAAGACAGCTTTTCGGGACCTCTGCGACGCCAGCAGGGTTATGGACGATAGAATTCGTGACTGATTGGTGTCGCTCCCGTTTTCTTTTTCGTTCACTGACCCTTATCGACTTTTGTTTTATCCTCGCGAGGCAGCATGGGTTCCAATTATATCCTGCGGGAGATCGACGGGTTGTGTTGCTTTTTCTTGTTCTAATTTTCCCGCTGTTGCTTTCGAGGTCGACCCGGGTTTGAATTGAGAGGCTCGATTCGTTTTACAGTACGTTGCCTTTGGCGCCTTCTTCTCCCAGGGTTGAATTTTTCTCCGATTGTATTTAACATGCTCCTGACTACCTTTTCTAGCCCATTCTCGTTTGTTTTTGAGATCTCTTTTTCTCAGTTCCGTTAGCATTTTACCGCCCCATTCCCTACACTTGTGTCCCCGTCTCCGGGAGACAAGAACGATTGTCCGTGTCTATGAGAACTAATTACCTGGCTATCCCCCCCATGAAAATGCCTTCTCCCCCCCCCTCTTTGATTCTCAAACACCCCCCTAGGTGCGGCGCCTCACGCCCTCTGATACTTTCCTGGAGCGCCGATGGTTCAAAAAGTTTTTCTTTTTTTCCCTCCTATTCTGGTTGTCTTTACGTCCCTCCTTCGATATCGTCTCTTTTTCTCCGGTAGCAATCGAATTGTTTTAGGCATCGCTGTGACGGCGAATCGCCCAAGGGATTTGTTTTTTCCTTTTTCGTCGCGCCTGTGGGTCTCGTTCTTTCCCGGAGCGCAGCTCCCTCCAACAAGTTGGGCTCGCGACTGACGTCCTCGCTTTATGCCGCTGGACTCGTTATTCAAGTATCTTACCCCCGTCCGTCCCTTCTTTTTCCGCCCCTCGCCTACGGGTCTATTTGCAACGGACTCATTATCTCATGACGCTTGCCTCCGTGACCGGTTCGAGGAGTTCCCCCCATGACCTTCGGTCTCGCACGCCCTTGGTCTGCATTTGCCTCGCCTTTTTCATTAAGTCCGATTCTCGAGTATCTTCTCATGGCGTGTCAGCCGCCGCGAGTCCTTTCTTCGTGACGTCAGGCTTTCCTTCATGCCCCTCCTATTGAGTCCCTTTAACTTTTTCAGCTTCTGCCTGACACTCCCTCATACGATTTTCCTGGTCGAGAATACCCCACATTACTCAACCACCTTACGAGCGACCCTACGCATTGAGCCCAATAGATCCTAGTATGCGGACCTCACCCACCGCTGGTTCCTCCTCTTCCACTTTGAAATGTCTAGTTTTCTTTTTCGAAGAGATCCTGCATTGAACTTCCGTTCTTTTTTCGAGCGACCCCGTCGTATGATACTCTTTCCCAAGGTTTGTCCCCAACAAATTATGCCGTCACTGCCATGATCCCCGGATCAACCCTCCCGTGCTTTTCGAGTCCTTCCTTCCCTGGTCTCCTCACCTCATCTGCCGTCCGCCCCAGATTGTTTCTCTATGAATTTCAGCGGGTATCTTTTTTTCCCCTTGATGTTTTGCACCCTTCCCCCCACTAGGTGAGATCCCCCAGATATGTCTGCAAAGCTCCAGTCTGCCGCACTTGAGTGCGCTCTGATCCTGCAACTTTCGCCATTGTTTCGTTGCCCAAACTCCGCAACTCCCCAACGGTAAATTTTTTTCCGTCAGGGCGCTTCTTACACTCCCGCTTGCGCCCCCTTCTCACGTTCTCCCTCTGGGACGCTTCTGACGCCACCTGGGTGCGGAAACTTGCCAATCACGTGTTTACTCAGAATTTCTGCTTTCTCGCTTGAACCTCTGCCTATCCCCCCCCCCCCCTTCCCGGTACCCTTTCCATGGCTGAGCCCCCAACTATGTCACCCTACTCTACTTTTTACCTTTTTCCCCTCTCGGGGCTGCTTTCCAGAATTTTGCCCCGATTTCAATGAGATATGATGATAGGAAGCTTCCCCCTTTCGCCTGCCCTTCCCTTTCGGCTAAATACATCTCTCCTCTGAATTGGCCCGAATCTCTGATAGTCCACACACGCCCAAGTGCTTTTTCTAAAACTTCAATATTAAGGTTTTCCTTCCTTGGGACCCGCTTCCTTCTCCAGCGGCTTGCCTTCTTCCAGGCGTTGTCCCATTTTTCAAAGGGATTTGCGCCGCTCAGAGAACCTTAATCCCCCCAATCTTTCCCTTTCGATCCCGCCACGGCGGTTTTCTGTCTCTTCTTCAAACCTTGGGGCTCTCAACGCTCGCAGGAAGTTTACACACCCCACCGTTTTCGGTTTTGTTACGTTTCTTGGGATATCCCCTCTTTCTCGAGCCTTACCTACGCCTTTTTGATCCTCCTTCTGATTGTATAATGAGCTTTCGTTGGGGCGCATGAGATTTTTTGTCCTTTTACGTCCACCCCCCCTTCTTCCTTCGTCGGTGTAGTCTCGATCTTCGCACCCCAGCATTTCGCGCCTTCCCACCTTTGCTTCCCCAGCTCGCTGCTCTTTTTTTTGTCTGAACCGAAGACTTTTTTTTCGACCTTGCCCTTTTTTTTTCCCCCCACTCCTTACCGTTCTATTCCCATGTAATCATTTCTGACGTGCAGTCATAACATTAGCTCGAATTTTACATCCAATCAGTATTATCCCCTTCCCTCCTTCTCTCTGACCCCGCTCTCGCGGGTATTTTTCTATACCTTTTGTTGTCCTGGCTTGGCAGGATTTTGCAATTTAAAGTTTTTGGATGTTCATAGTATGACATTCCCCTTCAAAATCCGCCGACATCCTCCTCCATCCGACCCGACCAGATTTTCTCAACTGTGCGTCTAGTCTTCTTCTTATTCGTTCCTGCGTCGTGTTCCTCTTTCTACTCCCCCTCCTGCACCACGATTTAGAAGATTCTGTTTGATGAGCCTCCTTGACTCCGCAACGCTTTGGATTTTTCGAGTCCGCATACTGCTCTAAACCGACTATTCCACATTATGGGTGAGCCGAGCCCTTCCGATTAGTTTTGAGTTGAGACTCTAGGAGATCTTTTGGCTCTCCGGTTTGTGGTCCCTTTCCTGCTCAATCTTCTTTCAGAGTCTTGACATTCCTTGAGGAGAATAGAGGATTCTCTTTTTTCTGATTGAGGAAAGAGTTTTCGAGTATGTAGTTTTGGATCTTCACGGTTTGGCCTCCGTGGCGTTTCACCTCTTCGAATGATAAGTTTCAATTACCCTTATTACAAAATTATGCCCCCATGTCCCTCTCCTCCCTTTCTCAGGCCTAAATCCCGTCGAAAAAACTTTCCTAGATTACTTCCTTATAATAATAAGTTGGGGGGGTTCTCGAGATTACTCTTCTATTCCCTTTTGGTCTCGTCGGGTGACTTAGGCTCAGAAAACCGGGTCGTGACCTTAGCATATTTTTTTTCGCTTACCTACCCTGTATAACTTAAACGGATCCTTATTAGGCTAAAAGGCAGGAACGACCTTGATCCGGCACTCCCCTCACCTCCACCTCCTCCTCATTACTGGTACGTCAAGGCAAGGCTCCACCAAGAGGTCATTTAATCTCTTCTTTTTGGCTCCTTGCCCGTCAGCTTGTCTCGCAGAGCGAAAACAGGTCTGCTCCCCCCCCTCTAGATTTTCCTTCTGACTATTGCCTGAATGAGCTTGGCCCTACGCTCACCCTTTTTTCATGTGGGCTGTTCACATTCTGGGATGCTGGGTTAGATCTCTTTTCCCTGGAGGATTTAAGTACGCATCTCCCATCCGCTGATGATGGGGTTGCTTTTTATCTCGTCCGACTCTGTCCCCCCTGCGCTCGACCAGAAAGATATAAACTAGCTTCCAGGGGACGGTTGAGAGTGGCTTTGAGGCTTTTTTATTGAGTGGATGATTCTCTTTCCCAATGTGGATGTCCTATGACCCATACTGGCACCCATTCTCCCTCTCTCGGTAATGACAGAAGGGGAAAATGAGGAAATAATTTCCAACAATCTTTGAATTCACGTACCGCTTGTTTATACTCAATGGTTCGTCTTTTGCAGGGTCTCTAGCCTTAGGGGTGGAACATGAGCGAACCCTGAAGTTCACTTTGGTCTTCTTCTTTCGGTCACCCTCCTTTTTCACTTTGTCTTTTTTCTTCTTTTTAGCATTTTTCCCCTGCTCTACCATTCCCCTGAACTACGAAAATGCATTACCTTGTTGATCGCTTCGTCCTCATCCCCCCTCTCGCGGAAGCGTCCTTTCTTGATGGGACGTCACTTGCAACCCTCCCAATAGCAGTTATTCCCGCCAAAGTTCTACTTATAATCTAATATCTCTTTTCATTAGGCCGTCTTCCGGAGGGATTTCCCGGATTGACCTAGAGGAAGAAAGATTTAATTGCTGACCACAATTGGATTATCGGTGGCCGTTTAAACGAGAAACGTTGGGCATTCAGGCGCCGTTTACCACGCCTTTTTTTATCTTTCAGGCCCCCCTTTATTTTCTGATGAGGATGTCTTTCCCCCGGCTCCTAAGTTTTAATGGTCGCTCTAGTTGGACAGGTCTTTTTTCAACAAGCCGTCTTTTTGCGAATTAGCGATTCCCCAATCTTTCCCCCCCTTTTCATATTTCTTCTGTGTAGAAGAATTTGGATCGTGAAGATAAGAGGATCCGGTGCCATCATAGGAAAGGACGTTATCTAGCGGCTATTTAGTTGTAATCCATTCCCTTTGCCCCTAGATTCACCGGGAGATTGCCCGGACCGGCCCCCCCCATTCTGAGCCACCTGGCAAGAAGAAAAAAAGGCCTGAACGGATATATTGAGGACCCCCTGAGGGTTCCTCAAGGCCCAACTCCCCATTTCCCGCTTACCTTGCCTCTATCTCCCTGTGTTCCACCATCTTTGACTTCTTTCATTTAGCTGTGCTTCGCTGCGTGTGATACCCCGACGAGATAGCAACCGGCAGTCCCTCCCTAAATGCCCTGAAACCCGGTCCAGCGCGTGACACGTGGCTGAGGTTAGTACTACAACCCCATATACTGGACCACCGACATTGCAGAAGTAATGCCTCTGTACCTTCACACACGACAGTTCCTTCATCTCAACTTTACCCCCTACTGTCTTCAGTTTTCCTTTGTAGACGGACTTTTGGATCGATAGTTTTCTCCCCCATTCCATTCTTCACCCCGCCGGCCTTTCGTGTTCACGGTTCCCCTCTTGGGCTCTAGTTAACATCTTCTTCCCCTGGCGATCCCGCGCGCCTTTCCTAGTCGCTGGAGCCCCCTTTGCCCCCACACTCTTCTTTTTTATCCATTGTTTTTTTGATCCCTTTTCAAAAACCCCATCAGACTGATCTCGTTTTGACTCCCCTTGGTTCTCAGCTTCCTACTTTGTTTTTCCTCGTACCAGTTGATTTTTCTCTCCCCTCCCTTTTCTGAGTTGGACGCTACTCCGGGATGAGAACTTTCCTGCACTTAAATCTTCCCACCCGCCCTCCTTTCTCGTTTTCCTTGGTCTGCTCTCTTCGAATCAAGATCAATGTCTTACTTGCCGTCATCCCTTTTTTTGTGCTGCCAACGCCTTCGTCTTCTTTTCCCCCGTTTCGTGGACTCGCGTCCCCCGAACGATGTTGGGATCCCCCAAGGGGTATTTCCAATGGGCTTTTCTCCTTCGTTAATTTAGCGAAGTTTTCCTTTTCGCCATGGATCTTTATTCGTGCCCCCCCCCGTCCCTATCGTATTGTCTCTCCCGTGTTTCTTTTCCTGCTACTCTTGGCAACTTCTGCGATTCATCCGCGTGCAGGAGGAATGCCTTTCTGACGATCCGGTATTCCTCCGCCGGCCTTGAATGGGAGAACAGAGACGCGAGCTCCTCCTGAGATTCTTCTTAAATATTGGAGGGCGAGAACGAGGCTTCCAGGGCTCCTCGTTGTCTCTTTTGCTGCTCGGCGCGTACCATGCAATTTTTCTCTTTCCTTCCTTTCCGCTTTCTTCTTCTTTCGGTGCCAAGAGGTCTTGTTATACCTATTCCCTACCGTATTCAGGATACACCCTTGAACCTGAGGTTGCGCCGTCTCCTAAAGGATTTCTGGCGTTTCTCTCCCTTGTCCTTCCCCCTTCTCCCCGTCCAGTCGCTCGCCTCATTCGTCCTAAACCCTTCCCTTGCGTTTCGACAGTAGTCCGATGCTCCGCATTCGATTCACCTTCCTATACGTCCCTCCCAGCTACAGGAGGACTCATACCTTTTGACTTCTTATCGCCTCTCCCCCCATTTCGACTCTATCTACTTCTTTTGCTTGCCATTCGTGGGTTTCTCCTTATCCTTTTTTTTGGTTATGTGTTATAGCCGGGTACTTTTCTTTCTAGAAGTGGCATCCTTCCAGGTATCTGCGGGGCGCCCGCGCCAGTATTCCACATTTTTCTTCGCGCCGTGCTTTCACTGTTTCCTCCTTTTCGCCCGTCCCCTCCCTTTTTCCTCGTGTTTTTGTGGATTTTTCTGTCCTTTTCCGGTGTCAAGAAGAGAAGCCCTGTTTTGATTATCTTTGTCACGCCACTCCTGTCCTCCCCACCCTTCCATTCAGCCGCAGGGCGAGACACTTCTTTCAACGCAGCCCCCTCTCCTTCTTTCCCACCCCCCACGCGCAGCCTCCCCTCCCTAATCTTCTTTTTTTAGTAGCCATGGTGACGAGATGGCCCAACCCCGTTGATGCGGCCGCTCCGCGGCTGACGCAATCCGTTTATTTTTTCGTGAGAAGGTCCTACTTCTTCTCGACATTTTTTTTCTTACGTACTTCTCCACTTTGCCGGCTTTCTTGCAGATGCTGAGTCTTTTATTGTCGGAGAGGGGTATTCATCCGCATCCCGTCCCCCCATCCGTGGGCGGGCTCTGTAGACTCTTTTTTAACGTCTTATTATGCTCATTTACTTCCGGCGTCTCCAAAGTCATCTTTGGTCCTTCTCTAGCCTATCTACATGAGCAATTGCAACTTTCCCTCCCCTCCAGAGGCAGTTCCCGCGCCGGATTCCCCGAGGCTTCTTTCCTCCTTCTTTCTTCGTCCCCTGCCTTTGACTGTCCTTCGAAAACTTCCATTCGGTCATGGACTCTATCTTTTAGCATCGGAACCCCTGCGGTTGTTCCATTTACTGGGCGAATCGTTCCGTCTCCTTCTTTCCCCTCCTTCCAGGATCGGCCTATTACGTGGTGGTGTCTTCCTCCTTTAGGCATCAACGTCTTCTATCTGGTTCGAGACTCCCCTCCCCTCCCGCTTCGCGAACACCCCCCTCATTCTCCAACCATGTTAAGTAGTCTTCTCAAATCTGCCTTTTCGGATTACCCACGAAACGGCCTTATAGAGTTGTTTTCTCCGAATGCCCTTCCAGTCCTCCTGAGAATGTTCGTTATCCGCTCGAAAAAGATAACGAGTGCTTTGAAAGTGTGGGATTCCTATTAGCGCGTGATAACCAAAGATTTCTCCCACTCCCCCTTGCTTCTTCCTGTCCCTTTTCCTTTTTTGTTCCACTCATATTAGACATTCCCCATTTAGGAGAGAGTTATTAGTTTTCTTATTCCTATTTTGCACTTTAGCAAACTCAATTGGAGTTAACACACCCCTTTCTTTTTGGGCAAATCTCCTGCGCTCTCTCTTTTTCTGCTCTTCAGCACCTCAAGAAATTGTTCTTCGACACCCACTTCCCTCCCTCAGGTCGGCGGTGGGTTTTGCCGTGCCCCCGAATCGCGGCGCCCGCGCAAAGAGTTTCTTCTTGTGAATGAGCGTCATGGTTTCCTTTCGTCCAACAGCTTAAGCACGACTTCTTCTTACCTTCGTTAGTTTCCTCTCCTCACCCCCCCCCCCCAACGCCTCAATCCCCCACTTTCTTCCCCCTCGTCCAGCAGAATTACCTTCGTTATGGAGGGGCTGCTACGCCCGGGCGTCCTTTGAACGCGCCCTCCCACTGTCTCTCCTCACGTCCTTTGCTTTCCCCTTCTCCGTCTCAATTCGTCTCCTACTCTTACGCTCTTTTGAATAGTCCCTCTAATGATCGAAAGCCTCCACACTTGCTACAACCCGCAATATGGTTCTGAATTGTGTCTTTTATCTGTGACTCTTCTTGTTGATCTGTCTGTTCCTTTCCCCCCTCTTTCTTCTCCCAGTCTGGAGGCGACGACCGAACTCGCCCGAACCCTCCGCCCAACACTGAGACAGAGACTATCCTCAATTGGTCATGCCCTCTTTTTTTCCATTACCTTTGTAGGAACGTCACAGCGTCCCTTCGATTTTTTTTTTTTCCTCCCTTCTTTCCCCTTCCCCCCCACCTTTCTTTTTGAATCGGGCCCTTCCCTTCTTGATAGAGAGATTACCTACGAGCAGTCCCCGACGTTTGATCTCGTTCGAGTTCCCGGCCTTGGTTTGGCCTCCTAGCATTGGTCTGTGTTACTTTCCTTCCCAACGACTTTCATCTCTTCTTTCGCGCGCTTTTCCCCCCCTTATAGCTGCATAACTGTGCGTTGCTTCTAGAGCAGGGAACATGCACCGAACGACGGCCCCTCCCAATGAACTTTTTCCCCAGGTTCCAACTTCCCTTTCTCTCCCTTCTTCCTCCCTTTATTCGGAATGTACGCACCTCTTCTCTTCTCCCAGTGCACCCCCAGAATATCTCCATACCGAATCGTCAAGGTTGATCAGTTTTTTCTATTTTTCCATGGCTGCAGGCCCCTCCTCGGGTCATACTGTTTTTTCCGTGTTCCCTGATTGGCTCAGGCCTCCAACCCCATCTTCCCTCCGTGACCCCTCGTCCAGTATAGATCCAGTTCCTTAGTCCCTTGTGGAGTTTAGTACGTTTCCTCCAGCTCGTTCCGCGGTCGTTCATCCAGCTGACCACCCCCTCTTCAGCGTTATATGAATATTTGATTTTCCCTCCCTCACACGTTAGGTCTATCGCCGCCCTCCGATCATCACCTATAAACATTCCTTTTTTCTTCGTAGCCCCCTTCAGTCAGCCTTAACTCCAGCGCGACGTGTTTCTCCCTCCCCCCCTCTTGTGGTCGAACTCCGGTCTCGCAATCGTTAGGCTCTTCGCCAGAAGTCGCTTACTTCTCCCTCTTTTTTGCCTTACTGTTGAGACCAAGACAACGACTTTTGGACTTCTGCTGTTTCTAACTGTTTGGCTCTCTTCCCTTTTTTTTCGCTACAGAGGCTGCCTTAAGTTTGCAAGTCGGCCGCGAAAATCCGATCACGAGACCCCTTCGCCGGCCCTTTTTACCCTTTTTTTCACAACACTTTATAAGAATATCTTCTCTTTTTTTCCTTCCCCTTCCCCTTTTTTTTTTGAGAGTCATAGGGAAGGGTATATCCTTTTTTGCCTGGACGGAGCAAATTTAGTATCTTTCTCTTGAGCAGATTTTCTCTGGACACCCCCAAGAATTTGTACCGTTTCAACTTCCTATCTTTTTTTTTTGAGGTTAAAAGGAACGGGCTCCACTCTTGCTCGGATCAGAATCTTAAGTATTTTCAGCTCACTCTAGTCGAAAATCCCTCTCGTCCTCTCCTCTCCTTTGTTTCTCTAGCCTTTACCAGAGATTTGCCCTCGTCCTCGTAAATACCCGGCGCGCCCTGCTCTCTCTTCCTGGATGGACTCCTTAATCTTGCCTAGCGATTTCCGCTCCCGGAATGTTTTTTTTTCTCTTTTTTTTTTTTTTTTTTTTTTTCTTTTTTTCTTTTTTTTTTTTTTTTTTTTTTTTTTTTTTTTTTTTTTTTTTTTTTTTTTTTTTCTTTTTTTTCTTTTTTTTTTTTTTTTTTTTTTTTTTTTTTTTGAGTAAAGCGGCACTTTATTGATCCGTGCTTCTTTTCTGCCTCCCAGATCAGTGAGGACGCTACTTTTTACATATTATTTGTTCTTTCGTGATCGTCCACTCGCCGAACTCCCAGTACTTATAACTCGCTTCCCCCCTTTTACTCCCTTCGTCTTTGCGCCGGCTTTTGAGCGTTGCTTTTTAGTGTCTGGGCTAGTGGATTCTCCCCATGACCAATCCCCACCTCTCCTCCCTTCTCTCCGATTTCTTCCCCTCGCAATGTCCCCTTCGATCATGACCCGATTCCTTCGTTGGATTTTCGTTTTTCGTATATGGCCTCCAACGTTCGCGGTCGTTCATCGTATCATCTTTGTGTTCCCTTCCTTCCTCCTCTGTTCCCTTTCTTTTTTCCTCCACGGGTCTTGAGTTGGGACGGGACTTTTCGTTAGGTTGATTGGGGCCTTTTTCTCTTCCCCGGTACCCATTATGCCCCTGCCATCTAACTTTTATCGCTCGACCCCTCACCCGCCGCTCTTTCCTCCTTTTGTTTTCCTTTCCCCTTCCCGAATGCTCTTGACCCCCTCCACTGCAAAGCGCCTCTCGATTTTACGTATCACCCGTGCTCTTTTGACTCCCCCATATCGTAGGGTCATTTTTTCTCGTCGCGTTTCTAAGTATAAGTTGGAGCACCGTCTCGGCAGTTTTTTAGGTCCCCACTGTAGCCCTTATGGGAGCCCTTCTCATTGACACCGTCTTTTCGTTTTACTTTCCTTTCTCCTCACTGAGTTTTTTCGAATTCGGAAGGCGCGCCCGTGCTTTTCCCTCTTCTTTTGTTTCCGACGATAACCAAAGACGAGGTCCTCCCCGATTTCTCTTCTTCTCTCTCCCCCCAATTCCTTCCCGGCCACTTGTCTGTGTTTCGTTCGTAGCGTTAGATGGAATTTATTTCCTTCATGGCTCTTCGAGCTGTCTCCTCCGCTTTTTCTTCTTCTCAGTGTCAAGACCAGTCGTGACGTTACTAATGCTGGTCTGCGCGCGTTGCGTTCCAGAGCCTCCCTTCAGGACCTCCAGTCCTTCTTTCCTTTTCACCTTGCTTTTTTCCCTTTTTTTTCCTTCTTTGGTTTGGTTGTCCATCGAAAGACGTAATACCCCCCGGCTCTTCCCCTGTCCTGTGTTCCCGTTTGTTTACTTGTCGGGCTGCCCGCCTTTGGGCGCCCAATTGAGTTTATCTGCTGACCAGCAGGAGATAACTTCGTGATTGTGGAGAGCTACCCAGGAGCGCCCCTGCCCGCATACCTTGTTGTATTTTTTCCTCCGATTTTTTTCCCCTCGTCCCCCTTTCTGTTTTCCTTTTGATCTCGGCGAGCGCGGAGCTTTTAAAGATGGAGGTGGATCTTCTTTTTTGCGAACTTTTCCCCCAAAACCTCCCTCAGATCCCTCTCTCATTTTTTTCTTCTCTCGGAGCCCATATGTTTAGACGCTCTGAGGTTTTTGATACCCTTGATGCCCCCCGTTGAGTTTTGGCTCTTGATAGGGGATTGATCCCGTGCGTTTTCTCCGGCCCCCTCAACTTTGAAAAAAGGTTCTTTGCTTGGTTTTCTCGGGTGAATTTTTCCCCTCCCCGACACTGCTCCCTTCGTTCACTTCAGGATCCTTTGACAATCCTTCTTCATTCTGGTTTTGGAGGACTTGTTGCTGCCGATGCATGGTTGAAAGGATTGCTCCCTTTTTTCGTTCGCGGATGTTTGTATGAGTCCCTGATTTTGATATTCCTTTGAACCCTTTGATCGTATTGATGAAGTGGGATGTCCGTCCTAAGGCGGCCCAAGGTCAGGATCCACGTCCGCTTCCTTCAGGAGTACTCCCTTCCTTCGCCCCTCTTCTCTTTTTATTCCGTTCCGGGCGTCGCCCTTTGAGACCACTAAGCGCAGTCGTAATGTATCGGATGACCCAAGTGTGGGCTAACTTTCTGAAGGTTTTCTCTCCCGTCCCCTTCTCCCTGAGTCTCTTCTCGTTCTTTGCACTTCGCGTTGACAATTGATCCTACCGTATTTGCGATGGCCGTAAAAACCCCATCGGAAGGTCGCCCGCCTCCGTTAGTTTCTGTCCCTCAGGGACCTCTGGGTCTTTTTCCTCCCTCTGCCCTCCCCCTGTTAGGAGGCTGCGCTTTTTTCAAATTTCCAATGACTCAGCTTCTACTAGGCGCTAATTCGCGTCGTTTAATCGTCTCTTCAGCACCTCCCTTTGCTCTCGCCCTCCTACCCTTCTTTGCGTCCTTCTCCCCCTTAGGCACTTGCGAATCAAGGGTGTGCCATCCTCGCTTCTCCTGTTGCGGAGATGGCGGATCTTTTCCCTTCCGTTGTTTTTGTTTCTGAATCCCTCTCTTTCTTTCTTTTCATTATGTTTCTAGAGTGTGAGGTCGATGTATTCTTTTTTAGCCAGAGATCAATTTCCCGTGCGGGGCGCCCGCTTAATTCTCTTGTCCATGACTGGCCCCGACCTTGATCCCCTCCATTTCTTTTTTTTTCTTCCTTTGTTTTTTTGAGAGAGATTCTATAATTTCCGGAAGGCAGTTTCAGCCACAATTTTTCCCACCATGCGAATGCGCGGGCGCCCCTACCCTTCTGGACCTTTCCCATTCAAGCCGTCCGGCGCCCCCTTCATCCCAACGCAGCCCTCTCTTCTTTTATAACCCCAACCCCCCACGACTGTCATCACTTTTTCGCCTTCGCAGGAGTCGAGAGCAGTGGGTCAAACAGCGGCATTGAGTGCTGCTGGCGAAGCCGTCTATATTTCTTCCTCTCTCCCTTAATGCGGTTCTCCCTCATTCGTCTCCTCCGTCTCCTCTTCCTCTTCCCTTCTCTTTTCTCCTCTAGCCCCTATCGACTGTCGGTTTTTTCTTTCCAAGGAGAATACGCAGCAATCCAGTTTTTGGCCGATCTTCCTTCCCCCTTTCCGATCCTCCTTCTTCTGATGAGTATCCCTAAGCATGGTGTGCAAATTCGATAGCTTTTATGAGCCATGCAACGAGACATTGCCCCCATCGAGAGCCCTTGGGTTTGAGTCGGCTTTTCCTTGCCGTCTTTTCCCTCCCCTCACTTGTTTTTTTCTCCCCTGGTCATTAAAGTAGTCCGTCTATGTGTCCATTGGGCGCTGATTGACTTCGGGAGATCTTCGCTCCGTCCCTCCTCTGCCGCTCGACGTCTATTTTTCTTTACTTTTGCCACGCTTCCTACGGTTCTCTACGATCGATCCGTAGTAATCCTCTCCATTCTCCCCCCTGTCTGCTGAGAGCTTTAGAAGTTCCTTCGCCTGCTCTGCAAGTAACCCTTCCGCACGCCCGGATTTCGACAGTTCGTTTGTCGACCCTTCGCCAAGTTGCACGACGTTCTCCTTTTTTTTTCCTTTTCTCCTCTGTATCCCCTCGCCCCGCTCCTTTTCCCGTGTTGGTCCCAAAATTGTTTTTTTCCCCCCCCCTTTTTACGGACTTATCCCGCATTTTCTCCAACTCCCCCTTCTGTTTCTCTCCTCCCTTCACTTGGTCTTTTCAGAATTCCGAATCATGTCGGCCGGCTCGACGTAGAGGGCTCTGAACCTCGTTTTTTTTTCACCTTTCTCCCCTCCCATTTCTATCCCCCCGTTTTTTTGAAAAGCGGTGTTGTGCGAGAGAACAATTCAAGTTTGCCAAATCGCCCTGCCCCCTTTCCCCCCCCCGACTTCTTCTTTCCTTTTCTCTGACTGCCCCTAACCCGCGTTCAGCGTTCCCTTTCAGTCGCGGGTTGCATCTTCACCTTTTTCCATTGCTGTCCCCCAGCTTAAGTTCACTTTCTTTGCCCTGGACCTCCTTCCGTTCCTCTTCCCTTTTCTCCCCACCCACGCTACGTTCCCTCACCTAGAAACAATTGGTAAATATTGCTGTTCCCCGTTATTTTGAGGGCGCGCGCACTTCGCACTGATGTTTACACCCCTCCCCCTCTCCTCTCCCCCCACCTTGCGTTCCCTTGATCTACCTCCCCCCTTCTGAGTCCTGCCTTCCCCGATCTACGTACAACACACCCCCTTTGCTAACCCCGCCATATGCGTGCAGGTAATTGTGGAAGCGCTCTTGATGCGATCGTCGGCGGCCGCCCCCTCTGGCTTCCCCGTAGCCGTTTGCCTCCTGAAATCGCCGACGAAACCGCTAACCCCCTATTTTCCCTCCCTCGCTCCCTCTTCCCCCTCCCGTGTCATTCGCCTTCTACCATATTTCCGGTTTTCGGTCCAGGCCGTTTATCTTTCACGCGCCCCAGTATCTGACTCTGTCCTGACTTATCTCGCGGAGAGGTTTTTCCCCCCTTTCCGAG
>Ga0179593_1495955_pt1 | contig 15086 bp, 20 predicted proteins | sample CZODoug2_1_08_16_FD_185931 | JGI IMG/M metagenome (GOLD analysis project Ga0179593, IMG submission 185931) | Vadose zone soil fungal communities from Angelo Coast Range Reserve, California, USA - CZODoug2_1_08_16fungal (PacBio error correction) | ecosystem: Environmental > Terrestrial > Soil >... | reverse complement strand
ATACAGTTTTTCGTTCTTTTCCGAAGAAAACCTTTCTTCCCCAATGAAACCCACTCCACCTTCTCTTTCCGGAAAACATAAGTACTCTACGTAGACCCGATGAGTCCGTCAAATGGATAACAGCTTCATGCCACCGCCAGTTTTACTGAGAAGGACTTCCCCCTCCTCCGTTCCTTCCCTCCTCCGAATCTGGTTCCCCTTCCCCACAATTTAGGCCCATATATTTTCTTTTGGTTTTGAGTGTGTTTCCTCAGAATGAGCCTAGAACCTTCATGTTGAGTGAGTTCTTCAGCTCTTCCCTTCGTACGACGTGGAGGGTCCCTTGGTTTTAGTTCCTTTTGGACCTGCTAAGTCCTAAGAGAGATGGCCTCCCTGATCGCGAAAGCCACCCTAAGCCATAACTAGATGACCCCCCCATTCCTCCCCCCCCCCTAAGCTGGTGAGCTATGACTCCCCCTTTCTCCCCGACTGGTAAAAAGACCTTTGAGCAAGTCCAAGCCCCCTCATGAAAGGCGGCGCCCCCCCCTTCTTGTGGTTACCTTTTTAGCCATTCCCTCTTTGCCCTTACTTGTTCCTCTGCGATATAGGAGGCGAATGGGACCCGACCCTTTGCCAAAGTGCGATCTTCCACTGACTGACCCACTTTTTTCCTAGAGCCTCACGTCCATACTGGTCTTGCATATTTCCCTTTGTGAACCGGACTCAGGCATTTTGAGTTTATGAGGTGAATCCTTACAGTTTTCTCCTTTTTTTTCCAAATGCCTTCGATGTTGAGTGATACTCCGTCTCTAGTCATACGGCATTCCTTCCCCTTTCCTTTTTTTTCCCCGAAGTTTCATCGTCACTATTGCCCCTTTCCTCCCTGGCCGACCCTCCACATCCTCCTCCCTCTGGACAGTTTGTCAACATTGACCTGCTGCGGTCCCGCCCCGAGATGCTGACAGCCTTTCCCCTCCTTTAACCTGGTCTTTTTCTTTTTTTTTCGGACTTACTGCCCTTCCCTTCCGGATTGGACCCTCCCTTATTAACCCCTCTTTCGTTCTCTTGGAATAAGCCGAAGTCCGGGCTCTGCCGTTCGCCTGCGCCCCCTCCCGAGAATTTTTGTCCTACCTCTTCTCTTCATAAGTAACCGTACTTTGTCGCTGGCCCTGGTTCTTAGTAACTAAAGCAACCTCACCTCTCAAGGTGATGAACTTGAAATCCTCTCATAGGAAGGCTCCTCTGGCCCCTCTCTGTCCTCTCTCGACGATCCGGGTCCCCCTCCTCTTTGATTTGCCTTATCGTAAGCCTTTTCTTCTCCTCAGGAAGAGTGGTCACGCGATGCGCTGCTGTCAAGCGAGTTAGGGGTAAAGGGCGCAATGATGCGACTTTTTCTTCTCTTAGTGGGTCTTCCCTCCCTCTGTGCTTTGAACTCTTGACGAAGGCTCTCTGTTTTCCCCCCCGCTGGATAGACAGGAGTCGCTTATTTTTCCTTGCGCAGTTTCATTTCTCCTTGAATTCACATTCCTTTCCCAGAACAAGTTTCTCCCCACTATTGAAACACTGTCTTTCCCTTACGGTCAGGGTTGGGTCCCCCTTTTTGTTTTCTCCCCGGTTCAGTGAGACTGGCGCCCTTTCGCCCCCCAACTGGTCGCAGTCGTGGTCCAGCAACCCGGTAAAAAGTATCATAGAGTTTCTGTCTACTCTCTTTCTTTCCAAGATTTTTAATCTTTTTTCCTTGGAGGAATTACTTTTTGGCCCATTTCCTCTTCCTCGTCAGAGAGACCCTTATTGGTCGGACTAGCCTCAGGGAGCCCTCTTCACCGTTTTTCCTTCGAGAATCGATGGTATTCCTTCCTTAAAAGTCTCACCCAGTTGAAAGGGGATGGCGTCGACCTTTTTAATAATATTCCCTTGGTTTTGATCTTTCTTCTTTCGACGCCCCCGACCTTGTTCACAGTTCAAATGTTCCCTTAAAATTGGACTCCGACTGCGACATAGACGTCACCCTCCATGTATCCCCTTAGCCTTGTCGATCACGTCTCTCTTCCTGCGCAGGAAAGCCAGCCCCCCACGCGGACCCCATCTCCCGACCCGACTCCCCCCGATCAAGCTCCTGGTAATAATCTCCCCATAGCTTCCGCCCTCCTTTCAAGCCGAGAAGGTGGTCGTGTTGCTACCCCCACTAAGGAGAGTGTTCGAAGACATTTCCCCCCAAGTGCGTAGGACTCCATCTCCCCCTCAACGGCCTCTGTGGTCCAGACGCGACTGCCGTTCGCTGCTCACGAATGTAATTCGCTCCGATGTTTGACCCTACTTCCTGAAGACCTCTTCAAGATTTTTCTCTTAGGCGCTTGAATGCGTCGCTTCGCCGACTGCATCCCTTCTTTGTCTCGAGAAGGAACCTTGCCCCCCCCCCCTCGACTAGCTGCCTTCGGAAAGTGCGGATTTCCGCAGAGTCTACCGCATCCCTCCCTACCCCCCCTCCTTCAGCTCCCACCTCGGGCGCGGTTCAGAACCAGATGTGTGGCGCTGGGCCCGAACGAGGCCGAATCTTGACCCCCACCGCTCTTTTTTATCTCCCTCCTAAGTCGCCCTATGCCAATGCTTACGAGTGTTAGAGGGTCAATTCCCAATTCGAGGGTTTTTGCGGGTACCCCCCTCCTTAACCCTCTTGGTTTCCCCGCATCCCAGGGGGCCTTTCTCCGATTTCCCCGGATGCAAACGCACCCTGCTTCTTCTGTGAGAAAATTCCCTTCCGGCCCGTGTTCTTCTCTTACCACCCCTGTACTCCCGTGGCTTTCATACTCATGCGGTGACCGACGTAATCGAATGAGTACGCTGACCATCACGCCACAAAAAGGCAAGGTTTACGCATGCGCCAGTGACTCTCAGGAATCTTTCTTTTCCTTTGTAATTCGAGTTTTTTTTTGAAGTTTCCCTTTTTGTCCCACAACCGACGTTTTCCTTCCGTTTGCACCTCAGGACCAACGCTATGGGCCCAAGACTTAGATTTCGACATTTCGTCGGCTTCCCCTTTAAACTTAGGGCCGGTTTTTTGCCTCCTCCCCCGAAGCCCTTCTTCCTTAACGCAGAGATAGAACTTTTTGTTTTCTTTTTCGGCGCAAGTTGCGGACCGCCGCACCAACCTGCTGATGCGAGCTGAAAAAGGCCGATTCCCATCCCACTTTTTCGTTTTGTCTTCCTCTTTTTCAGAGTTTTTTGTCCTTCAAGTTTGTATTTTTTCCATGGAGGGCGTACATTTCGAGATATCGATCGACCCCGGTCTTTTCCCTCGCCTAGATGCCGAGCTCTATAGCCAACCTTCGTTTTTTTCTTTTTCGACGGAGATTCCTTCTTTTCACCCTAGCCTGGGACTGTCGAGTTATTCATCCGTCTTCCCCCTTTTTTTTTGGGGTCTTTTTCCATCTCCCCTTAGAAGTTTCCTTTACCCATCAGAGAGTTACAGAGAGTCTTATCAGTGGATCCTCCCCTTCCACAGTAAAGTAGAAGCAACTCGGATGACCAGGCCCCCCCCTCTCTGAGTTTCCTGACTTCCCCTGACAAGATTCACAATAGGCGCAGCACAACCGGGACCACCACTCCCCCTTTCTCCTTCAGGCGAGAAGCGTCTGCTGTATCCCTTATCTTTCTCAGGCGGACTTCTCCTTAAAACTGGTCCCTTCCCTTATCCCTTGCGTTTTACCAGCGGGCGGTGCTCGACGGATGTTTCTTGCCGCCGAGGTTGGCGATGGTGTCTAGAGCCGCTGGATTCCCCTCTCTTTTGAGTACCCGTTTCTCCTTCTATCCTTTTTACTACTCAATATTTGTGTGTCGGGTGCGCTCTTTGGGCGGATGGGAGCCCCGACCACCTGTTCCTTGGCCGGAAAATGTCTCGCCCCCCCCCTCCTCCCCCCCTGCGGGAACCCCTCCTAGTGACACCGTTCGTTCTCCCCGATTTCTCGTCTTGCCCCCTCTTTTTCCCTGGGCCAAAGAAAGGTTTAAGGCCCGCGAAGGGAATACGAAATTTGCCTCGTTTCCCCCCTTCAGACGTTTTCCCCCCCTAAAGTTCCTCTTCTTTGATCTTTCTGTACTTCCTCTCTCTTTTTTATCGCAGAAGAAGGACTAGGCCAGTGGCCGGTCCGATTCCTTCTCTCAGTGTTTGGTTCCCCTAGGGCTTTGCTTTTTCTTGATGTCCCTCGTGGAGAGAGCGCCTCTCTTTTCTTCCCCATAAGAGCGCTTGTGACACGCTCTCCCCTCCTTAAACACCCCCCCCCTTCCCACAACTTGCTCCTCTTCCTCCCCCCCGAGTCCAAGGACCGACATTTGCGAGCCCCCTGCCAGCCCCGAATCGAAGGCTGCTATACCCCTCCCCCTTTTTTCCCCGATCATTTTTGGCCCTTCTCTCCCGGGCTCTTTTCTGATGTTCCGATTCCTCCTTTTTTTTGGAAAGGAACAGACACAGTTCCGCACAAGCGAGACAAGGTCCTGCCACACAAAAATGCCCTTTTTTCAGCGCTCCCTCTCAGTCCAGCGTTTTTTCTTTCCATTTCCTTTTTTTTTTAACAGCACGAGCACGGTTGCGTCGGCCATGTTTGACTGAGAAACGTCTCAGCCCCCCCTGCTTAGCTGCCTGTGTGCTTCTTTCGTTCCCTTCCCCCCCAGGTAAGCGTAAAGGATTCCCTTTTACTCTGTAGGAATATGCAGTGTTCCTCAATTTAAAATCCTTCTTCCCCTTTCTGTGTTCTTTGTACCAGTTGACCTGCTTCCCGTAACCGACAAACTCTCTTAATAGACTCTGCGTCAGTCCTGTTTTTGGTCGTGGGTCAGCGTACTAATGAAGGCTGTAAGCGGAACGCCTCCTGACAGCAGGCGGTTCGCTTTGTAGACTAAAGAAGCCTTCTTTTCTCTCCTTCTCCTTCCCCCGCCAGAAGAGAAGGGCTGAGTGAATCCCTTGGGAATTTATAATTTTTCCCCTTCTTCTTTTTTGAGATTCACCCTTTCTTTTCAAGTCCATCCCCAGCCCTACGAGGTGACACCTGACTCTAGGAAATCTCCGCCAGACCGATGTAAAGATTTTTTGGCGTCGCTTTCTTTTTCTCGATATCCCCCCCCTGTGTTTGGTAGTCAGATTTGTTTTTCCATTCCTGTTCCCCCAGAGAAAAAATGAAGATGGATCGCGGCTTGCGCGCCTTGCAGGTTGTACGCGCGGTGCTAAAATGTTCTCCACCTTTTTCGATCTTCTTTAGTAATTTTTTCTGAGATTTTCCTGCGCTCTAACCCTCTTTTGCGTTAGGAGGAGAGTCCTCTTCCTCTCATAGCCATCGACCTTCGGGGCGAGCTGAATATTTTTTCGACTTTTTCAGCAATATGAAGGGACTTTAGTGACCTCTCTTTCACTTTCCGGTAGGAATGAACCCCCCCTTCCTTCCTGCAGTGCCGGTTGGATAGGAGCGCCGGACCCCTTGTTTTCTAGTTTCCTTTTTTCGAGCCAAAGTTCGTGGTTCACCCCAACCCCCCTTGAAAAATCGTCGGCGCGGCAGAATATGTACTGTCGACATCTTATGACGCTTTCTTCTTCTTTGGAGGATGGAATTAGGGGGCCTGGCCTTGTGCATGGCCGAAGGCCACCAGGTCTTTTCTTCTTCAGCCTGAGCGCCTCCCGTCTTGGTTCTTCTATTTAGATGGAGAGGACGCCAAGGCTTCGCCCAAAGATCCCCTTTTGGACGATTCTCCCGATCCCCCGCATTTCCTCTAATACCGTTTTTTTGTTTGCGTTTAGAAGGACCTGCAATAGTGACGTTTTTCATCTGTTGGTCCAATTGTCCCCCTCGTAGCACTACTTCTCCCCCAAAGATAACTTGGCGGCTCGCCGGAGAACCGAATACTCCCTTTCCGAATGTTTTCTACATTGAAAGAAAACCATGCCCACCCGTCGGAACCCCTCCTTTTAACTCCCCCTTGATGTCCCCCTGGTATAAGCCCTCGTAGAACCCGATCCTCTCTTTCTACGTTGCGTGTGTCCCCAACGAGATTCCCTTGTTAGAGCCCTTCTCAATCGACCTTGTACCTGTACGGACGATAAAACCCTTTTCCTGCATGTCCTAATTGTTCCCTAGTCCTGTCCATAATTTTTTTGATATAATCAACCAGGTACTTAGACTTTCTAGTTCGAAGCTGCGCAATTGGACCTTCAATAGCGACCCCACAGCCTCGTTTGAGACTAACTCGTTCTAGTAATCTGTCCTCGCATCCGAAAGTGGCGAAGCTTCTAAGTGAAGGCGAAATGAAACCTGATGTCCCCCCCTCCGGCACCAGAAAGCGATCCTGTTCTCCTCATTAGAACCCAAGGCGCGGACCCCGTCAAAGCGTGGCAAGTGGACATCCTCGACCTCCCTCTTCCTTGGGGACCTCTGTTCCTTTCCATAGAAGTACACCGCGTGTGTTTTCTCCCGTCTTCCCGTTCCCCTAGATTTGGCCCTTTCGTCTGCACCGTCGTCCTATTATTAGGTCATCCCCCTTCGAGTTGCGGGTGGTTCTGTTTCCCGTTTACCCCCCCCCCTATGGGAGACTTTAACTGTTGACTAACTCTCCTGCCAACTTGAAAGTCACCCCCCGCACCCTTCCTATTCTGGCTGAATGATAGTTGCCCTTCCCCGAATTGGCAGGTTTTCGTACAACCCTCATACTGTGCTTGTACCGTCATTTTTTTCCTCCCTTCCATGAGTAAATGAGTTCATTTCACGACCCAAGGTCCATTGTTTCCGAGAAAGGATTTGATCGAATCCTCCTTTTCGGGTCCTTCCGACCCAACAGGGCACCTTCCCTGACCTTCTGACTTGCGTGCGGGCTTAAAAGAAACGGGCAAGCATTTCCTCCTATGTAGCTTCCTTTTCCATTCTGTCCTGAGGACCCTCTTCTTAGCCCGAGATTCCAACTCATTCCATTCTAAAGGTTGGGGCCCCGAAGTTGTGTTATGATTCACCCGCCCTCCCACCCCCTGATCTGAGGCAGTCCTCAAAACAGTGACGATTCGTTTTTGACACCCCAGTATCGGCGGAGGTAGTGACGCTCGTCCCCCCCAGCCCCGAGTTGGTTGCAGTACCCTTTTGTGGTGAACTTTTTCTTCTTCAAAGCGCCGTCATTTTTTCTCCCCCGGAATCAATCGACGTTCTTTCGCTCTACGAAATCTTTATCGTAATTTCCCCAACTCTTTTGGGTTCCTGGTCTATGGGTTCCTTGATCTCCCCACAGATTGGACTTCCTTAGCGTAATATTCACCCTTGGCTATTTTTTCTTCTTGGTACCATTTCAGTCCCCGATGCTTTAGAGTCCCTACTATCTGCGAATAGTAGACTATCTCAGCGAGCCCTCCCCTGGTCCCCCCCTTCCCTTAAGTACACCCCTCCCATTGCTCTCTTTCTTGTTATATGCCGGCTCTCTTCCTAGAGCCCCATAGGAGGGCTACCCGACCAAGGCACGCCTCTTTGTGAAGGTGTTAGGCCGCGTCGGCTTTAAGTCCCCGAGAAGTTTTTATTCAACTTTCCTTTTTAAACCCTTGCGGTTCCAATTCCCCCAGGTCTACCCTTTCGTGACCCAGGTCTGATGCCTTGCTTCTCTCTTTTTTTTTTCGCCGCAAGAGGTTGAGATGTGTAAGGGCGTCTTTTTTTTCTGTCGGTGACTTATCTTTTTCCTTTTTTAAAGACCTCCACAAATTATTATCGTTTGTTTGTTGTTGGATCTTTCTTTGACGCAGAAAATGTTATTTTCCTGTACATCTGCTCGGCTGACAACTCACCCCCCCCTTCTAACCTTTTTCTTCCTCGTCTACCCTTTTTTCTCCCCTGTGCCTCCCTGCTTATTTACCCTGTTTTGGCCGGCCATTTCCTAAAAGTCCTCACTACCCCGAAGACAAGAGGATATCCCCCACCTCCGGTGCGAATCTTTTCCATTTTGCCCAAGCTGCCATTTTTTTCTCTCCGGCCTCGTCCTCAGGTCCCAGGATAGTATTTTCCGCGATCAGACGCTGACGGGGTGCTACTGGGACCAACTTTTTCCCCCGGGAGGTATCTCAGCCCGCTCTATGTACTCCCCCCTCTACGTCCCGCCTCCCTTTGTCTTAGAACGAGATGACTCCCTCCATTAGGCCCTGGTTCGCGATTCAGACATGCGACGTTCCCGCCTGTTTTCGATCGGTCCCACCCATTTTCCTCAACGGCGGGCGCGAAAAAAAGAGAGTTTTTTTCTTCCCTATGCAGGAACCAGGGCCGATTTTCGTGGCATTGTCTCCCCCCTATCTTCGTAGATAACCCCGTTAGAACCAGCGGACGACAAACCCGGTGACAGCAACCCCACCTCGGCCTTTCGCTGGCTTCCCAGGAACCTGGTTTCTGCACTACCTGGGAGGAATGCCCGAGACTTTTTCTGAGTCCTTTTTTACCCCTAAGGTAGCGGCCCCCGGATTAGCTGGCTTTCGTGGTTCCATATCGTTCTCTTTCTTTTCCCGAACCGGCCTGCCTTCCCCCCTAAAGGACACTACCTATTCTCCCCCCTCTGAAAGTTTTGGCCGCCCGGCAACTCCCCCCCATCGCCCTCTCCGTGTCAACATTTTGGGCCTTGCTATAAGGGAAAGAGATATTCCTTTTCCTTCTCTAAGAGCAGAGTAACCCTTCCTTTTTAGTGCTTTTCCAGCCCTTCCCTTCCGGCGTCTGCAGGAACAGCCCTTACTGGCCAAATCTCTGAGTAGCTGTGGAGAACCTAATAACCTTCTGTATTCCCCTCTTTTTGGCCTCCTCTTTGTTCGTTGTCTATCAGTATGTAGCACCGTACTTCTTTTGTAGGAACCTTCTGTCCAATTTCACTCCACTCACTTGCTGAAATTCACGCTCCCGAAACGTCGCTTCCAGCCAGAGCTCTTCGAGTCCTCTCTCGAGGTTCACCCTTCCTTGTGTTGGAAGTCACTTCCCTTTTGCGCCTCAGCGTTTTTTCGAACTCGCTCTTTCGCAGGCATGCGTTCCGCTGCTTTAGGTTAACCGCTACTTGTCTTTCAATGGCCCCTTTTTCTTTTCGGCAATCCTAGTAGGTCATTGCGGAGAAGTAATGAGCGCTTGAAACCCTAGTGCCCAGGAATTATTCTCTCGACGCTCCCCCTCAAGCTTTGTCACCGAGTGATCTGAGGATCTTGTGCGTCAGCTTCGCCTCACCTGGCCCTCATTCTTTTGCGCAGATCAGAAGTTTTTCCCCTCGAGTGACGGTCTGCTTTCCCGGTGTTTTCTGGAGCGTCAGAACCAAGTATCTTTCTTCCTAGGAACACGTCGCCTTCTTTGTTTTAACCACTAACAAATTTTTCATTTTATTTCGGAGAGAGGATGCGGTGGAAAGATTTTGCAAGCGTCGTGCGGCTTTGCATTGAATACGTCTCTAGTTTTTTTCCTTCCATTTCTCCCCGTGATCAACGTTCCGATAATCTAATTTTTCCTCCTCCTTCCCAGGAGAGCGGTATGCTCGTCGGAGGAAAAGGGTTTGCCCCCCCCCTCTTGACCAGTCTTCGATAGTCCCTATCTTTTTCTTCTTTCCCACCCCATACGTTTGGGGAGATGAGAGAAGACCCTCCCCTCAGCCCTTACCATCTTTTTTTTGAAATCGACCCCATGACTCTCCACGTTCCCCCACAGATATGCAGCAGCTCTGTTTCGTATCCGAGTCAGAAATGGTACTCCTTTTTAGACCCAATTCAGCCGGCAATAAAAAATTGATGCACCCTACGTAGAAAAGAACCTTTTCCCAGGCCTCCCCCTTTTATAAGCGCAAACAGAGACCCACCTACTGTTGAAGAGTTGGGATTTTTTTCTTTCCCCCACCATTCTCCAAGTTTTAGCAATTTTTGAGGAAAGTTATCTACCCGCGAACTTCAAACTAAGTCGACCTGATTGTAAAGATCAACCGCGACCTTTCCCCGTTCTCTTCTTTCCAAGACACTAGTCCCCGAGGAGAGAGAGACTACATCACGTCCACTGGATCAACCGCCAGACATAAGGGAGATGTTAATCCCCCTTTCGGCTAGTTTCCCTAAATTGTCTTGATTACGTTGGACCCCCATGCCCTAGATTTACTACTTTTGATTCCACGCTCTCCGACGGTCTCCCAAAGTCACGATGTCAACCCCGAAAGCGTCTAGAAATGAGACAATCAGTATCTCTCAAACCTAGTCGTGCTGAAGGAAAACCTGTCCGGTCACTACTCAGATCCGACCACACCTCTAGGGGTCTCCTAGCATTCTGCTGAGATCAGCTAGGGGCATGCGCGAAATGCTTCAGGATTTTATGGTGTTGTCCCGGTACTCCCATTGTTATCTGGGATGGACCCCGTGACTCTTCCCAAGATGATTGCGCTAAAAGCCGCCGGTGAAACCCCCTCGAAAGCATCGGACACCCGCACCTTTTCTGGAGAATGAGGACCAGTTATCCAGGATGGTAGGATTAGTTCTCCCACCTTCCCCAAGAATTCCATTGTCGTTTCGCCTCCAGGTGAAGTACGTGACCCCCCCCCGACCCCATCCCCGCGTGACGCTGGATTCTTTTCTCTCGGTGCGTGTCCGGGCAGGTCTGACCACAACTCCCCCGAATTAGACTTGAGGGGGATGTCTTCCACCCCAACGGCGAAACGGTCAAGATCATTTCGGTGCTTCCTTTTTCTACGTGAATGAAGGCTTTGCTGTCACCGGCCTTCACTTCCGAGATAAAAGAATTTCCTGAAGTGTTTTCATTAGCATTATTTCCCAGCCGGTGCCAAAGATAGATGAGCCTTGCCCCAAATTGAGATGAAAGTCCCCCCCTTCTTTTCTTTTGCTCAGGAGTCAGGCCCTCCGAGGTTTTTGCAGTCCCCTGTCTCGCTTTCGAAGTATGAATTTCCCCACGATTTTTAAGCCACGGACTCACATCTCCCTTGCCGTCCCTACAATCTTCCTATATAAAACGTCGTTTCCTCTTCCCCGGTCGAGGAGCTGGCCCTTGTTCCCTCCCCCCCAGGCTTTGCCCCTCTTCGGAGTATCTCTCACCCTTCTCTTGGGGTTTGGGCTGGGGGTTTGTTCAGCAAGCGGCTTCCTTTTTTTTCCCCTAAGCTTTTCCCCGGCCCATTTTCTCTTGCTCAATGATCCTTGACTTTTCCCAAAGGGCCCTTCCCAGTATACTTTCCACCTTCTTATCTCTGTCTTGCCTGCAGTCGTAGCCGGGAGACCCCCTCTCGGCCTTCAACCCGCACAAGCACGATTTCTCTTTTCCCCCTTTTCCCCCTGATTATCTCCGGTCCGGTCGATTAGGAGTCGAGTAAGGATTTGTAGTACCTTCTCCTTACCCCCCCAATGGACAGTTTCAACTTATCTTTTCCGCAATTTGTCCCTGTCAGTACTTTCTCTCCTTGGTTGCAGCGTCCTGTTTCTCTGCTGAGAGTAGGAAAAGATCATGTTCTCGTACCAAGACCGCCCACTCCTTCTAGTTTACTCTAATAGTTTTTTTCTCTCTCTGATTATGTGTCTGTCCTCCAACCCCTGTCATCTTTTTAAATCCTCGCCTGAAAATCGCCAACCTCGAGGAGAAAAAAACTCATATTTTCACCCGTAGTCTTCCACTTCTGTAGACAGGTCCCCCTTCCGTGACAGCCAGGGGTCCAGTGAAGGACTGGGTTCACGAGAATCCCTTACCCCGACTTTCGACTCCCCGACTCTTCGAGTCCACTTCATATCTTCATTGTCGGGTTTTGTTTTAAGCGCCGCGTATTTTTTTCTCGACTCAAGATCAGCCCTATTCGCTTTTAGCAGACGATCCTCCTTTCGGGGGTCTTTCCTTTTTTGGGTTACCCAGGTGAGCCGCGCTTCTAGCCAAGATTAGGAAAGCGAAACCTCTCCTTCCGACCCCCGAGATTGCACCCCACCCCCTTCGCCCATCCTGGTGATTTACGCGAAGTCAAACCCTTTTGCGCCTTCCTGGCTAGAAAGGGCCCTTTTCACCCCTCCTTATGTTGAGTCTACCGATCAGTTTTAGTGTTTTGCCTCACGTTGATTGTCGATGCGATCCTCCCGGAACAAAAGACCCTTTCGCAAAGCTTAAACGTGTTGACTTTTCCCCCCCCCCCCACCTCGGCTTTTTTCCTCCTTAAGTTGTCTGCCCATGCCTTTGTCTCAGGCTGGTCGGCTTTGATATCACCTCGTTCGCGGCCCAAATTATCTGGACGTTGATATAGATTTAAAATACCGAGTTTCGACATTCCCCCCGTCCCCCTTTAAAGGTGACGTGAACGTGCAAGTAGGGCTTTGGCTCCGACACCCCTCTCCTCTTTATTTTTTTTTCAAAAAGTCCCCTCTTTTCTCCGTGAAGGCACCGAGCTTTTCCATATCACTGCATGCTCGTACAAATGGAATTTGGTGTTCATTGACTACGGCGATTGTAATGGGACCCCCTCCGTCTTCCCTACCAGGCGGAGTAGTTGATTTCTCATTCCCTCCGGGACCGGGTTGTCCTCCTGCCTTGCACCGAAGCGCATGGGCTTTCGTATTCCTTGAAAGATAGGTATAATCACCGTACTCTTTTCGTCTGCAAATAGTTAGGACCCTACAGCCCCCCCGCGAAGGTGAAGTCCCCGCTGAAAATACCGCCTTGCCCAGTCAGATGGAAACGCATCCTCCTTCCCTCCTCCCTATCTCCCCTCGTGTGTGGACGATCCAAGTTGCGCGCCCCAATTGTAGTTGATCTCTCGAGTTTTTCTCCAGTCCCTTTCCCAGAGCTTTTCTCAGATTTCTTTGGGCGACCATGCTGCCACCTAAACCCGCTAGTTCATGAAGTGGCCTTTTCCAGCTCCTGCGAGACAGCCCCCGCCTCGTCTGAGATCCCGAATTTAATCAGAATCGGTAAGACCCCTGCCTTCTCTAGGCAGACAGATCGCATCTACCGTCTAATTACACTTATGTGCAGAATCAGTCCTGCAGGTCTAGTCCCTCTCCACGGATTCTCCACCTCTGGTAATGGAGACGTCGGCTTTTTCTCGTGCGCTGTCTTCACCCAACTGGGAGTCTTGACCCCCTTGTCCCCCTCCCCCCTTTCAACTTAATCGTCTTTTAGATGAGTCGGGAGGAGTGACGCGTGTGATTCGTTCTGGCTGGAAGATTTTTTTTCCCTTTTGGAGCGTCGCCATTCTTTCTTTTCTTTTAGAGAAGAAGGCTTCTTCGCCTCCCTGGCGTTTTTCAAGAGGACTTGCCGGCTTGGCAATGTTATCCCAATCATGAAACGTTTTTTCGTGATATATATATTTTTCTCATACCTTTTTTTGGTTGTTGAGAGTCTCTTTTTTTGACCCACTCTAAGTTACCCTGGGTTCCCTTGCAGAAGACGACTCCTCCCCTTTTTTTGACAACACGCTCTTGTCCCTCCCCTGAGTCCCTACCCTTGGTCGCTTCAGGAAGCCACGACAGGCCCACCTTCCATATCCCAAGACCTGTCAGAAATAGGCTCCCCTCGTCTTAGTAGGACCGAGAGAATTATAGCCCTTTTTCTTTTTAATGAACAACGACCTCACCATTTCTCTCCCTCTCTTGGTCGGACCAGTTCCCTAACGAGGAACTGAAGAAGAAGTCCACTTTTACGACCCCTTAATCCTTTTTTCGCTCTACATGTATCTGCCGTGATCGAACTCGGGCCCCCTCTTCCTAGAGTCGCAAAAGACTCTTATAGGTATCTGGACAGGAGTATAGCAGCCCTTCATCCCCCTCTCTTGTAGCCTAGCTTCCTTCGCCTTCCTTACTACGATGCGGCCATTGAGAGTGAGAGCATTTTTTCTTTCCCCAGGCGTGTTCCCCCCCCTACTCCTGTCCCCCCCAGCATTGCCCCCCCAATCGCGGCTGTAGAAAAGATTGTTTTCTTTGACCACACTGGACCCCCTTCCACCCAATTCCCCCCACCGCGAGGTGATCATCCCTGTCCTCTAACTATTTTCCCGAATGACCATAGTCCCTTCCCCCCCGGATTCCCCTCCAGTGTCCTTTCCCACCTTGTTTCCGTTGAAGAAGAAAGGTCTCCTCCCCAAGCCTTACCTTCCATATAACGTCTTCCAAAACTTCTGTAAGCAACTGCCGCCTCGTTCTGAATGCGCCGGCCCTCCGGACTGAGGGGCGTTCTCCACGTTACGCCTCCTGGCTTTTCCCAGTTCCCTTTTTTTCCGGCCTTTACACTCTAATGTACGATGGAAAAAAACCCCGTTCCGCGTAGGCTCTTCAATCATATACGTTGATGTGCCCTGCGAGTCACTTTTTAAACCCAAAGGCTTGAGGTGAGGGCGTTCGACAATCGACCATGCAAGATTCCCCGACATCCTTCTTCCTAGTGTACGGCGGACCGGTTATCGACGAGCCCCATGAACGCCCTTTCTCCTGCCCCATGTTTCCCCTCCCGTGAGAGACCCCCTTCCCCCCCCCAACTTTCGTTGCACTTAGATGCAAGTCCAACCCCCCCAGCGGGAGCAGGCTCTGCCAAGAAGGTTGCCTTTTCCCCCTTTTTTTAGAGCTTGCGAACCTTTTCCCCCTTTCATTATCGCATAGGATACATCTCAGAGATAAAAATCGACCCCCCCCCCTTCTTGTTGCCGCCATAACGGTAGATTAGGTTGTTTTCCCTGATCTTTCCCGCGGGTGTGGTAGCTTCGCGGATCCAATTCCAACTTTCTCTGGTGGGTCGAGGATGTTTCCTATCAGCGAGAGGTTCCTTTAATAATGGAGAAAATCGGCTCCGTGATAAGACTTAGAGCTGTAAAAAGGATCCCCTAGTCAAAGACACCTTAGAGAGGCAGTCCCGCTTTTCCCCGATATCCGTAGTGGAAGATGAGACAAAATATTGGCTTCCACCCACGCAAAAAGCACATGTCTCCTTGCCGGGGTTTTTTTCCCCCGTTGAGAAGTCGAGCGTTCTAGCAGAATGCCATCCCCCCCTTTTCCTTCCCATGAAGAGTAGTAAATGATGCCCCCCCCAGGGGTCTCCCCTTGATTCTTTCTAGGATTGGTTTCTGGGCGATGGTAAGGCATTTCCAAATAAGCGTTCTTTTCCCCCAAGACTCCCCCCCGTTGT
>Ga0179593_1387409_pt1 | contig 15086 bp, 21 predicted proteins | sample CZODoug2_1_08_16_FD_185931 | JGI IMG/M metagenome (GOLD analysis project Ga0179593, IMG submission 185931) | Vadose zone soil fungal communities from Angelo Coast Range Reserve, California, USA - CZODoug2_1_08_16fungal (PacBio error correction) | ecosystem: Environmental > Terrestrial > Soil >... | reverse complement strand
AGGTTTAGAAGGTGAATACGATCAGTACTTCCTGGAAGCCACGTGGTTTTTTTCAGTCCCTCCTTTGGTCTTGATTTCCCCCACGGACCTTTATAGTAAAAGCCGTCTTTCCCCTTCACCGTCTTTCTGACCTTATCTTCTGGGTATTCAGTTCCCAGCCGAAAGATTTTCTTCCTCTCCTACGGCGACCTGAACGTGCCAACTTCTTCTTTAAGTCCCCGGTTTTCTTCAACAATTTTTTTTTTGCCCACCCTTTTTACGCCCTCCTCTTTTGAGGGGTACCTCTGTTCTCTGTTGATTCGGTCCCACTCCTTGACCTAAGTTTTTTTTGTCGGTTTCCCTCTGCCACATTCCTTTACTCACCCCCATCTCAGTCAAGCCATGAGGCCTTCTCTGGCCCTTCTTTTCCGACTGCAGGTTTTTATCTACACCTTTTTCCCTTTAATTCAGACACACGATTTTTTCCCCCTCCTAGATTTGTGCGTCTTTCGTCCCCCGTTCCCAAACAGCCAAGAGACCCCAGTTTCTTACTACGAGAGGATCTCATACCTTTGGTTGGTAGACGAAACTCCACGGCGGCCCACCCTTTGGGGATAAGGGCTTTAAACTCTCCTGGATTGTGAGTTATTTTGCCCGCCCAAGACCGCACCGATGACTGATACCTGTGAAAGTTCCCCCCATCTGAGGGCCCCCATGTCTTTCGTACATTTTTACATTATTTGGGTAGTTTCTGAGCTCCGCATTTGTTTCACCTAGATTAACATCCTTTTCATTCTGTTCGTCCTCCCTTGCCGTTTCACTTCTTTTACATATGGATGCCCGAAATTTCTCATGGACTCCTCAGGGGCATGCCACCTCTTTTTGTTCCAAAACCAAGGGCTTTAGGTCCCCTTCATCCTTTTCTTCTTGGGGTCAGGTAGCTTCTACCCTTCATAGCTGGCCAGAACGGTGGCCAAGTCGGCGGTGTGCTTTGCTCCGCACCATTCTTTTAAGGCTTGTATTTTTTTGCCTTTGATTCTTGCCCCCCACCAATTGGGGAGGTCAAAAGTATCCCTTATTACATTATATTTTTAGCGCTCCCACTTTATTTCTCTCACCAGAGTTGACCCTTTTTTAGACTTCTCTGAGCCTCGTCTGTTCAGCGCCCATTCCCCGTTTCGGCGGTGAAAATCTCCCATCTCCTTCTTATTGGTTAGCTCATGCTGGGTCCCTTTCTGACATGCGCTCCTTTCGTTTTCCTCCTTAAACAAAACGGTCCGCAGACGTCCCCCCTTCCCTTCCTATCCCCGAAAAGCTACCCCCCCCACCCGTTCCCCCGTCTGCTGGGGCTCCAGGAGTTTTTTTCCCCAACAGCATCATAGTCTGTAAAACCTTCCCCCCTCGCTTTCGGCCAACGGGTATCTGCATCCTAGACTGACCCTCCCGCGCTTCCACCCCCCCCCCCTTCACTACAAACCTAACCGTTCCCCCCCCCAGCACTCTACATTCGGATTGAGGAACACTGAGATTTTTTTCCTCTACTCCCATCACTCCCATCTGCCCCTTAATCCTGCAGATGCAATAGCCCCCATGTTCATAAGAAAGGTAGAAGCGTATTGCAAGACCTTGACGCTCCCTGGTGATACCCTTTTTTTTCCAGTGCATTTGGTCACACTCCCATCCCCTGAGTTTAGATTAATTCCCAACATGCCTGAATCGCTCCCATCATCCCTATTCATGTTGTTACCCCTTCAATGGCCCCCCGCTTAAATATATCCTCCCAGCGCACGGTTCACCTCTCATTATAACATCTAGCAGTCGGCTCTCACTCCACCAGCCAATAACAAGCACCCCACTTTTCAAGTCCTCCCCCTCCCCCCCCCCCGCGTGACTGCTAGAGCAGATGATCACCACAACAAACCTTTTCGTTCCTTTTCCCATTCACAATTTACTGCATCCTTTTGTTCGAGGAGTAACCATCTTTTTTTCCATTCCCTAAGACTCCCGCCCCCCCCAGATCGACCGCAGAGGAGCTTTTTTCGCCCGAGGCTGCTTCAGGTTCTTTGTACAGCCGGCCAGATTTCAGTTCCCTGCTTTTCGATGTTTACCGTTTTTTGACTTTCCCCTGTTCTCCACTGCCAGTTTTCCCCTTGTGCCCGCTTTTGTTCTCCCCCCTTCCCCTGCCCCCTCTTCCCTTGCCTCCACTCCGGGTTTTGTGCCTTGATTACTGTTCGTCACCCGCTTCCCATGCTCGTGTTTGACCCGTCAAGTAGTAGTTCATTTAGTTTTCCTGCCTCCTCTGCGACATTAGCCGACGCATTCTCCTGTCTGTTTTGAACTCCTAATTTGTTGATGTATGTCCCCTCTGCTCGGTCAGACCGTGTTCCCGCTTGTTTCCCTGGTTCACCCCCCTAATTCTTTTCTTGTCTCTGATCTTTCCCTGTTTCATGACCCATATCGATCCCGCACTTGTTTCTCTGTTACTGAAATGATTGTCGATTTTGTCGTGTTACCCCCTCAAGGTGGACTACTTTATTCTACCTTGGCGAGTTCCACATTCGGTTTCTACACCTGGCTTTCCTGATTCTCTTTGCTTTTGAGTGTTCACTTCCCTTCCGTTCATTTGCTCTAATGGAATGCGCTGCATAAGTCCCCCCCGTTGAATGATGTTGCTTTCAGTCTAAGAACTCTTGAGTCCCTTTCCCCCCATTCTTTTTAGACCAAATGAGATTTATTATGGCCCTCCTTTCAAATCATTTTTCCCCCGTCGCGGTTTCTGGCCTCGACTTACTCTCCGGATATGGGGCTTATTCTTAATCCTCGTGTTGTTTTTTTAACCTCCCCTTCCCTGAGAGCAGCTTTTTTTCTTCGCTGCGCCTAAGACGATAATTGGGGTATTTCCCCCTTCATACTTCTTGGTCTATACCGACGTTTTTCGACCTTCGCTCAGAGTGTTTTTGTCGCGTGCCCGCCCCAGCACCCTCTTTTCTAGGTCAGATTTCGATGGAGCTGCCTTTTGACTTTCCGGGCTCAGGTTTTTTTTTCCGTATCGAAGATTCGCTCCCTTTCTCAACTGCCCTTTTTTTAGTTAAGTCGCTTCGCCATTCCACGTGCATTTCCCCCCCTTGATTATCAACTGCGCACGCCTTTTGATATCAGAAGAGTCCTGGGAGCTTGGATTTTCATCATCACCCTTCCCTACTCTATCAGGAAATTTCTGACTTTCATTTGTGACCGGGCACGCTAAGATGAAGTTTCTATTTCCTGCAGCTGCCCTCGGAACAGCCCGTTGCTCTCGCTTTCGTAGATTAGAGTGTTGCCTTTAGCCACTTAACAGGTCTTAACCACGTCTAACTCTCTTTTGGCGGTTTTCGAATTCCCCCAGCCGTTATCGCTGGGGTGGACTACTGAGCATGATTTGACACCACACATGGCGAAATGCCCCTTAGGATTCCCCGCCGTGGAAAACAAGAAAGAGGTCCCAGACAAACCAGAGTGAAAGAAGCTCGACCTTTCAACAACCTTCTATAAATCGATCCCTTACTCCTTACACCCACACTCACCCCCACACGAATTCTAAATTCACCCCAGACTCATCTTCCCCCAGGCCTGGATATGGTTTCTGTATTCTTCGGCATTCAGCCAATCTTGATCATCCTCTTCTAGCTGACCCTAAAGTTTGTTGAATAACGACTTATCGTGCGGCTTCAATTCCGAAGTTTTTAATTCCCCTCTGTCCCAAAGAATTGTGGCATATGTATCTTGATTATCGGAGCTCGTTTTACCTTGTGATTTTCGCTCTTTCCCCCTTCCTGGCTCACCTCCTCATCACCTAGGCCCCGGTGAACGTGACGCATCTGTTCGGGATTCTCTGTATTCGCTGTCCTTGACGGGTTTTTACTACAATTGGTTTTCACTTGATGTGAGCCCTTCATTGGGGGATGAGACCTTCTCCTCGATTATGTGTCCCTTTTTTTCCTATTAAACCTTTGGAACCCCACGTTCCCATGGAAGTTGCGTCAGCGGTCCCAATCACGCCTTGATATGCCTGAAGTTCTTTGTTTAGCAAGATCGACTTTCGCTGTCTGTAGTTCTCAGGTGTCCCCCCCTGTGAGATTAAAACGACTCCCGACCCTCGTGTTCTTTTCGAATTGGCGGCTTTGCTTGTGGCCTTTTTGTTTTTATGTGGTGGTTACGCGGGTTTCTTTCCCGGGTGTCATACTGGGGTTTCGGATTTTCCCACTCCGTTTTCCCCTTGCAACCTTCGTGGCCGAAGCGCTCCCGCTCGATTTTGTGAAGAGCGGTTGATGTGCGTGTGTTCGGCCGTGAACCCGGGTTTCCCCCATCAGTGACCGGCTGTTGTTGGCATTTGAATTTACTGGCGTTTCCCGGTTACCGTGTTATTTTTTTTTTGTTTAGGCTCTTACCAAGTAAAGAGAGCTCCTGGTACAGGGAATTCCTTAATCCCCCCCCCCTCCCCAAGACCCGTAAACATCAGACTGAACTTTTTTTCTAGTGGTCAGACGTTGCCAGCACCCACCAAGTTTCAGTCCTTCGTTACATGTGTCCTCTAGAAGAAGCTCCCCCATTCCTTACACGCACGTCGAAGACCCTTTAGCGTTTCCCTGAAACATGCCCGTAGATAACTCCGTATTGTTACGCGCCACACGGTTCTTCCCCCCAGAGCCCCGTTTCACCCGTTCATTTAAGCATCCCTTCTGCCGGGGGGTTGGGGGAATGCCCCCTTACATACCCCGAGCAACCGAATCCCCTTTCCGCTGTGCGCAGTTTGAGTCCCTCTCATCCGCAAGTGCTCTCCAGGTTTCCTGCCTCCTCGCGTTTTGTTTTCACCCTCCCCTGTGGCTCCCCTATCTTAAACCCTGAATACATATTCTGTGCTCCCCTTACCCCTTCCCGGTAACGCCGCCCTCGACCTTCTTCCGGCATCAACTCCGTTTCAATGAGTTCCGAACTCCCTCAAGATCGTTCGAGCTTTCCGTAGAATGGGACTGATCTCCCTTTCGATCTGGCCCGCAGTGATCTGAAGTTGGTGTGGGTTTTTGGATCCCGTAACCCCAAATGTATGACCTTCCACCCGCGGCACCAAGGTTTATGTGACGTTCGAACCTTTCTCTGAGAATGCAAAGAGAATCCTTTGTGGAAATTTTCTATAGTTTGTCCAGTTTTTGATTTTATTCCATTTTGCAAAATCCCTTCCACCATTGATGCTCCTTTTTTTCTTCCAAGGCAGAACTCCCTTTCCGCCCCATGCACCGTCACTCTTTTTCTTCTTCACGTGATTCTGTGATTCGTTTCCTGCCAAGTTTGTCTTAGTCTTGACCAATTTAAAAGGTTCTCTTTAACCCATGTAGTGTCCTTCGCCGATAAAACCGTTCTCTTTAAGCTGCCACGCGCAACGCATGAATTCATTCGTGTGTCTTATCCCGTCGGTTCTCACGCCTGGTTTCGCATTTTTTCTGTCCACCATCAGTGGGAATGGCCTTGAATAAGGCCCCACCTCCGGTAATTTTTCTGGCATTATTAGTTTTTGCCCCCACACTGGAAATGGAATTCATACTGACTTTTCCTCTTCAATCTTTCGTGATACCTCTCTTTCATAATTTTTCCCATTTCCTGCGGAGCACGCCCTGGGGGTACAATTTTTCTTCCCTGATTTTTTCACCTTGGACGCGCCCAAGACACATCGTCCTTGCCTGAAATCCTGTGTATCGACTTTTCCCCTTGCCTCCACGAGTTTTTGATTTTTAAATTTGCTTTTTCTGTTTGCCCCTGGGAGCTAAAGTATACTCTGCTTCGAACTTCCCCCCCTCAACCGTTTCCGGGCCCACCCCTCATTTTTCCTTAGACCACTGGAGGCCTTTCGTTTTTTAGTTTTCCGATCTTTCCCTGGTTCGGAGCCCCACTGTAATCCCCCCCCCTTTTTTCAGATAACCACGCCCCCCCCCGTTGTTCTTTTGCATCTGTCCTACGCCCTATGGAAGTTGTGTTCGCCTCCATTTTTTGACACTGTTTGTTTCCGTTGATCGACAACCGCACCAACCACTTTCCCTTTGTCCCGTTGTAATTTTCAACACTTTTCCTTCCGTGACGGTAGAGCCTTTGCGTCATGACGCTTACATTCGAATTTCTGAGTTTTAGCGCTAGCCCTTCTTTGCCCCAGACACCACCCTCCTTCCCACCCCCATAAGTGGGTAATTCTCCCCGCCTCATTTAAAAGACTTGTACGCTCCCCCCATTGACCTTGCCTCCAATGTAAATCCTCTCCCCCTTTCTCCCGTCTACACCCCGCACCTTGGAAATGGTCCCATCCATTTCGTGCCCCCCCAATCTTCCTCCGTCACGACGTCAATATTAATGAATGTAACAACATACTCGTTGAGACCTTTTAGTAATTTTTTTGCGTTCCCTATTTGGACTTTGACAATTTGGTTCACCTGTTTCCGTTGTCTCGTGCTCTCCCCCGTCTTCCTGGACCAAACCGGTTTTGTTTGATTAGTAATTGGCTTTTTGCCTTTCGCGCTATTATGGTAGGGGAACCCTTTCTCTTTGCCATCCCCCTCCTTACCAGACCCCCACCATAGCTCCTGCTTCAAATACCAGCTTTTTCCTCGTGACCGACATGGAGATTCCTTTCCCTAGCCTGGTTTCGCTTGGCCATACCGCGCCATGGTGGTGCGGGACCTCATAATCTTCCTTGTAATTTCCTCGTCTTTCTCTCTTTCTTTTATCTTTCTCCTTTTTTTTTTTTGTTTTTTTTAGTGATGTAATCTTCCCTGAAAGGCACGCATTCATGGTGCTGCTTTATAGTCCCCCCTTCTCCAGGTCTATGGATGCGGCGTTCTATCCTTTCCCAATTTCTTCTGGGTCCGGTTTTGGATGCTGCGCCGGTGATCTTTGTTCTGTTCAGGCTTTTCGCGCTGGCTGAGCATTTTACCTTTGTCCCGTAGAGTTTCTTGGCGTTGTCACCCTTATGTCCTTTCATGCAGCCCTGTGATCCTAGGTTCTCGTTTTGTTCCTCCTCGGGTTCTGCGCACGTTCCCTCACCCCCTTCCTTTTTTCTCTTAAAACATTCCCCTCTTTTTCATACCTGTTTCCTTTACCAATTTTTTTTTTATAATGTTTTTTGTTCTTGCGTTCGTTTCTATGTCTGTCCTCTTTCTGTTTTTTGAACATTCCATACGCTTGATTTTTGCCCCATGTTCCTTTAATTTTTTCAAAGTGTTTGTTCTTCTGCATTTTTGCTTTCTGTATCGTTCGCTCATTTGCACGATTCTGTGTCCTATCCTGGTGGTCTCCGTGTCTTTTTAATGTGTTTTAGTTTTTGTACTTTTTTATTTCATTTCTCTGCTTTTTTTTTTTTGTAATGTGATGTGTGGTTTTTGTTCCTACTGCTCTATTTTTCGCTTTCTTTTACCTCCACTTTTTCGGGAGCGTTATTTGCATTGACAGCTATGTTTTATAAGTAACCAGTAATTTCTCTGTCTGTTTGCGTTGAAAACTTTTTTTTCCTATATGTTTTTTGCTACTCTGTTGTTTTTTTTTTATTTGTATTTTTTCACCCGGTTATACCCATCAAGATCCCTTTCAGTCCCACAAGCCTCCTTTTTCAAAGCCGCAGACCCTCCCCGCAACCTAAGTGTTTTTTCTTTGTTTCTCGTTGAAATTGGAGTATCCACCAATTATTGCACCCAGGAATGATTTGACCTTCCTTTTTCCTACACCAATCTGTGACTCGAAGAGTATTGTTCACTTACCACTGGTCGTTTTACGATTACCCCCTCTTATTCGTCTCGAATTCATTACCACCCCTTCTACCCGCCCGTGGATACTGTTTGAGCCAAAGAGATGTTCTCTGCCCGTGCTCGAAAATATCCTAAAGGGCATGACCGTCTCTCCAGTTAACAGATGTTCTTCCAAATTTAAACGTGAGAGTGCATGTACCATGGCAACCTACTTAACGTGTCTGCAGGCATGATTTAAGTTGGACGATTTGTTTTTTCAAAAGACCTGCCTGAGTTTATCTAGTGTTAAGCGCCGGAACCCCCCCCCCTTACTTCCTTCCTCCAGCGGTCTAATGTCAGACCATTTGTCCCCGGATTTCATTTTTTTAGGAGACAGAGCCAGCGCTGTTTTTGCTCCCCTTATTTTATTCGTCGACACACCCTTGGTTTACACGGTTTCCTGGGTTTCATCACTTTCTTTGCGTCTTCCCCCATGCCTTTGTTTGTTTTTGTCTCAGCCGAGGTTCCTCGCCTTAAGGTGGGTCCCTCGTCGATTTCCATTCCTGAACCAGTACATCTATGTCCTTTCCCCGTATGGTTACGTCAATCCCTAATCCCTCATAGTTTTTTCTTCTGTCTCCTCCATCATTGCGGAGTTCACCCGCCCCACCCGACGACTGTCTCCTCACCAGGATGTACCTATTACACGAACCTCTTTTCTCGCCTGGTCCCACCCCGGTCGACATAACCTCCGCACAGCTTCGGCCCCCCCTTGACAGCGATTCAACTCTTGTCCTCCTACGCAGAGTTCTAGAGCCTTTTTCCGTGGGCTCCTGCTTATCGCGCCGTTGACTTTCTTTGCCTTGTGGACTCATATTGAATTAAGGTCGATTTTTTTTTTTTTCTTTTTTCCAAACCTTTTTTGGAACAAGCTTCTTTTTCCCCAGTAGACGCTGCTTGAGTTATGCGATCACTCCCCTTAGTCCGACAATTTCTTGGGTGCCATTCCCGGCAGCCGCGGTTTGTATACCTTCTGTCTGTGTTCCGGATGATTCGATTCTGGCCATTGCTTTGCCTCCTTTCCCCAAAAGATGACCCCTTTTGTCTAAATTGACGTCGAGACATTAACTTTTTCTGCTAGAGAACGTCTGTCCATGGAATGAGCTCCCTATGATCTGGGCCATGGAAGGACATTTGTGCTGTTTGCCCCTCCCACCAAGCCCCTTATTAATCGGTGCATTTTATATGTCGTATTCTTCGACCCACAGTTGGAATTGTCCGTCTCGGCAGCCAAACCAAGGTCCAACTCATCAGCCACGTATCATTGACCCTATGCTCCTTGAAACACAAACACCCGTTAAGCTGTCTTTCTCACAGTGGTCCCAGACATAAGCTCATTGAGTTTTTTACTGGCAACCCCCTCACTCCCCCCCTCCTATATGTCCGGCCCCCCTTTTTCCTCCCCATTGTCTTTCTTTCCCAAGCGTCAAACCGCGCTGTAACACCACCCTCCCCCTACCCACATCTTCCCCCCAGAATACTTCCCTTTTGACGCCCTTTGTGCCCCATTTTTTTTTCTTCTCACCTCCAATCTCGTCATCTACACCTGACATCTTTACAAATTCCCTGAAGTTTTCAAGGGTGCCCCCTTGTCTCCGCCCCCTCGCCGCTTCCTTTGTACCCGCCTTTTTTCCCCTTTTTGTTTTCATAAAGCCCGCCCAGGCCCGAGTCTTCGGCTGTTTCTTTTTTTGCGTAATTCCCCCCCCCTCCCTTTGAGATACTCTTTTAATTTGTGATGTCGTGCCAGTTCTTCCCATTGCCGTTTACCTTCCCCCGAATCCTCCTCCTCAGTTCCCATGCTGTACACAGGGGATCGCTCAGGCTGGAAGATCCCCCTCCCCATACCGTCCCAAGCACCCCTGGGACCCCCTGCATTAACAGGAAAGCTCTCCTTCTAATTCTTGATTCCACTCCCCTCGTACTTTTGTCTCCATGCATTTTTCTGCGTGTAGCATTTTCCCGCTGGTATCCCTACGAATTTCTTCCACTCATTTTTTTTTCTTCGTCTCACCGTTAGTCACACGATCGTATGTTGTATGCAGCGTGACCTGCCGCGTCTACCACTTTGCTGTTCTATTGTTCCGCCTGCACCTTCATGTGACCCTTGAGTAGACTGTTGTCGTCAGGTTGTCGAATTTTGTTTCCCGTGCCACCGTCGGGGTTCGTTTGACTGATTAGGTGTGGATGTTTCATCTCTACCCTGTGGCGGCTGCATGTTTGTTTTTTTTTTTTTTTATTCATGAGCTCCATTCCGTTCTGTCCTCCCAGCGTTCTTCCCTGGATGCGAACTCCACGCTCAGGGGTTCACATGTTCAGTGTCGTCCCGGGGCTGCACCGAGACCCTAATCTAATGCTACCGTATTCGTAAATCGGGTTGTGCAAATAGATTGAATAGTTAAGACCGATTTGCTGGACAATCCCTTTGAAAGCTTCATGAGAAGTGGGTACCCTGAGCGTTTGCCAATGCCGGTTCTGACCTGACACCTAATCATTTTTTGGATCTTCTGTCTATGGCTCTGTCCAGGACTCCCTTGAGTCTACCTTGAAGGAAAAAACTCCGGCACGGCCCCTGGTGTCACCGCACTTAACATAACTCTTGTCTCCACCCCTACCAGGTTTGGATTTAAAATTAAAAGGCGGTGACCCCATTGGCCGCTCAACAGATCCGATATCAAGACCTCAGGGGAGCATTACGCGTGAGGACGTAGTAGCGAGCCCCATCCCCTGTACTTGGAACGGAACAAATTATAAATTCAACCATCGTACTGTATTCTTAATCGAGAGATTACTCTATGACTATTAGACCTCAATTTCGCTGTTGTTTCAGTTCCTGATAAGTCACCCTGCGTCATGGCTCCATTCCCGGTATTCTGAGCCCCAACCCGCGCGGTTGTTTGTAGCCTACCATTTCACAATGCTTCTACCCTGCTTCAGGTACTGATCAAGGTCTAATTTTTCGTTTTCTTTCCTTTTTTTCCTTCCTCTCCGTTTTTTTTTTTCTCGCTTTGAATAACGTAGCCTTGTCTGTCCTTTAGATCCATTGTTCCTTCAAGCTTGTCTCCTTTTTGACTTCTTTCCAATAGACCCCTTCGCTTGGTCGATCAGAAATTTTCCCCCTTTTCTGACCCTTGTTCTGCGTAGCGATGAAGCCGACCCCCTATATTAACACTGATGGCTTTCCTTCCCCTCGGCGATACTTGCCGTTTACTGCATTCTTGATATTGTTTTTAAACGTCAGCATACTTTTCAGCAGGGTTCTTCCCCCCCCCCATTTAAGCTTATAGTTCCACAAAGTTTTGTAACCACTTTATTCATTCTCAACCTTTTCGCACTCCCGTGCCACTTTCCAAGTGATCAGCACCATGGGGGCAGTTTCGAGTTGCTATCTGGATTGCCATAACATCCAGATATAATCAACTTTCTAATTTTCCCTGTGTTCCATGGCTGGACGTTTCCTCGGGTTTTAGATCATTGATGAGGGAACAACCAATTTTATGTTGATTATCTCTTTCTTTATCGTTTGGGGCTTTGCCCTTGTGCTCCGGGAACCCAGCGTTAAACAACTTTTACCTTTTATGGTTAGCGTACCTGCAGTCCCGTCTTTCACTCTGTGACGGTTTCCATAAACACCGGGATCGGAGGCCATGGAAGCAGGCATTGCTTTCTCCTCCCCCCGCTCCACATCTTGGCCCTGAAACCGGCATTTTAGCCCAACTGAATGTCGCAACTGTTCCCTAGTATTTTCCCTTCATGAATGTCTCTGTTGCCGGTCAGGAATGTACAACCCTAACGTCCCTAGTCACCCCTACTCACCCAGACGTTCATTCTGCCAGGAAGGGCTCTCTGTTCTGTCCCTTCGGCGTCCCCCCAAATGCTTCATTCGTTACGATGCCCACCTTTGTTGATTTTATATATTGCTTGCGATCACATTCTCCCTTGATTATTCTTGGAACTCCCCTTACGCCGCTGCTATTAGCTTAATTTGTTGGACCCATTGTTCTGTGTCTTATACCATCTTTGTTTCCTTCGCCATTTCCCAACTATGGATATTTCCCCTGCGTTATCACTTTTCATCCGCAGTTTTTGTAAGGGGATCGGCCTTCGCCCCCTTCCGGGGTTCTTAGTTCTCTTTATTGCAATTAGGATCGGTGTGCCTTCCCACCGCCCCTCAACGTTTGCCTCCTCTTATTGGCTCGATATTCTTGTGACTTTTGACTTCTCCCTGGTGTCACACTACGCTTTTGACTTGGCTTGCAGTCTTCCCGCTTTCACCCGTTTACCCACACCAAAGTCTCCCCTCTTGCTTCTGCGCTGGGCGAGATTTTTTCAAGACACTGCTACTTTCCCAGTTGTCTTCCAATGACTCTTCGTCTTTTTTTTACTGGCTGCTTCCCATGTCTCTTGCTTAGTGTTGTATGGCCTGTGAAAAAGAGAGTTCCTGGCCCTTTGTCCTCCTCCCCGTCCTGCTTCGTCTTTCTTTGTGCCAAGGTTCTTCAAGACCCGCTGTTTGCCGTGCCCCGGACATCGTTTTGTTTTGTTCTGCTTTTGTCTAAAGGCTCATTTCACACACCTCCTCCCACCCCCCCCTGCCGTTTCCCCCGTTCGTCTTAACCGAGGCTCGTTTCGGTCTGACGGAGCCCACGCTTTTTTGAGCATTCGCAACCCGGGGTCATCACAGCGTGACCACCTAGGGAGACCTAGGGGGTTAGCATTTTCCTTTCGGGACATGGTACTGTCCTGTATATTCTTTCGAGTTTGGTCGTATATTCAGCCAAGACCTCTCGCCCCCCGTCCCCCCCCCCCCCCCCCCCCCCCCCACTCCCCAGGTACGATCCTTCCCCCATCCCCTCCCGGCATTGCCAGATCTTTCGTTTTATTCTATGGTTGTCCCACCCCTACCACCCACCCACAACTCTCCTTCCACCCCTAACCCTTTTTGGATTCCCATGTCGGAGAAGTCCATCCACTTTCACCTGTGGCCCTCCCTACTCTTTCCGCTACCCTTTTTAGAGGCTATTAATTTCAACTCTCCTTGCTGATCGTCGTGTCCCTTACTTTCCTACTGTGTTTCTAACTGATGATTCTCCGTTTACCTACTCAGTATCAAGCCGCCTTTTTTCGGTAGAACCCCCAATACACACCCTTTTTCGCCATCCGTTTTTGTTATCACTGATCTGTTAAGGTTACTCATACGCCCCCACATTCCTCTGCTTACTCCCTCCCACTTTGGGCTTACCCCCTTCCACCGCTCGTGGAACATGATTTCCTTTTGAGCAATTGCGCTTCACCTTCCCCCCCTGTTAAGTTCCCTGGAGACATTTTCCCGGAATTTCCTCCAAGCTTCTGAGCCCCACACTCCCTACCCTGTGCACTGCCGTAGGTTTAGAGTTCATCTTCTGGCCTAGCATGTCAGACCGATATAACGTTGCTTCCTTTGCGTAACCTAGCAGCACGACGTTGTCGTTTTGTTCCCGCTTACCGCCCCCTCCCTGATCAGGCCACGGGGAAACCCACTTTTTTCGGTCCCGCGTCATGTTAATTCTTGTCGGGATTTTCTTTTTACCAGTAACCTATGCTGGGGGCTTTACACTTTTTGCCCGCCCCACCTCCAATTCTTCACTTGCTTGTTTCCTCTTGTTTCTTGTACCTCCCAATCTAGTTTTCGATTTCAAGTCACTCTTATATTGACTCACCCCTATTTCTATTTTCCCCCCGCCTACAATTGCCTCTCCCTCATTCCCCCTGGTCTCTGGGCGTCCCTTGGTCCCGTCTTCTCATGTGTCTTTTTTTTCCTTATTATGTATTTTCCTGCGAGACCAACTTTGTGAAGTTCGATCTCTTCATATTGGCTTGTTTTTGCGCCCCCCCCCAAACAGGGGTCGTTTATTTTTCGTAATGCTTCCCATGTGTGCCCGTCCGGTCTCACGCTTGCTATCCCTCGTTGCCGTGGGGGTTTTGACTGTTTGTTGTTTGTGTTTTTTGTGTGGCAAGTACTCCCCCCATGTATGCCATCCTTCCCGATGCTCCCTTATCTTTTTTTTTCTGATTCCCCCCTGGTGGAGCCGCGTTAACACTATTAAGCATAACTGCATCACAGCCTCTTCTGCCGTGTGTTAGTCCGGCCTGGTGTTTTTTATTCCTGGCAGTTTATGATTTATAGGTGGTTCTGTAGTGATTTAGCCCTGTTCATCGTTTTTTCGTGAATTTTAGCTTTTGATTGTCCCATTTATGCTTTCCCCGGGCACAGTCTTTCCTTACGTGTGGCTATTGCGCTTCACCTGGAGCAGTATGCCTACTCGTCCACACTCACCTTGGTTTTTCGGCACTCAATTCCCAAAAAATATTTTGTGTCACCCGGCTCTTTTACTCCTCTTTTCCCGCTTCCCTCTCCCCCCATAGTTTCCTGCAGTAGTTAAGCGCATGCATCCCCTGTATGTTCTTTGGGCCGATATGAGTTCTCATTACCCCAACCCCCCCTTTCATGCCCATATCGATGATCATGTCCATCTGGAGACCTCGAAGGCGTACGCTGAAGGTGCCTCGTGCTGCTTTTATTTTCCGCCCTCTTACTCAACCGTTTTCCCTGGTTTTTTGACCTTTTTTGATCGATGGATCAGCCTTTTCTGAGTCCCCAGTGAGCTAACGTTGCATGCGATTGTCGTTGCCGCAAATCCCCGCTTCCGGCATAGTGAGAATTCCTCTGTAGAACACCCCTTCCCTTTTCTTTTTTCCACTAAAAATTCTTTAATGCTCCCTCATACCTCCTGGATTCATCCCTCTGTAGCCCAAGTGCTTACCTTTATAGACACTGCCTCATCTTGTTCCCTTCGTCCACAGACACCCACCTCACCCTCCTATTGGAACGGTTTTTTCCCCATACTCCTGTTTGTATTCCCTCCCCCTCTCCTTGTTTCCCGGCCAAGAGTTCTTGAATTTTCAGCCTCTTCCTTGTTTAGGTCACACTGTTGCCTTCTTGTTTCTCACTCACGCCTTCACGGTAGAACCCTAACCCCCCTCGTTGTTTGCAGTTCTTTCTTATCGTTGCGTTCACTGTGTGAGATAGGGCTGTAGAGAGCGGGGGACCCCTACACTCTTTTTCTCTGTCTACTCAGTGTTCTGACCAATTCCCCCTTTATAATGCCCCTACCTACGTTACGACCCTCCTTGAATAGCACCTTCCTCTCTATTGTACTTTCTAGTAGTATCGACTCCCCCCCTCTATCGGCTTTGTAGAGTCTCTTTTTTTAGATAGCGCCTGTAGACCGATGTCCTCTTAACGCCCCCCAATCATGTCCCCCCCGATAT
>Ga0179593_1610825_pt1 | contig 15087 bp, 17 predicted proteins | sample CZODoug2_1_08_16_FD_185931 | JGI IMG/M metagenome (GOLD analysis project Ga0179593, IMG submission 185931) | Vadose zone soil fungal communities from Angelo Coast Range Reserve, California, USA - CZODoug2_1_08_16fungal (PacBio error correction) | ecosystem: Environmental > Terrestrial > Soil >... | reverse complement strand
GATCCCCCCGTTTTCTCTTTTTTTTTTAGGGGTGACGGAGGTTCATTAATTTTAGTCCTAGGAAGAGGGCGAATGGGCGGTTTTTTGACGTGCCTGCCAGCTTTTTTGAGATAATGTTCATTGGGTCAAGTTTATACTGCCGTTTGATGAGACAGTCTTAAGGGTGCCTTTTTCCTCCCCTTTTTTTCTTGTTTTTTCCCCCAAAAGGAAAGGAAGGCGAGGCTGGATACTTCACCAGTTGTACCTCCCCCCATGGGCCGTTTTCAGGGCCCCCAAATTCCCCCGAATGGTAATGTTGTCTTTACCCCGACCTTCCTGCACTCTTGTGTTCGGGTGACGTCCCCGCAGTACAGTTTTGTAGTGGTGTTTTGCCTTTCTGAGTAGGTACTCCGGCCACAATTTTCCCTCGGTCAAGGAGTTACGTCGTTCTCTTCTTGGAAAAGTCCTTTCTCTTGAAAAAAACCGGCCTCCCCCCCCCCCCCAATCCCCACTTCCGTCCCCCGGGTGTGAGGGCGACCTTTTTGAGTTTTTCACCTTCTGACTGGATCCTACCCCTTTGGCTTCCAGTAACTGGGCTGGAACATGTAATAAAAGAAGCCTTTTCACTCCCTCTTGACCCTTTTTGGCTTTCTCTTCTCTTGCTTTTGGGAGGGTTTGGGACCGTGGTGGACGGTGTTATGGTTCCCCCCCTTTACCCCCTTCCCCGCTTTTTTTAATTTTACCTGCTCAACGTGAAGTCGCCCCCTTCTCTTTTAGGCTGTTCCCATGCCTTTCTGACCCCCTGGAAGCGGTTTTTTTTGGTTTTCCCCCCCTGATGTTCGTTTCGCTGGCTCGAGGTTCTTCCCAAGGTTGCTGCCGCTTTTTTTTTTCCCCCTGCGGCTTTTTTTTCGTCTTTTTTGGAACCCGTAACGGCTGGAGTTCAACCGTGCCCCCTTCCTTAACGTTTTGTACCGATTTCCCTCTCCCACTCGTTGAAGTGTATCTACCCCTTTTTAGTTCTTGGACTAATTCAGCCTTGCTAGGTGTTTTTCCACTGTCTCCGTTCTTAGACGGACCTGATGATTTTTTCCTTCTGATTTTTTTTTTCCTGCGCGGGAGTTCTTCCTGGTTTTTGTTCCCACAACAAATATTTGTGTTTTTGCTCTCTTCGGGTTTTCCACCTTTCGGTGTACCGTGTTCCGGCTGATCACCCATCCTTGCGTGGTATTGGACCTTTCCATTGCTTTCTCCCTTTCTCCTGAACATCGGGGGTATCAGGGGAAGTCATAGTTCCCCCGCATTGGGGGGATCCTGTGATTTTTAGGTTTGTTGTCTGTTTGCTTTTGTCTCTTTCTTTTTTTTGCGGACGATCTGCCCTTCCAGGCCCGGCGGTTCATGTTTTTTCCCCCTGAGGCTCGTTCGATTCCGGCTCCTGGTTGGTCCCAAAGCCTGCCCCTTCTGCTTTTTTTTTTTTTCCCCAGAATTTTTAGTTTTCTCCTGCCGCAGTTTTTTGTCGGCCCTTCTTTCGGGTCACGGCCGTGGCGATGTTGGTCTTTTTCTGTTCCCGCCTTTCCCCCTGTCTCTCAGTCTTGTTATTCCCCCTTTTTCTCTGTTTTCATTTATGAACGGAGGCGACAGGAATTAGAGGTTTTTCCCATTTTTGTTGGTTCCCCCCTGAGATAGGATATCTTTTTTTTCAACTTCGACACGAATTTTACAGAAATTACTGCACACTTGCTTCCCTATACCCCTCTTCCATTGCAGCGGGGTCGGGCCGGGCACGGGTATCTTTGCATGGTTCGTGTGTTCCAGAAGGTTCCCAGTCGTTCCCCATCAGTTTCGAGGCAGGTTACCTTCCGGGGAGATTGGAAGCCTAGGCGGTTGGTAGTGACAGTTTGGCCTCTCCCGACCCCTGGGCCCCCCCCTCATCTTCAAGGCTGGATTACATCTCCGAACGTACATTACGGTCCTTTGGGAAATGGATACTCGTTTGTCTCCCATTTTTTTTCCGTTTGGGCTGTCCCTTCGCCAATATAGGGGCCGCCCCTCCTTCTTTAGTCCGTCCTGTCACCTTTTTCTTGTGAGTCGAGGACGGGGCTTTTTTTTTGTTTTTTGGTGGTCCCTTCGGCCCTTTTCACCCGCCCTATCCCTTTCCCGCCGGGCCCCGTTTTGGTGCTTGTGCCCAGCCCGCCGCCGGTGCCCTGGGGCTCCCGTTTCCCTGGGCCTGGTGGCCTGTTTCTTTAAATGTTTTTTTCCTATCTCGTACTGGGATTCGTGTTTCCATCCTCCTCCTTTGGCTTTTTCACGCGGTTTGCACACCTCCCCCCACTTGGAATTTTTCCTTCGTTTGGCCCCGTTTCTTCAACCCCTTTTAGCGAGTGGCCCAACATCCCCCCCTTTCTTTGCCCCTGTGTTTTTCATCCCCCGTGGCCCGGTGGGTGCGACAATTCCCCCCGACCTCCCGGATATAGAGGAATCATTTTAACCACTTCGCCCTTCTCGTTTTTTCTGTTCCCTTCGTTATCGTGACGTGCATTTTCGGTCCGTTTGTCCGAGCCAAAACGGCACGAGAGTACCATTCTTTTCCCAACCTTACCCCCTCTTTTCGTTGGTCCCCACTTTCGGTGGAGTCAAGTACCAACCACTAATGGTTTCCCTGACACCTGACCTGTCTTTTTTCGCCTATTCTTTTTTTCCTTTTGTTAGTGTGTTTTTTCGTGGTTTCATTGGTCGCATCGTCCCCTAAAGTCGGCGTGGACCCGAGTTCAACCGTCGCCCTTCCCGCCGTTCTGGGCGGTTGATCGTATCCCCCCTCTTGTTGTGTGGGCCGTTTCTTTTGCCACTAGTGAAGACTGACGGGCCCCCCTTGTGTGCCCCTCGCTTTTTTTTCCGTTTTCTTCCCCCCTTCTTTCCGCAGCGCCAAAATCCTTGCCCCCACAAAGAAGGTTCTGATGAGGCTTCCGTTTTTTTTTTTCTTGTTGTGGCCTTTTTTTTCCACGATTGGCGCTGTGCGGGCACCTCTCTCTCTTTGTTTCGTTCATTCCTGTTTGTTTGTCTACTTAGGTCTGGTGCCCGCCATCCCGGTTGTCCGGTTTTTCCCCCTCCCCCGCCCCTTTTTTCACTTTTTTTGCCCACGACACCCCCCCGGCTTTCATTTATTTTGTCACGGATTTTGCTGTCCTTGAAAACTCGGACGAACGTCCACTGATCCCTGCAGTTTCTGTGCGGAGTGTTATTCAAGTCACCTGTAATTTTTTCAAAGTACACAGGGCCCCTGGGCCCTATTCTGTTCCCCCGCCCCTTCCTTTGGAGTGAGGACTGGGGGCGGGTCACCCCCAGCCCCTTTCTGTGCTTTTTTTTGCCCCCCCTATCTGGCGGCCCAGAGTGAGTTAACTGTTGGATTTATTCCCGGTTTTTTCCCCTGGCCCCCTCCCCCCTGGAGAACCCACACGCTGGCCGGACTTCTGCCGATCGTTTTAGTGACCATCGTAGTCCCTCCCTTTTGGTTTTGTCGACCAAAATATCCCCCGCCGCCCTGACCTGCACTTTCAGGTCTTCCCGTAGTGCCCTGTCCATTGCCCCCCCCCCCGTAGGCCTGAGGGACCTCATATGCTTTTTTATGTTTTTGACCCCTTTCTTTCTGTCCCTCCCACCATGGTCACCCGGCCTTCCACCTGGTCGTGCACCCTGCGGTTGCTTGGAAAAAATTGCCCCGTTCCCTTGTGCCTTTTTCTGCGATTTCCTCGGTTGAATTTTACAAGCCAACCCCCAAGTCTGCCCCACCACACTACTGTAGGCCACCCAGGCATTACGCCCTTGGGCCCCCTTTTTTGTGCACCCCCCTTGATCATCTCCCCCCCCCCTTCCTTCGGGTGACCGAGTGGCTTCTGTTTCTAGTGGTCCTTCAGGCCCCTCGATCATTACACGAAGCCCACCTGACAGGGATGAGCCACTCTTCCCCTTACGACTTTTGCCGGAAGCCAAACTTTAGCAGGTCCAACCTTTTCCCCCCCGGTCCCTCGCATGCAAAGGCCGGAAATCCGACGGAGTTTTCACCTCAGCTTTCCCCTTTGCTTTTTCACCCGGGTGGAGGTCATATAACTCGGTATTTCCCCCACCCCCCCCCCGTCACTTCTAAGGGATCGACACTTCTTAACGGTTTTTTTGGTCTTTGGTCTCCTATCTCTGACTTTGCCCGCTTTTCCCCCCCTTGCTTTTTTGGTGAATTTTCGTTTATTCGCCGCGAACTTTCTTCTGCCTAGCTTCACCATTTTCCTGGCGTCCGGCACGTCACTGAGCTGCTACCCTCCCCCACGTCACGGGAGTTGGTACGTCTCCGTCCCCAGGAACCCGTTTTTTTTTTTTTGCGTCCCACCCCCTTTGGCGGGAAAGGGGGCTCACAGTTTTACACCCGTTTTCCAACCCCCCCCCCCAACAAACACCGCACAAACCCCAAAAAACAAAAAAAAAAAACCACTACACACACCCCAACAAAAAAAACAACCCTATCCCCAACCACACCAACACACGCACAACACAATAAAACAACACCTCACAACACCAACACCAAAAAACAAAAACATACACAAAAAACCTTTGGCCACAAAAAAAAAAAACCCCAAAGTAAACATACGACCCCAAACAAAAAGAAAACCAAAAAACATAACCCACCTCAACCCCCACCCTTCTAAACTAAACACGAACAAAAAAAAACAATAAAAACACAAACGTCAAAAAAAAAAAAATCAAGATCCCCAAACCCAAATGAGTCACAAAAAAACATAATCACAAACAAAAACAAAAAAAAAAAAAATCAAAGACAGGCAACACCTACACCAAAAAAAAAAATCTAAAAAAAAAACAAAAAGCCTCAATTTTAGCGCGTTAAAAGCAAAAAAACAAACGTTACCCAGAGCGGAAAAAAACAAAAAAACGAAAAATCTGCTCCTTAAATGACAACAAACAAAAAAACGCTGTGACCCCCTCATAAAATATAAAAAGAGAAACAGCCGCCCCAAAAAAAAAAAATTAAAAAAAATCGAACCCACCCAGGAGCGACAAAAAAATAACGTTCAAAACAATGAGTCCTTAGCGTTCCCGGGCCTCGCCAAGGCGTGGCAGTATTCCATCCCCCTTTGTGGTATAGGGGCCGGTTTGCGGGCAAACTGGTATGTTTGTGTGCCCCCCCTCTTTCCCTTTTTTTAACCCGCTCAATCGGACTTTTCCCCCAGCTCTGGCTTTTTCTCGTTTAGTTTTTAGGCTGTGTTATTTTTTTTCACTCCCGTCGCTTGTCGCCGTTTGAACGCCGTCCCCCACTCACCCCCTTCATATGCCGCCCCCCCCCAAGCCTGTTCTTTTTTTCCGGGGAAAGCGCTTCCCTCATGATTCATGGCCGACAACTTCGACCCCCCCCCTTCTTTTCAATAAACACACAATACTCCCCTTTTTCAACTTCCCTTGTTTTTTTTTTTCTTTTTTTCCCTCCCGGGACTCACGGACGGTGTGGTCAGCCTGGCACTATTTTCTTTTTTTTTGGTGAGCACCACGTTTGTTTTCGGTGTTTTGGTACCCTTTCCCATGGCCTGACCCACAACGTGGTCCGTGGCTTTTTTACCGTCCTCCCCGTCCCCATTTTTTGCCCCCTTTTTCTCCTTTGATTTTTGCTGGCCCGTCTCCAACCCCGCTCACCCCCTTCGCTTGCGGGCAGAAACCAATCCGTTTTGGTCCGCCCTTTTTGCTTTTTTTATTTTTTTTTTGCCTCGGTGATGTAATACCTTTTCCGTCCTTTGACGCACGTGCCCGTACTTCTCAGGACAGTCCAGCGTACGCCTTAGCACGTTGATCCTATTTTTTTTCGTGACGTTCTTTTTTTAGAAGGCCTTAAACCTCTAACTCAGCGTGTCGTAAGCCGCTTACCTCCTGTTTTATTGCGTTTCAGGCACGGTCTTCCGATGTTTCCGCGTTCGAATTGTGATCGACAGCCGTTTTTTTAGAGTTTTCGATTCTTTTCCATCCCCCCCAGACTGCCATAAGTTATACCTTTCGAACTGGCGGTACCCTGGGCAGGCACTTTTTCGGACTTTTATACCTTCCCCGTTTTTACTACCCGGGCGTGTTGAAGGTGCACTCCGAGGTACTTTGGGCTCGGCCCGGCGAACCCGGTGCCAGTTTCACTCACTCGTCCCACTTATTTGGGAGGTTCTTGGGTCTTTTTTTTCCAATGTGGTTCCGCCTCTGCGCGTCTCCTAGAAAGCAGTATCCCCTTCTCTACCTTTGCGGTCCTGTGCCAGCATAACCCCGCGGCCTGGGGACACTTAAAAACTTTTAACCCTGTTCTTTCCCCATCTCCCTTTCTTGGTTCGCCCACCCCCTCAACAAGTACTTTTTTTACACCCTTTTGATCAGTGAATTGCAGTTTCTGAATTTGCCTTCGGGGCCTTCCCCACCGCGATGGTGTCGGGTGGGACCCCGGCTTTCTCGCCATCTTTCCCTTTCGGGTTGCGCCAAACGGGCCGTCTGGCAGTTGGCCATTGACCTTCCGGTTTTGAATCCGGCTTAGAAACCAAGGCCAATTTCCCCGCCCCCTCTTTTCCAGTTCTTCCGTGGACCTACGGTTCAATGGCCGCGGCCGTCGCGGCCTTTGAAACCTGCTTTCCCCCGCTTACTCAGCCACCAGACCCGATTTCTCCGGTTCTTTTGCAGTCCGCCCATTTTTTCGCCAACGCGCTGGATGTTCGCCTGGGCTCCCTCGCCCGGCGTGTTTTTTTTGTTTTGCTGATCCGTTTAAGACCGACCGTACCCCGGCTCCCTTTTGCCGTCTCCATTTTTCCCTCTTTTCGTTTTGCGCTACTACTCGATTTTCTTGTTGCCCCGGGGATGACTTTATCTTTCGTCCCCCCATATTTCGGCAAACGTATTTCCCCCAAGGGACTGGGTTTGCGTCGAGTCGTGCTGCCTCCCCCTTTTTTTCTGCTGTTATTTTCCACCAAGAACACAGCGGCGTTCACCACATTCAGACTACCAGCTGTTAGCGTGCGGGTGTTTTTGTTTTTTTTTTAAGCTGCGCCTGTTCTACATTCTTTTCTCCGCTACCCGACAATCTTTACTTTCACAACGTTACCCCCCTAACGTTGCCAGTTTTCCCCCGAGATTCGTTCTCATTGTCGCACCTGGCGTTGCCCTTGGCGGTGAAGGCGGATATGTTGCCGCCTTCCGTCCTGGTTGTCCCTAGTTCCCCCGTCTTTCCCCCCGGTCCCCCTTCCCGTCGAAAGGCAAGGCCCGTTTTGGGGCACCATTTTTTTTTTTCCATCCTCCTCTGAAGTTTTTTCCCCACAACCACCTTAAAAGGCGTTCTTTTGGAAAATTTTACCCCCAGGTCCCCCGCTACCTGTGCGGACGGCCGTAGTCTTAACTTATTTCGCCTGTATACTTCTCTGTTTTCCGCTTCTTTTTCGATTCTTCTAACGTGTTCAGGTCCGGGTCGGCCCTTTCCACCACCTGGGGTTTCCTGTCCGCTCCACTTTTGCTTAACGCATCTCTTCTTTACTTTTACGGGTTTGGTTGTTTGTTCCCGTTGGGATTTCCTTTTTTTCATTTGCTTGTTGCACCGGAAATTTGCCCGAAAGCGGGCCGGCGGGCCCCTTGTTTTTTTTTAATGACCCGTTTCATCAAAATTACACGGTTTCTGACGAGCGGCACCGACGTTATTTCCCAAAGGACATCTTCCTCCCTTCCCGCAGTTCTATTAAGTTCTCACCCTGTCCCGCGAGGTTCATACGTTTACAAAATCGGGTTGACACTACTCGACATAGGGCGTCCTTTTGACTTTGGTTTTCGATTATCCATTTTGATCTCTTACTCTCCGCACTTGTCCTTATTGTAAGTAGATTGGGCAGTGCGACCCTTTCCCCACGCCCGAAATTCCTCCGCAGTGTCGTCCCTCGACCGACCAAGTCGGACTCAGCCTTTCCCTGGGACCACCCCTTTCTTCCCTCATAATTTTTGGTCAATCAACTTCTTGCCATAAGGCTCAGTTTCATTTTTTCAACCGGACACTCACTGGGAAGTTCTGTCTGAGTTTGGGCCGGGAGGTAGGCTTCTGGGCGGTGCATGTGCCTTTTTTCCAGTTTGACGCTCATTCTTTTTGCCTTTTGCCCTATTTCCCTTTTGGATTTTTCTGTGTTTTTTTGGGTCTCTTTCGAGCGCGGTATTTCACCCGCGAGTAATCGCCTTCCCTACTCGTTTCTGGCCGCAGTGCCCACGTTTGTCCACGTCACGGGACCTTTCCCTCCCCATTGTTCGGTTTCGTAAAGTAGCCTAGCTCAAGCGTTGTTTCCACTTCCATGCCCTTTTTCCCCGTTTTTCCGAGCCCTTTACCTTCCTTGACGTTGCCACGGCGCCGGGCAAAGTCGTTTTGGTTTCCCCACAGTGTCTTATCCCCTTTTCTCGACTCCTGTTGCCCTTTTGTTTTTTTCCGACCCCGATGCAGGGCTTGGATGTTCCTTTTATTTTTCCGCTTTTGTACCGTTCGGCGCGTCATTGTCATTTTTTGTCCCGGACCGTTTTCGGGTCACCTCTTCATTTTTTCGCTGCTTGGTGCGTTCTCCTTAGGTCTCATTCTTGATTTTTAGTGCTCCTTGGGCGTCCAGACTAAAGCCGTTGGACCTTCCCCCCTACCCCACGCCCCGCACCCCTTTCTTGACCCCCCCTGAGCTGGATTCTCCCTCTTTTTTTCACCGACCCCCCAGCCCTGGAGGCCCCAACCAGCAGGTCCCTTGTGGAACCTCACTTTACCCCCTTCCGTTTTTTTGGCAGTATTGTTCTTTTTTCTTACTTGTCTTGTTCGCGGGCTCGGCTGGCGGGATCGTCCGTTCCACTGTATTTTTTCTGGTTTTGTACGGGGTGCCGTTCTGGTACGGTTTTTCTTTTCAAAGCCGGGGGACGGTGAATGACAGACCTAACGTCTAGATCTCTTTAGGAACTTGATTTCCCTTCCCCGTCCCATACTTTCCAACGTTGTCCCCGGACTTGTGGTGGCACGCCCCTTTTGCTTAAGGTATCCTTTTTCGTGGGCTCCGCGTCGGCCTTCAACCCCGGCGGAACCTTTTTTTCCCCCCATTTTTTTTCTTCAGTCCATCTGCAGCCCGGCGCCCGGGGCCCCTTTCCTTTTTTTTTCCTTGGTGCGTTCTGTTCTCATTTTTTTGCCCACCCGTTGCTCCCCTCCCCCCAGGATTCGCACCACCCGGACTGCGACCAATGACTCACAGCTGCATGCCTTCTGCCCTGGATCCGGTTATCTACACTTCCTTATTTTCTTTCCTTGGGAACTTGGCTTTACACCTAATGGTGGCGCGCATCTCTGAGCTTTCTGGCGTTTCTGTTTTTTTTGTAAGATCAAGCGACCCGTGACCCCAGCGCAGACCGTAAATGTTACTAAGAAGCCTTCGGGGAGTTCACGTCCGTTCCTGCGATTTTCCGATTCAAGCCGACGGACCTTGGCGGGCCTTTTCCTTTTTGTTTTTGCCCCGGCCCGAGTTTTTGGTAGGTTTTTATCTTTCCCCTTTTTTTTTTTTTTTTCTCTGAGGTGCTTCGGGTTCGGGAGGTTGACCCTTCTTCTCTTCTTTTGTCAACTACCCCCCCAAAAGTGATAGATTTTTTTTATGTTCTGACCCACACCTACTGGTAACAACACATCCTGCTTTTTTCGCGTGCTGATCCACCAGGGCCGATACACGTTTTTGGCGCTTTTGGTGAAGAGGGAGCGCAATTTATTGGCCTTAACCGGAGTTGGGCATTATACTTTTTCGGTGTTTCCATCGGCTCTCGGGCCTTCTGCCGCGGCCCACATCCTGCTGTTTGCCTCCCCAAGGATCTGTCGTCCCTGTTTTTTTCCTATTGCTTTCCTATTTAGAGGACGGTTCTTAGGTTTTTGAACTCCCTGGGCCCGGCCTCCAAACTTGCACGATAGCTGTGCGCACGCTCGTGGATGGGAGTTTGGTCGTAGGTGCGGCTTTTTCGGCCTTTTATGCCTTTTTTAGTACCTTTTCTTTTGCCTGGTTTTTTTTTCATGGTTTGTTGATCCCTACTTTGGCCCTCACTTCCTGAGCGGGCGGCCGAGGGCTTTTTTTTTAGGTGGCCGCTCGGCGTTTTTTCTTTTTGAGTTTTTTTTCCATTTCCCTCCCTGGCCGGCGCCATAACCTCTGATCCCCGGTCCCCCCTTATGGCAGCGGGACCCGTTTGACCATTTTCCCAACAGTCCCAGCTTGTGCTTGAGCCGTCTTGGATTGACGTTGCTGGGCCGGGGAGCACCGGAATGAACTTTTTTAGGTGTCGGATCTATCGTTCGCGTACCCAGATGGACCCTCAACCGCTTGTGTGCCAGGTTCTCCATGTAACTGGACGCGTTTTGGCTCTCCTTCGCCCTGTCGCATGAGCCCGATTTTTTTGCCACCTGCTGGGCACGGGTCTTGGGGCGGTACGCGCCTGGGGATTGGTGCTCGCTCACACCTGTGCATTTTTTTGATTTCTGATGGACTTGTGTCTTTAGAAAGTTGGTCTTGCCTCAGTGAACGTCCCGCCCGACCCGTCCCCCATCCCCCTATTACAGGGGCAGTTGTGACTTCGAAGGGGGCACTTTCGCGCCTGTTTTTGGGCTTGGGGGCTTCGCTTCCCTGGGTGTATCCAAGGTGTAATTTCTGGCTTCTACCGGCGTTGCGAATTCTTCTTGTGATCGAGTCCCCGCTGATGGAGGTCGCCCCGCTTTTTGGTGACACCTACCACTTTTTTTCTGAGCACTTTTTTTCTGGCATACCTCCTTTTTTTAATCTTTCAGATTTTCGGTCCCATCAAGGAGGACTTAGATGTTTGCATTCCCTACGTTCGGTGTAGTTAGCCCTTTCCTTTCTTGCGGCTTTACCTCCAATTTATCAGGGGAGCAGAGTAGTTAGCTCTCCCCTTCCCATTTTATCCTTATCTTGGAGTGGTTATTCCCTAGGTTCTCCGCAATTGCGCGTCCAGGGCGTTTCCTTTACCGGAAATGACGTTCCAGGATGCGCCACGCCCCCCACTTTGAGAGGGGCAGTAAAATTGGGGCTTTTTTTTGGAAATCTCCTGGTGTGCAGGACCCGGGCAGTAAAGGCGATGTGCCAGGTTTTCATCCCTCCGCCTTAGTGTTTGACAGACTGTAGACAATAAAGTTTTTTTTTTGTGATGTTCACTATTTTGATTGGGGCCTGGCGTTTGCCCGCGTGTTCGTGACTACTGTCTGTGTTTCCCCTCTCCTCCTGCGTTCATGATTAATTCGGTTCGTACGAGGTTCCCGGGGTGCCACCGTTTTTGACACAATCTTTTCGTTGAGGAACCGTCGGTCTCTTTTCTTTTTTGGGTTTCGTTGACAACTCCCTGCTGTTCCGGGGCAACCCCTATTCATATTAGGGTTTTGAGTGTTTATTGTGCCCGCCACGTTCCTCCAATCGTTTTCCCCCCTTTCACCCCTCCCCTCCTCAATCTGCTTGGCAGGGCCGAAAACAGTATTTGTCCTTTAGACTTTTTTTCACCCTCGGACGAATCCTCAGACGCGGGCGATTTTTTCCCCCCGTAGGCCACCGTCGTCTCCACTACTCCCCCCCCCTATCACTGCTTCCAAGTGAACCCGTTTTTGTGGAGGAGAAGTTTTCTACATACCCATCCCCACGCCTTCCCTTTTTCGGGCATGAGGGGGCACTTCTGATTCCCCCTACTTTCCCTCCCAGATTTTTCAACCGTTGGGCCCCCTGCCAGGGTCTCTGGGTACAGGTTCTCCGCCCATATTTTCCTGCGGCTGCCCAGACTGTTGCCGCCTTTTTGCTCCCTTTCTTTCCCCCAGAAACTCTCGCGTTTCTCGGAGTTGTTCACTACCCTTTACCTTGCATCGCCCCCGCAGAAAGGTTTTGACCAGTGCGAAACCTAGGGCTTTTTTGAGTTTTTTTTCCTCAACCCCGGCCAGCCAGGAGGCACCGCCTTCAGATCCCGGCTTTTTGGTTATCCCCACACCCACTCCAGTCTTCACAAACCAGTCCGGCGTGACTGTGCCGTTATCGGCCCGGTTTCCCACCTGACAACGCGGTCTAATAAATTTTTTCTCGGTTTAACTTATTGTCAGCGCTGCTGTTCATGTTTGGTATTCTGATGATCACTCAACACCCCGCTGATTTTCCCCCCCACCTTGAAGGCACGGCACCAGCGTCTTTTTGGGGGCCGTTTTTTCCTTTCGGGTGAGTCGCCCTCTCTGCCTAGAGTCAGACCACCCCTGGCCCTGGCGGGTGGGGGTGCCCCACTGGATCTTCCTTTTTTCGCAAATTTCCCTTTCCCCCTCACGATTTCCACGCCCGGACTTCGTTAATCGGGGTAACGTCACCATCCCATGGCCACGATTTTTCAAGGGGCTCCCTTGGGGATTCCATTTCGCTTTACCCCTCACCATGGGGAGAATTTTACCCATCCGGGCGGCTCCGCGGCATCACTTGTCGTCGTACCGGGCGGTTTTGTTTCGTCACTCATTCGCGCACCCACAACCCCAATCGTCCGGTAGTCTCGGCCCGGTCTCCCTTTTGGCCGGAGCTTTCGGCCTCTAGATATCCCTCCGGCCTTTGTCTGACCCTCTTTTTTCCGGTCCTTCAAGAGTTCTTTGTGTGCGTCCCAGTTGCGACCCTGACCCTGGGCAACCGGCTTCCTTCAACGATTTCACGGAGTGGGTCCCACCTTTTGTCGGACACCCATGTCCACGTTATGGTGTTCTACTGTGTCCTATCCTCTTACAGTGTTCACAAATGTTTGTTGTCACCCCACCCCCCACCGCAGCCGTACCCCAACACAGTGTTTTTAGTTCCCCACCTGAATACCCCCTTTACGGTGTCCGTCAGTTGAGACTTTTGGCGAACCTCTCCACCCGCGGTAGGTTCATTAGGGCCTCGTTTTTTTTGGCGTTTGCAGCTGTGCGGGCAGGGCGTATGTTCGCCACCCCACGATTGTGTGAAAACTCTTTTCTTCCCTTTACAGCCCCGCCCGTGCCTTTATTCCAGAGCTTTGCAACAGGTGGTCGTATTCTCCGGGGCGGCTTTCCCCCCTGATAATACCATCCACCCGTGACCCCAACTAGCCTTTCCCCTGATGATACGATGAACGGAAAGCCTTCGGAGTCCTCCTCCCCCTAGCCAAGCGGCCCCCCCCCTATTAAGACGCTTTTTGAGTTCTACGTCAGCGTGGCTGTGGGGGTCAGGTTGCCTTACCTCCAAGTATCGCCCCTGCTTCCCGTCTTCTGCTTTTCAAAAGGCCTCGGCCCCCAAGAACCCCACCAAAGTACGACGCCCTTCGGTCCAGTTTTTCTTTCGTGTTTTCGACTCCCTGTGCTGGTCCAGAAAAGACCGCCGTCTGGGGCGTGAGTAAAGAGACCCCCAAGTACGTGCACGCCCTCTAGGTGGTTCCCCATCGGTGCGATGTCCCAACAGGTTTCGCCTTTCGTTCACCTCAGCTCAGTCCCCCCTGACGGCCCGGGCGGAAGAGATATTAAATGCAGATCCAGGCCTCTTTCTCCTCTAATTGAATTTACCCTCGTGGCCTAGTTAAACAGCCCCCCCGCCCCCCTTCCCTTTCCCTGAATCATCCAGGGATCTGCATGCAGGCTTCTCCTTTTCCGTTCTTTTTTGACGCCGTTTGTAGAAGTTTTCTGTGCAAGGTGACTTCAGGCCAGGCCCCGCCCCGCACCTGGTAAGGGACTTTTTGGGCAGCATTTTTCCGGTCCATGCTAGGTGCGGTTTTAAGATGGTTTCGTTTTTGAATTTCTCCATTCTTTTTTGGACTAACCTGGCCGAGTTTCCCCATCGCCAGACTTTGGCGGGAGGGGAGTAGGTCCGGCATGTTAAGTTGGCGCGCCCGACTGGATTAACTATTCAGTATCCAGGCCGGGTCTTGTTTCGCCTTTTTCCCTTCTTGCTGCCACCACCCGTTTAAAGGCGTCCCGAGTTTCAAAGAGGGAAAATGGTTACCTTAATCGTGCCCACCCCCCGACGAGTCAGGTCGAGTTAAAATTCCCAAGGCGGTGGAATGGGTTCCCTTCCATGTTTTGTTTGGTGAGATCCAGAGTTTTTCGGAAGTACGGGCTTTTTGGCTACAAAAGGTATCTTTATTTTTGTGAGCAGGTTCCCACCCCGGTTTAAAGGGCGTTTTTTCAAGCACATTCCCCGCAGGGCCGCCCCGGAGCTGAAAGGGAAGATTTCGTCCCCCCATCGGCCCCGACTGTTTTATGCTCCATTTTCTCTGGCATTCCCCCCCCGACGGCACCCTTTCATTTGCTGTGCCGTCCTTTTCCGCCACATCGCTGGCCCTTCTTATGCGCCCCCTTGCCCCCTCTGTGTCGAACCCGACGTACGCTTAAATTTTTTTCCAGGCCCCCTTTCGCCCCCCCACAATGTTTTTCAGAACTTGTCTAATTAATTGCTTGGCCTTGTGAGCGAGTGGCCTTTTGTGGTCGTGTCTACACATCTGCGTTGACCTTTGCCCCCTGGCTTTTTGGCGTAGATTCTTTGCCACTTACTGTACCTTTTGTATCCTGTTGAGTGCTTGCACAGCTCTTCTAGTTTTTCCTTTTTTGTTCACCTTCAGCTTCTTGGACCCCTTCAAAGATCCCCTACCACAGGACGGTTTCCTGTCGACCCCGGTTGACGTTCCCCTTTATGTATTCCCTAGACCCGTCTTTGGAGTACTTTAAACACAGTGAAGTGCCCTTAGATACAGGCTGGACAGTGCCCTCCCCTTTCTTTTTGCGAACGTCCCCTGGTCCAGGCCTTACCCTGTTGCCCCCGCCCGTTGCTAACAGTCAGAAGGGGGGGGCTTACCCCCCCCACCGGACCCCCTCTTCGACCCGTGGTAAAACCCCATTCCCAGCTTGCTTATCTGGTCACCAGGTTCCCCCCGGGTACCCTTTGGGACCGTTCTTTGACCGTAGCGGGCGGTCCGGAGGTACCTGGTACACCGGGTTTGCCACACAGTCTCAATTCCGTGGTACTTTCGACCACTTTTTGCCCCCCCCAGTTTGGCCCGTGCCGCTACTTCTGCCCCGTGGTCAAGGCACCT
>Ga0179593_1365453_pt1 | contig 15088 bp, 16 predicted proteins | sample CZODoug2_1_08_16_FD_185931 | JGI IMG/M metagenome (GOLD analysis project Ga0179593, IMG submission 185931) | Vadose zone soil fungal communities from Angelo Coast Range Reserve, California, USA - CZODoug2_1_08_16fungal (PacBio error correction) | ecosystem: Environmental > Terrestrial > Soil >... | reverse complement strand
CACATCCCCCTCCCCCCCCCCCTGTTCCCCAATTAAAGTCCTTTTGGTCCACCCCATCGAAGGTTTTGCCTCTCATGAAGTCCATTCGCCTCCCACCCTATCACCCGGACACTTTCAGTTTTTGATCCGTCTTGCGGGCGGCTTTTTCCTCTCCCACTTAGCACATCGTTCCCCGCGTGAAAGCGAGCCCCCCCAAAACAGCCTTGGGGAACCCCGAATCTTTTTTATATGAATCACATCCCGTCCCTGCCTGCAGGCGTTTTCCGTTTTGTTTCGCTTGAGTATCCCCGGCTGTTCCTGATGTGACACATATTTAGATATGTGCATCTGACTATTGAAACCCCCTCACCACCACTCCCCCTTCCCCCCTGTGAGTTGGTTTTTGCTTTCCTTTTTTGTAGGGGTGCGCTTAGGCGGGAAGGTGAGAACACGCGCCTTAGAACTTTTTAAGACCTGATCCCAGGATGGATCCTCCCTTTCCGTCCATTGTACTATAATTTACTGTTTCCCGTCCCGCGGACGCCAATCAATATCGGTCCTCAGTGAGCAGGATGACCTCCTGAGATCGCCGTTCTTCCACTTTTTGTGCGACTTCTTACAGAATCTGATAAACTTCAGAGAGTTTCCCAGGTAGGACCGGTAGAATAGCACAAAATCATTTGCCTCGTTCTGCCCCTCGACCCTGTTTGCCTTTCTCACAAATGCTGGACCATCTCATGTGAAGAGGATTTATTTCCCTTCAACCCAGTTGGTGAGGGGTACGTTCTCCCACCCACCTTTCTCCCAAACTGTTGCAAACGTGAAACTCTTTGCTGCGAAACCCGGAAAGATGATTTGGCTGACCCTTTTTTCTGCACCAGATCATTTCTCTTTTCTAATTCCTCGGATGCTATTCCTGCAGACAGTCCTTCCAGCTGGGCGACGTCTCAAGGAATGACGCGTGCGTTTTCTCTCACACACATGATGGAAGCCCTCTCAACTAATGTCTTTTCCTCCCCCCAGATGTTTTCGCCCCCCCTAGGCTGCTGAGTTCCGGACATTCCCCTTTCTCGGTCCCAACCCCAAATTCTTGACGCCACTTTTTTCAACTGGAAACACTTTTAGTGAACCCCCCCCAGTATTTTGTTGCGCCTTCTACCAGCTGAACACTAGTTTTTCCCCCCTGACCCCGAAGGAAACCAGTAGATACTTGGTTAGTCCCGCGAACCTCTCTGATGCATTTCTTGTGGGTGGGGGGTTTTTTTTTTGTTTTGGTGAGGGGGTTGGGTTTTGGGGGGTTGTCGGTGACGAAATCCCCTTCAACAAACAGTAACCTCTATTCAAACATTCTGCCCTTACTGCTGCCTCTATCCCGCTTTGCCCGACCAAACTTCTGGCCCAAGGGTGGCCCCCCAGGCAGTACCCTCGTTGGCAAGAACCCCCCTTTTTTGAATACCTGCTTCTTTTCTATGTTTTGCAACCTTTAAGTCCTCCGAGAAGCAGCCCCCGTCACATCTCCTAGCGTTTTCCCCTCTTGCTTTATGCCAGGGATGAAGTTCTAACCTCGTATCTCTTCTCGCCAACGTTTTCCAATACCCTTTTCTTTCTTTCTTTTGTCGGATTGAGTCCCCCTTCTCTAGGATTACCCTTTTACTCTATCAACGGGAGTCCCGAGAAGTGGTCACGGTGACCATCTTTCTTATCACTTCCCCGTCGTTGAAAGACCTTCTTAACTATAGTCCGCTCCTTATCTTTGAGTCAGGAAGGAGTGTTGATTCTCTTCCCTTTCGGTCGTAACGCCCACTATTCTCTTTGTCTCTAATAATTGCCCTTTCCTTTGCCTTCACAAGGAACTAGCTCCCCTCCCCCCCGGTCCCCCCGGAATCCCTGTGATAGCCAAGAGTGCTGGACCGACTTTGAAGTTCCATGGAGTGTGTGTATAGCCCACCACCTCCCCAAGCAAAGTTGTCATTTTGCCAATAAAAACATCCTCCAGACGACGCGCCCATAGAGGTTTTATCGAATTTCCCAAAGCACCTCTCCCCATCACTTTTCACTTACTCTCTTTACCCCGCCATTAGCAAGCCAGATCTCCCCGGTAAGGCCCAGCATAAAGGAAATATGCTTTTCAGTCCACGTCGCATTTTTTCCCTCTCTGCCATAAAAGCTGTCTAGGGCAGCATTCTAATTTCTGATCCGGTGAAGCATTGCAGGTTACCGTGACTTACCCTTATCGCCCGAGAGAAGCTCAGTCGGTTTCCCATTCACCTCCCTTCCGCCCGTTGATTATTTAGCCAGACCTTTCACCGACGGAGGTCGAAGGCCCGGATCTCGCCTCAGTATATTCAATTTTTTTCGTCCTCTTCCCGGGGTCTTGCTTCGTTTTCCGACATAGACGGTGAAGAATGATTCCTCCTCCTCGCCCTTTCCGCTTTACTTAAATACGCCGACCAAGCCCAAAGCATGGTTCTTTCTTTCAATCAAATCCAGTCCCCGTTCCCCGTCCGATAAAGGGGACCCCGGTCTCAAACGTTAGTTTGACCCCCCCCTTCAACTACTGGGAAGTGGAGGTCGTTAGTTCGCCTTTTTTGCCTTCTCTTCGCTTCATTCCCCCTTTTTTTTTTTATCAGGAACGGGGACCTTCTATATTCCGCTTGTTCCACCGTTCCCATCCCCCAGGCTGAGAACTAGATGCGCCTTTGCTTGAGGTCTCCCTCCCGGTTACGATGTTTCCTTTTGGCTGCTACTCTGTTTTTCGCCCGTTCAGGAGATTTTGTATCTAAATTGTGGAATGACCCCTCCGGGCAGCCCTTCTTGACTTTCACCAGATTTCCCCCCTCCATTCTCGGCGATAGGCTTTCTACTGATACCCCCTTCTGCTGAGGGACGAGCCCACCCCCCTCTCTTTCTTTTAATAACTCAATCCTTTTGTTTTTTTATCTTAGCTGTTTTCTCTTCCCTTCCGGATAGGGTGTCTCCGTTTCCGCAGATCGCGCAGAACTTTTTATGGCCAAAAATCTTAACTGTAGAAGGGCTGCCCCTTGCTTCTCCTGAAGTGCCCCCAACCCTTTTTTCCTCAACAACCTTCCGGGGGCCGCAAGGAACCTATCATCGTTTTTCTGGAGAGACTCCCTCATTTTCAAGCGAGTTCGCCGCCCTTTTCATGAAGATTACGGGGGCCACCTTTTCCCTAAGCAGTGGGTAAACCGTTCCTTGCGTTTGACCTTTCATGACCTGCATATTCCGCGAAATCCGGCGAACGACCCCTCCAAGGTTAAAAGTAGTTTTGCGGCGGGTTTTCAACTCAACGTGGTGCTATACATTCAGTTCTTTGCCCACTTTCCCAATCGTCTGTTGGTGATTTTAAGAGGTTCTTATTCCCATTAATGTAGATCAAGACGGGGGTTTTTCTTGTCGATTGTTCTCCGTATTTCAGGATTCAGGCAGGAGAACCTTGCCTTTCGGCCGCCTTTTTCCCTTGTCTATTTCAGAAGACCTCCCCTCCCCCTTGGTCCTTGGACACGAAACACCCCGTGTTCGTTTGATATCCTGGACTTACCATAGCAGCCGGTCCTTTCTGCGCGCGGAATACCCCTTCTGCGAGTCTCCTCCAAATATGCATCCCAGCATCGGACGGTCTTTGCTACTGACAAAGCTGAGCGTCTCCTACTCTTACGTGACGGAACGGCCCTTTCCCTTTGTACGAGGTCGGACTTTTTTGCTGGTTCTTTAGCAGACTGGTACGACGGCCAATGCTGGACTACGGTTCTCCTTCGTACCAGTGAGCTTCTTTCTTTAATTGGCGCGTTTGGGAGCTAGGCGGGAGAGTGCTTGCGTGGTTTTCGATCACCTCTTTTTTTCTTTGATGGTTTGGTGACCCCCGTTGCATGCTGTTGGGATTGCCTCAAAATTTTGCTTTTCCTTCGTCTTTTTTTCTATTCCCCCCCCTCATGGCATTAAACCAGTCCGGACCTGATGCACTCTGTCTATTTTAAAAGTCGTCCTTTAGTACTTGGTGGCTTGCCTCCAACTTTAATGGCCGTCCGGCCCAAGCCAAGGTCTTTCTTGAGCATCCCCCGATTCCGATGATTTGGCGTTAAGCAAGAATAAGGGGCGTTTGACAAGTACACACAGCTTTTTTCCCTGGAACGCTAAAGCTCTGGCAATCTCTTTCGTGATTCGCGGGTCTGGCAACCGTACGTAGGAGCCTACTAGCGTCACTGGCAAAAGAACTTTCTGCCTGCCCGTTTTCTGCGTTCAACATTTGAACCGGCTGATGTGAACCCAGCCGTTATATTGGAAAAACTCCCACCCCCCTTAAAGAAGTCCCCCCCCCCCCTCTTTTCGATGTTTAATAAATGAATCCCATTGGGCATCCGCCCTTGTAGAATGTAGAGTTGCGGTGGTTCTTCTCATCAGTTCCTTGTCCCACCCTTTCTGCCACTGAACCGACTGTAGGAGAGTCGCCCCAGTGGTTTTCTGAAAAAAGGTCGGTGACGGTGAGGAGGTTGCCAATCCTTTCCTCCTCTGTTCGGGAAAATCCGGCTCAGATTTGTCCTCCGTAATTGCCCGGGCTAAAACTCCCCCTTTTCCCCGTGTTTTTTTTAAGTCGATCTCTTCCCCCCGGAAAGGACGGTCTCCCGAGGGAATAAACGCGTAATATCTTCTTGTCAGGCCTGGCTTGCTCTCGTGTCTACCACATTCACAACCCTCTCTTTTTAGTTCCTAACCCGTGGGTGTCCCGTTGCCAACAAGTTTCGCAGGGCCGTGGTCCTGAGGCAGGTCATGACGGCCTCCTTCATCTTCGTGTGCTGAACCAGACCCATCTCTTTTTGAGTGAGAAAAGGTCTGTGAGAATTCGCTCAGGAAGGGTCTCCATTCCCCAAAACCAAAGCTCTTCGGGATATATACCGTGCCCAATCTTCTTTTTCCAGGCCGTCCAGAGAGCATCCGAAAGGCGCCGGTTTCTTTTAGATTCTCGTTTGCCCCTTCCGGCCCAATACCACGTGCCTTAGCGAAGCGAATTGGCAACTTTGGAAAAAGTTTTTTTTGAAGTGAGGAGCGGTTTTTCACCCCTGGTGAATTTATAAGAAGCGTCCAGGCGCTTTCCCTCATTGCTCCTCGCGACTCGATCTTCAATTTACCCATCCGGCAGAGTTTTTAGATTCTTAGCCTAAGATCTTCTCCTGTCCTGATTTTTTTTATATCTTCTGGTCCTCCGCTCTCCTAAAAAAGTGGAAACCGCTCATTCAGAATCTCCTGCTCGCGGAAGTCTTTTTATTGAGTGGATGTTTAGACTTTTCTTTTCCAGTCTCTCCCTCGTCGCTATAGACAAGCAGGTGCTCCCACTTGTCGTAAAATTTTTCCTAGGCTTATGTAGTACTTCCTTCAATGCAACCCCCGAAGGTAACTGCATCCTTCCAACCCCCCTTTCCCCCTTGCTTTTGACGGACGGGTGGAATGTTTCTCCGCCCCTTTCATCCGACCTATTTTCCCCCCTTTCTCCCCTTCCCCTAGTTGCTAATTTAAGTACCCCAAAAGAACGTACCGATTCCGCGTTTGACCCGGCTCTCATTATAAGCTGCTATTTTTGTTTAAAGGTCTTCTTTTTGGCTCGAAGTCCCCTTTTTATGTTTGTTCGATGTTCACCCTTCCCGGATGTGAAGCCTTTCCCCCTCCCCCCGCAAAACTGTGAACTCACCCCCTTCTAAGTTCCTTTTTCTTCTTGTGTGCCTGAATGGAACTGGTCTTCCGAGGTACCGTTAAGATTGATTCTGTTCAAACCCCTTTCGTCACTTAACCTTGGGAATTCTTGCTCGGATCATCTACCTCTTTCCCTTTTTCTTCCTCCCCTTTCCAGTGTTGTTGTTGCTCTCTCAATAATAGGAAAACTCTGCCCCAAGTTACTCCCGGTTGAACATCACTTTCCTGCTTTTTTTTCCCTTATCCTCCCGTCCACTAGTCCCTACACACAATCCCCCCTTCCCCTCTCTTCCGTCTTTCAAGTTTTGAGTTCTATTTATCGCAGAAGGACCATCTAAGGGACCTCGCCGTCCTGAATGATGAGTACCAACACCGGTCCTCTCAACTCCTTTCTCTGCTACTGATGACCCTAAGGTCCCACCACTTTGCCTTCCTCCTTTCTTAGTTTGGGCGCTGCTTTTCGCAAAAGAGACTGCTCGCTGGGTACATCCTTTCATATTTTTCTTCTTCATTGAGAAACCTAACCACTCGTTTTCAAATCATTCTCTGGTTGGATTCTTATTTCTTCGGGTGCTTTAGAGTCTTTCCTTTCTGAAACCGTTCTTTCTGATTTGACCTTCTAACTCCCATGAGACAAGTTCTTGTATTCGAGAAGATTTTTGACATCATTTACGGAATATCTCTTTCCCTTCAATTCAACGACCTTTTTCCAACTTGCCTCTTCTTCTCCCTTGATCCTTTTCCCACTGTTCTCTGTTCCAAGTTGTCGAATATTGGAATACTATGACCCCTGCAGCTCTCCCCCCCCCAGCATAGCTGCTTGGTTAAGATAGCCACACACAGTCTTCTAGGGCAGGGTACGCTTCCCCTTTCGCTTCGTCTCATCTCAAAATGTTTTCTGGCAATCGCCTTCGACGATTATTTTTACGAAATTCCCTTTTGGTGCAGTCCATCCCCCACCCCCCCAAACTTTGGGCAAGGCGCCAAGTACCTCTTTCTGAGACCCCCCCCTTATTGGCGTACTTAAACTTTCCAAGAGCGATAGCACGAGGCGCCCGTTGGTCTCTCTCCTTTCTCCATCTCAAATCTCTCTTTTCCGGACGTCTCTTCCGGAATTTTCCTCTCTTCCTTCTCGAATTAGACCCGGAGGATTTTTCTCAACCGCATTCTTTTTTTTTCATCCCCCCCCGCTTTTTTCCATAAATCGAGTTCATGTGCTTCCGGAATCCCTGGACGGACCCAACTTTGCCCCCCCCCCCCCCCTGTGGCACCCACCCGGCAACCCTTTTTCGGAAACTCCACTAGGCTGTTTTGCTTAAGGGGCGCCCGCTAGTGCCCATGACCTACAGCCCTCCGGAATTACAACAGATCTTCCTCTGTTTACTCCAGCGACTAGTTCTGCCTTTTTTTGTTTGTTGGGGGGTTTATCTGAAATCGACAATTACCCACCCCCCTTCAATTTTAGTTGTAAACCCCTGCATACGTCGTCTCTTATCACCTCCTTTTTCCCCCCCAGCAAATATTTCTAACCCGAGTGACCTTCATGAGTCCCAGAAATTTTCTCCCCCCCAAAAATGTGCGACTACCTCCTGGTGTTACTCTTTTGAAAACGGTCACGTGCATTGGTGAGATCTCCGCCACTGGCCCTCTCCTTTTCTTGCCAAGTTCTTTGATGCCACTGAGACTTCCCCGTCTGTTAGACACTCTGATCCTATCTTTGCCCCCATTTTGAGTTACATCCCTTCCTTATGTTCTTCACTTTTCCTCTTTATTAAAGATGTTGGGACTTTCTTAGCCCCTGCCCTGCCGTTGGCTTTTTCAAGGTTTGAACCCCGCTTCGTTAGAAGAAGGCGTGCAACCCTCTTTTTTTTTTTTTAACTCACGAGCGTCGCCTTGGGTCTTCTCGGTCAGGAATTTTGTGTTTACTTCTAAGCCCATTATTAGTTTCTCTCCCCTCCAATAATACTATATAGGTGTAGCAGTACTAGGGCCACTTCCCCCCCCCCTTCTCGAGCAATAACCCAACATTACTAATTCCCCCCTAAACTGATTCTCTCCCCCCTTTCTTGATTTAAGCATTTTGTCCTTAAATGCGTTTGCAGCGATACCTCCCCAGAAAGTCAAATTGCAGGCAACCCCCCAAGAAGGAAACCTCCCTTTTTCCTTCCCCACCTCTACGTATCTCTCAAGCCCTTTTTCCACGCAGTCTACACGGCTCGAGCAACGCCTTTTTTTTCCCTCCATCTAATGAGTCCAGCCCGCTCCACTTACCTCCAGTACCTCCCGTTCCAGTACAATCTCTTTCCCCAGAAAACTCTCGGATTCCCGCCAGATCCCTTCCCCGCCATTTTTCAAAGTTTCCTTTCCCCCGTCCCCACGGAATCGGCGCCTCTCCTCTGACCTCGTGGTACTATTCAAAGAACCCGTCCTCTCTGCCGAGACTTTTCCCCCCAGAAGGCCCCTGTTCTGGCCGGCCTCTCTCTGCCCTGCCGATGGCCAGTCAGTTATCTTTTTAAAGCCGTGTCCGCTACCCTTGTGCCTTGTCGCCCTTTCTCCTTAACGCCATGGCTTGACTCCCCTAAGTCCGACTTCCGTACTCTTCCCTAAATAAGCCGACACCGCCCCACACGTCGGTGTCTCCAGTTATCCCGAAGTGCCCGTCCTTTCCCCCCCCCTCAGATTTTTTTCCTGCTTGGTCACCAACCCTTGGCTCTCAACCGTTTCGTTTGGACCCTCCCCCCACATTGGACAAGTTTCGGTCTTTCTCCTGAGTTGTTTACGCCCTTCCTCCCTTTCAATGGTCATGCCCTTCTTTAAAGGATTAAACTTTTCCAAAATGAATCTCGCCCCGTTGACACTTCCTAGTAATTCAAGAGTAGAGTCTCTTTTCTCTCTTCTTGCTTGCTGGCTCATCCCACCCCTGACTATTATCTCTTGTATACGAGGCTTCTCCCCTTAGTATCTTCGGATAAATGTCCTTCAGGAGCACCTTAAGGGTAAGCCCGACCCCTCTAACAGTGTAAAGTTATTTTTCCCCAATTCGGTTTTATTTTTTCCTGCTCAAAGATGAAGGCCGTTGAACTCTAAACCACATATCTCTCTTTTCCCCCCCCCCCCACGTTTGTTGTTTTTTGATATTACTTTCTTGGCTTGGCACCCTCGCCCAGAATAGTCACCCTTTTTTACCCGAACCCGATAGAAAGCCTTTCTTTCTCCCCAAATCTTTTTCACAGGCACTCATTCTTCCCTTGCTAAGGACTTGGCTACGACAGTGAACCCACCCAGACACAACCCCCCTCTTCCTTGACGAAGAATTCGTCTTCCCCCCTCTTTCCATTCCTTGTCTTTCTCAAGAGACAGCAGAGTACCCTCCTTTTATCCCCCCCCATAACTCGTGGAATGAATATGCCGGTGGCCAAGACATATTTACAGACTTGCGTACGTTTCATTTTTGAGGACATTTATCCCCAGTCTTCTCGTTTATTTATCAAGCCGAGACATCCTTCGACCGACCTCCCCCCGGTTACCAGTTAGTATTCAGTCTCCCACAGAAACGTTTGAGCGAAATTTTCAAGTTCCATCCAGTGCTGTGGGGATGTTCATAGGTAGGCTTTCTTCCTTCGATCCCACGCCGGTGAGTGGGAGTTTCCTGGCTCTACAAGGAACGTATCCTTCCAGTATCCCAATTTGCTTACATGACTGGACAGTCCGGTAGCCGCCCGGCAGACATTGGAATTCGTGAATTTGACCCCTTATTTTTTTAATCCCCTTACGGCCATCTCGTGTTCCCGTATAGGATAAGTTCCCTTTTACATAGGATTTCCTCTCTCAATGATCACCTATGCATCCCGGTCTTTAAATTTCCCCCCCCCCCTCTTTGAGAGTCTCACTCCTCATTACGTGGTCATTACCTTACCCAAATGAAACCAAGCGGATCCTCTGATTCCTCTTCCCTTTTTCTTTACCCCTCCCTCTCTTTTGACCTGCCTTCCCGATGGCATATTAAGTTGTCCCTGTCGGGCAAACTTGCTATTCTGATTGAGACTCCGTTGGGAATCTAGTCCTTGAGACAGTTTCTGGCTATTGTCTTCCGCTTTCTAAAGATTTTGGCATTTTCAGAGGAGGGATTTCTTTTTTGTATATTGACTTCCCCCTTGCTGGCTGTTCAGGTGGCTCGCGTCCCACCACCCCCCCTTGACTGAACCCAACTGAGGCTCCCTCGGCCCTCTTCTATAAACACGTGGATGCCATAGCCGTTGTGGGTAGTTATAAGTCGACTTTTTAGAGGTCTAAATTCTTTGAGAGAAATCTCTGTCTTTGAGTTCGTCCGCCACTAATACGGGGCCCTTTCTCCTCTAAAAAGGCTTCTGTAAAGTACCCCCCCCCCCCCCCTCGTCGGGCCCTCTTTCGTTTCGGAGCTTATTTCAACGTCCCTTATATTATCCTAACCCCTTTAAAAGTGACCCACCTCTTCTATGAATCCTTTCGCTTCCACACAGTTCCCCCTAGCCCCAGCTGTCGTTACCAAAGCAGACGCGATGGGACCCCCTCAAACATGTGCTCAGAATAGTCCTAGCTTTCCCCATTCATTACCCAATGTGACCCCGCCCCCCCCTTTTCTCCCCTTCGCGTTTGCTGTGGCACGCTTATCATTAAGCGTCCCCAGGGTTCAACACTAGCACTCTCACGTCTTTTCTCCCCTTCTTGTCTGGTTCCCCAGTTCTTTGGGAAGGAGGCAACCCCCCTTCGTTTTTCTCCCTGATTGAGGGCCTGGAAATCGGGCTATATCCCTTCCCCCTTCATCTTCTGGTTGTTTTAAAAACCCTCCCCCCATTTTTTCCGGTGTTGTTTAATTAGTCTCTCTAAAAGTCCCATTCAGACTGTTTGCGGGAATCCCAAATAGTAATCTATGGTTACTTTCATTTAGTCTTTAGTTCTCGTGTATACCCTTCCCCCACAGGCATCGGTGGTAGTCTCCCTCCCCATTTGTGGTTGCAAGTTGCCCACCAAGTTCTAATCTTTTTGTCCGAGGACTTTCCCCCCGGAACTCCTGCATCCCCCCCCTAATTTTCTGTTCCCCCCTAGACGTGAGCTGACGGCACTACAGGGGTTTGTTCGTGGAGACTGGCGATCCCTCACTTTTCCTTCACCAGCCGTTCCTTCACCTAGAGACTTAACAATCTCCTTTACGGGCATGTAAAATAGACGACCGACATTCTCCCTAGTCTAGCTCTTTTTTCCCCCCCCCTCTACGCCCCCCATCCCCTTCTTTTCCTCTCTCTAATTGGCCCTTTTTTCACCCCAGTTTGGCATTTTGATGATCGGTGTTTCTCAAAACCTGGTGATTCATGTCGAAGAATCTTTCCATTTCGATTTCAAAGCATTTTTTGCACGTCTACCGCCCCTCTTGACTAATTTCCCCCCTAGAAGATGTTTCCGCTATCGCCCCGCTCTGCCTCTCCTTTTTTTATGTTTAATCAGTCCTTTTTGACCCCGCAGAGAAGAGATCTCAACCACTTGTTTACATCGCTATTTCCGAATATAATGATTTTCCCCCTTGCATTGACGAGTCCTGTTCGCGTTTTGATGCACCGGTCGATTAAGGAAAGGCTATTCAGTCTTAGAGAGCTCCAATCCTGTTGCTTCAACGACGGAGTCCCATTTCCCGCAGAGTGCTTGATTTACGGACAGGGCCAGCGCTAAGCGACCAAACTCCTCATCCAGCCAATCCTCAAAACCCCCCTCCCCGGGCCTTTTTTACTCTTTGAATTGTGGCTGAAGCAGAAATTGTGCAGCATCTGAACTATGGCACCCTCCCCTTGTACACATTGTCTTTTTTTTCATGAAAGCAAAAACTCAAGAAGAGGCAGCACGTTGACAGTGCTGTCGCAGAAGTTCTTCGAATTCGGTTTTTCCTCTTCGGTGTTTTTTATCTCCAGCACAGGCTTCTTTCGGAGAGGGTCTCATCTTTTGCTGTCTGCAGCCTCCCCGTTCACACTTGAAATCCCCTCCAGGCGGTTCTATTGGGCGGTCCTCCATGTTTTCCCCTTCTGTAGTCGGGTCACCTTGTCAGCTTTGACTTTCAACTTTTTTCCGGTTCAGATTGGAAGAGTTCTTCTCCTTTCTCTATGCCCCCCCCTCTTTTTTCTTTGTTAGACTTGGTTTCCTCCTCGTCCAAAATCTGCCCACAAAGAAAGGTGAACATCACTTTTCCGTTTTTGACCTGCGCTCTTCCCTCTTTTTCTCCCCCACAAGAGTCAACGTCCACTACCTTTTTCTCCATTTTGCTTCTTTCGTCTTTCACTAAGATGCACATTTCGACGACATTCGCCCCCTTTTGATGCGCTCCCCCCCCTTCCTCTTCCCCCCCTCATGAGGATAATGTTTCTCCTGAACTTCAACCCCGCCCAGGTCTTTTTCCTTTAGTGTGTGCCCGTCTTTTAGCCCCCAAGAGCCTTGAGATGTTTAACTCTTCCTCTTCGCGCTATCTGCTCCCCCCCCCTTACACACCCCCTTCTCACCACGCACTGCGTTGTTTGTTATTATTAGGTAGGCGGGGCTAGTAGCGCTGGCCTTTCTCAACCGCGCCTTTTCTGCGGTCAACTTTCAGCCATTTCTCCGTCTTGTATATTGCGCGTCAGATTTGGCCTAATCATTTACGGACGCTGAGACGACCACCCAACCCCACCCTCTATGAAAGTTACGTTAGTCCTAGACTTCTGGGATCGCGCTGTCAAAGTTTGTTTGCGAACCTTTTTTGTCAGGAATATCATAAACGTCGGACTTCCGCGTCCAGTCTCCCCCGCGTCGGAGAATAAAACACTAGGGCCCTTTCTTAAAGTCTTCCCTCGGATAGTAATATTTTTCACCCATGAGGGCAATTACGAACTTGACGCTTTCTGTCTCCATTAACACTTTTGTTTTCTCATATCCTGAAATTTCACCTTCCCACCCAGTGAAAGTCACTCCTAGCTCCCCCTGCCCTTTATTGGGCTCCCTCTCTTTGTGGGTTTTGGTTTTCGTTTTGGGTGGTGACACCAGCTTAGCGAGTGCCTGGCATGTAGCCTTCCTTCTTCCCAGTCCCGATACTATGTTCTCCATTCCGATACTTCTTCACTGCTGCGTTTTAATTCGCCCCCGGAGGGATTTAGACTTTCCCGGTCCCAGTATGGCTCATCCGCCTATTGTTCTTGATAAAACTTGCTTCTCGTCTTAAGACCCTTCTTGTGCCCAAGATGCGCCAGTGGTGGAACAAAACTGGCCCCAAAACTTTTTCGGACCTCCCCCGGCAGGTTTTTGTAAGGGGGCGCCCCCCCTTAGCTCAGCTGACCGGCTTGCACCCCAGAGATACTCCTTGGGATGCCTAGAGAAGCTGCACGCTTCCATCCATTTTTTGCGGGGGTGGGGGGTCGGGGGTTTGGGGGGGGGGGGGGTGGTTTGATGGGGGGGGGGTTTGTGTTTGTGTCTAGGACGGTGGGGGGTGGGGGGTTTGGGGTGGGGGGGGGGGCGGGGGGGGTGGGTTGGGTTTGTGTTTTGGGGTGGGGGGTTTGGGGTCAATCTAAAATTCACCACACGTCCCCACTGCATTTTTCCCCTTGCTGCCGCGGTAGGATTTCACAGCCTTGTCCCAGTTTTAAATATGTGAAGAAACGGTTGCCCACCTCAATGCCTCACCGGAACCCCAATGTTTGCATAAACCCCCCCAACTTGCGCCTAACTGCTTTTAGTTCTTGTCGTTGACCCCGTTCCTCGGCTGAGTCCAGTAAGCAACTGAACACAGAAAGAGGCCCAGGTTCTTTTATTCCATGGGACTCCCCGTTGACGACAATCTGGTCTCTATTTCGTAGAACATGTTTTCGGTCCATGTTTAGCATGTGGTACATATCGCGTTACTTTACCCCCACTTTTTTATGGAAGAATATGCAGCGGCGTTCTCACGAGCCTGAGCGCACCGGGGTCAATCCAGTGGTGCACTCTCCCCGACCCCACCCCACCCGCCAGTCTCCAATTAGAAGGCGCCGGGAGCCTCTCAGAACCCAGAGAACCCCACATGACCTTAGCTAGACATTCCTCTTCGACGGGACAAGGACCCCCCTAAGGATGTGGGGTACTACGTAGAAGAACCACGGAGTACACTGGCTGGCACACCCTCCCCCCCTCCCCCTCCCCCCCCCCCCCCCCCCCCCTTCAGCAATTCATCTGTTCTCAGGTTCAGCCCCCTAATTGCGGGGACGGAATACATTCTCCTAGCCCCCCCCACGGTCTTTCATTCCTTTGCCCAACTGTTAGATACCCGAGTGCTTCTTCTCCGGCCGGTTGTCATGAACTGGCGGGTTGGCCGCGATTCCGACCTCCCCAAAGACACATGCACCGTTGCAGGCCCAATCACCACACATTCCTTCTAAACGCGGGATCTCCAAACTCCCGTACCGGTTGGGTGATCTCCTAAACAGACCTAGAGCCATGAAATTTTCTCCACGCGCGCCGCCCCCCTCCCCTTGCAAAGCCCCCTCTCTAACTTTGAAGACGCCTTCACGGAATATTTTGCCTCGCATTTCTCCCGTGCATTCACCTAGCTTGACCAGAAACCGAAAAAGAGCCTCGTAATCTCTATCCGGACCCGCCCCCCTGCCAGGGTCGTTTCCCCTCCCCCGCAGACAGTGAGAATCTCTCCTCAAATCTTTGGTCCTCATCAAGAAATTCCTCTAGGAGATTATTTCGTACTCCTCCGCCGTCAGGACTTATGCTCTCCTTCAAGGAATAGATGGTAAGTACCGTATTCTTCCCCCGACGTTTTTTTCCTCCCTATCCCCCGGGTATTGCATTTAGGTCCCGACATATAGAAGGCCGTCACTTTTTCTTTCCCATACCACAGTAATTTTCTCAGGAATTCCGTCCAAATTACGACGTGCCCACCCCCGCACACCGTCGGTTTGGAATAAGGATCCCTCAGCAACATCTCACCCCCAGCCGAGTGCAGCGCCAGGGGAAAAACGTCAAAACTGGCGCCGTCAACCGGTTTCCTTTGTCAGTACCTGAAACTAACAACCGGTGAATTTGCGGGAGGGAGTCCCCTGGATTGTTCTAGGCCATATGTCAAGGTTCCTTTCCCCAATCGGTATAACTTCCCTGTGGACCCCCCCCTCAGTTCTCCCTAGTGTCCCACGTCACCCCCCCTTTTTCCCAGTGCATCACCTCGTAGATGATATGCGGTCTCTTGGCTCCCTCCCCGGGCCGATGCTCTTTCCCTAGTCCGGCGTCCCCTCCTGCTATGTTGCGGCTAAAGGTTGGCTGGCCACTTCTCCCCCTATGGCACGCCCCGCCCATTTCCCTGCTTTGGACAATAAAGGCGGGGTTCGATTGATGGTATTACCCCCCCTGCTCGTGACTTTTTGCTCTAAACAAG
>Ga0179593_1276946_pt1 | contig 15088 bp, 15 predicted proteins | sample CZODoug2_1_08_16_FD_185931 | JGI IMG/M metagenome (GOLD analysis project Ga0179593, IMG submission 185931) | Vadose zone soil fungal communities from Angelo Coast Range Reserve, California, USA - CZODoug2_1_08_16fungal (PacBio error correction) | ecosystem: Environmental > Terrestrial > Soil >... | reverse complement strand
CTTTTGGTGATCCATGGTCCCTAATTTCTTTTTTATCCTTTCAACGGTTGTGGCGGCCCTCCCCATCGGTGGTTGCTTTGGTTGAATTTTCGTTCAAAGCGGTGCTATAGGTTTGAAGCCCCGAACCCACTGTTTCACCTTTTTCTGGTTTTTGCATCCTTCGCTGCCAAAAAACCTCCTCTCCGCTTTCTTCTCCCTCTAAGAAATGATAGGGCCTTTGCCACGAGATTAGTGACCTGGTCTCGGCTTCACCGGCCAAGTAATTCTTACACCTTAGGCTTTCCGTGATCCTCCCTCTGTCACACTCGTTTGCCTCCTTTGGATATGGAGCCTTCGGGCCCAGGGTTGTTAATTAACCTTTCTTCTGTAGAAATCTTTTCCCCCCCGCACTCTCCTTTCTCTCAGCTGTCCCCCCTTGAACCTTAGAGACTGCGATTTAATGATGTTTAATATTCTTTTTATGACGCTAAGGTCTTCGATTATCGTTTTAGACCCCCCGACTCCATTCCCCTCCCCGCTTTCCCCTTTCCCCATGTTGGCTCACCCCCCACGCGTTCGCCTGAGAGGAGATACATTTTTCGTCTTTGGTGTCGTTGGTTGGCAGCAATACAACATGGCCGTTTGCCTTTTCTTCCCATCTCCCCGTCCCGGCCTCTTGATTTCAGACTGTTTACTTTAAGTGGCGGCGCGTTTGGGTTTTAAACAGTCTATTTCATTTTTCTTTCCTCCTTCTAGTTTCCCCCCCCCCATAGTTTTCTTTGAGAGGGCGGATTTTCTCAATGATTCTCTGTCTTTGAGGCCGATAACTTCTTTTTTTATCACTTTTTTTTTCCACTACCCTACTCCTCCCAATTTTACCTCTTTCCTTCTTTCAGTGAGGTATTTGACGGATAGAGCATCTTGTGCAATCGCTTTCTCCCCTACCGATTCCCTTGCACTTAATACTTACCTCGACCTGTTTCTACCGTCGCGGGACGTCACTTCCTGTTACGTTGTCTGTTCTCAATTTTCTTTCTTTTGGCCCGTTTCCGCGAATGTCATCCCATGGTTTCATCCCAGATTGGGGATTTCCCCGCCAGTCAAGTCCCCTAAAATCTTAGGGAGGGCAATGGCCATATTTTCCCCGCCCTGGTCCCCCGTTCCCGATTAAACGATGTGGCTCCCCGCCAGATTTTTTTACAGGCCAGGAACATTGTGGTAGATGAGAATTAAAGGTGCAACAAAACTTTTTTTCATTTTTACTCTACCTCCCTTTCGGGTGCGGACCCCCCGCACCGGAAGAAAGGCTGCTTTAGTTGGTAGTTAACTACAAAATCTGCTGCTACCTTTTTTTTGCGGTACCTGCTGGCTTTCTCCCTTCGTCTTCTTCTTTTTTGTGGCCCACCCTCCTGATGGCTTTTTTCTAATTTATTACCCCGGGAACTGATGAGGTTCGATGTGAATGAAATAACTATTACCGCAATTTCGAGCTCCTTTTTGTTTGCGTGATTCCCTTTTTTTCTTTCCCTTTGAAGGCAGGCGATCCGGCTTTCCCTCCCCCCCTTTGAGTGTGTGTCTACTTTTTAGTATCGAGTGAATCCGATCATTTTGAAAGGTTTTCTCAATTTTTGTGTCCGAGCAGTTGTTTGATATGCAGGCGTGGACGCCTCCCTTTTCATCATGGCCGGGGCTCTCGACCTTTGCCTGGCTAGCGGTCCCAACCAATTTTCTCCTTGACAGAAGGCGGGTCAACCATTCTTGGCGGCTGCCCCGGACTAAATTGGGGGAGATTGCAATTCCCTCACTTTCTTGGATCATAAAATTGACTTTATCTGCTTCCGCCTTGCCTGCATCTCATACTCTTGTCCCCACATTTTCGAGGAAACATGTTGAGGTTGAGGCGTTTGAGGCGAAGATTGCTCATTTTTCTTTCGTGCTGTATCTTCAATAAAGGGAAGTGGGAGATACAGAGCCCAGCAATTAGGGCTGTATTCTCTATTGTTCTTTAAGTCTACCCCGTGTGATCTCGCCGCGACCTCTTCTTTAGTAGGACGTTTTTTCACCCATCGCTGATTGAAGTGCTGCCCCGATTATGGATGTGGTTTGAAAGAGATCCTAGTTTAGACAATCCGATGAGTCTCTCTCGACCCCTCTTCCTTTTTATGCGAATCCCCTCTTTCCTGACAGCAGCCCAATTGTTTATTCCTGTCGGGGCCTAGCCGGCCACGGGAGGTGGTTCGGAAATTGACGTCGACCTGAGTTGCTGGCCGCTCCCCTTCCCCTGCGGTTTTTTTTTTTTGGCCACCTTCGTTCTTCTCCCCAATCCCCCCCAATGTGACGTTTGAAGGACGTACTCCCCACATCTCCCCCCCCTACGTCCCCATTCCCTCTCACAATTCTCTCTCCGCCCTTTTTTACCTATCCCTCTTCCTTCAATACCCTCCCCCATCATTTCCCCTCCCTCTCTACTCTATCGCTCTACTCGACCGAAGACCGCATATAGTGACCCCCACGTTTTGTTACTTGAAGTGCCTCCCGACCCCTTTTCTTCAGCCGTGTCCCCGGATTTTCGTACTTTTCACGATGGACTCTGACGAGGTTCGGAGGACCTTACTGGTGCTTATTAGTCTTGAGGCTTGAGAAGATTCATGCGGAGGCCGCTTTTTGTCCTCAATCTTTTCGATTCGTTTTTTTCCCCTCAGCACTTTCTTCCTGGCGCGCGCGCACTCCTCGTCGATATTTGTTTGTTCTAGTGGATTTTTTCCTCCACCCCCCCTTCCTCACCTTGCAAGGAGCGCCCCCCCCCTGGATTCCTTTCAGTCAAACTCCCTCCTGAATGCTGACGGCAGAGACTTAAAGAGGACCATGCCCGCTTTCCCAATTGGTCCAGCTGCGCGAATTTCTTTTGCGAAACGTCATCTATTCTTTTTTTCCCCTCCGGCTCGCGGCGGCCTTGCTGCTGGGATTTTTCCTTGCATTTTGGCGGCCGAACCTCGTTTCCTGAGGGGACTTTTCTAAAGCAGTTACTGATGGATTTCGGTTACCCACGGCTTGCGCTTGATACTGCGTTTCGTGGTAGGTTTTGTTCTACTCGCTCGACTTTGCGAACGGCGATCTGCAGCATCGTACTTTTGCAATTTTCCCCTCCGCACAAAGTGTTTTTCTGACGTTCCCTCCTTTTTCCCCCTTTTGTTTTCTTCTAGAAAGGCACGGTGTGACGTCGGAAACTGGCAACTTTTTCCATAACAGGAGCGCGATCGCGTCCGTCGCACTAAAGCGCCCTGAGATTAGTCCCACACAGAACGCACGCGTTCTCCGTATCCTCAGTCCGTGTGGCCGTACTCCTACCTCCCCCTTCACTTTCCCCTCCCCGGGACCATCCTGCCTCCTCTTCCCGCTGTGTGGCAGCAAAAAACCGGCCCGAACCCTACAGCGCCGCGGCCGCGTTGCCCACAATATAGATGTCAGGTTCCCCCCCCTTCCGACCGGGCCCCAACCCTTCTTTTCCTTTTCCCCCTTTGGCTCTGTTTTCTCTCTCATTGCCTAAAGCGAAGATTCGGCATGGCTTTTCGGAATAGTCACTTGAAGCACCTATTGGCGTACGAACTCGTGAAATCCCTTTCCACACGCCCTGCGTGCGCGCTTCGCAAGCCTTTCCATGTTGAGGGGCGTTCCACGACCCACCGAAAGCAGGTTTTCCCCGGTCTGCCGCCCATTATAGGCTTCCCTTTCCGCCTTTCTACTTTCTCTTCCTCACCTCCTCATCCGTCAATTCCATCTTTGAAATTCCCTCCCTATCCAGCCAATTGCTTCTTTCCCCCCTTAGGTCCTTTAGCTTCTTTGATACCCTCCAACTAGGGTGGTCACTACGTTTCCTTTTGCTTGCTCCATCGTCGTTCTCAGTTCTCCTCGTCCACATTTATGCGACCCCAAGATTTCCGCCCAGAAGTCGCTGGCCAAACAAGCAGTCTCTTTCAATGGCCATCCCCCCCGTTTCTCCCCTTTCAGTTCTCCCCAATTCCCCCTCTAAATTCCCTCCCACTTTGTTTGTGCTTGATCGTTTTTTGCGAAAACTTCTCCCCTTTCCCCGATAGAATAGCGCTTCCCCGCACGCCACTTTCCTAGTCTCTGTCTAAACGTCCAGCATCCCTTCCCTCCCTCAAATCTGAGTCTTTCTGCCACTTTCGAGCAAATGCAGGCGCTAGATACCGTACGAGTACCAGCCCAATTAGATATCGATACGGCTTAAGTCCCCCAGACCGTTCCCGTTCTTTCTTTCCCCCGCGCTCCCGTGACTATATCAGCCCCTCCTTCTTCCTTTCGACGCGCCACCACGCCGTCCCCCGCGCATTTTTTTCCTACTTCCCCTTTGCCTTCGCGTTCTTCGATGCTTCCTTAGCGCTCTTTCTTTCTTTAATCCGATGAAGGCTGGCCTTTTTGCCCTCCAAAAATTCCGTTGTCGCCGAGCAGCTTGAAGTTTTACACGGTGTCCCCCCTTTTTTAGAATTTTTCTTAAGCATCTTCCCTTCTAGCCCCGTCCTTCTTTCCTTGCTTTCCGGCCTAGGCATGCTCTTCACCAACTGCTCGTTCAAAAGTTGGATAACCTCATTCGTGAGAGGATCCCTCGATACTCCGCGTCCCTCAGATTCTCACCTTCTCGCCCCCTTCCTCATCACCGCCCCCTCTCTGAATCACTCGCCCCCACAACTGCGTTTCTTCCAGGGGTTTCCGGGGAGTATTCCATTCGGTCTTCAGGTAACGATCTTGAGAACGTCCACTCCCCCCAAACTGGGCCACCAACACTCTCTCGCCTTCTTTCTGCAGCGTACTTTCTTCCCCCACACTGACCCCAATCCTGCATCGTGTTGTAGTTTTTCCTAAAACACACAGAAATTGACTCTTAATTCTTTTTTCGTTTTTCCTCCAGCTTGGAGTTAATTAAACCACAATTGTTTTCTTGTATGCACTTTTCCCTTCAGTTACGTACCCCCTCCTTTCCTTTGGCCTTGGTCCCTTACTAGCCAATATACCGCTTATCTGTCAGTCAGAGGATTGCCTCTTCCCCCCTTTTCCCCCCCTTACAGACGATCTGTGACAGCTGTACCTTTTCTGCTTCAATCCATCTACCAAATTCTTCAGTGGACATCGCGTCCAGTTTCCGTTCCTCCTTTTAGTACAGTTCGTACCACTGAAACAGGGTCACAGTTTGCGCCCGTGAAAAAATGAAGTCGGACAAGGATGCAGTTCTTCGCCCCTCTTTTCGACGCAGCCTTTTCCTAGCTTGCTAGCCTTACTTATAGGAGAGGCTCCGACACATGTAGCCGACGCCCCTCTTCTTTTACCCCCGACTTTTATCTCAGGCGCAAAACTGCCCTCGCAAATTTCCCTGCTCCACGTGCACTCGACCTCCCCAGAGTACTTTCGAATTGACCCCAGGGCAAGAAATCCATCCTTTTTTGCAAACAGGTATCTGCCCCTTTTTCAACAATGACCCCTTTCCTCCCAAAGTCCAGCTTCTGCAGCACTCAAAGCATTATGCGCCCTTTTTTCAACTACACTAACACTACTGACTTGGATAGGCGCCTCTCCTTTCTCCCCCACTCCGTGGGCAGCCTTGATTCCCTCTGTTTTGGCTTTCTTTCTGTCGAAGCCCCCACCTACTTATCGACGACGCTCTTGCGTACATACCCAAAAGAAGGAAAGTAAACCCCCCCCCTCCACCCCCTGCTTTTTTTTCTGTTCTTTTTTTGTTTTTTTTTTTTCTTTTTTTTCTTTTTTCTTTTGTTGTGTTTGTTGGTGTGTGGTTTGTTCTTTAAGAAACCGCATCATAGCTTTTCGCTCCTTTGCTGCTGTCGAATTTCCCGTTCCGGTTGTCCCTTGCCCCTAGGTTAGTCAAACGAAGTGTGATTCAAAAATTTTGCCGAGGAGGCAGAAGCTATTTCAACCCGTATTTCTCGGCGCGTCCTCGTCCTCCTAACTCGTTAATCATTCCTGTCACGCAATTGACCCTCTTTATGTACCCCCGATAAAAATGACTTCCCCACTGCGAGCAAATCCTTTCTGCCTTTATCGCCATCCTCTGCTGTTCGCTGGATTTTTCTTTTTGTTGCTGAAAGTTCTGCCCCCGAAAAAATTTGACACGGGTATTGTCACCGATTAGCCCCATCTTGCGTTTCTGACCCCCCCTCTGAACAACCCTTCACCACCCCAAAGCCGTGGAGGAGACCAAAGGTGAGCTTCTTAAGACGTCACCCCCTGATAAGATCGGAGGCTCCTCTCTCTTTTCTCCTCCTCCGTTTTTGTTTTTTCTTTAGCACCTCTCGGGCTTCTTCCCTGGTGACTTTAAGACTCCTTTCTCCTTGAAAAACTGTGTTGCGCCGCACTAGTGTGCCCCCCCCCCCCCCCCCCACCCCCCCCCCCCAATGGTGATTTTGTGCATCCCTTTTTTCCGGGATCCCCTCCGCTCACGTGAAGGGAATAGCCGACGATAGACCCTTTTTACAAAGTTTGTTTCTGCCCTCGAACTCGCCCCCCCACCCAAGACAGGGGCTTCCCAGACGGATTTAGGTTCGGCTTAGTTGATCCTTTTTAGGAGGCCTGCTTCTTCCACGGCCTTCCCCTTCCTGGTTATTCTCTCCCTCTCCGGCCGTGAGCGCAGCGCCTGACATTGGCGCAACTAGTAGGACGACGGAGGGTGTTAATTTCACCGTCTCTTTTCGACCTCTTTTCACCCCATTTTAACACGGCAAAGCTGCCCCCCACCAGCTGGCAAAAAAGTAGCGTTCGATTTCTGCTTGTTTCTTTCATGATTGGGTTTTGCTACCCTCCCTTCAAGTTAGTCGGTGAAGACTTCCCACAAGATTGCTTCTCAATTAATTATCCCTGCCAAAGAGTCCTGACGCCCCCTCACGTGGAGCGTTCTATTTAGATTATTAAGTTTCGATAGTTCGGTCTTATTAAGATCTATAATTTTTGCCTTCGCCCAGCACTCAGTTTTGTCGAAGACCTTTTTCCCTTTTTTTCCTCATCCTTTGCGAAGGCCTGGGTTTCCCGCTTCGAGAGTGGACATTTTTCCTCTCATCGACGTGTTGCTCCTCTGATTGCTTTTTTGCGTTTCGATCAGGCGGGGTTCCCCCCCGAGATCATGGCCCCCGACAAGAACGAGAAACCCCCAGAAGCGCCGCTTCCGAGGCTTGCGCGCTCCGTTCATTACTCGTCGTCGCCTCCCTCTTTCCTTCCGAACTCACTTGGAAAGCCACTTTCATTTCCTCAGTGCATTTTCCCTTCCACCCTGTCAGTGACCTACCCTTGTTTTCCCGGAATTTTGTCCGCGAAGTCCCTCACTTCTCCCCCTTTTTTTTTCCCTTTAATGAATCTGGGGATTTTCGCGTTCCCCCGTTCCATGTCACATGGAGAAAATCGCGTTCTTGGACTGGCAATTGGAACCCACGCTTTCCCTGGTCCCCTTTTTCAGCTTTGTCTTCGCCAGAGGGGACACATTCAAAAAATTGAGGTCGTGCGTAAGTCCTTCCTGGTGTGCCTCCCCTTCCCCCCCACCATTGTTGTCCTCCTCTCATCCAGGAGCACAAGATGTTAGAAAATCGTCCCCCCCCTTTGTTTATGTTGTTTTAATACACATGACATTTTTTTCCTTCTTTTCCTCTCCCTAATGCGAGTCTTGAGAGAGTGTTGGGTGGCCCCTTATTAGTGATGAGAAAGTTCCCCGGGGCCTTTGACCATGTGATTTGATGAGTGGCTGTACTCCATCTCCCCGCCACCATTCTCCCCCTCCAGGGTGGCGTGCTTCAGGTCGTGATGACTTTCATTGCGATTTCCCGTTTTTAGAGTTTCCTGTTGAATCCCTCTTACCTTTCTTCCTTTTCTCTTTAAAAAATTGTGGCCGTCAAGCATTGTGGATTTTCGAGAGGAGCCGGAATGTCCCCACCCTGGTAAATGCTTCGCGGCTGTTTACCCCCCCAAATTCTAACGGAAGAACTTTTTCCGTGTACCAACCCCCACTCCCTCCTTGCTTGCTCACACCCCTCCTCCATGGTTGGTTCGGTGGCAAAGGAACCGCAACGGCAAGAAATTGAGCGAACAGCACCCATGGAAGGCACGCCTTCTCAAGGCTACTCCCCCCAGCTCCTTTCACCGTTCTTTTTGGAGAGTAGATGGTAAGCCCCTTATTGTTATTGATAGGACCGCCCGAGGGAAGACGACCGACCTGTAACTGTTTTACGCCCCTCCATTGAGATCCCCTCCTTTCTTGACGTCCGTCCGTCTTCTCTCGAGAAGATTATATCCTCAGTTTTGATTTTGACGTTGCCGTTTCGCGATGGATTTGTTCTCATCTCCCCTATCACAGTTTGAATGGCGTTCAAGCGATATCGCTTCGAAGGCTTTTCCTGTTTTGGCTCCCTCCCCCCCTACCATCCCTGCCCCCCCGGTGAGCTTGACTTGTCGACCTTTTTCTTTAATGGTGCAGACAACTTTCACCTTTCTGTTTCGGCCCCTTCCTCGAGATTTTGTGCTGGACGTCCCACTCGATGGCTGGTCATTATGTATCCCAATTTAACGCAGATTCTCGCACGACTACTTGACCCGCCCCTCCTTTCACGATCTTTTTCAACCCTGTTGTAGAGATCCCTGTCTTAAACGACCTATGTCCCCTCGGACTGATTTTTTTTACGGGAACGAAATCTACGCGGTCTCTTGAATTAATTGTTTCCTGCCGCGTATCCTCGGATTCGGGCCTTCCGCCGCTTTCATGAGAGCAGCTCTTAAGCAGAATTGTTTTATGTCATGGAGTGGACGCCAGCACTGGCAGGGTTGGATCCGCGCGCATCTCTTTCTGAGTTCTGTGGCATTTCTGGCACTCACCCGCTTCTGCCACGCCGAGGCCTAGAATATCCCGTTTAAAAACTCAATGCTGCCTGCCCAGGCTATCCACCAGGGCCTGCCCCCCCCTCCCCAGCCGTTGTTGTTTTCCCTGAGTTTTTTTCCGATCCTTTTGGAACCGTTTCATTTTGCGCCTTCCTGCGGCTGCTTGCAAGCTTGGTTTTTTTCATTGGCCTTTTTGGTGCCGCAGATTTCACGTGCAGGAGGGCCCGTTTTATTACTTGGTGGTTATGACCCCAACTGGTGGATGATCATTATGACGGCGTTCGTGTCTGTGTTTCTCGATCGCTCTCTTTTATTTTCCCCCCTAACGGCGCTCGCCAGCCTCCTTTTTCTTTGTAAATGTGGAAAGTGGTCAAACGTCTTTCGCAGATACTTCCTTTTCCCTGTTTGTAGAGAGAAGTCCTGTTTACTTTTTCCTTCAACGATTTCAGACCATGTCTTTCCTGCTCTTAGCGTTTTCCCTTTCCTCCCCCATCTTACATTCGCGAGTAGTAAACCGACAAAAGAAAGACAGTAATCGGCCAGCCAGAACAGTTCCGTACGGCGTCTCCATCAGGAAACACCCGTGGCCCCTCCTGCCATTTTGAAGCGTGCTTCCTCCCCCCCCCCCCCACCAACACCTCCTAAAAATCAAGAATTTTTTCACCGGCCGACTAGATCGCCTAGATGAAAGTTACACCTTAGACCTCAAAAAGAACGGCTTGGTAGCGGACATGCAGCTTGGTGCTCCCTTTTTCGCGAAGTCTTCTTTCCGGGCGTTGTTACTCCTCTTCCCCGTTCCTCCTTTCCCTTTCTGGCGACGCTTTGCCTTCTGACACCAACCAAAATAAGCGTGGAGGGGCGCGCGTATCCCCCCCTTTGCGCCAGTTCGGCTTTCCACGCATCTACCCTCCTTCTTTGGCCAATCGTCTTAGTATGAATCTTTTCAGCGAGACGCTTCCCCTTTCTAGGACATTATTCCGCATACCGCGTCCCCCCTTTTCTTCCATCGTGCAATATCCCGCTCTTCCACAGTTTTCTAACCAGTCGGTAAGAACGTCGGATATTCCGCTGTTTCAATAGGGCGGCTCTTTACTAGTGTTCATCCTCTTTTCCCCTTTTTTTCCCAATTGCTTGCGTATTCCCCCTCCTTTCCCAGAGCGTCGGTAGTCCAGCACCAGCCTCTCGCGTCCAATCAATCCCAGAGCAACTTCAGTTGCGCCAACATTCGACAATTTTAATCCCCCTTTTCTTTACTTTCTCCCGCCATGTCCAAACCCTTTTCCGCCTTCGCTCCCCCTCATCGAATAGCGGATGACACGGACGTAGTCTGAGCGTTGAGAAAAGCACCCCCCCCGCTTTTTGCCCGTAAACATCTAGAGCACATTTCGCGATCCTCTTTTGACACCCCGTGGTAGCGCCCCCGCACCTAGTCCTCAATTCTTACGGCTCAGCCATTCTCGTAGGCATTCACCCGCGCCGTTCGGTTGCAACGATAATCCTTGAGCCCCTTCGACTCTCCCTTCCGCCGTCCCCCTCTCCGGTTGTGCTCCTGCCTTGTGGAGTTCAGAGTTGATAGAATGATGGATTTTGGGTTCCCTTTTCAATGAAGGGGCGTTGACCCTTTTTGATACCCCCCCACCCTTTTTCTCCCTATCCTCTTTCCTTGTTTCGTTTCCCCCCTTTTCCCTTCCGTTAGTCATTTTTGCCGCTGCCTCCTGACTTTCAGGTAGCGAGCCCAGCTGTAAAGGCCCCAGGCATCGTCTGCATCTCCACTTCGTACAAACAATTGTTTTTCCCCCAGAACCTGTGAGGTCACTCTCCCCCCCTCCTTCTCCGCTCCTTGCCCCCTCAGGAACTGACGCCTTCCCTCCTAACTCATCGAGAATACTAGCACAACGCGGCTGCGGCAGGCACTTCCGGATGGGCTGTCATTCCGATGCCATCATTCCCGCCCTCTCTCACTTTTGCAATCCCCCCTCCTGTTGCTCCCCCCCAACCGCTATATATTATTCCGAGGAGCCCTTTGCAACACCCGAAAATGTAATCTTCATGAGGTGTGTAGTCATTAACCCTCCTTTTCCCTCTGCCAAGCTTTTTCTTCTTTTTTTCGGGTAGCTTGTAGTTATCTGAAAACACCTTTTTTTCTGCACCGTACCTCACTTTCCCGAAGAACCCCCCATGTTCCCTGAAGTGTCTGCTAAGTAACGTTATTTGCCTTTCCCCCCTTTCTTTCCTTCCAATGCCCTCCCCTCTTCTTTTCACGTGTGGTCTCTTCTGAGGCGGCCATTCCTATTCAATTAGAAAACTCAGTTTCCCCCTTCACGGACACCCGGGACGTAAACAGAGCCTAAAGTCGATTCGGTACACTTCATTCTTCCCTCCTTGAGACAAACTTTCCCACCAGTAGGTGTTTACCTGATGAAGGTTCTGGTCCCCTTCTTGGCGACTGCAGAGTGAATTCGACGCCCACAAACGAACCGGCTGCGGGTTGTTTTTTCACAGTTCTCTTCGTTAGTTGCCTTTAGCGTGAGTGACAAAAGACAAGAAAGACTTCAATCGTTTCCTCCAAGCCCTCTTCTTCCTCCATTCCCCTGCCTTGCGCGAAGCACCATTTCCCGCTCGAAAGCGTTGTGACAAACCAGGGCCGCACGTCTGTTCCTGAACAAATGAAACATGTTGCTGCTTCGCCCCCCCCCCCTCCCTCCCCAGCCTTCTTTCTCAGACGTCCCCTTTCTCCACGCACCCTCTTCCCACTATCATACAGTCCTGCTTGAGCGCCTCTCCTCCCTAGTTGCTTGGGTTAAGGAAACTCTGGCCGTCGTCGCCTACTCTCCTTTCTGCCCCTCGACTCCCTGAGGTCAGTCCTACCCACACCTTAGAAACAAGTTTGCCCAAGAAGGAGTTAATTCGACTGCTGCTACTGTTCTTTTTGTTTTCTGACGTTCCTCCCTTTTTAGTCAGTCCCTCTGTGTCCTTCAAAAACCACTGCCCCCGCGGCGGGCTCCGACTATTTCCAAAGTGATTCTCCCCTTTTGTCTTAAGTTTCTCGAGTATCATCTTTCCCTCCTTTCCCTGACTTTACCTTCCGATCCCGCCTTCATTCCCTCCAGCGAGCGACAAACACTTCAGCCCCCTTTATCGAGAGCTCCGGAGATTTTTTTTTCGTGGAAAAACTTTGAAACCATGACTTCTTCCGTTTTTGAACTCTTTTCTCCCTGAAAAAACGCTTTCCCCCCCCATAACCTCTTCCCGGCGCCCCCACTGTGTGAAATCGCATCACTTACTGTGACGTCACTGATCAGAGGATGCCCCTCCATTTACCGTTGTTTGAGTCTCCTCCGTTTGCTTTTCCTTGCGTGTCTCACGAATGCCCGGTTGGCGATTATGTTTTCCGCTATTTGATTTTGCAATAGTTGTTTCTTTTTTCCCAATCGAGGCGAAGCGTTTCCCCCTTTTGTTTTCCCGTTTTCGTTTCTCCAGCACTTTTAGCCAACACCAAAGAAAGTACCAGGCTCCGAGCTCCCCCCTCGTTCGCCTAAGTTGCCTCTGCAGTAACTCCTCCCCACGTCGGTCCAGATGATTAAATTCTTCTGGTCTTAGCGCCGATTCGAGAATCGTGTAATGTCGGAGCCGCAGGTCCCAGGGTGGTTAAATTTCACTCTTCCCTCCTCCCTTTGAACCTTTTCCCCGGAAAGCTTGCCATTCTTTCACTCATCGGAAAATTAGCGATTTCCTGCGGTTTTTTCTATGGGGTAGAGAAGCCTGTTTAGGACGATCACTGATTGTACCCGAGCCCTCCCCCTCCTTCATCCCTTCTCCCCCGTTCCCTGAGTTTCTCAAGAGTGCTCTCCCCAGGTCTGGATTATGTATCGTTTTTTTCTTCCCTTTCCCTAGCAATAAGGCCCACTTAGAAGGCGCCTTCGCGACCCTTTTCTCTCTTTTTTCTCCCGCCCTTTGCCGCGGCTGGCATGGTTACAAAGATTTTTCAGCGTCCCTGTGTTCTTTGCGTAAGTTTTGAGGATGGCCAGGTTCTTCCCCTTTCAGTTCTTGCGCGTTTTTTTTTCCTTTTTTTCGGAGGATTACGAGTTTTTCACTAATCGGCAAAACGCGGCGACCATTTACCCGAAGCACCTTCGGTTTTTTCTTTCTTTCGCCGTGAGCGCGCGATGCACACGGCGTCTCCGACCTGGTCCCCCTCCTGCCCCCCACTTGTAAGCCTGAAGTAATGTTTCTTTTTTTAGACCCGCCTGAAGTGCCCCTTTCTTTTCTCTTTTCCCTCCTTTTAAATCCTTCCTCGTCAAGTTTTGCGTACTCCATTATAATTTATAATGAACGAGATGGGTCTTTCCCGACCAGTCCCGTCGGTTTCCCCCGGCCCGCTTTAGTTAGGCAAAGACAGAAGAGGCCTCTTAAAGTGATTTCCTCTCGTAATGATCCTTTTTTTTCCCCTTTTTCCCTGTTCTGGGTCGCTGCGTCATCCCCTGAAAGTTTTTTTCCATCCTTTGCAAAAATTTTTAATATAACTCCATCTTGGAAAACGAACCCTGATTCCAGAAAATTCTTTCACTTCCTTTTAGTGTTGTTCCCCCCAATGCTTTTGATTCCTTTTCGCGTTTTTTTCTCCCCCTTTGCGCTTCGACACGCGATCAGAGTTTTGGTTTGGCCCACGATTGATTGCGCTGAATTTACTTATAGGGAATGTGTAAGTCCCCCTCTTTTTCTGTACCACCCCCTTCTTTACTCCCCCCCCCTCTCCGCGTGGGTGACAATGATCGACGGTTGTTAGTTTTCCTTAGATTTTCGTATGCTTCTCTGTTGTTCTCGATCATCCCTCTCCAATTCTTTCATTTCCCACATGTTTTTACGAATTTGGTGGAGAGCATCGTCCTTTTTAGTTCTCCTTCTTTTTTCCCTCTAGACGCTTGACTTTTGAACCCTCAACTGCCCTGTCCCACACCTTCGCCCTCTTTTTTACCACCTTCCCTTTTGGTGAGTTGGTTTGAAAACGGAACCAGCTTACTCCTCAACGGGTTCAGACCCTTAATCCTATAGTCTCCCGCCCCCTTCATTCGTCACCCTCTGTCGCTTTTTTAGACTGCGTGGATTTGGAGTAGAGAGGGCCGCCTCTTTGGATGATTTCTGCCCAGACCGGCGATTTTCAGTCTCCCGCGGAAAGCGATTCTTGGTCTGACATTATAATGCTAGCTATGTTCTTTCCTTCCAGTGATTTTCCCTTCTTATTCGGCTACTTTTTGCTTCACATCGAGGATTTTGACTCCAGCGAGGTCGGTTGTTTGCCTTTTTCTTCTTTTTCGGGAGTGAATCCCCTACGAGAAGGAGATTTTTGCGATCCCCCTCCTGAAAAATGCTTTTGAGTTCAATTTTGAATGGCGGTGGTGGCGCAATGTTAACCTTTTTGGCTTCTTTCCCTCCTTGCTCCCCCTCGTTCTCTTTTGCTGTGACGATGACGCTGGGGATGCTGTCATCTAGCCCTTTCCCCTGAAGGCTTTTTTTCAGACTACTTCGGCATCCTATTCTTTTTCCAACCTCCGTTCTCTCACGGAACTTGCTACGACCCTTCTCATGGTTCATCAGCCCCCTTCTCCCATTATGTTTTTTCACGTATTGGCAGAAATTGTCAGACGCTTAGGAGGACTGTGTTTCCCGAGACGGTTTCGCCTCCCTTGCGCCGGCATGTCACGATCCCATGCCCCCCTCTGACGCTTTTTCATCAGCCCTTTCCTTTTAGATTTCCTGTGTCAACCGCCAGCAAACCTTCTGGATTGGTCGGCTTTTTCGCGCCGACTACTAGGCTTTTTTTGGAGTGCTGGTAAAGCGGAGAACACGCAGGAGGTTCTCCTCTTCCTTTACCTCCCTGCACGTCTTCCTCTTACATGGTGCAAGCCCGATAGCACCCTTGGCCCTGTCCGCTACCCCCCCTCTTCTGTGGTCAGTGAGGTGGAATTTCCAATCTCCTTCTTTGGCTATGGTCCAATGGATGTTCTTTTCTTGTTTTGGTTTTTTCGCTAAAGCGTTTAATCCATTAGGTATGGGCCCTTTAGCGTTCCTGCAGTTCATTCTCAGTACCAATTTTGATCGATGAAGAGGTTTGGTCGGGGTTTTTTTCCTATCGACCGCTTTCTTTCGTCCACCGGAGCCCTCTCCTTCTTCCTGTTATTTTTTCCTCGGTGCCATTTTCCTGAACCTCCCCAACAGGCTTTCGAAG
>Ga0179593_1419301_pt1 | contig 15090 bp, 10 predicted proteins | sample CZODoug2_1_08_16_FD_185931 | JGI IMG/M metagenome (GOLD analysis project Ga0179593, IMG submission 185931) | Vadose zone soil fungal communities from Angelo Coast Range Reserve, California, USA - CZODoug2_1_08_16fungal (PacBio error correction) | ecosystem: Environmental > Terrestrial > Soil >... | reverse complement strand
GTCACCCTTTTAATAGAGTTTGCCTTTTCCCTTTTCGGGGAGTTTGGTCCGGCTTTTACATCTTACCGCCTTCCCTGTCCGTGGTGGTTAAACCCTTTGAATTAAGACGCCTCCCAACGCCACTTCCGCGTAGATTGAAGTCTCCCCTACCCCTGTTCTCACCCCAATACCCGCGCTGTGTTCTTTTAGTTTCCCCCCCTTCTTAAGGTACTCGCTCAGTTTTTCATATCCGGATTTCCCCTCCTCCCCCTTTCCGCATTGTCGGAGGTCAGATTTTCCTTCCCTCCCCAGCTTCCGGCTCCACGTCCGTGCCTGCACATGCATGCACATTTTTTGTGGTGTTTTCCTTTACGCCCCATTCCCCTTTCCGGCAATACGTTTTTTAAAGACCTTTCGATGTAGTCTTTCAGCTGTTCGAGCAGGCCCGCCCCGCCTCCGACCTTTCCCACTGATCACCCGCCATCTCGCAGTCCCGTGGTGGAGGTGTTTTTCTGCGGGGCAGAGCGTTTCTTCCGACGGAACCTCTTTCGGGCCCCTTTGTTCGAACGATGATATGTCCATCGTTTTTCCTGTCAGTCAATTTACGTATTTTGCAACCGGTTTGGCGTCCTCCGTCTTTTTTCTCTTCGTTTTCTGTCGCCGCCTCTCATTGTTCGGTTGCTGCTCATTCCTTCCAAGTTTTTTTGATGTCCTTTTTCTCCGGTTACTTTTCGCCGAGGGTTCGCTTCGGGTCTTCCGAAAATGTTTTGTGTTTCTACTCGCGTACCGCGTCCTTTTTCATGAATCCCCTTCCCTCGGGCGAGTTCACGCGCACGTTGAAGTACTCCCCTTTTTTCCCCTAAAGACCGCGGCCACGTTCGTCCCCCTTTTTTTTTGAGGGACAGCTCTGGGCCTTTTCCTGGACCTGGACCCCTTCGTCTGCCTCCTTCATTCAACCTGCTCGGGGTTTTTTCTTTTTTTAAAAACCCCTTCTTTGAGAAACCCCTTTTCCCTTTCAATCTTTTCCTTACACTACCGTTTTTTTTTTAGATCTGCCGCGTTTCGTCCTTTTGTACACCTTCTTCGTGCTTTTTTCCCCCACTGACGCTCCGCCCGAGCAGTTTGTTCCCTCCCCCCTGTGTTCAGGTTGAGGACGATTCCCATCCCCTCACGTTGCCGTTTTTTTTTTACTTGTATTTACCTACTGATTGGTTGTGCCGCGGGTTCGCCCGTTCCCCCGCGGTAGCTGCCGGTCTCCGTTTGGGTCGTCTGACCTTGAAGACCTTCTTCGTTTCTCCCTTTTCTTTTTGCGAGCCATGACTGTCCGACTTGTCTTGACGAACTTTTTTTTTGCAACCTCAGAAGCGCTTCCCTTCCTGCCTTTGAGCGCTCATATAGTTTTTGACAAGCAGACTCCCTACTCTTCCCCCCCTACCGGGTGTACGGAACAATTTATTCCCCTTTTCCCCGGCCATGGCGTCCGGAGCACTTGCTTTTTCCCCTACCAGGCCCGTCTTTCCTTCTTTCCAGACTCTTGCGAGAAGCACGACTTGCTGACCGCGAGAACTTTGCCGCCCCCACCCACTGGTTGCTTTCAAGCTCCGGTATCGAGGAAATGTCTGAGGGAGTTTTTGCTTTACCACCCTTTTTTTCCTTTTTATGGCGGGCCCATTTTCGCGGCCCGCCCCCCTATTCCGCCCTTTGAAGGCATCTTTAACACGCCCCCCCTCCCCTCCCTGGGCATGTGTGCCTGTTCCTTTCTAGCGGTCGTCTTTATTTTGGAGAATGCGCTACGTTCCTAGTGCGTCTTCTTACGTATCTCTCTCCCCCCGTAGCTTCCTTCCCATGAAGGGTGGATAGAATTTTCGTTGCACCCCGAGAGACTTTCCTTCCATTTTCCCGGGCGCAGTGTTCATCTGATTGAGTTGACTTTGATGTCCCCCTATTGTCTCCGACCGGTTTCCTGCCTTGTTTTTTCAGACCACGAGAAGTTGTAGGCGTAGTGCCCTAGTCTTCTTTGAATCGCTTTGTGGTTGTTTAGAGGCTTTCTCCCGCCTCTTGTCTCGGGTCCGTTTACGCTGCTTTAGCAACACACACGAATCCCTGCTGCACGCGTACACCTTTCTCTGTAAGACCCTGTTGATGAAATCCTTAGTTGACTGCCTCAGCTCCTGGGCTTTTTCTTCCCAGGCCGTGAGAAGGCCCTCCCAACCGACCCGTTTCTCCTGCTGTTCCGGCGTTCACGGTTCTTTGCGGTTTTCCCCCAGGGCCAAGAAACGAATGTGCCTTGCCTTGGATTTGATACCTTTACGCGCCTATTGACGTTCGTATTTTTTCCGAGGATGACACCTCCACCTTACTTTACCGGGAGACTTGCGTCTGTCCCTGTGTTTTACTGCGAACTCTCGCTTTTCTCTCCGTCTTTTCTCTGCACCCACGCACGTTTTTCACTTTTAGTAAGCGTTTTAAGGTCCTCTTTCTTCTACATTTTTTTTTTCGCATTAACGTTTCCCTCTTACCACTTTCTTCTGTACGATCGCCCCCACCCTAGGCCCCAGCATGGCATCTTGAGAAGGATTAATAGGTGGCCTTTCTGGCTTTCCCACCTTTCCCAGGAACTTTGCCTGCCGCGGTCGTGCGTTTACCCTTTTAAACCTGGGGGTACAGTGTTGCGAGGCTTTCTTCTGATTGGAGTATGCCTCTTCCTTGGACAGGTGTTTGTCGTAATCATCTCTTGAACCTGTCCAATTTGGTCGAGGTTCCACCTACATTTTATCAGCGCGTCTTGACGTTTCCCCTGTTGTTTCCGCCTCGTCCTAACGAATATTAGTGAGCTCCCTCCTCCCCCTACTCTTAGTAGACGCCGAACAGTTGTCGAATTTGTTTTGTTCTTGCAGTCCTCCTTCCCCCTTTCTTCGGACGTCTTTTCTTACTCGTACCCGCGTTTCTCGATTGGACTTCTCTCTTCTTTCACTTTAATCCCTCCAGTTGTGTTAGTCTCTGGCCTTACCCCCCCGTTTGGAGGTCGGAGCCCCGAGACGGTGCACCTCCCGCCCCGGGTCGGCTTTCCTCTTGTCCCCGCGTCTTGCCACCGTTCGACCCCACCTTGTTTTTTTTCGTCGGGTTTTGACTTCTCTTGTTACTGAACATCTTCGGGTGTTGAGTTGCACCCCACTTTATGAACGCGTCAGGCCTTCTCTTGTTTGGTTTTTGTGCTTGTCGCTAGTAACGTTGGTTGAATTTGTACTGGTGATACGTCGTGCCACCCCTCAGAATAGGATCGCCATCCTCCGTCAAGCAGACCGCTTAACCCCTTTCTGATTCTTTCGAAGCCTTTCAAGTCCTAAGTCGGGCCTTCTCGCTACCAACCATTTTCCACCGATTTTGTACTCCCTTCTCCCACTGTTCTGCGCCGGCGCATTCCCTATCGTGGACTACTTCTCTTGTGATCTTCCATGCCTGCCCTAATTTCTCCAAATGCCCTCCCTTCCGCACACGCGCTGCGGCTTTGTACGGTTCCGAGCATTTTTGTTAGGTTTCTCTTTTTTCCTGACGTTTACGGGTTCCGTCCAGTTTTCCGTTCGAGCTCCGCGTACAAGTCGGTGGCGTTTTCGTCCTCCCCGTCCCTTTTCGCGTCCGAAAATCTCCGTCTACGCACGAACGATCGCCCCTCGCCCACGTGTTTTGCCTCCTTTCGTCTTGGAAAGTTGCCCCCGCGTTTCTTTCCGTTTTTTTAAACCGTGCCCCTCGTGAAACCGTTTTCTATTGTTTTTTTTTTGTTTTCAGGGGTTTGTGGGGTTTGCCCTTTGTGGTTTTCTCCGGTTGGTCGGTTGCACTGAATGAACAGCTCTCCGGTTTTCCTCGACGTCCTGCCTCTATTTCTGCTCCCTTTGGTTCCGTCAAAATAGCGACAGCTCGCGTGGCCTTTGACTTCATGGACACGGCGACTGTTGGGCGTTTACTTAACGTCAAACCTTCCCGTACTCCGACTCTTATTTTTTTATGTTGATGTCTTCCCCGGCCTCGCCCACCCCTAAGTCTGTGGCGTGTTAGGAATAGAAAATTCATTTACTCCTACAAGCGTCGTCTTTTTTCTTTTAAACATTCTTGCAGCCTGGTCTTGGCGCATGACATCAACTTCCAACTCCGCTACTTCGAGAGTGTCTTCCCTTTTCGACCCCCTTTTCTCTTTCTCGTCGATGTCCTTGCCGAATTTTCCACCCTTCGTTTTTCTTTAATTCGATCTTTCTTCTGTGCGGATCCAGGCTTGTGCCGCCGTTAGAAGGATGCTCTTTCTCTTTACTAGACGGCTAACCCCATATCCAGTTTTCCCTGGTCACCAAGTGTCGTTTGTGGGTTTGTCATGACTTTCGCACCTCCTTCCCCCCTTCACTTTTTTTCCTTGAGTCGGGGTCTTTGTCGTCCGTGCCCTTCCGCGACTCAGAAATTAACCATTCTTACCCTCGCCTCTTTCCTTGCAAGGACATTTTTGACATTTGTTGGTGAGCGTGCTGATATTGTGTCATCTCTTTTCGTTTTTCCGACTTTCACCGCTTCATGGGTTGAGCGGGCGTTGAGCTTTTCGAACTCCGAGTTGGCGCCTTTGTTTTTTCCCATTTTCCGGTTTTTTTGCGATGTTAGTCCACTCCTGGTCGTTGGGATTTTTGCGTTTCCTTTGCTCTTTTGCGGTCGCCTCTCAGCCCGGAGTGAGTGCAAGCTGGCGCTTTTTGCGACCCCCGTTCGTCATAGAAAGATTCCCCGGTGTGAGACTGGTTGTGCTGCCCAGATGCGCCCCTCTTTCGTCGGTTTCGCTACATTGGCGGTTTTTCTATGCTCCTTCCCCGCGGCCTCTTCAGTCATTTTTTTTTTTACCTTCCCCTTTTTGGAAAATGACTCGCTCAAGGCCCCGGAGTTTTCCGGCCAACGTCGTAAAAGTCTTCTTTCCCTCGTGGCTTAGGACCTTCCGCTCGGCGGGTGGGGTTTTGGTGGTGGGGGGGACGGCACCCACCTTCCTAGGGCGGTTCGTCGTGCATAACATTGGCATAAGGTGTAATTGGATTTTGATTTCGCAAGTCTATCCTTTCCTTGTTTTTTTGAGCAGATCGACTTCAAGTGCGTTCTTCGATTCCTATTTCGCTGTGGTTCCCCCCGATCTCCAGATCCTTTTGTGCCCAGCGGGCCTCGCCTTTTGGAAATTTTTTCGGACAGCGCGCTAACGGGATTGGCTCCGGTTTTTTTTTTTGTGTCATTTTCCTTTTTCCTCCTTTTTCTCCGACTGCTTGCGTCGTTTCGTTTCGACGAGGTGAGTCTTCGTTTACACCCCCTACGCACCCTTCCAGTTTGTTTTCCCCCGTTTCCCTCCGCCCCCCCCACTTGGTAACATTTCTCCGCGTCGATGACTTTTCCCGTTCGAAAAGCCTCCCCCTGTTCGGACTTGCTGAGCGTCGCGCCCCCCCGGAGCTTACCAGCACGACGTCCCTTTTCCCCCCGCCTGTTGGAAGCACGGCTCTTCAGGGTCTTTTTTTTTTGCCCCCCTATCCCGCTCAGAACTTTTTCTAGTCAGCTCCCAGGCCCGTATGTCCAGGGTTTGTCTTCCCTAGCAGCAAGACGTCGCTTGCCCGCCCGTAATTCCGCTCCCCGTCAACCCACTGGCCTGTGCCGTGACTTGGCCTGCTCGATCAGGTAGGTGAGCTGTCGGCGGGGCCTTCCTTCCAGCTCTAGAAGACTGGAGGTTTTAGGCTTGCCTTGAGTGCGTATCTGAATTGTTCCCCATCACACGTCTCCCTTTTTCCGTGTGCCGCTTCTATTCAAGTAGCGTTTCTTTTCGACGGGACACGCTGCGTTTTTTCGGACGGTCTTGCAGGCTCTTCTTAGTCCTTGCTCATTAGCGTCGGACCCTTTCCTTTTTTCTTGTTTCTTTCGTTACGCCTCTAGCCCCTTCCTTGTCCCTCCCTGTTTCTTGGGATGTAGAGGATTTGACAGTTCTTTGCCGAGGCTGCGGCTTCTTTTTTCTGTCCAGGGTTTTTTTCTCCCCTATTGTCGGTGTTGATGCCGATGTTCTTTCTTTGCCACACGACCACTCGATGGGCCTGAGGTTTGCTTTCCCTTTTTTTTGGTCTTGACCGCCTTTTTCACCGGCCGCCTGTCTGTCTTTCCCTGGCCACGTTTCCTAGCCTTCCGCTAAGGTGACTCCCTTGACAGAGAGGCCCTTTTTCCCCCTTTGTCCCTCTTCTTGGCCTACGCTCTGCAGTGGCAGGCCCTCCACCCAGTCCCTTTTTCTGAGGTTGTTTTTTTTCCCCCCGGCAAGAACTTTCTCCCCGACTTTTCTCTCCCCGTTTGCGATTTAGTCCGTCTCCGTTTCCTGTTCTTTAGCTTTTTTTCCGACGCCTCCTCAGTTTTCGCCTTTCTAACCCAAGCACCTCTCCCTTTTTGGCTCATTTTGCCGGGCGTGCTTTCCCTGTGGTCGGTGATTTTTCAGATTCCTAATCGCGCAGTTGATCTTCACCTTCAAAGGCTCGACTCGTTTCTCTGTCTGGGTTATCCTTTTCTATGAACTTGCAGAGACAGTGTTCTGATCCTCTTTTTTTCGCCCCAGGCGCGCGGAAGGTACGCGTCTTTGGCGAGGGGGGGTTTAGCCTGGTTTTCCAGCCTTTCTTTTGTCTTCTTCTGCCTTGGAGGGCCCCTAATTTTCCCCATGGGGTACTCCTTGCGGCCATGGGCGATTCTTGGCTTCGCCGAGTCCCTTGGACCCTGTTGTGTTCTACTTCATCCATTCTCTGAACCAAATTTTGGTTCGTTTACACCGACTCATTTTTTACTCGTTCTCTTCCCGGTTTGTTGCGTCGTGCTTACCCCGCTCTTCTTTCTTTTTCGCCCATCGTCGACCCTCAAGTTGTCTTTGCCTACCCACGGTGGGTGTGTTTTTTTTTTTTTTTTTTTTTTTTTTTTTTTTTTTTTTTTTTTTTTTTTTTTTTTTTTTTTTTTGTTTTTTTTTTTTTTTTTTTTTTTTTTTTTTTTTTTTTTTTTTTTTTTTTTTTTTTCTTTTTTTTTTTTTTTGATTTCATGGCATTGCTCTTTACCCTCCGGGCGTCCTGATATCGGGGTTTTTTCACCGAGTAGCCAGATGATATATATATATTAATTTAGTTTCCTGCTTCTTGGTGAACTATTGTTTTTCGAGCGAGACTGCATACGCCAGTGTAGTTCTTTTTCCTTCTCCCCGGCGCAGCTGCAGGAGTCCCCCACCGTTTCGATGTTACTCCTCTTTCTGGTTGAAGATGGGCTCCCTAAGAGTTTTTCGTGGTCGCTCTTCTCCCCCCCCCTTTAACCAGGCCTTGCGCTTGATCCCCTTTGGTGGTGTTGTAAAGCGAACATTTTGTGCTGCTAGATTGTTTGTCCGCGTCCCGCCACACCCGGCCCCTCGCAGATCTCCGTTGCACGTCCCCAGCTTAAACTTTGTGTTTACTCTTTTTCCAGCGGGAGGCCATTCCCCCCAAAGGCTGGGAGACCTTCGTCCCCCACCCCCCCCATAACCGTTGAGTCAGCACGTCCGATCCCTTTTTTTCGTTTTAAGTCTTTTTGTGACCCCGTTTGACCCGTTTTCTGCTTAAATGTATGCTTCATCCCTCGGGAATTTGAGACGTTTCTCGACCCGGCCCTCCTCCTGCCGACCGCCAGGAGGTTCCTGTGCGGTTTTTCTCCTTTTGCGGTTCGGGTCGCAGCTGGGACTTGTTGACTTTAGGGCTGAACCCGGCTAATTCGCAGCCTTTCCGTCTCGGTTTTTTGTTTTTTCACTACGATCGACCTGTTTTGTAGACCCCTTTAGTCCCGCCCGGTATCGACTCCCCCCCTCCCCCATGTGTGACGTCGTCCGTAGTGTTGGCGGTTCCTAGGTCCCCCTCGTTGAGGACGGGGGGCATTTTTGAGTTGTTCTCCCCTTTTTTCGGTGTGGTGCATGCCCGTGCCGCTATTTTTTTCCTTCCTTCTTTCCTTGACTCCTCTAGGCTTCTTCCAATGGCGGCTTGCGACTTGTTGTACGTGCAGCCCGCGCCTTGCCTTTTGTTTTGGTTGACCGCCGTTTTCTCCGCGTTTTTGCTTTAATCGCCCACCCCACCTCAGTCCCCTACTGGTGTTTGCAAGGACTAGCCCCCCCCGGCATCTAGCTACAACTGCGCCGAGTGGCTAAAACCTGATGGCTCCTGAAGTTCGCCGGCCTCGGCCCCTTCCGCGTCCTCCTCTCTTTCTTCGCCAACGTTTTTCTAGTCCGCTTTTTCCTTTTCCGAGTTTCGCCCCCCCCATCTTTTCCCCCGATTCGTTTGGCGTCGTCCTCGAGCCGCCTCCTCGCGAGCTTTTCCCGGTTCGCTCGGCGAATACCCTCCCTACATCTTTGGGGCACCACGGTGCCAATGGCGTTTGTTTCGATATTCCTTTAAGTCCCCCCCCACAACAAACCCGGGTCCCACTCCGGTTCCGCCCTTCCCCTCTTCCTTTAGTTCTTGTTCTTAATGCCCGCTTCTCCTCGGCTCACTGCACTCGCCTCATTCCCACTGAGAAGGTCAAGTGTGCGGGAGCGTCCTTTGGCGGGTCAGCTTCTTGTCTTGACACCGCTCCTTTCCCGGAGAGGGTCCCTTTAAGTTCAACCTGACGTGGTTCTTTCCTTTGGGCGACGCCATGGCGCCCCTGTTGCGATGCCTTTTTTCCAGTCTCGTGTTGCTGTTCACGGTTTTTTTTTTTTTTTTCTGGAGAAGGAGAGCTGGCTTCTTTTGTGCCTGAACCGTGTCATCGCGCTTTTGATTTTCGGCTTCTGGTTTCCGGGGCGCGCCACGCTGTCGTGTTTCTTGACATTGACTTGGTTGATTGCGACGACTTGACCTCACCGCGTTTCTTGTGCCGGCCCCCGGTGGTTTTCTGCGTCGCGCAACTCGTTCCCCCTGCCACGCGTTAGTCTTGGGCCTTGCCTCCCTTCTTTTGAGGGACAGTCGGGACTTCCCTTTTTCTCCCACCCCTTCCGTCGCCTCCCCACACGTTTTGGGCTAGTCGTTGCATCAAACCCGGCGGTAAGGTGTACCCGATTCAATCGAGACGCCTTGAATCGGAGCTCTCTTTTCTCATTCCTTTTTTTTTTTCGAGATTCACAGGCGTCGATCCTAGTGGCCCTCCCCGCCGCGGTTTTTCTGAATACAGCCCGCCCGTTTTTTTTCGCTTCTTTTTTCTCTTTTAGATTCACCCGACGCCCAGCGCTTCCCTCCCCCTTGAGATTCCTTTTTCAGGGTGTCCGAGTGGGCCCATTTTGTCCTCTTGACTTCGAAGAGGCACGCGTACGTGTCTGCTCGACAGCGTTTTGATTCTTTTCTCCAACCCAGCACAGCCGACCAGTCGAGGGCCGTTTTCTTTTTTTTTTTCTCCCCCCCTTTTCCCCCCGTCCTACTCGAAGCTGTCGTAGCGAACGTTGCAGCAAACGACGCAATCTTTATTGCTCTTTCTGAGCGGCATTTTGATTTAACCCCCCTCTCTCCGAAAGATCCCCTTTTTCGGTCGGCCCCAGGTTTTTTTTTCTTTTCTGCTTCACCTCTGTCCATGATCAGTTTGACTTCTCGCGTTCGACAAGGATGCCAGGCCCTTTTCCGGAAGGGTTGTTTTTCTTCCTAGCACTCCGCTGCTTTCCCGCCTATCCGCTCACCTCCACCCCTTGATTTTTGCGTTCATGCTCTCGCGGGATCTTGAGTTTTTGCATCTTGGCGGTTGCCACTCTTCCTCCTCTGACGCCTTTTTTCTGTGCCGCTGACGTCGGTGGGCGTAGACCTCAATCGACCACGCCAACGACTGGGCAGCCTTGCGCCCGGTAGATGACGTAGAGGTGCTCCCTCTCTCGGACAGAGTCTCCTTTTAGGCGGCGTAAGCCATTCTTAGTCTTTCCACTTCCAGCTTTCTTTACCATCTCTTTTCCCGCCTTTCCTGTGAAAGGCAACATTTTTCCGATCTCTGGTTTTCTCCCCTTTCGAGATCTTGTCGTTACGGCGAAGTACTTGATTGTTTTTGATGTTCGAAGATTCCCATTCTTAGTTTTTATCACAAGAATTTCTTATTAGATTCCCCTCTTCGTCTTTCCCCCTTTTGAAAGACCCCCAAACGATGATTTTTGGGTGATTCGTTCTCCCCTCTTATTGATTCGTCTTGTTTGCCGGGCCCTGTCGCACCCCCCCACTTCTTTCGGTTGCCCTCTGAAACCGAGTAGGCATCCCCCCTCAGTTGCTTTCACGCTATATTTTTACTTGCTTCTTTTCTACGGCTCGTTCCCTCCCCTGGAAACCTTTTCTCCTTTTTTGTCTTACGGACTTTTCTCCTTTTTCCCCAACGGGAACTCCGAGGTTGCCCGCGCGCCCCTTTGTCTTGGCGTAGATACACGTGTGCTCATCCTTCTTTGTCGGACTTTTTTCTTTCTCGCTTCAGCTAACCCCCCCGAGACTTGCTACCGCGTTTCTCCTGGATTTTGCTTCAACCTGTGGTCTTTGACGTTCTTCCCGCATCGCCCGCCCGTTCGTCACCTGCACAGACCGCCTCGGTCGTATTTTTTTTTGCCCGAGTTACCCTTCCTCTGGCATGTCAATTTAAAGTTCCTTTTTTTTTATACCTGTCTATTTCCTCTTTCAGTCTCCCTTCCTCAGACCCGTAGAGCCGGCGACTCGGTGGTGAGGGTTTTTCGCTACGTCCCCTCCCCTTTGCTTCCAGTCGCGTTTTGAGTTCCAGGCATTTTTTTTTTTCCCATTGGAATCTCGCGTTTGTTCCGGGGTCTCCGTCCGTCTTGAGACGTTTTCCTTTTTTGTCGATTTCACATCTTCTCCTTCCCCCGTGTTTCGTCTGGGCCGCACCCCAAACTGCAGCGCTTCCTTTCCGCGTTTTTCTTTTTTTGGATCGCCCGCAACTTCTTTTCGTGCTTTAATGCTTTTTCCTCGCCCCGAAGCATTCGTCCTCAGCGAAAGGCTCCTGGCACTCCTTCTTGGCAATGGGAGGACTTGACCAGTTTGTCGTTCTTTTTCTTATAGGGCTCGTCCCCTACCATTCCTTTTGTGAGGGACGATTCTCCCTCAGTGTTTTCTGTCTCGATCTTCCGCTCTTTTGTGTTGTACTTGTTCCCCGCTCGATGGACGACGACGAGCGTGTCGGCTTTTTTTCCCCTTTCCTGAAGTTCCCCTTCTGAAACTGCGTTTTTTTCTCGCTTGGGTCGTCGTCTTTCTTCACTAATCTCGTTGTCTCGTTTTGGTTAGTAGCACCACCCTCTCACGGCCCCCCTTCTTGCGATGATCCTTTTGGTTTCCCTTCCCTAGAGCCATTGGTGCCTTGCGCGCGGTGACTTTTCTGGAAAAGCCACCTGCTTTCTCCTTGCCGACTCCAGCAAGGCAATTCCAGCCCCCCTCTTGTAAAAATGTCAACTTTTTTATCACTTGCCCGACTACCGCAGGCCTTTCCACTTGGGGTGGCGACGTTAGCGACATCCCCTCGTCGCATCCTTCTCAAGTTGTGCTGCGCAGTAGAGTTTGAGATAGTTAAGCTCTCAGTTGGATGATCTTATTTCGGCGCCTAGGCACCCCCCCCCCCCCCCCCCCCCCCCCGGTAGAACTATATCCCGGCAGATGACCCTCCGAGGCGTGCTTTTTTCGGGTGGCCTGCGTTATTTCTTTTTTCGTGTGCCCCGTACCAGTAAGGCCCGGCCTTCTATGTAGCCGTAGGTTTCTCCCCCGTCATCATGGTGGCTTTTTCGTACTCGCTCTCCTCCTCGCCTCCCCCACACTAGAGTGCGCACGAACGTTATCTAACGTACCACGTGTGAGAGGACTTCGGTCGTTGGCTATGGCACCGCTTAGGCTGTCAACTCTGAACGTAGGAATAAACGGTTCCGTTTTTTCTGTAGCACACGGCCTTGCCCGGATATGATTCCCGTCACCTGCTCTCTAGGCCCCCCCCCCTCAACATGGTCGGTTCCATGCTCAAATTTTTTTACTGACGGCTGCCGCCCCGCTGATTGCTTTTTGTGCTTCCCTCCGCGTAACCCCCCTTGCCGAACTCTACTTTTGTGAGCAAGCCTCGCCCAACACCAGTTTTTGGTTGACCTGCCTCTAACCTCCCCCCCCGGATCTTTACAAACTGAGTCCTCTTGATCGTACCCATGGCAGACGGAAGCCTTGGGACATCACACGAATAAGCACGTCGACGTGCGTACCTGTTCGACCACATGAATTGTCGAGCTTGTTCCCGGGAGTCAACATTCCTTCTCTCTTCTTTTACCTTGCGAGGATAGAGCCTGGCGTGTCAGCTCCTTCGTCTGCTCATTCTATGGGCACGAACCTCGACCTTCTCCATGGAGGCCCACTTTTTTGCCCAGTGCTTTAGTGTGCTTTTTCGTCAAGATTCCCCTACACTGTAACCAGCACTCCCGGGCCCTTCCTTCTATGAGGCGGAGCTTGAGAGTGTCTCCCCCTGATTCCCTTTAGATCTCTCCGCCTGACTCTTCCTTTGAAGTGGGTGGCTTTTTAGCGTTGCCTCCGGCGTTTCCCAGCGCGTAGTTTTACTCAGTCCAGTTGCTCATTCGGGCCTGGGAGTGCGCCTCGAGGAAAATTTTCTTCTCCTCAGCTGGCTCCGCTTCCTGTCCTAGCTTTGAGTTTCCCCACGACGGTAGGTGGGATCCTTTCAGTCTTTGTTGTCATCGGATCGTGGGGGCGAGCCGTTTCCTTTCAGTCAAGGAGACGGGGCGTTTTTTTTTTTTCCACACTTCGTGCCCCCTCATAGGGAGGGTTTTGCTTTCCACCGTCTTTTTTTTTTGCGAGCGGTCGAGACAGCTTTTTTTTTGGGTCGTTCCGACGACCTCAAACTTGTCCTTTCCATTCCCTGACCTCCGCGGTTGGGCTTCGCGTTCGCCTTCCCCAACAGCTTCTACCCCCTTCCCCCAAGACCTGTGGCCACGTTTCTGTGGAGGGAAGCGCTTGGCCTTCGCCGTCGACCTGGCCCCCTGGCCGGCCATCCTATCGGGGAGTTGGCTTGTGTGCATCAACACCGCTTCGAGAAGGTGTACCGAGGATCCTCAGCCTCCCCTTTGGGGTGGGAAAGTCCTTTCTATTGTCCTCCTTTTGTTGGAGATATCTCCTTCCCTGGATTCTACTCTAAGTTATTTTCGCCGCCGGTTTTATGAACCCGACTAGCCCCCGCACGTCTCCTTTTTGGTTTCGTTGCTCGTGGTTCCCATGTCGCCGCCGAAGGCCCCTTTTTCCCTTCCATCCACGGTGAGAGTGTCGTTGTGTCGTTAGTCTTTCCTGTAGCCGTGACCAGTTTGCTGCGGGTTTCCTTTTTTCCTTAGTCGCGAACCCCCCTCCACTTTTTCCGTAACGTTGGACACTTTGTGGGCAGGTCCTTCCTTTCTACGCCCCCCCTTCTGTGATGTGAAGTTTTTCTTTTTTGCAACGTAATTACCGCCTTTTGACGCCGGGACTGCTTTGGCGAACCTTTTTTTAGCCCGCTGACCAAGAAGAGTCCCCCTAAACCACCGACCGGCGTTGGGACGCCCCGGAATCGGCCCCGGACGACATGTTTCAGTGTCCCCCAAACCACTTTCCGGTTTTTTTTCTCCTGCATTTCTCGTGTTTTCCCAGTTTCACGGTGCTCTTTACTCGGCCTCGAGCAGGTACGCTCCTTTCCAGACCAGAGTAGTTCCTCCAAAAGCACAACCTGCGTCATCCGGCTCCTTTCCGGTTTTAATTTTCTGTTTCCGCTTCTCCCTGCTCGTTCCTCCGACTCGCCTGGTTGCTTTGTTCCCACGCGACGAAGGTTGGGGTCGCACTCGAACATTTAAACCCCTCTTCTGTTTAATGCCTTCTTTGTCCTCCGTACTTGTTGGTTGTCGCCCGCTCTTCTTGACGAATCGGCTCCGTTTGCCTCCTCCCCCCTTTTAGTATCCTTCCCACGATTTGGCGGACCGTCGTAAGGTGGTCGTTTTAACTAGGGCCCCCTTGCACACGCGAGAGATGGCTTTTGAACAGGTAGACTTTCGACTTAGCGTCAGTTTTTGTTTCGCGGGCGACCCGCTTCCCAGTTCTGCCAAGATGTTCCGAGCCACCTCGTCCTAGGCTTTCATGCATGTTTTGAATCTGACTTTTTTTTTAGTCGGCGTGGTCCTGCTTCTTAGGTGCCGTTCACGGTCGCACCACCCCCCCCCGGCCTCTCTGTCCTGGGCTGAACTTTGCTTTCCTTTTCAGTTTCAACTCATTTTCCTTTTCGGACTCTCGGCAGTTGACCGGCCTTATGTAATAGCTCAGGACTTTTAGCAGGTTCCCCGTACACGGTTTACTCTTTTGCTCGTCTTTCTAGTTTGGGTTTATCCCGAGTAAATTTTTTTCCCAGGGACAGTCCTGCTCTCCTCCAAGTGGTCCTGCCGTGTGCTTCCCCCCCCTGAGTTTTTTTGCTACGCTTCGTCTGTCGACCCCTACAGTTTTAAACACGATGACGGTCCCCCCGCTGCGACGGTTAGGGCTACTTCTTTGCGTGACCCGGTTCTCAGACTCTCCGCTAACGAACAGTGTAGGAAAACTCACCCAGCCTCGACGTTTCAGGCTGTTCTTTCTTTTCTCCCTTTCTACCCCCTAGGGTTTTTTCAGCGCACTGTGAATCTCCCCCAAACGGTCTCGGGGCACCCGAAGAACCTGGCGCCTTTCCAGACCCCTTTGACTCTATTCTTCCTTTTTTGAGAGGGGTTGGGTACGATACGGCTCTTCTTTTCCCCTGGCCTGCGGGGCGTGGGCGTGAAGTCCTCCGTGTTTTTCCCAAGGGGTACAGGCTCTTTCCGGGGAATGTCTCGGCCCTTGTGGTTGTGTGTTTCTCCCCTCTTCGCACGCCCACTTCTCTGCGTGACACCACGGTACAGACCAGCGCAGGGGTTTATCTGTGGTGGCCTCTTCTGCTCCGTATTTCTTGTCTTTCGACTTCCGACCCCACAACGTTCCCAAAAACATTTTTTTCGATCGAAACAGGTGGGGGTTTTTTCGCCCCCTCGAAGTGCGCCTTGCCCATGAGTCCTTGCCCTTTATTTTCCTTCTCGTGAGAACTGGTCCCCCCCGTTACTTTTTG
>Ga0179593_1704636_pt1 | contig 15091 bp, 23 predicted proteins | sample CZODoug2_1_08_16_FD_185931 | JGI IMG/M metagenome (GOLD analysis project Ga0179593, IMG submission 185931) | Vadose zone soil fungal communities from Angelo Coast Range Reserve, California, USA - CZODoug2_1_08_16fungal (PacBio error correction) | ecosystem: Environmental > Terrestrial > Soil >... | reverse complement strand
AAAAGAACTACGTCAACACACTTTTCCTTTGACTCTCCCCTTTTATTTCCCACGGTGACCCCCAGTCTTTTTTTCCCCGACACCAACGAAAACACCCCTTGAAGCTGTAGATATGTATCTTCTCTATTAGGAAGAACGGTTTGATATCAATCTAAAGAGCCCTTAGGTCCCCTTCCTCTCCCCTCCCCTTTGCGGATCCTTGAGTTGCCATTTGTCCAGTTTAGAGTGACTTCGAGGTTTTTTGGGGGGTGTGTCTTTTTTAACCCAGAGCCCCGCCATACCTTCCCCCCCGCTCACACCCCTTTCCCTTTTTTCCCCCCCTGATGTAGTTTTTCACCTTTTTGTAGGTGATGTGGCCGCCGTTACAGGTCGGATCCTCCGAACGTTTTTTTTTTACGTCGCTTGTTGGGGTCCGAACCATCCTCGAACCGCATTTTTTTGCCTTTAGAAACAGTAGACAAAGGTCGAACCGTTTCCAGTTATCAGTTTCCCTCTGCACCCAGTCTTCACCCTGACTGAATGCCACTTTCGGGGTGACTGAAGGATACGACCGACCGTTGACATTTCTTTGCACCCTTCTTTTAACATACTTTTCTCCCATCCCCCCATCTCCCCCGTGGCCAATGGTTTTAAAGACCACAGAAGAAGGTGCTTAGTCCTCGTTCCCCGCATCCCTGATCTCACATTTCCTAGACGCTCTCAAAAAAAACAGAGCGGTGTGGTAGATAGTTAGAAGTGAAGCCGTCTTTTTCCCCCCCCGCTCCTCGAGGCTAGACCATTAGGTCTACTTCTTCCCCTGGCCTTTTGCCCCCATTCCCACCCAATCACGACCTAGGAATTGAAGTCGCTCGGTTCACTCTCCGCACTGCCTTTCCTGCCCCTTTTTTTTCCGATTCCTCTTTCCTCCCATGAGGCAGGGTCTTCGAAAACCAGATCTGAAGAAGTGTAGAGAGTCCCCTTGCGACCCGAGCTTGACCCGCCTCCCCCCCCTAGAACTGTTTTATGAGTTCTTTTCTCCTCAAGATAGAACCAGGTGAGTCCGTGAAGGTGGCTGGATCTGACCCAGATTCTTGTCGCCGTTTCCCCAGCTGGCCCTCCCTGTCCCCGACAGGATGTTGAGGATTGATTTTCCTGACACCAACAGCGCTTCCTTCGTAACGACTTACGCCCCCCCTGTCTCCGCTTCCGTGACGTTGCTCTTTCGGCGGATCAGAAGAATACTTAGAAAGCACAACCGTACGATTTTTTTCACTCCACTCCTCCTCCACTTCGCTTTTTTCCTTCTGTTTCCCGGGGAGGAAAACAAAAAACTTGGGTAGGAGTTTCAGTGACTATGCCTCCACCTTGAAATTTTTCGTTGAACCTCCCGGCACGCTGCGAAACCCTCCCTTCGAAGATCAGGTCTTGTTTGTCCCTTCCGACCTTCCGCAAGAGAAACGGCTTTCTCCTCCCGTGTTGAACATGACCTCACCTTTTCTCTCACAAAAAACGGCTTGGTGCTTTTTTGTTAGGAATCCTTCGTGGAGGTGGAAGCGGTTTAGCCAACCCTCTCGGATATGATTGGTGCACCTTGCCTTCTCCCCGTACTCCCCCCCCAAAGTTGTGATGTAGTGAATTCCTTGATAGTGGATGGTGCGATTCCCTTCTAAAGTGACACCCCCTTTCTCCTGCTCTCTATCGAAGTAGGCTCCTTTGGCCCATCGGCTTTTTTTTTAGAGCAAGCCATCTTAATAGAAGGACCTGAAAGAAACCCTTTTTGTAGTTCCTTTGCCCTACTTGTAGTCCCCTTTTTTTAGTTTCTAGTGTTCCCAAACTTCTCTATTGAAGGAAGATTGAAAACTTATTGACTCGTACCAAAAGATGTTCGGCCAGTCGTTGCCTGCCCCCTAACTAGTGATTGACTCTTCCGGAGCTCCCTCCCCCCTTCAGATAAGCTTCTTTTTTCTTTCGTGGGAAGAGGATTCGGCTCAGTGACAAATTAAAATCACTCATAAATGCTTTCGCTTCATCTTCGACGTCTGGGATAGTTTTTGGCCTCTTTTTTCCTCCTCCTTTGTTTTTGATCTTACTTATCCTTCCCCCCCCCAACCCGATCTCCCCCGCGTTTATCATACCTGATGAGCGAACTTCGCTTGTTTCTACTTTTTCCCCCCCCTCTTTGTATCTGACTTTTTAAGGGAGTTCGCGCCGGCCGACATCCTTTCAACTAAAAGACCCGTTCCCCCCCCTACTGGCATCATGTTTCTTCTTCCCCTTATCTGCTTTCCCTCGGACTTCGCTTTTGTCATAAACGTCTCGTCCCCCCGTGGCCGTTCTTTAAATTCTTTAAATAACGGGATCTTTCGACTTCTTTTTGGCGTTCCCTTTTGCGAGAAATTGGAAATCCGCCAAGAAGATGATCCCTGCTTCCTTGACCTCCGAACTGTCGGATCTTAATCGGACCGCCTGTAATTTTCCCCCGAATGAAAATCCAAAAAAAAGATCCAGCTTTGCGAACTTACCCATGTGTGCCGTCCCCTCTCATCAAGGTTGCAAACGATTTCGGTAATAGACCCCTTATTTCCGGTTTTCCCAACCTTCTGGCCACTCCGCTTGATGCGAACCCCCCCCATCACCAAGCAATGATAGGAGAGCCCTGGGTCTTTTTCCCACTTCTTTCTTTTTTTCGTGGTTCTCAAGGGTAGAAGTATTTTTGAACAAAATCTTTCCCCGCCGATTTCCTTTTCGTGCCTTTCTCAACTTTTTGTTTTTTTTTGAAGCAGGTGGAGGAAAGAAGGACTCGAGGGATTTCCCAACACCTTTTTTGACCAGGGTGTTCCTTTCAAGGGAAAACCACCCCCCCAATTTCGTCCCAGAAGTGAGTGAGAGAAGTGTCATTAATGAAAGCATGCCCACGGTACTCTTTCCCTTTTTCTCTTGGATGTAATTTCTTCACTCCTCCCGAAAAGGTAGGGTATTTTTGCCTTTGCGTTGTTTCGGCCGAGTTGATGTCCCCGAGTCTCTCCCTGGTGGTAGTACCTCCTCGAAAACATGTAGGGGATGTCCGTTTCAAGAGGGATTTACGTGCAGCAGACCTCTGTCCGGTCCGTTCTTTCTTTGGCCACGCACTGTTTTTGCACCGGATTCTTGAGCGGGCGCGGTAGTGAACCAATTCCCCATTGCCTCCCTTGGTTTCGGGTTCTTTTTGATCCTCTTGTTAGAAGACCGACCCGCGATAACACTTGAGGCGGTGTTAAGTTTCCCTCCGTTTTTTTCGATCCTCATTGATGCGGGTGTTGTTTGCGGCATGCTTCTTTCGGAGGCCCATCTTCGCGAGCGTCCCCCGACAGCAGGAGGGAATTTTTTCTCTTTTCCACAGCCCCCCGTTCTTATGCGCGTAAATGACCCGTTAGGCTGCTTGCCTCTCCAGTCTTTCTTTTGTCTTCTCTTCTCCCCCGTCCTGGCGTCCAAAAAAAATGCATTTTCTGGGGTGTGAGGAAGCCCTTTTTTTCTATTAGTATGTTCTTCTTCTTGATGTGCATTATGCTTCCCCGGCGTCATGGTCTGACGTGATTTTCAACCCCATGGAGAAACGTCCCCGCTTGTGTTTTTTTGAACTCCCTTGCCGGTGAAGTCACGACCTGGCACCTTTTGTTAGGGTGAGCCTGCTGATTACAGTACCTTCACGTGCGTGCTTTGATTTCCCCCGCTGATTCCTTTTTCTACGCCGTGAACTGGAAACCCTGAGAACTGGGGGCATCTCTGGGGGTCTGCAAGCTGGAGTACTGTTTTTTCCCCACATCCCCCCTCTTTCCTCCACAACACTGGATGAGAGTGCCACCGAAAATCGTGGACATTGCCAACAGACACCTGACACCTCTTTTTTTTGCTGTCCCGTTGATCTTGCTGCGGTTCACCGGCACTACGCTTGAGATTCAAGGCAGAACAGGCAAGCATCCATGTTTTCCTCCCCACGTCCGGATTGCGCTGACCTTTTTTCTTTTGGTTTTGCCGTTTGATGGGAAGGCTTCCTTGCATATATCCCTCTGGGCCCTCTCACCTCCCATTCATGGTCGGGTTCGGTGTCAGGACCCCATGGACAGTGATTGCTTTGAACCCAGAATGTAACAGTTCCTTCGGGGATTCGGTTTTTCTTTCTGTTCTGTCCCCCTTCTTTCTTTCCCCTCCTGAGAGGCACTCTTATCAGCAGACCACTACGAATTAACCCTCCTCCCCCGCAAATGGCAATCCAGCCACGCCTGTCTCACGGTGCCCTTTTGCCCCCCACACCACTCCCTTTCCTTCAACAATGATGTAGTTTAAAAGAGTAGGCGATACCTTTCTCTGGTGATCAGTGCCACGCGAACCAGCCTTTTAAGGTCCCCTCCCTGTTTCTTGAGGATCCCCCCTCAATTTCCCTGTTCCTCTGCCGAATAGATGAGTCGAGGTGAAAATACACTCCTCAATGAGGCAGCCAGGTAACTTTTTTTTCGTTACAAGCCCTGTTTTATGGTACCTTCGAGTTTTCCCCCCCTTTTCCATCTTTTCTTTTGTCCGCTCCCCGCTTTTTTGCTGATTCAGCGGTTGTTGGTTGCGAACGAGACCCGAATGATGAAGAACCTTCCCAACTTCTCCAATGCCCTTCCCCCCCTTCCCAGCGGATCACTCCTCGATCGCCTTATCCTGAGGCAAAAGCCTCGCCAATGGTACTTTCTCCCAAGCAGGATCAAGACGAACTTACTGTTTGCCAGGGTTTTTTCAACCTTTTTTACCCCTGCCGATCATCACCCTCCCCGGAGACATGTTGAAGAAAATGCCTCAGGTGATAGCCACTTGCCAGAACTTCTCCCTTTTCTCCTTAATAGACGTTTGCAGAACACCCCCACTCATGAAAGGTTGTGGTCTCGAAGTTCTCAAGCAAGCGCTGATTCGACTTTTATTCTTCCTTATTCCCTCCTTTTCCGCCGTTTCGCACCCTCTCCAGCAGACTAAGGAGAGCTAGGCCTCGCTCCCCTCCCCTCTATCTTTACGCTTTTTTCTTCTCCCTTTCTAACACCAGCCCCGCGCGCCCCGGTTCTTTGAGCAATGAGGCCTCTTGAGAACGGAAAAGCCCTCTTTCTGGAAGTGTAGCCGGGGGAGTTTCTCTTCCCTCCTTCTTCCCCCGCCCCCTTTCCCCCCAAAGAGGTTTTGCAGCACTTTTTCCCTTTTTGTTAATTGATGAAGAAGACCTAGCACATAACGTCAGGTGCTCATTGTGCGCACCTTCTTTTGACGAACTTTTCCTTCTTGTCGGCCCGCTTCCATACCGCTCCTGAATGAAGACCAGACCTGGTTGGGATTTTCGCTGACGGACACCCTCGATCCGCCCTGGCCCCCGACCCCTCATCCCCGCCACTCCGCGCCCTCAATCGACCCCTGGGAGATGATTCAGGTGAAAAAGGATCCTGACGCCTTTTCCAGTCTTTTTCTCCTTGGAATGCGGAATACTCTTCGAGAAGACTATTCGGCATCCGTGGGGGTGGCGAGTACCTTTCCCCTTGGGATTTCCTTCCCAAGTTGCCCGCCACCTTTTTCACTTGAAGCGTCCAAGAAAGAACCACCGCGGCGCAAAGACCGACCTATCCCCTTTTGGTTTCCATACCCATAATTTCTCAACCAAGAGCCCTTAGCCAAACCGTTTTTACCGTCACCCTCTCCGAGCACATGATTGGTTGTGGTTTTTTTATGCCTCCTGTTTTTCGGGCCGCCCTCTCGTTTTTGCACGAAACGCAGATAAGCGATGTCAGCACCTGTTTACCCCCCCCCTTCCGCCGTATAGACTACTGAACACAGTTGAAGTCGGGACCTTGAAGTGGTTTTTGCGCTTAAGTCTAGAAACTTTGTGACCTTTTTCTCCATTGTTCTCTTCTCGGACGCTCTCCCATAGTAACTCCCCCACACGTTCTACAGTTTTCTGGTGTCCGCCATATTCTCTTTACAATGAAATACCAACCTTTTTATTTCGGCGATTCCCCCCCCCCTTTGCCCCATTTAGAACTTGTTGGTCCGAAGTTGCTCTAACCACGGATTACTGACGAACCCTTTTCATAGGACCCTGCCAGTCGGCTTTTCCGAAGGAGTTTGATCATGTATGTCAGGCGATACGCCCCTACCACTACCTTCTTTTTTTACCTTACGTTAGTCAGTTCTGAACACAAGCGCTGGCTTTAGATCATACTTTCCTGAAAGAGGTGCCGGTTGGGTCAATTTCTTTTCCTCCCCCTCCTCCTTTTTTGTTTTCTTACTCGTGGCGCTGCCCCCCCCCCAAGCAGGTTCCCGCGCGTCTCTACCTGATGAGCGACTTTTAAGGTGGGTTTTTTTTTTTTCCTACTTCCCTTCCTCCCCCACAGATTCTTTATTCTTGAAGGTGAATGGTTGTCGCGACGGACCCCCACCCGGCCGTTCTTGTTCTCTTTCCCCTCTTTCCCCCCTCAGAAGGTCGGCTCTGCCAAGAAGTCCCCCCCGTGGGTCAGACAACTTCCCCGTGCGTTCTACTTCGTGGCATGGGATATCAATTTAAACGACCCGTTTTTGCGTCAGGTCTTTAGGAATATGATGGAACCCCCCCCCCAAAGTTTTTTTGGCCCTGGCGAACAAGCATACCCGAGATTTTAGATTTGACTCCGAGACCCCCTCAGTTCTTGCGTAATTTTCCCCTCTACCCTCATCTCCCCACCTCCAGATGGGGAGAAAGAAATAGGCCCCATGTGGGTGTGTGAGGCAGTTTCCTCCCCCACCCTATTTCTCGAAGATTTCTGATTTCTGTCCCTTTTTGGTGACGACTCTAGGGCTTCTCCAAGATGATGACCCACCTCCCCGTTGATCCTTCCTCTTTCCCCTGACGTTCCTTCAACACTGGAAGACGCCGGTCTCGTTTTCTCGGATTGTCTTTTTTTCTTTCAACACTTCCCCTTTTTCTTTTTTTTCCTTGTTTTTCTGTCGTGCGGTGGCGTTCAACTTCCCCCACCGGAAATGCGGAAAGGTTTTTCTGTCCCAGTGAGGGAACTGATGACCAATAAAACAGGGTGCCGGGTGGCAAGTTTATCCCCTTTGCCCAACCCCCCTTTGCTCAGTTCGTTTCCTTCCAGGAGTATTCCTTTTATGAAAATGAATCTGTTGATGATCCTGATAGTACTGCTTCTTTTTTCCCCCCCCTTGAAGCAACAGATCGTTGATGAGGCTTTCTCTTCCTGAGTCGGCGCTTTTTCTATGGACGCCAGGATTTAGAGCAGTGTGTTACAGCCCAAGAAGCCAATCCTGTATGGGATTCTGGAAAAGAGTATTAAGTAGACAACCCCCTTTCTTTTCCCACTCGGTAGGAAGAGTCCCCCTGCGTTCTCCCCCGGCAATGCCAGCCATGGACGTGATGGCTATTTTATGAGGAGATCTTTCCCCCGCAGTTGGCTCCTCCCTTTTTTCTGCGTGGTTGGAGATGCCTTCTTCCTCAGAGAACGCCCTGGAAGAGATACCAACCTTGCCGAGGAGGTGTTCACGTTTTTCTTTCCCCACTGCTTTTTTTGCACTCCGATCTTTCGCGTCCAATTCTTGTTCAGCTGTGCGCATGGAGATCACGTGAGGCGGCCCTGTCACTTTTTTCCCATCTCTGAATCCCTCTTCGTAGTGTGGCATTCTTCCTGAGAGGGTCACTACAATCTTGAGCCATTCGAGGACAGAAGGCCCCGTCTTTTGAAGCAGAGGTGCTTTCCGTCCGACGAACACCCCCCCTTCTGTTTTTTATCCCGAGGAGTCTATTCTTTATGGTAACTAGGATTCGCTGCTGGCAGCACGCTGGTCTTTTCGTCACCTCCCTTCACTTTTTAGTGCTTTAAATGGAGAACGGCTTCATGATTTTTTTTGCCGACTTCCCCCTTTCCACTCATGTGAAGTTTTATCCTCTAATACCATGTTATGTTCGGTTAGAATGATGATGGAATACCCTCATATTTTCTTTCCGGTACCGCCTTAGATCGATGATACCATAAGCAGGGGGGTAAAAATGTTTTCCCTTGGCGCATTCGCTTCTCTCTCGTTCGCTTTTCTAACCCCCCCACCTCTCGTACGACACACCTCGGGATGCCGGAGCCCCACTTTCATCTGCGGCAGAATCACCTAAAACAGGCTCATCATCGCCCGGCCTCTGAGGCGTTTTCCCCTCGCTTGGTCCTCCTGCGACCGTACGCAGAAAAGGCACCCTGGCCGCACGCAAATCCTCAACTGTCCTTCTTTCCCTTTCTTTCTGGTGTCGCTGGTCCAGGCGTGGACAACTGAGCCAGTATAAGTATCGAATAATCTGGGGGGACCCGCCCTTATTTGTCTTTTTTGTTTGTCCCTTTCCCCCCTGGTTTGATTTTCCTTCTCTTCATTCCTTCCCCGGTGAGCACAGTGCTTTGTTATGGGGTTACTTTAGTTCTGGTTATGCGGATCCTATTCCCCCACTCTCATTTGTTTCTCTTCTTTCAGAACCCATCCCCTATTCCCCTCCCCCTCCCACGCCACTGGCTCCATTCCCAAGTACGATGAGAGGTCTCCCTGTGAACCGTTGTCCTCCCACCGAACACCCCTCCCTGTCGATGACTTTCTTCCCAGCTTCCGGAGTTTTCTGGCTCAGTGCAAACGGCCAGCGAAAACATTGCGAAGTTCTCCCCTTCCGCCTTTTTTCGTTTACCCATTTCTTTCATTGACCTTTTGACGTGAACTCGCTCATAGCCCCTCTGGTCCCTCACAGCCTTCCCGCAGTCCCCCCTCATGAAGGCAATATATGTAAAACTTTTGTGGGTAATTCGCAAGAGTCTTTGCGTTTCCCCCCATCTGGCCCTCGGTTGTTTTGTTAAAGCGAACCTCCCGCCTGCTGCAGACAGAGTCTCCCCAGTGTTTCCTTTTAGAGCCCTGCTTGAGCTCTATCTCTTAAGATGGCACCCTCTACGATGAATGACCCATGCCTAAGTCCTTTCCCTTGAATACTCCCTCCCTTTGCCAATTTTTCAATGCCTGCCCCCTCAAATCTTTCTCAGATCATCCCCCTATCAGCCGTGCTCAGACCCCTCCGCTACTGATCGCCCAGCTCTCCCTAAGCATCTTGATCAGATTGAAAGGACAGTTACTTCTGACAGACCCCCCCCCCTCTGTCATTTTTTTTCTCTTCTTTCACTCCGCCGATGCTCTCAAAAAGAAGCACGGCTATAGACAGAGAAGGAACCCTGAAGGATAAGGCTTCCTTTAGCCGAGACCACCTCCCCCATCCTTGAGATTCTTGCTCCTTTTTTGCCGGACTCGCAAAAGTGGCCCGAAGTTCATTGGACCAGGTACTCTTTTTCCCCCCGCCCTTCTTTCTTCAAAAGTCCCCGCTTCTTCAAATGCGGTTGTCTTTAACGGAACCAGACCGTTATTCTGTTCTTTCTCTTGGGATCCAAGCTCCTTCCTAAACAAGCACCTTCATAAACCTCGAGATAAATGCGTCGTCTTTGACCTCTCCTCATCACCTTTCGTCATTGACGGTGGTTCCTTAAAAGACCACGTCCGCTCTTGAAGAACAGCTGCTGTCGTTTCTGAAACACGTGTCCCCGAACCTTCTTTGAGTTTGTGTCCGGTCAAAAACCAATGATATACGAAGTTTTTTTTACTTATATCCCCTCGCCGAAGAAACTTAAGAGTTAAAGCTCATCCTTCCGAATGTTCGGGTCTTTTTCCCAATTCCCATCCTCTTTCCGGAGCATCCAACCTCCCAGTCTTCATTTTCTCATGTAAGTCAGAACCTTCGCGCCGAATCATTTTCAGTCCTTGTTTCGTGTTCTTCATGGGAAACCCGTTTTGATGTCTTAAGGAACTCGGAATTATTCAGAAACATGATCTCACCTTACTTCTCTAACGCACCCGCTGGGACGAACCCTTAGGCCCGTCAGGTATTTTTTCAGAGACATACGTTCTTTTCCATCCCCGCCCCCCCCCCCCCCCCCACGATCCCCTTTCAGAAGTGTTGTCCCAGTAAAAAATGTCTCTAAGATACCCCTTATTGAGGTGATGTTGTGGTGCAGAAGCTTTTGGCGCAAGATATTTTCCCCGACACTTAGATAGTCCCCCTCCATCTGCCTGGTTAAAGACACCACCTTGACTGCCATTTAGACGGACCCTAGTAACACAACATTCCCTTATTTTTTCCTGCACCCTCCTTCCTCTGTCCTTACCTCAAGTGACTTTCACGCCTGTTCTCTTATAGAAGCCTAGTAGTAAAGTAGACAAGTGGCCTTTTCTTTCGGGGCACGTCCCTCCCCTCTTCCCTCCCCCTCCAAAAAAGGGATCCCCCTCATGATCCCCTTTCTTTCTATAATTGTAGAAACGGCCTTTCTTCGACGTGATCGTTTGGACATGCGTATTATGCGACGAGCAGACCCTTCGGCCCCGTTTCAAATAGCCCTCCTTATTTAGATGTCGTTCCTGGCCTTCCCCACCTTAACCTCTCGATCAAGAATATGGTTTCTTCGAAGGATAGACTCTCCTTTTCCTCAACCCCCCTTTCTCTTCTTTTTTTTTTTCGACAGCGGTTCTTTCCCTTCTTTTTTTTTGGCATCTCCATATATATATTTTAATAATCTTTGTGGTTGAGATAGGGGATGCTTGCCCCCAAAGAGGGACGTCAACGCAGGTAGACCTCCTCGAGCACATCAATTTCCTTTTTTTTTGTCAGGTCCCATCCCCTATCCGCCCTTTACCACTACCCCCGATTCTTTCCATCGTATCTGACTCGGGAGTTAGAGGCGTCCTTCCCCCCCACTTCCGTTCCGACTGGGCAGTGCATCGTGGTTCTTTTTCCCCTCCTTCGTTAGGATAGGACTGCAAGAAGAACGGTGTCCAGTACACCCTCCCCCAACTTCCTAGGCTCTTCTAAATTTCCCCGGCGACCGCATCATTTGGGGAGTAAGTGTACGTTTTTCTGGAATTTTGACTCGACCCCCCTTCCCTCTTTTTGTTTTCCCACTTTCTTCCCCCCCTACTTAGAGAGCTCTCGGCGAGAAAAGGCTTAGGAGACTTTTTTTTCCAACTTCATAGCCCCCCCCCAACAAAGATCCTCCGAACCTCCCCCTTTTCATGTGTGTTTTCAGGGTGTAGAGAAGGAAGTCGGTGAAAACAGATTTTTCTACGAGATTTTCGGTTTCCTCCTTTCCCTGACCCCTCTGTATGCCAAAAAAAATAAACCCTGGTGATGATAGGCGAGATAAAGGTTTTCTTCGTTCCACCCCCCCCTTCCTCCGCCTTTCTCTTAGACCCTCGGTTCGCCGTATGTCGCTGACCCGGAAATTGATGCGGACTGCGTGACGACGCGTTTTTTAGTGTTTCAACTGACCTTCACCCTTAGCATTTCAGGACAGAATTCGAGTTCCTGAACCCCCCTTCCCCCAAGTGGGTTTTTCCCCCTTTCCACCCCCGTTCTAGAAGTGGGTCTCAGTGACGTGTCTTCCTTCCCCTGAATGAAAATGACCAAGGATTGGCTGTTCTTATCTGCTGTTGTATTTCCCCCCAATTTTCTGAACTTCCCCCTCCCTTTCTGCGGATAGTCGCGGAGTTCTGGTCCCTGGAGAGTTTTCTTCCCAGGTACTCCTCTTCTGTAGCTTTTTTCTTTGGTTGTTTTTGCCACCCTGGTGCTTGTGAGGGCAAAATGCTCTTTCGAACGTCTTACAAAGAGCTGTTCTCCTCTGATTTTTTCTTCCCCCCCCGTGTCTCCCTAAGTGAAGTCGATGGACCGAGGAAGATTATTTTCAACCTCCTAGCAAGACTTTTGATTCTTGTTGATCCTTGATGGAGCTTAGACGCCTGGGGACCGACGATCACCAGGATGCACTTTCTCCTGGTGTTAGTATCGTCCTCTTTGAGGCACGCGCCTTGGCTCGACGAAAGGGTTCGTTGTTCAGCGAATTCTTTTCTTGAACGTGACGGCGGAAATCGAAGCGCTGCGACGGCAGAGATTTTGAATTTATTAGCTCGCGCTTAAGTTTTCTCTGGGGTGGGTCCCAGTGAAAGCCTTTCGGCTTGAATAGAGGTAGAGGGCCCTCCCAGGCGGTGTTTCGCAATCCCAGATCTTCGGTAAAGAGACCAAACCTGCATCTCTGGTAAGAGAGTCTCCCGTAGGTAAATCTGTAAGATGCTGATGATGCCTATGGATTCATCCCCTTCCTTCCATTTTCCTTTTCAACATGGAGTTACTTGCATCCTTATAGGAGAATAGGTGACCATTGGTGCAGTTATTTACACTCCTGCACCTGGTCTTGGCGGATCCTTATTTGCCCCAAAATTGAATCCATGGGGGTTCGGTTATCGCGATCGCTCTCCGTGACCTGATTTCTTCCCCTTTCCACACTTTTTCGCCCATTTGGTTCTCTCTAGTTGTTCTCTTTCCACGGGCGTTCGCTGTTCCCCAACCGCACGAAGTCAGCAAACCCTTCTGTATTGCTCCTCCCCGTAACTCGCCCTCATGACCATCCAACCGGCTTTACACCCCATATTGACCTTCATTTTTGGAAGCTGGCACTTTTTCTTTTTCTGTTTCACTTCTTTCTGCGAAGTTCCTAGGAGTCTAGAAGAAAACCCCTCCAATGGACGCCCGAAATGGGGATTCACTCCTTTTAACGCCTTTTCTGGTGTTGTTTTGTATGGCATTGTTTTGCCCCCCCCCCCCCGCCCCCTGAGAAAGATAGACCCCCAGTATAGCCTAATTTTGACACTCTATAATCACCCCTCTCTTTCTTGGCTTTGTCAGGTTCCCACTTTTGTGCACCGTGCTCGATGACACTCGTCGTCAAAAAGTTCCTGGAGGTGGCGGGGGCTGTTTTTTCCGATTTAGTTCTCTTCTCTTCTTTCCTCCCTCTTGTTGTTGAGCTTCTCAGCCTCCCCAGAAATACTCCTTTCAAAAAAGCCAACGAAATGGCCCCTTTTAAACTTGTGGAGATGCCGAGTGTTTCACATCGGTTCCTTTCCCACGCCCCCCCACTGACTTTGAATCTTTTCAGATGACTGCTCTGTCCCAGATTGCTCTTACAGTGTCTATTCTTGCTGCCAAGACTGCCATAAAAGCCAAGACCAGCAGACTTTCTTCGCAGGCTCCTCGGCGGCCATTTAAGGTCTCCTTGACTTCCTCGAGGCCAAGTCGGTAAAGCCAGACCTCCCCATCAAATGAGGCTCCGCAAAGGACTTCCCCAAAGATGCCTTTCTGTTGTGATTGTTAAGGCCCCGAGTTCGGTTAAGATCATGGGTGTGCTGCTGTCGAGAGTGTGTTGGTTTTCTCCAGTTTAACTCATTCCCCCAGCGAGATCCCCCCGAAAAAAGGTTTTCCCTCCCTGCCGTAGAGCCAGCTCCAAGAGTGAGATACCTCCTGATACGATGGAACCTCGATGAAGAAAATTTACGTCCCTCATCGTCCCCCCTCTTTAACCACGGTGAAACCAGGTCTCCTTTTACATGCGACCCATGAAGGTAACGGAGAAGATCAACCATCTAGGCAGTGCGCACTATCCGGAACCCTTTCTCCGGTTGATCTCCCCCAGATCTTTCCCCTGCAGCACTGCCTGAGTGAAAGAACAGTAATAGACGCTCTTAAGAACCAAAAAATAGCGTCAGGTGTTTTTATCTTTCCGCCGCCTCCTTTCTTCCTCCAGCAGAAGTTGTCGAGAAATAGACTTTTCAGCTACGGCTGTTAAATGTTTTCCCCCGAGCCTCCCCCGGCCACAATCTCAGAGCTCCCCTTTTCCTCGATGCTTTGTAGATAGAGGGACATTCGGAAGAACGTGACTGCTCCCCTTCTTGTAACCAGCATTTTCTTCCCAAGGCGCGATATTCTAAGGAAATCGTTCCCGTGCGAAGGAACGAATAGGAAGGCCGTGTAGAGAGGTACCCTTAGTTCAGATGCCCCTCCAGCATGTCCCCCTCCCCTCTCCCACGCGTCTCTTTTTTTTCATGAGTCCGACCGCTCGCCACTGTAAGAGTGCGCGAATTGCTTTTCCAGAATAGAGAATGACTAAGTTCTTGACAGACCCCGCTCTCGGTCCCTTTCCCCCTCCTTTTGCCCTTCCGCCCCCTAGGCTTGGTTGCGGCTGTAACAACACAGCTGCTCTACCCTGGAGGAATTCATCGAACCCTCCTCCCCGCCCCCTTACTATCTCCTCTTTCTCCTTATTAGGCCGGTGCCACCTACAGAAGGACGACGGAGAAGCCCCCCTCAGGACATCCTTCCTTTTAACTACTCTGCTCAGTCCTTCTCGCAGACGTGGGGTTTCAGGGAGGCCCCTGGAAACCAATTTGGGATGGCTTTTTTCATGATCATATCCCACACCTGCCTCCTGCCCCCTTTTCTTTCCTTTTCAACTCCCCTCCAGACAAGCGGCTCACTTAGTAGAAGATAAGTGGTTTTGTCAGCGAAATAGGCGTGCATTCCTGCGCCACCACGATCTCTCCCTCCCGACGTGTAAATGACCCTTCTCCCCCCCCGCCTTTTGTGATTTTTTTTTTTCTTCCTCCGTGGAGTGGCCGCCTCAGTCGGAACACCTCCCCTCGATCAGAGCGTGACGAATCGCGTTGAAACTCCTCTATAGCGACTCACTTTCCCCCCGAGTCTCTACCCCTCGGGATCGTTGGCGGTGCGCTTCCTTCTTGAGGAAATTGTTTAGTGCGCTCCCCGCTTTTACGGATCTCCACTTCCCCCAATCGTTCCCTTCCTCCCCCCGGGCCGACCATCGGCTTGGTGTCACGCTTCCCTAAAGCTATTCCTCCTGAAACTGAACGCCCCACTTGTGGTTCCTCTTTTCTTTTCCCAGCCCTGTTTTTACCCTGCAGTTGTTCGTTGATCGTGGACACATTCTTTTTGAAGAAGAGCAGAACTTCTCTCGTCCAACGATGTTTCTGCTGTCCTGGCTGAACGGCGTGTGTTTCATGATGTCGTCCGGCGCTTCTACTTACAGATACGTCTACAATAATTATTCGTTTTTTGAGGATAACTTTCTCTGTGCCTGCCAGCCCCACTGAAACTGGGCTTCTTTAATAAGGTCCGACAAAGGGGATTCTCCTTGATTTTCACTGCGACCACCCCCTT
>Ga0179593_1591381_pt1 | contig 15091 bp, 16 predicted proteins | sample CZODoug2_1_08_16_FD_185931 | JGI IMG/M metagenome (GOLD analysis project Ga0179593, IMG submission 185931) | Vadose zone soil fungal communities from Angelo Coast Range Reserve, California, USA - CZODoug2_1_08_16fungal (PacBio error correction) | ecosystem: Environmental > Terrestrial > Soil >... | reverse complement strand
TCCCCCCTATTCGGACCTTTTCCCTACCCCTTTTCGAGACCGCTTTTTCTTTTTGCCGTCGGACATTCGCCGCAACCTTTTATGGTGTTTTTTTTTAATCTTCTCCCCGAACAGCGTTGCCTCCCTGAGCGATGTAGTACGCCCATCCGGATTATAGCCGTTACTTGCGAAAATGGGTCGACCGTTCTGGAGTTTCGAGGATTTGGTCCCCAGTCCGAGCATTATCTTATCATTATTGGACAGATCCTTCCCCTTTGAATCTTTTCCGCTGCAACGGAACTTTTGGTCTTTTTACGTGATTTTGCTTTTAGTCGTGGCGTTTTGGAGTACATGGTGAGTGGGTCTTCTTCAGCCCCCCCCCTTCCCCGGGGCCGATCCGACGATTGTGCTTTTGAGGAACTTCCCTACACCCTTCTCTTTTTTCAACCGCCATTCTCCGCTTTGTTCCCATCCTGCTTTCTTTGGTAGCCAGGTCCTTTTGGCATCCTGCCCGCTCTAGTTCCACGTATTCGTTTTGCCCGCGGCCCTTTTCCGCTTTTCCTCTCCCGCCCCCCCCTTCGCCCAAGTTCCCCAGTCATGCGGTCCTCTCACGCCGGACTCCGCCCTCCCAGACCTTTGCCCCCGCCCCTCGTTGCCATCCGCCTCCACACCCCCTTTGAAATCGAACATGATCTCCCCGCTCCCAATCCTGTTTGACTGTTCTGTTTTTTACCACTTTTTCCGTATTTCGAGTGCAAAGCCTGGCGGCCCTCTCCAGGAACTGTTCCTTCCGGGGATGAGATTGGTGCCTAAGTCCAAGCAGTTTGTTTTTTCAGATCCATCCCTTTTTGGGGGGGGGTGCTAGCATTCTGCCACCGATCGTGCCTCTGTTGCGTCTGAATTCCCTAGTATTTTTCCCCTCCCAGATCTTCGCCGTCCATGAATGATGTTTTTTAGTAAAACTCCCGTTCTGCGTTGACGTCGATTTTCCCCTTTTTTGTTAACGTGCCCTCAGTCCGGTCGGGCTTTGCTGGAGTTCGAGGTGCCCTTTTCCTTCTGTCGTAACTTATTTGCTTTCTTCGCCCTTTGATCGAGTCGATGGTCCCGACGTCGGAGGATGAATTCGTAACCGTCCGGCCAGAAGGACCAGGTTGTCGCTCTTTTTTCTCCGAGGGTTTTTCTCTCCCTCCAGGCCTGCCATACGGGAACTCAGGGTACCCTTCCTAGGGGACCTCCCTTTTAGCCTGGTGTTGATGGGGATCTTCCTTCCCCAGTAGTAGTCTTCAACCTCTATGTCTGATCGCGTCATTCCGGTGTGCTCTATCTCTCTTTTCCTCCTCCCCCCTCCTTTGAGAGAGATGAGGTCCTCCAAAACGGCAATGCCGTCAGAGTAATATCTGGATTTTTGACGACTCTTCTTTTCCAACCTCTTGGCTGCATGCAGATCTGTAGTCGCGTTCCGTTTTTTTCCCTGCTCTCTGCTTTCTTTCTTCCCGGAAGACCATCGGGACACACAACCTGCGCAAACCCGACTTCCCCGCCTGTTGGTCAATACAGTAGTCCTTCCTTGGTTTCCGCGCCTTTTCTCACCCCCGGACAAAATGCTCTTCTCCAAATGGACAGTTATCCCGTCCACCCTGCACATATAACCACAAAGACCTTAGGCCTTTTTCCTGCCCCCCCCCCCACATCTCCCCTCTTTTGGGCCCCCTCCTTAGCAATTACGCTTTTACGACCAAAATATCTTAGTAGCCGGCTTTTATCTCGCCTTGGTTCGACGAATCCTCCTTGCGATCTTCTCCCCGAGTGTGGGCATCTTCAAGGCAGCATGCTCGATGGAAACCACGTCGGTTTCTTCAGGGCAAAAGTCCCTTCAAAGATAATAAAAGTTTTGGGCCGTGACATTGGGTGACGGAGTTCTCAGGTAGTTTTGTCACTTCCCCTTCCGAGATCTCCGGTGCCATCCCCCGAGGTCCACAAACGCATGGGAGGCTTCGACCTTTTTCGGCATTTTTGTGCGGATTTTTCTTTTCCCGCTCGTTGAGGCAGCCCAAAGGTTTGGGAATTCCCTCTTGCGTGATCGGAAGATTCTTGACGCATTTTCCTTCCCTTCAATGTTCCTCACCTTTTTCCCGACGACAACGATAGGATAGGGACCCCTTGGACACTGGACAGCGGTGGTTCCCTCGTTTTCTTTTTTTCAGCCCTTTATATCGTCGATTGATGCAGACCTGCATGGCTACCCTTGATCTCTTTCGTCTCCACCTCCTTTTATGGCCTTACTTAGGACCGAGACATTTAGGTCGACGTGCTTGCTCTCCACCCCCTAGTCCTTTTCCCCGCCAGACGGACCTCACCCCTATCACCCCCAAAAACCTGGCGCTGACAAAGAGAAGGCCGTGCACCAAGAAACCCCCTTTCCGCGTGCCAACGAAGGCTCTTCCCTGAGTGGTCGGAGATACGGTGAGGACGGAATAATTCTCCTCTCAATGTTCTAGACCACCTAGTCAGGATTGGCCGGCCTCCCCGCGGAGCGCCATAGCTCTCATCGGCACTTCTAAAACCTCCCCCCCCACCCCGTTTTTTCTAGGCGGCGCCTCTACGAACTGCGGTTTGAGGACGACTCGAGCTAGGCGATCGGGTTATTCCTTCCTATACGAGCCCTCCTTCCCTGCCGGGAGTCTCCGTTCGATCTTTTGGGCGTCGCAGTCATCACAAGTCTTTTTTCTGTTGAGGGACTTCTCGTTCTACGGTGTACCTACCCCATCACCACTCTTTGCGACTTCCCCCCTGCCCCATCCCCGCTCGGCTGTGGCGTTGCCCCCCGGGTCCTATCCACCTCCGGCCTTTGTAACCCGGACGATTTCTTATGGAGCTCCCCTTGAGATCCGACTCCCCCCCTTCAGTACAAGACTTTGCTTGATCCTCTTTTGAGAGTCTTCCCTTTCAACGTCTTGGTTTTATGCTTGATCAGAACAACCCGATTGAAGACTCGAGGGGGGCAGCCCCCCTTCCGGCATCCCCTTTGCCCTTTTTTTTCCTTCCCTCGACTTTTTTCTCAGCGTAGGCTGGTCAGTGGGCTTATAAGACCATCCTTCCTGGAAGGAGAGTTTTTCTCCCCTTTATCTCTTTTGCCCTCCTCTCGTTTTTCCGGCGGCCTATGTATTCTCCCCCTCCTCCCGAAGGAGCGCAGATCGTCCAACCTAAGTCGATGCTCCCCCCCTTCCTCTTTCACAGGCGCTTCCTCTTTCCGAAGGTTCTCCTTCAATCGGTTTTTCGCCGCAGAAGGCCGGACCTTAGCTAGAGGAGGGCAGTACGCTCACCTTACCTGATTGTCTCCCCTCCACTTCGGGTCGTGGACTATGGTGCCTTTTTTTTTTTCCCTTCGCTTTCGCTCCGATCTTTATTTAAGATGTCTGCTTGCGGAGAGGCGAGATTTCCCCCGTTTGCCGACAACTGCCGATGATATCGATTCTGTTGTGCTGCTTTTTTCCTCTTTTTCGTGGCTTCTTTTAGTGACGGCCGGATAACTTCGGTTCAATAAGCAATCCTTTGATGACGGAGACAGACATACTTCACCCAAGTTTCCTAGTGCACATCGTAGGACATCCACTTCTTTTAGAGGAATTCATCCCCCAAAGATCAGAGCCCGCCCGAGTCGGCAGTAGGACAGGCGAGCGTCGCTTATCCTTTTCTATACCCCCCCCCACGGTTTTCCCTCAACCTTGACTATGGCGGTGATCCTTTGTAGCGCGGAGGCAGGCCCATACCGGGAATGGAGCCAATTGGTTCCCCTTGTTTCGGACCCCGTCGATCCGCCGTTTACTCTCCCCTTCCGACCACTACTTGTCGATCCGGCGTCTTCTTGCCTGTTCTTTCCTTTTTTGCGGGTGCACTGTTTCTAAGAGGTAGTCAGCCCGAGGGCGTTTTTTTTGCTTTTTGTGAGTTTGGTCTCTTTCCGTAGTTTTCTCGAGAAGAGGCCTGAGGGTTGAAATTTTCTTCCGTCGACCTTCCTTCCCCGTGTCATTAGGACCAGTCTCCCCATTGAGCTCGTATGCGATACGATCATGTGTAGCAAGGCGGCGTTGATTCCTCCTCCGATCCGGCGACATTCGCGTACTAAGGTCCAGTAGTTCCTATCCGATAGATCTTCTTTAGACACCTGGCCCCAGTTTTCCCATCTTTAGGCCGTAAAGACAAGATCACGAAGGATGGAGTTCTTCAAACCCCCCCAGTTTTTTTCACCTCCCCGCGAGCTCAGCGAAGACAAAAACAGTGGCTGAGGGTATCCCTTCGACCCCCCTTTGGTGGACCTCGGTCTAGTGGCCACCAACTTGCCGCTTCTTTCTGTTCATGTCCCCACCCCGACAATCCCCTCGGCGGTGATGATTGGATTGTCACTGATCCGACTCCCATTTTTTGTTTTTGTAGAGCATTTTCAAGTAGAGCGCCGTTTTTCACCCAAGCTTATTGCGTTTTCCTTCTAGGCACCGAATCGTATAGTGAACAAGGGCCTCTACGGATAACCTTGATTTTGCCCCCGCGTATGGAAGGTAGGCCCCATGGTAAAACATCCGTTTCATTTTTTTTCAAGTCCCTACGTCCGGTTCTTTGCCTGTTTTGTGGAGTTCTCTGTGTGCATGTGATGCCCTGGACCCAGGTACCTGGGAAAGACTTCTTTAGAGCACTTTGCAGCCTCTGTCTTTTGACCAGGTCGGAGTTGGACTTAGTCCCCCTTCAGGCCTAATTGCTTGTATTCCGGCTGTTTTTTTGTCTGCTGATTTTTGAGGTGGCGGCATATGGATCGTCTGCCACCCCTTAAAAAGAATACCGGGACCCCAATGTGGGAGACTCCGATTCCAGAGTTCGAAAGCAAGGGAACGCCACTGGTGTCGAAATTGATTTGGGGGGAGTAGGCTCAGCGAGGAGTTAGGGCCCCAAACAAATGTACGAGGGATTCCCCCCCGATTCGCAAAAGGGGGGAAAGGAGCAAGTCAGAGAGCGGGTGATCCCTGGCCTGGTGGAGGAGCGCGACCTGGGAAGAAGGTAACCGGGGAATCAATGCCAAGTTCACAGAGTCCCCCCAAAATGGGAGGTTAACCCAGGGCGAAGAAGTCTTCACCCGAACTAGGGAGAAACCCCCTTGCAAAGGAGACTTCGCGACCTGGGTATCCCTGTTCTCGATGATTTTACTTTCTTTCTAAGACCATCTGGCCACATTTGCGAGCCAAACGAAGTCCGTTACTGTTGTAACTCGGATTGAATGGGGGACGAATTTCGCGAAGACCCGGATTTCTCGCTCCGGTCTCTCCGGCAAATGGACCTTTACTCCGGCCCACCCCTACTATCTCAAAAAATCTCCCGGACGTGGCCGTTCCGTTCACAACCGATTCCCCGCTGTGCTTTTCCCCTCTGGGCCGCTCCATACTTCTTTTTTGTACTACCAAACATTCCTCATTAGTAGAACTTACGCAGATTCCCTTTGGGACTCTTTAGGTCCTTTCCCCTCCAGTGGAGGATCTGTGAAGAGAATGAAAAAGAGCTCTTCATAGATCAGGGGGGAGAGCTCTGCAAAGATACCCGCAGGCAGAGTGGAAACCCCCTAGTCGGGTTTTCTCGCCGGCATTCACCTTCCCTCCTTTTCTCCGGACCGGGAATGGCGATGCGCCATGTTTTGGGACACAAGTCTTCAGTTTTGCCACTGTACCAGCGAGGGGTCCAACCCCTTTTCCGTTCTCTCGGTCGCGGTCGGAGCTGCCCGCGATTGTTGGGTCCGCCCAAAACACTTTTTCTTTAGCATGAGCCAGTTTGATTCCTTGGTCTTCCTTTCCGCGTGGCCGCCCATGACTTGGAAAAAACGTTGCCGTGCCCGAACCCCTTTTTGATCTGCTTTTCCATACGGGGTCCAATTAACCGCGGGCTACTTATACGGCTCCTACGGCTCTGATGCCTTCTTTCCCACCTTTCTAGCGGGTCAGCGACGACCAACTTATATGAGACGGGCCTCAGTTCCGCGTGACCGGGGACATTGGAGTCGACGGCATCCACCGATTTTCCCGCTGATCGGTCCCGCCCACCATCACACACAGCCCCCCATCTACATAAAAACCCCTCCCCGCTGACGCCCTAGTCCCCTCCCCCCCCCCGACCAACAAGTCCGCTTCGAGGGCACTCAACGCAGGTCGGCCAAGTGTAGTTTTTCTTAGGAAGGCTTTTAGGACGTTTGATCCTTAACATTGCGGACCTCCCAATTGGCTCCCGTCTTGTCTTTCGTCCGCTCCTCGCCGAGGCGAACAGAAGCAGACGCTCCGCAGATGGCGCCTACGCTTTTTTCTTCGACCTTTCCCCCCCCCCCCAAACCTCTTTTTCGCAACGTGCGATTCCCTTTAAGGTACCAGGCGGCGCACCGCCGCTCGCCTGCTGTCTTGCCTCCGCGACTTCTTGCTTTGTGGATCCTCACCTCCCATCTATTTATGGACTATGACCATCGCCTTTTTTGCGTGAGATCCTTTGATAGTTCCCGTAGCACCTGGTCACCCAAAGGTTCATTCTTCGAAATTTAACTCCTTTCCTCTATGTCTTGACTGGGCCCCATCACCGACCGCTTGGGCTCCGAAAGAAAGTGCCAGCCACATCCTCTTCCATCGGCCCTTTAGCCCTCTCAAAACAGAAGATCCTAGCGTCAACACCGGATTGCAGCGAGGCGTTCGGTCGCCGAGACCACGGTCGCACGCAAGCTGACCCACCCAGCTGTTCCCTTTGACCCGCAAGTGTCTTCTCCTCTTCGTTCTTTTTCTAGCTCCAACTTTTCCCTTTCTTGCTTGAAGAACAAACCCATGCGTTCCTCCTAGGCGCATTGTCCCGCCTGCGACGCGGCACCTTGTTTTAAGCCCATCGGACACCTTTTTTTATACTTCCATGGTTTACTGCTGCCTCGGCGGGAGTCAGGGGGCTATCTACACCCCCCGGCCTGGCTTCGATTCGCCTCCTCATCCGTTTTCCGAGATACTTCGGCGCTGAACGGCCTGATGTTCGGAGAAGAGCCCCTCCTCCGCCGACGCGAGTCTCTTCCCACTTATGTGTCCACCCAGTCCGATGGGCCGTGGCTTTCTGATGCCGACTCCTTCTTTCTGGCTCCTCGGCATCCCCTTCCTTGGTTACATTTAGCTCTCTTACCAGCACGTTGCGCTCTCTGGCCGAAAAAGCTAACCGAATGCTTGATATTCCCCAACTGCGTTGTCGTGGGTCCCTTCACTCTAGAAATGAACTTTCCTCCATCTAAGTTCAGACGATGTCTGCCTTTTTTCGGCGATGGAGAGGACCCGCCACGCCCCGATTGAAGACTGAGGAGGGTGGTCTGTGGCACGGGCTTGCGTGGAGCCACCCTTTCTGTTGTATTTTCTTTAGAACTTTTTTCCCCCTCCCGACGCCATCAGCACCATGTTTCATGACTCTGACCTACTCAAAAGTATCGACGAGCACGCCGGATATTTCTAGGCCTACGTTCTTCGTAGTCGGGGTCCACCCCCCCGATCGAATTTGATCTGTCTGCCGTCTTCCTCCTTTTCTCGCCCGCCTCCTTTTACCAACGGGGTTTTCCCCCTTTCTCAGACAGAGTGTCCCATGAGGAGCGTGGCCGCCGCACGAGGCTGTCCATTCTACCTGACTGGCCAAATACTCGACAAGGGTCCCTTTACCCTTAGAGTCGAGTAGAAGAGGTCCCCCCTGACGAGCCTCTAAGAACACCTTTTTCCTGGATGCCTCTGGTTGTCATCTGTGAAAACAAGGAATCCAATAGTCTTTTTTATTTTTTGATTTCCTGGTCGTGGTGCACGTGTCTTTTCGTAAGAGAAGGGGTCCGGTTGGATGTAGATGGTGATGCATTTTCGGGACGTCTTGGGGTCCCCCCCCGATCTTCGAGGACTCCTTTTTTTTTTTGCTCGTTCTGTTTCCCGTTCAACTCGGCGGAAGGTAAGAACGCTTTGGTCGGTAAGCTGATCCTTTCTCTTCCCTGTGGTATCATTCTCGTAGGCACAGCGATCTCCTTTTAAATGGAGACGTGGTGTACGCGGTATTTTACCCCTTTTGCCCGTTTCAGCGGTGCCTCTGGAAATTCACTGGACCCGCTTTTCCAGTCATGGGCTGCCCGCGTCACAGTTAAGCTGCCGCTCCCTGCCGGTTCTGGATACCTATTTTATTCCCTCCCAACCAGTATCCTTTTTCACACACAGGAGAACTGACAGAAGCAGACCATGCGTGGGTGGAACGAGAATGTTTTTAGGGCTTACCCCCACCAGATTCTCTTCTTTTTTGGGCAGCCCGCGTGACAAGCGCACGGCCACGTGACACGTGTCGGATTTTCCTGCAGCTGAGGGACAAATACAGGCGCTTGTGGTTTGGCCGCCTTGCCTGTCGTACTCGCTGCTCCCCCCCTCGTGTCAGCGTTGCTTTCTATCGGCATTGCGTCGCCTTCGTGGGTCGAAGGCTTTGTCTCCCTTTTTAGTCCCCTTTTGCGTTGCGTTTCAGATTCCCCCGAGGGTATTTTCGGGCATTTCCTCTTGTTTACTGTTAGGTAATTTGTTTTCTTCTTTGTCACCAGGCTTATGCATGGACGGAGTCCCTTGGCTCCCCCATTGGGCAGGTGCGTGACCCCCCTTTTCCGTCGAATTGCTCTCTTCCTTCCGAGGTCTCACGTGGTTAGTCAGGCCGAACTGACAAAAGTCGGCCGTAGGGTTGGCACTGCTTTGATTGTGGTGATCCTGATGTTCTTCTTCGTAGCACCCCCCATGATCCTCCCTTCTCCAGGGCTCACATACCCTCGAGTGCTTATATGGCAGAGGTGTCTCTCCATCTGGCATTAGGGATTGGGTATCTCCGTCGTTCGAATTACTTTTCTGATCTGACTCCCGTCCCACTTCTTTAATTTAAAGCATTTGCGATTTTAATAATACTCCTTGTTGTTTGAGATTGCGATCGGTGACACGGCCGTTTCCCTCGTGCAATTTTCTTCCTGAATTTCCTGAGAAGAAGACGTACTCAACAAGCAATAAACCCAAATTGGCTACAACGATGCACAGATTCTCTAGACACCCCTCGGCCGACTTTCTTCCCTGCTTACCCCCTTATACCCTTTAATTTGGGCTACGCCATCTGGCCCGGCCACATCCGCGCGTCCAACCCTTACGGCAGCTGTTGTTCCCTTCCTCGATCTGGGGGTCTGCGTGCGCCATACGTCATGTCCCCGACATCGACGGAGTGCTCCCGCCCCTTTTCCCCGTTACTCCGTTCCCCTCGACCTCCACAATCATTCCAGTCTTTTCGCCGGCCTTTACGTTCAAACCATTTCCCCCTGGGGACCATGGGCCCTAATCCATACCGGCGGTGTATACATCCCTCAATTAGTAGCCGGCGACTACTCATGTTCCCCTGAACCCTTCTTTAGTTGCGTGGTTGCCACGCAGTCCCGTATTTCCTCGTCTCTCTTCTTATGCACGCATGTTCCGGGCAAAAACACGGCAGCCGCTCGTCGCGGCAAGCCCAATCCTCCACCAGACTAATCACCGGTCGGGACCCTTATTTCCTTTCGCGCCGCGTGTTGGTTCCATCGTATGAGAGAGGCCCCGGAGGGTGAACAGGGGAGGTAGGGGGGGGTGAAACAAGTCCAGAGGATGCATCTTGGTGGGCCAGTGGGACCCTGAAACAGAGGGGGGTCCCCCCACCAGGGGGTATAATTTGGACCTGAGGGAACTAAACAGTACCCAGGCCCTGCTGTGTCGTATTCGTTTCCTTCCTTTTTCGGGTTTGCGCGTTTTGCTTATGGACCTCCGCTGAGGCTCCCCAACGAAAACTCGTTCCTTATTGAATTGTGTCCACATGGACTCGATTGCCCTACCACTTTGAATGGTCCGGACATTGGGCCTTTGGGTGCCCCGCGACAATTTGATCCTCATCGGGATAAGCCTACCACTTAAAGCGGTTCGCTTGACTACGGCGCCTCTTCGTTGTGCGCTTCTGCCGACACGGGGTCCTTGGACTCTTCCATCACTTACCCGATAAGTACAACCATGTCTCCCCCACGTAGACTGTTTTTTCCTCGGTTGGTCCCGGCATTTTTTCTGTTTCTGACAAGGATGCCGCACCCCCTCTCCTTTTTAGAGTTTTGCCGTTTGTTGCCTATCCCCACACATCATCCCCATCCTCCAACACCGCCTCTCCTCTTCACGACGAGGTTCCGGTCACCTTCCCCTTTCCGACCTTCCTTTCCGTTTTCGCGGGACGCAAACGCGGCTTGCCATCTTTGTATGTTGTGGATCAGTCGGTATTTTCCCTCCCCGACTGCCCCCTCCTCTTTAGGCGACCCATTGGCTAAAATCCCGGCTCTGCGAAGACGCCGCCTCGCATGCGCCCTTCTGACATTTCCCCTCCTTTGTATTTTTTCCCGAGTACAACCACCTTTTTCTAGCCAAGGATCGTGCCCTCGCTCGACCTGCCTGTCCGAAGCCGGTGGGTTGCCTCGATATGGATCGGATTTTCTTTCTCCCTACTAAGTTTCCTTCATATGGCCTATGAGGCAGGGAGGAGCGTCGAGTACCCCTTGAGGATGGATTGCAGAAGTAGTCAAAGGGTATCAGGTTTTTCGGGCCCGTTCTCCACCTCCTTTTCACCCCCCCTTCCGACATCATTTTATAAGCCCGATGCAGCATCCCTCCGATCATTCGGAAGTGTGTTGGATTGGAGGAACACACCTCTCTCCTCTGCCGACCCGAAGCGCCCGTCCCCCTTTTCAACCTTCGCTACTTTTGTTTTGTCGGCTGCTCCCCCTTTTTACGGGCACCGGCGCCGCCACCACCAGAGCCAACGACGCTCTTGGATCCATCCCGGCGGCCCCTTTGCTCGTGTCCTCAGCTTTTGTCTTTTTTTTCTGCTTGATAATTCCCGATAGCAGATTTCTTTACAGGCCTTACGGCGTGTTGGGCCATCCCACATAGAGGCCTCCTCGTTGTGGTTCCCCTTGTCCCTTTTTTTTGGCCGCATAGGAGGTCCGGACGCATCCGTAGGAGGGAGGATTTTTGGGCACACCTCGGCCGAAGGCCTCCTTCCTTTTCCTCCATCTTTTTTTTTTAGATAAGGCTTCGCGCCTTCCAGGCCGGATTTGGCGAAGCCCCCACTCCCTGTATCCGCTGCCTCTTCGTCCACCCCCTAACTATTCCCCCAAGGCATTTTTTACTTCTCAGGGGTATGTCCCCTCTACTTTTGCGCCATCGCTCGGCGATCGTTTGGTCGGTTATCAAGAAGTCCGACCAGCACGTGGAGCTCTGCTGGCCGCAAATCCCTGCCTCCTGCTGTGATACCCACGCCTCCTTGTTGATGTTGCCTTGTCCGGTGCGGCATATTACGGTCTCCACTCCCCAAGCCCCTCCGCGCAGATCGGGTTGACGTCTTTGCTTCTCGGTTCGCGATGTCCGACTCTGGCCCGACTTTCCCCGACGATGACCGGCCGTTTTTTTCCTGCACGGGCTTATCCCCAATCGTGGTCGGTTTTGTTTCGTGTACGGCCGGAGAACTTGAACGGTCCCCATCTCTCCCCTTTGATGACGTGCCCTCCCCTTTTTTCCCGATCGACGCTTCCTCCCTGAGTCATAGGCCATACCAGTTTTCTAGTAGTCGGACTTCCCAACCCGCTCCGAGACCGAGTTCGAGTCGTCCTTCTTCCAGCATGTCGATTCCTCCTTGTTCTCCCCCGGGTGTTGTTTTCCTTTGAAGACCAGCGTGCCTATGCGAGCGATGTCGTCGTTCTGGCGGCTCCCATAGGCGGACCTGTTAGCCAATTGGGCTGGCTTTTCTATTAACGCTTCGCCTGACCTATATTCTCGACCCTTTGCCTCTCCCCTGCGTGATGCTGCGGCGTCAATCCCGTTGCTCGGTGGGATTCCCGTGACCCTCTTTTTAAGTCCTCTATTGGTTGGCATGTAGATGTTTGTGGTGATTGGAGTCTCGCTCGGGGACAGTTTCTCGAATAACTTTATGCATTGGTCGTCTCGTCCTTCAACCCCCCCCCCTTCTGTCAACCTCAGGAGAACCATGTCGACAGATTGTGTAGCTGTTTCCTCTATCTAAATTCCCCCTTGGGTCAGTTCGCAGAGATTCAGGAGAAGTATTTTTTTCCGAGAAAGAGGTAATTGTACATTCTTGACCATCCGCCTGACACACTCAAAGTTGTCCCCCAGTCACTGGGCGGACAGCGCTTCCATTCCGCCTCTTCCAGTTTTCAACGAACCATGGTCGAAAGAAACCCCACCTTGGTTGCCATCTCCCCCCCCCTTTCGGGGCAATCCTTGATACTTTACCTCCCATCAATGCAGTTAGTTTGTTTAATCTGGCGCCCGAGAGTTCCAACCTCTGGCTTCCTCCCCCCCCGGAACCCCCGTTATCCCCCCCCAATGTGAGGGCCCCCTTTGGCCATTCTACACTAAGGTTGAGGCAACTTTTGCGGAGTTTTGCCCGATGTCCTTTTTGCCCGTCCTCCCCGCCTCCTCACCTTTCCCGTACTTCGCCATGCGGCACAGAGCTTTTCCCCAACCGGCGCCCCCCCGCAATAAATTTATCTGCTTCCCTTTACGTTCTTTAGTATTAGCACCCCAAACAGGCACATCTCCGGCCTCCTCTTTCATGTCCGTTCGTGGTTTTGTTCGCGAAGGTATGCGTGCTGTCTTCAGATGAGTCCCCCAGCGGGATTTTGTGTTCGTTTCCCCCCCCCTCGGTGGCTTTTAGTTCACTGTGCAGGGGTTCTGTCCGATTTGTCACCGCGTCCTGTTTGATTCCGCTATCCTTTCTTTTTTACATGTGCGGTGCGCGGACTTCCGTTCCCGCAGCCAGGTTTCATACTTTGACCCCCCCCAGTCCGTCGTTTTTGCGCTTCTGTCCCGATCTTTGGCCTACCTTTTCTCGTAGCGCCCGAAGCCTCCGGCGCCCGCATGACCCCTCGGCCTGGATTTTCCCCTCCGGCATCGGTGGGAAGAATTGTTTTTTAGGTATCCAGTCGTCTACTGGGTACCTACAGAGACACTGACGCTGACGTCAGTATTGTTCCGGTGATTTTACCGTCCGCAGCTCAGGCCCAAGGTTTTAACCGCGTGCGTTCTGGCCAGTTTTCTGATCCGTGCCAGTAAGCGCTCGGGCCCGGCGTTTTTGCCCCATTGTACGAACCCCCCCCTCCCCCATCCTTGGAATCACATTTCGATGAAAGATCTGGGGCCTCGAGGACGAGTGTCTCTATGGCATCCACCTTTCAGAGGGCTCCGGTGAAGACCAGGGCCCACCTGTCCCCCTTTTACTCTCTCCCGGCCCTTCTTCATCAATTCTGCTTATTGGGAATGTTTCCCCTCGCTCTGACGTTTCTTCCTCGAACCCGACCCGGCAAATCCCCCCCACTTTTCATTCCTCCCCCCCCGCCCTCTCGCGACACAAAGCACGCACATATTCCCCTTGTTTTTAGTTCCGTTCCCCCCACCTCACAGATTCATATGGGCAGACCTGACACGATAACCTAGCCGGGTGCCCTGTGCCTCTTTTTTTTTCCTTCCCCCCCTCAGCATTATACCGGCGAGATCCCTTTCTACCGAATCCCCTTGCCACTTCTCTCACTGCCACCTGACGAAGCGGGTGTATGGGCATTTGGCGTCACGTCCGTTACGGGCTCTCGCCACAACCACCTGCGTTTGTTCGTCGTATGTCGCCAGTCCCATCCCGCCCACCGGTCCCACGGGCCGTTCCATTGGAGCCCGCTTGCTGCCGAGGTTTGATCTCGACGGACCACTTGCTGCCCTCCCTTTCCGAGGTCCACCTCACCATGCGGTCTTCTTTTTCTTCGATCAGGTCGCCTTGTACGTTATTTTTGTGGGAGGGTTGTGGCCCTCTATTTGCGGTAAGACCCCCGGTTCTGGAATGAGCCCGCCGGGGTGGATCGTCGTTCTGGCCTTCGATTATTCCCAACTTTTCTTGTAGACTTCCTTAGAGAGGATTTTTGGCGGGACAATATGTCGGACACTTTTTTCATACGGCCTATTCGCCTTTTCTTTCTCTTCTGCCGCCCTCATGGCTAACAGGGAGGTCTTGTATCCAGATTCCGACCACGCGGTTTATAATGGCATTCTCTTGCCTACTAGGTGCGGTCGCCTTCTGAACCCATGCGCACACCTAGTATTAGAGACTCGGCTCCGGCCTCATCACCCACTAACTTAAATAAACAACGTCCCTCCTTGCGGCCTCAAGATTCTTCCCGGTTCCGAATCCAAGTTATCGAGGCGATCAGCCCAAGACGGCTCATTCCCCCTGGAGTCGGTAGTTGTCTCTAGTCTTGAATACTCTACAAGTTGATGTATCACCCTTTAGGAGAAAAACCCTTCTTTTCCCCAAGTCCCGGCATGGAAGACGATCGGCTCACAGCCGGGTCTTCCCGTAACCGTTCAGACAACGCATTTCCACCCCTGTTGGTGATAAGCAAAGGTTCCCGGAGCGACGCACCTGATGCCCCAGCCAGCCCGCCTCGGATAGTTTTTTAAGTACCCTCTTTCCTATGAATCGCCATTTTTTTCCTCTGCGCACGTGTCGATCGTATTTTTTGAGGCGATCTTTTGTCATCAAAGGTCCTATGTCCGTTCCTTTCTTTTCCTTCTCCACCCCCCCTCCACCCACCCGATGGGCTCCCTCCAGTGCAGAACCCTCGATATCCTACGGCGCTGTTTTTTTTTTTTCAGGGTCTTCCTCTTCACCGGACATCTTTCCCCAACACGGATCTGCGCGTTCTTTGGATTTCGTGTGGGGGGACGAGAGCGGTTTCCAAATACGAACCAGAGTCCCCTCCTTTTTCTTGTTATCCCTCTTTGTTGAGCGTTCGGACCCCCCAGTCCATCACTGATAACGTGCTGGCTTCTGCTTGATAACCTGTCTATGTCTAGATCGCCGATCGATGGCTCCAGCCTCGCTCCTCCCTGAAGCGATCCCTCGTTTTTTTTTTTTGTGTTTTGTTCTTTTTTTTTTTGTGTTTTGGTGCGCATCGAATTAATGGTGAGAGCTCCCGTCTCTTTTCTGCTGGGGGATTCTTTGCCCGCGT
>Ga0179593_1394153_pt1 | contig 15091 bp, 15 predicted proteins | sample CZODoug2_1_08_16_FD_185931 | JGI IMG/M metagenome (GOLD analysis project Ga0179593, IMG submission 185931) | Vadose zone soil fungal communities from Angelo Coast Range Reserve, California, USA - CZODoug2_1_08_16fungal (PacBio error correction) | ecosystem: Environmental > Terrestrial > Soil >... | reverse complement strand
TTTTTCCTTCCCGATCGCTGCCTTTTCCCATTCCTTCGTAACTCCTTTTCTTTTTACTTCCCCAAAAACCCCGTATCAGCCTCCACTCCGGTTGTCGATCTTTCCGCAGGATTTCCTGGGGCCGCCCCCCCAGGTCCGGCACTTTGCCTCGCCGTCTTTTGCCCCCTCTAGTGCTGCGGGAGGCGCTTTCCCGCCCATTTCTTTTCAGCTGTAAAATCCGACCCGGGAGGTTCATCTCTCTCGCCCCCGCAGTCCGCAACCACCACGTCGACTGCAGCTTTCGTCATCGGTTCTAAAGCTAGGGGTGGAGTTTTCGGTCGGTATCATGACGATGGATAGTTACTATTCAATACCGGAGCGCACCTTCACTTTCTCATTCTTCATTTCAGTGCACGCAATTCCCTACGGCCCTTAAGTTTTTGTTTCGCCATCGGAATGTAGAGTGAAGCTCTGATGGAAGGGACCAAGACAAGGAAGACCGCGTTGCTTTGCTGATGGGTTTTCCCTTTTTCCGTCCTTTTTCCCCGCTATTCACCGACCTGACCCACGCGTTTCTTTAGGGTCTCACTGACTCACCAGAATTCATTATCGGACAGAACCAGCTGCGGAAACTCCACGGTGTCCCCTTTTCCCTTTTTGTATCATGTTACCGCACCGCTTCCCCCCCTGAGGAAGTTATTGTACCTTCTCACTCTCCCTCCTTCCCTCGCGCCCAGTTTTGCACATGACAACAAAAGCAACCCAACAAGGACACCGTTCAGCTTTTGCCCCCCCCGTCTTCTGTGACTATTCTCTCTATAGCCAACAGAGCGCGAAATCGGTTCTCAGAGGCATATCTGCACGCCGCAGCAGCCCCAAAAACTTTTCCAGCTCTGTATCCTCATCCTTCCCTTCAGAACTAATGCTGACTCTCCCCCCTAGGCTTGTTCCAGGCCAGCTGCACGACCATTGCGGGCTGGTCCAGACATGTACTCCCCAATTGCCCACTAGTCAGCCGCAAGGATCGTCGCTCTCGTGCACCCACCTTTTCTTCGACCTTTCGTTCTCTCCTCTACCACCCAGATGAAGTATTCTTGGAGAGCAACCCTGTTTTCCTCGGCAACGTACCTTTTCCGTGAAAGTTGCCGCAAAGCTTCCTCTCGCCAGTTCCCGTTGGGCCTCCCTTCGTCCCGTTTTCCTTGTTTCTATTTTAGCTATTTCTCAAGTAGAGCACATCGTCCCAAGCATCCGACTCGTTCCAGTCATCGGTTTTTGCCTAACTTGTGCTACCTTACTTTCCCTGTGACCTCTTCTTACCCTCTCCGTCCATTCCTCCAGTCCTACCTCGGCAGGAACCACTTCTTCTTAGCGTCCCTAGTCGCCTGAGGGCGCCCCGCAAGCAAGCGTGCGACTCGCGGACCCCTTCCCGCTCCCTCTGATCGCTAGTTACTCGCAATAGCGTCAACCCCCGGTTTCGTCCTGATACGTTTCTTGGGTTTTTTCTGCCCTCTTTCCCTGCGACAACTCCCCCGCCTCTTGGCCAGGGCGCGGGATCTGGGGATTACCTTATCGCACGCACCTCTCCCTTCCTTTAGCGCCACGCTGTTTCATGGGACTTAACCCCACCATGGCGCCTCCCATCCGCCAAGACCTTCGCCGCGTCGGCCCGAGAGGATTTGCGCCCGGGTCGTTAAGACCACACTTCCGAAACGGTTATGTTTTGGATCGAAATCTTTCCTCTTTCCACTCCCCGTGCGCGCGATGTTGAGTGCTTTCTTATCCCGAATCCCGCTTCCCCCGGGGTTGTTTCAGGAAGGAAGCCCAGCCCAGGAGTTTGACTTCATCCTCTCGGCCCGATCGCGGCTTAGGCTGGGCGAGTATTTCTTCCCTTTCTCCATTTTATCAGCTTGTCCCCTCTCCCTCTCGTGCTTTTTTTGAATCGTCTCAGGCTATCCGTAAACAGACACTACGTCGCCGCTCCTCAACGCTAGGCCGTTTTTTTTGAACTTTCCGTCGGGCGTCAAACCGGCAATCCTTATCGCTCACCGATCCCACACCCTTCTGCCCTATGGCCTCTTCCCCCCATCGTCTTCCCCTCATACTCCCAGCCCTTCCCGCTCCTTTTCAATGCTTTCTTCTTAGGCTTGGCATCAGGTCTTGGAAGCTCTCCCGTACCTTGCCGTTTAGACGACTCCGCCCCCTTCGCTGTGACGTCGTCGGAGGCCCTCCCTCCTTCCCCCCTCCGAACTATCCCCACATCCCCCTGTTCCCCTGGCCGCGATTTTTCCTTCAACTCGTCCTTTCGAGTCGGCTCTGCTGACCAAGCAGCAACGCGACAAAAGCACTGCAACCATACTTGCGGCAATGGCGGCCTTAAAATCTCTTGGGTTTTTCACCCTTTTAACCTCCCTGTGCCCCACACGTTTTCCGTCAAACACTTTGTGATATCCTCCACCTCCTCCTGACATTTTGTTGGAGCGATAATATTTCCAGACTTTTCCTTTTCTGATACTGCGACGATCCTGCGGCAGCTACTGCCCTGGCACTACAGACTGTCCCCCTTTTTCCTGCCCTCCTTTTTCCTTTCTTCTTGTCCCAATGACGGATTTCCCCCCCCTTATTCCACTTTTCTTTTTACTCCCCCCCGTGAAAGCTCGGCGACCCTCTTGAGATTTTTTCTGATAGGAGGCGTCCTTTCTGAGTTTTGTACGGGCCCTGGTAAGACCGATTCCCCCCTGATTTGCGCCTCGCCAGACCCCGTAGCCCTCTTCCCCCTTCATTGTTTTCTCTTTTTTCTTTGTCGTTTCAGTTTTTTTTTCTTTCGGATCTACATCGTCTGTGACTTGCCAACTTCAGCATATAAGCGACCGACAGAGAAGCTTTAAAGGGGCCACCGAAAGTTGTCCCTTCGGCGTTCCTCCTCGTAGATTTCATCGTGAGTCCTGAGCGTCCGAAAGCCCTCTGCTTGCTTTATCCACGCATGCTAGACCCAACTTCCCACCCCCCCCATCGCGCAGCAGACGCCCGCGGTCGAGTTCCTGTCGTCCTCCCCGCTTCGGCATATTGCACGTCTTTCTCACCCTTTCCCGACCTAAGATAACCCCCCCCAATCTCCGCCATCTGTACTTGGAACCCTCTCCGACCTGAGATTACTCCTCGATGAGACACGGCGAAGACCCGTGTAGTCGCGGCCGATGACGAAATTGAGCTTTTCGCCTGCGCTTCGGAGCCTTTTTACTTCCCGCGTGCCCCCGTTTTGCCAAGCCGAAAATGCGAGTTTTCTTTGGCCCTTCCCTACGCGCAATCGCCCGCACGACGGCGAGGTTACACTCGGCCGGTGGCTTTGGCCACTTCTGCACTTTTGGCTTCCGACTTCCTCCCTGCTTTTCTCCATTTTCCTTTCCCTGTTTTTTGTCCTTTATGTGAAACCCCTGAACTGCGTGAACGTCTGCCCTTTCAGAGTAACCTATTTTGATCGCTGGTTTAAAACACGCGTCTGTCCACTTTGAACTTTTTTTCCATTCCTTGTCTCGTCCAGTCCCCATCTATTTTCCGCTTCTTTCGGAACTTCCTTTTCCACCCCCCTCACATTCATCCCCCGCCGCTTATATCAGCCGATTCCTTTTTCTTGATTTTCTTAGGCCCTATTATCCCACGTTTGTGCGGCCCGGCCTCACTCCCTCGGCGCAGTAACGGATTTTCCGGTTGGCATCACCCGCCATGGCGCTTGACCGACTGTAAAATTGTGATAGAGCCTCATTGTGAGCAGATGCGTGATCTGTTGCGGGCTTTTGGCATTAGGCCGCTATTCCAGAGTCTGATCGCTTCTCTCGACGATTACGCAACAACCCCCCACACGAACAGCCGACTTCGCTTCTCTTGCTCTTTTTTTTTCACTGTTCTGAAACTTTTCCTCTCAAGTCCGGTTTTTTTTCGTTGAGATTTCCGTTCCCAGAGACCCCTCTCGCCCTCCCCCCTCCGCCGTGATCGTCTGTTTTTTCCCGATCTCGGCCCCTTTTCTCTCCTGCCTACGGCCCTTCTTCCCCCCCCCTCCCGACCAAATCCGTTATTCCGCCCCGTTCCCAACATGAATTTTCCTCCCAAACCATTGTAAGTCTAACGCAGACATGTCCTGCCTCGCTCTCCGCCCGTCCTGCGTTTTGTAGCTTCCGCTTTTGGCCGGCCCTCTCTCGCCACTCCCTTTGCTCTCACCCGAAGCTGACATCAACATTCGCAGCGATATCATCGGCGTTTTCGTTTCAGGCTTGCGCTACTCCCCTCTCCCCGTTATTTCGTCCTTTACAAGTTTCATTGTGCTTTTTTCCTTTACCGCCATCTTATTCTTTCAGAGCTTAGTTACCTGTTTTTTCTATCGCCCTTGCACACCGTTCGACATCGCGTTCTTTCGCCTTTCTTTTTCACCTCACCTCCCCCCCCTCCCAGCCAGCGGAGTCTCTCCCTCCACCGAAGGATACTTTGGGGCCCTCCCCTCCTAATCTATCTAGTATCTCGCCGTACGGCCAGATTGCTGGGAGGCCGCCTCCCCCCTGTTTTCCATACTCCTAGACTTCCTTCTTTTTCAAAGCCCCCACGGAATAGTCTCTCGCTCTAGTAAGTTTTAACGTCCCTCAGAACTATCTCCGCCTATTCCCTCTCCCAGATCCTTTGTTGGAGTTTTAGCCCGATGGTCTCCTCATCGAGATAGTATTCCTATCTCTTCGCGCCCTCTTCCCCTGAAGAGTCTCGTTCGCATCTTTTTTCTGGGACAGCCAAGATTGTTTTCTCCCTTCTGATCGTTTCGGACCGGAAGAGGTGATTACGAAAGGCCGATCCCCCTTACCCCTTCCCCCCTACTTCTCTCCGACCTGGTCTCCGTGGTGTCCGAGCCTTTCTTTCCTCTTCTCCAGAGACTTGTTTTTTTTTCGGGTTTTCCTGAAACGATTCACTCGATGTTCCAATCCGTCTTACCCGGTTTTTCCCACTGTTGCATCACCCTGGTCTTTTGCGACTCCCTTTTATCCGGATGCGTTTTTCCCCGTCTGCCCTGCTTTCCACCACGACTCCTTACTGGGCCGCCACACACATTCCAGAACAGCACCACCCACTTGCATTCTTGATTTTAGTTCTTCTTTCCTTTATCATCGTAGGTCTCCTCTGCCCATAACCCTTCCCCTATTTTTTCCTCACTTTTTCCCCCCTCCTTTTTTTGGTTTTTTCGTCCTTCTTTGTATTCCAGGTCGCATTCCCCTGTCTCCAATGCTTCAGCCATTTCTTCACAACGCGTCTTTCCTTTTTCTCAGCTTTTTATACGTCCTTCCACCTCTAGATGCAATCTTTTCTTGTGCCCTTCCCCAGATTTGCCCCGCCCTTCGGGATGGGCCAGCCCTGTTGTAACATCTGTACGTGCACACGGTCCCCTAGAGTGCCTCCTATCGGCCCTTCCTCTGCCCCCTGACAACAGACTCTCCTTCTCCGAGATCACCTCCGTTGTTTCTTCCCTTCCCTTCTCTGCAACTTTGGCAAAGAGGAACCGTGAACCGGTCTTCGAAGAACTGCGAGCACACCGGCAGATTGCAAGGACGCTTCGTTTTGCGATTTTAAGTTTTTTCACTTTTTTTTTCGAGTGCTCGCGTTGGGTTCCCTTAGTTCCATCCTCCCCTACTTCTTTACTTCCCTCTCGACGACCATTTGTTTCTCATTCTCACGTTTCAGTGCTGGTGAAGAACCGATCGCCTCGACCTGCTCGCTTTTCCCCCCCCTGATCTTTCAAGGATGGTCTTATTCTTTCTAGAATTTTGTCGGCCCCTCCCCCCCTCTACACCCTTGTGTTTACTCTTTCCCCGTCGCGGTTTACTGATGATTTTTGAGTTTTCTGAGCTTCTTCCTCCCACTTTTCTCTCCTTGACGCGGATTTCCCTTCGTTGAAGGGTCTCCCGACTTCCTTGCGACCAAAGGATGCCTTTCGGCTGTGACGTATGGCTTACTGTCCGGGACACGTGCTGTTTATCATCCATCCCGTCGCTTTTCGCGTCTTTTTTCTACAGGAATTTTTATGGAAATCCGCCTCCTTCTCCCGCCCCCCGCTAGGGTCCCCCGAGCGGTTGACAAGAACGAAAGGGGACTGCTGACTTTTATTCTCCCCCACGCGGTCCGCCAGACCATGGGGATGACCTTTTTTTCAGCTCTATCTCCTTCCTACACCTGATAGATTTGTGCGAGATCTTACTCCTCCTTCCCCTCTTCCGGCTTTCCTTCTTTTTTTCGGAATGACCTCCCTCCTGGATTCTCATAAGTTGACCGCACTATCCTCTCTAATTCTGGTGCTGGACAATTTTTCCGCGGCCGTCCTGTGTCTACCCCGTGCCCATCGCCTTTCTTCTTTTCCATTTTTCTTTTTTTCCACGGCCTTCTTTAAAGCAATACGTACGCCGCGCTATCGGCAGTTTTTTAGAAGTCCCAGTTCGGGCAGTCCCAAACCACTTAGACCCGTATCGCCTTCACGATTCCGCCCTATGTCGAGTATCCCTCGCACGATACAAATTCGCTCCCCTTTTGCGAAGTCATCCACCCTTCTCCTCCGCCCGTTCTTCGTCCCCTAAGGTTTCTTACACCAACGCCCCGTCTCAGACTTGCAGCCGACCTTCCCGCCCCTTGCGATCGTCGGCACAGTCAATACCGAGAACCTATACCCTGACTGATCGTCCCACTTCGGCGCCCGGTTTTTTTCCCCAGACTCTCTCCTTATAGGTCGTTCCTCTTTTAACACGCGATCCCAATCGCTCCCAAAGTTTGACTGCCCGGACTACAGTTTCCGTTGCCATTCCGTCTTAACATTCTCGCGTGGCCTTCCGTAGAGTTCTTTTTCTGTTTCATGTCCAAACCCCCTTTCGCCCTACGCATCGTGTTAGCTCTCTCTCCCCCCTGCCTGTAGGAAACCCCCACCCCATGGATTTGTCGCATATCTTTGCTCTATCATGCCCCGGCTCTATTATGTTGCACTTCCGCTTTCACAAAGGCTTGGAGCCCGCCTGGGGGCCTCTTGCTTTAACCCTGCATTTTTTGCGCTCTCAGATTTTTTCTCATCTCGGCGACGAGGATAAGTTGTTTTTCTGCGGATGGTCTTTTCAGTGCTTCCTTCCAGTCCCTTTAAGTTCTCATTTTGCCAAACGCCGTGTGTGTTCCTTATCCGATCTTCCCATCAGATCAGCTTCCAGTTGCCGGTTTTTCTTTTTGATGTTCTTTTTCTTGTCGCTCGGTCCGTTCCTCTGCTTTTCAGACAAAACTCCTTTATTAAGCGAGAAACGTATAGGGCAACTTGGACACGGACCGTCCGCAGCGAGTCGATCCGGAATGTCACCCTTCTTTCTCAGAGTCTCCCTCCCGCCCCCTTTCTTGCTTCCCATGTTCTCTGCTCCCTTCCAACCGTCAACCCTAGCGATAAGGATATATAGCCGCGGTTCGCTTGGATTTCCTGTTTCTTTCCCCCCCCCCCTCCACCTGTTCCAGCCTTTCGATGCCGGCTTAACCTGGTACTGTCCCCTGCCCCGATTTTTCCTCCGTGACCCATCCCCCTGGACGGTGGCGCTCTCTCCCCATGAGAGAGTACTATTGATGATCCTCTTTCTCACTTTATTCTCCCCCATATCTTAGCGGGCCGATTTTTCGAAAGCTGTAGTGATCGTCACCGGCCCTGGCGGCGCTTTCCGCTGGTTCCTATCCCGCCGGCGCTCTGCCCGACTCATGTCAAAATCCGAAGAGTTCGGACTTTCTCCTCCGAACGCCACTTCCCTGCTCTCTGTTTTTCTAGAATCCGCCGGTTTGCGGCCCCCCTGGTAAAATCCCCTCTTTGGCCGCCAGATCGACGCGTTTGTTTCGTTCGTGCGGTTTGGGAACGTTGCCCCCAGACTCGGGCCTTGTACTTTCCTCACGCCAGAGAATCGCCCGTGCGTACACTCTCCGGCGTCCCATTTTTGACCGTTGAAAAACCACCCTGTCTGCGGCGCCTTCGTTATCTCCGTCTTTGCTCACAGTCTGGACCTCCCTTCAACTCTTGATATCGCGATTTGATCCTTTCGGTAGGATCTTCCTGTACTCCCCTTGGTTTTCGCGGATCTGGCTTCTCTCGCGCAGGCTACCACGTGCGTGTTTTTTCCGGTTATCGCCCCGACCATGGGCGTGAGTTTGAATTTTTTCACTTGGGTCCTGCAGATTTTTTTTATTTTATCAGGATTTGGATCTCCTCTCTTTTCTTTGAGCTTCCGATTTTGATATTCTTTGACCTTTCAGATGCCGCTCTACGGCCCACCAAAAACCCCGCCAGCCTCTTCCCCGCCCTAGAAGTTGATGGTTCCCCTGTGAACTATCTTCCCCTCTTTTTTCTTAGAGATCCTTTTTTTTCCTAAAAGTGACCATCCTCGTCTCCCCTTCCTATTATTGTTACGTTTTTTCTGTTATTATAGGCACTTGTTCTTCTGTTCCTGGGACTCTGTTCGGTGCCCAACTTTCCCGCCTACCACCCCCAGACCTTTCTTGTCTCAAAAGGCTTTCATTTTTTCGATCCCCCTACATGTACAAGTCCAGCTCTTCCGCGTTTGAGGAAACTGTCCCGCTTTGTCGCCTGCGTCGTTTTTTGTTTTTCGCGCGCACTCCCCCAATTCTTTTATAACGAGCCTTTCCTCCAACTCGTTGTATATCCCCCGCTTCTTATCCTTTATCTTTGTTTGATTCGTTGAGGTTTCGCTCCCGATGGCCCTAAGACATTCGTATTTCACTTTCAAGGAATGTCCGACCTCCTTTTAGTGGCTAAAGTCTTCCGCTCTTTCTTCTACATTTGATTTTTTCAGTTTGTTTTGTAAATCGTCACCCCCTACGACTCTCGCCCGTTTAGATCTCCGAAAGAATTATTTCCTGGTTGCGACCTATTTTGACCGTTAATTCCTAGGACATAGACTTCCCCTTTTTCTTGTGCCCCCTCTTTTATTTTCTTGTTTTTTTTTTCTTAGGCCGCGTCCGGCCATTCTCGCTTCATGTTTCAAAGTCGGTGGATTCCTCACGCTCTCGCTCGTGCCCCCCACTTCCTGCCTCATATTCGTCCTCTGACCTCTCCCTCTTCTTGGGAGAGTTCTTGCTTGGGTTATCATTTCGAGGATCTTTGACCCTCCATTTCTCGGCGTCGCACGTCATTTGAATCGGATCCCCGCCAATCCCCGTCCGTCCTTAGCGGTTTTGTCCCTATCGCGTCGTGTCTTCTACCTCGGTGGAGGGCTGAAGTCCTCTCATAGACCTCTGTTCTTTGTCCTGCCTCGCGCAATGTTTTCCAGTTTTCAAGGCATTTTGCTGGCGCTGGCCCTCGCTGTTTTGTCGTCTTGTCGCTCCTCAGTTTCTGTCTTCATCGCTTACCTGAACGACGTTCTGCGGACTCGGCTGGCCTTGTTCTCCGCCCTTCTTCCTGTTTATCGCGTCGTTTTTCCCCAGTTTGTGCCTCCCCCCCTCGTCGTCGCCCACGGGTTCCACATTAAAAAAAATTCCTTTCAAAAATTCAATTTTCGGCTTTTTTTTAGTCTTGTCACTTTATTCCTTCTCTTCCCCCCCACCACATCTTTACTTGTCCTTTTCTTAAAGGGAGTTCATGACTCAACTCCTTTCCAGGCATTCCGACCACACGTTCTTCTCGTCGCCGTTACTTCTGTGCTCTTTTTCCTTCCAACTTCCTTTTTATTCCCCCCCTCGCTTCAATCCTGCCCCTTGGTCCCTTCCTCCTTCCCCTACCCGGAGGTTGTCTAAGAAAGTGTTTGGAAAATACGACGTGCCTCTCCCTTATTTCGCCGCATGACTCGGCGCTCTGCGACCCATCCTCTATCTCTCTCGATTTCCCCGACTGCCTTTCTCTGTTCCTTCTGAGAAAGGGTGTTGATCGTCCCACGACCTCGAAGACGTTGCTTCCACGCCTAGATGTTGATCTCCAGTTTTTAACGTCTTTTTTTTTGTCAGTTCAATTTTGTCTTTTTGCTTCGAGTGGCATTGACTCCCCCTAACTACAGAGCGTTTCGTCCCTCGCGAGCCTCCCCTTGTTCTATCAACGTTCCTTTCCGTTTATGCCGCCGACGATCGTCGACTATGAAAGAGGAAGGTTTTCTCGTCTTGCGAAAGCGTGCGGCCTCCCTTTTTTCCCCGTCCTTTTTGGCCAAAGAAACCTCCCCCTAAATGTTTCGTCTTTAGGTTTATGCGTGTTGCGATTTTCCTTCTCAGTTTTCTCCATGGGCGAGGAAGCCGAGGACTGGCTTTCCTGTTTTGACTGACCATCTCATCTTCGAACCTTTCTCTGGCTGGCCCTTCCAGCCAGGGGACATTTAAGCGACGCGTGGGGATGGACGGATCAGGGTGTGGACCGCAACTCACCCTTCGCTGTTCTGTTTTTCTTGATTCTACAAGGATTTTCCCTCAGTCCCCTGAAAACTTTAGTTCTCCTTCTCTTGGTCAGAGAGGCTTTGCTTTCCGGTCCGTCTTTTTCCTTTCGGACAACTCCGGACGCCGAAGCGGGACGGATCGAATCTCTTTTCATCCTCCTCTGTTGTTTTTTTTCTTCTTTCCTCCCGCTCTTCGCGCGTACGCGTGTCCTTCAATCTTCAGGACGATCCTTTTTTTTCTAAATAACTCATTGGTCCTCTCAGTGTGCGCAGGCTGGGGCTGATTTTGCGTTAGCCTAGTGTTTCTTCCGCGCTTTTATGCTGTTCTCTCCTTTTTTCCTCTCCCCTCCAAGCCCACTTACTTCTCCTCCCCTATAGAGCGGTTCCTTTTTTCCAGGAAGTCGGAGCAACTTTTCTTCTCAGTATAGACTTTCAGATACATTTTCTTTGGCGCCTATTTCTCGCCCACAGTATCTCTCCTCTTTCACTGCAGGAGATTCCCCCCCTCTTCGCGGTTACCCTCCCGGTTGAGGAAGCTCTCCAATCTTTTTCTAGCCTCATCGTCCCTCTTTTCATGTATGACCATTCGTCAGGACCATTTGCCCCCCTTCCCTTCACCGTACGAATGCTCTTTTTTGCGCTATTTGTCCAGTTTCCTATCGCTCTGGATTTCTGACTCCACTTTTTTTGCGCAACCGACCACCTCTTCCCCATGAAACGACTAAGTGCTCCCACATGGCGGCCTTCAACATCGTGTGGGCTCGCCCTCTTATTTCTAAGCCTTTTAGTCCTGTTTTACCATGTTTCTTTCCTCCGATACCCGCGTGTGAATCTCACTTTTTTTCTTCTTTGTAGATATCTCGCCGTCTTCTCCCTTCTGATATATGAAGTGACTTCGATTTTTTCACCCTTTCTGGCAAGCCCTCCACTCGGTGCCTCTGTTCCTGGACCACAGGCCGTAGTGCTGCTCCTCTTTCTCTGGCCAGATTTCGGCGCTTAGTCTTTTTTTTCTCCTGTCTTAAGTGGATGCATTACCTTCCCTTTCACGAACCATCTACCTCCTTTTGAGCCTAGGCAGTTTGACTCCAGCCTCTACGCTCCAGTGTCCTTTTGTTCCTTCCCTAATTTTAGCCTCTTTTCCTCCTCCTCTCGAGTCTTTCCACAACTTTCCCTCCCTTCCAGAGTCAATTCTCCCGTTCGGCCGTTACAACGAGGTCCCAGTCTTTTACGGAGTTCGATCCTCGACTGAATCGTTGAGGTTCCTCGCGCCCGCTCCAACCTGCTTCGGAAATCGCCCCTCTCCCCATCGCCACCGTGACCCCAATATATTTGACTGACAAGCCCTGTCGAAGCGGCCTGTCGTCCCTCCTTGTCCTCGCGCTTTCTACACTTTACTTCACGAGCTGCTTCTACCCCTTTAAAAGGGACGGTGTCTCTCCTCCCTGTCCGCTTTACTATTCTCAGCGAGACACTCGGCCTCAACCCCCCCGATCTGTGAGCGGGCCGATGTCCTCCCTCGTTCAGTCTTTTTTTTTCCTATCGAGAGCTCTCCTTCGTTCTTTAAACCTTTTCCCAACTGCTCTCTTCTCCGAAATCCCCTTCCCCCCCCCCCTTTTTTCTTTTAAGTATTCGGACTAGGCTTAATTCAGGCCTTTCTTTGTTCCCAGGAAATCCTTTTGCGAGATCTCCTCCGCTGCGCCTTTTGCTGTCTACGTTTTTTTGACGGTTTACCCCAAAATACACTCTTGATGCCTGTTTTTTAATCTTAATCCTAAGCGATTGCCCGGTTTAACTTTTTTCTAATTTTTACGCTTTTGTCCCTTCATGAAACGCCTTTCACCCACCCTTACCTTGTCTGGCGTTGGACCCTCGCCTGGGCTTTTTTTCTTTTTTTCATCCCTTCTGTATCTCTAAACCTCCCTGTCTGTATCCAGCGCCCCTTCTTTAGCCATTCTTTGTTGATTGTCAGGCCTAGGGGTTACCACTCGTTCTTTTGTCATGCTTCTTCCTGAATTGTTTCCGAGAAGTTAACCCTTTTTTCCGATTTTGCCCTTTTCTCCCCGCCTTCTCTGCGCGCCTTTTTTGACAGTTTGTTTTTTTTCCGAAAGTCCTCCTTTTTTCCTGTTGATCCTTCTGTCTTTTTACTTTTGCTTGTTGGAGGTCATTTGGTCAAGGACGATGCAGAGTCACTTGTAGAGGCGCAGATTCCCCAGCTTTCTACCGTTGAAACAAACCCTACCCAGACCCATTTTTTAGATTCGCTTTTAGTCTGAGCGAGAGGGTCACTGTTTGAAATCTTCTCTTTGTTCTGCCCTCTTTTCCTCGGTTGTCTTTCGCTGATTTTGTAGCATTCTTAACGTCCCCCTAGTCCTCTTTCATTCATTCCTCTTCTGTCACGGTTTTGTGCAGCTTTAGTCTTTTTTTCCTTCTGTCCATTCTGGACTTCCAGCCCGTAATCTGTGTTTCCTGTCCCCCCTACCTTTTTTTTTTTTTCTTCTTTTCCACATCCTACTCACCCCGCCCATTCCTTGCTCAACATTGTCCGGCTTATCCCCTTCATTTTTACCTTCTTCACTCCGAAATTTTCCTCTAATTTGTAGGGTTTTTCCGTCCCACTTTTACGTCAATCCCCGGGCGGACCCGCTCGATGCTGCACGTTCCCCCCCTTTTCCTGAGAGTTTTCCTTCACCTTTGTGTTTTTGATCCCTGACCTCACTCGAGCTTTCCCACATTTTTTAAAGTATTCCCTTTTTTTATTTGTTTCCCTTCTTGACGCCCAGCCCCTAAGATAGTCTTTCCGAGTCCCCCCTTCTTGGTGTTCCCAGTTCAGGAATTTGTGACACCATTTTCTTTTTTTACGTGCTGTTATTTCTTTTTTTCCATTAAGCGTCCCTCCGTCTGTTTTTAACCATACTTCCCCAACGTAACGAATCGCAAGGCCTTCCCGCTCCCTCCCGATGGATTCCCTGTTGTTCCCTGGGGATTTCTTCCTTTTTTTCTTCTCGCCTCGTTGTCCTTGAGGCCAGATTGTTGCGGCGGATTTGTTCGCGTAAGGACAGCGATTTACTTTCTTTTTTTCACCAGACCTTCTGTCCTCTTCTCTTCTTTTCCGGCCAACCCTTTACCTCTAAGTCATCTTTTCTTCATCCTGCCGAAACGATCAGGTTTGGGTTTTCGCCGATGTGTATCACAAGTTAGATCGTAATTCTTCCTCATTATTGTTGGTCCCCTTCCCTTTGACGGGATAGAGCCCTTTCCCCGTCGTAAGGTTGCCCGTACAGGGGTTCGTAGCACAATCGGCATCGAGCGGCGGCTGCCCGCGGTGCGGGAACTCCTTTCTCTTACTATTCGGGCTCTCTTTCTTTTCTGTCATGTTTTTTTTTTCCGGTTTTCTTGCGTATGGTTCATCTTTGCCTACTTCCGAATGGTTGTCCCCCCTGGTTTTCTTTTTGTCTGTTTTTACCCCGTGTTCCTTTCCCTTTTCTGAACTAAGGTCTGCGTTCTTTTTCTTTTTTCTGTTTCCCCCCGTTGCCGCGGGATCGTCTAGCTTTTCTTCCCATGCCTGAGTTTTGTTCCTGACCAGCGCTCGGTCTCGAGTTTCTTTCACCCCTCTTTTTCTGCAAATTTAACCAACCATCCTCCACCCACATTCATTTTCTGTCTTTCTTTCACTGGTTTTGATGCCGGGCTAGGCGAAAAAACCCGCTGTTTTCTTTTTATTCTGGTGAGGACAGGTTCCCCTTTACTTTCTACAAATTTTGACCAGCCAGAAGGATTAACCGTCGCTTTATCGTACGCTCTTTGCCTATTCACCTAGCTTGCGGTGCACTCTTCTTTGTCAGTCTTCATTTCCCCCTCAACTTGGAGGGTTGTTTTTTTTTTTGCTCTTTGAACATTAGACCGTCCGCGCAGCATTCTCGTTTTTGTCTTTATGCCTACAACCCTCCTTTCCCCCACCTTTCTTCTACCCCCCGAGATAAAAGATGCTTTCTCTTCCTGTCTGAGAACTCCTTTTTTGAAAGAGGAACCTTTTTCGTCAGTGTTTTTTCTGAAGCCCCCCTTTTTTTTCCCTTTATCTTGCTCTTTCCGGCGAAATTTTTTCGGCCGATTCGTTTGCAGTGGTCTTTTCGATTTGCGTGGGCCATTCTCAAGTCCTCCCTCTTTTCGTTCAGCCCACCTCCTCTTTTTTCCTCAATTCTTTTTCTGCTCAGGTTTCCGGTACCCCCTTGGTATTGTCCCTCCGCTATCTTTTCTCAATTGTTGGGCCGGATTCGTACGTTAAAGGCTTTCGACGCGTTACCGTTACCTCTTGCCAGCTCCCGTCCCCATACTATTTACTTTTTTCTTGGTGGCCGTAGCGGACCTGGTCTTTTGGTGCCACGATTTCTCTTAGTCTTGTTTTCTTTTCTCCCACTAGGTTCTATTCGTTTGTCTTCTCCCGGAGTCCCTTGCTCTTCGACTCCCCCCGGCAGATTTTTTAACCAAGTTTCCCTCGTATAGGGCTATTCCTGCGAGAAGTCTGGGCTTGACGGCAAGGCGGTGGAGAATAAATCATTCCCTTCGCTGTCTGAGCCCTTTTTCTTCCTCCTTTTTTGAACATACCGCCAAAGTCCTCTCCTCGCTATGTTTTGAACCCCAGTTTCCCTTCTGAGTGCACGCGCCAATGGGTCTTCACAAGCAGGACTCCTAAGCTTATGCGGTTCTTT
>Ga0179593_1580850_pt1 | contig 15092 bp, 17 predicted proteins | sample CZODoug2_1_08_16_FD_185931 | JGI IMG/M metagenome (GOLD analysis project Ga0179593, IMG submission 185931) | Vadose zone soil fungal communities from Angelo Coast Range Reserve, California, USA - CZODoug2_1_08_16fungal (PacBio error correction) | ecosystem: Environmental > Terrestrial > Soil >... | reverse complement strand
CTTTTCCCTCTCACTTAGATGTTCCAGGTGTCCCCTGTTGGGCGACCTCCCACACATATCTGTTTTCTTTCGACTTCCTGGAGAGTCGTCTGTCGTTGTTAGTCTTGTCGCTTTCCTTTTTTATGGTTTGTAAGTCTCCATCCCCCTCCCTTTTGGATTGCTGTCCTGAGACCATGTTCTGACAATCCCTTTTGGTATGTTTAGTGACCCCCCTAGTTGATGCTCTCCATCTTAATCTCAGGCCGATCATATACTTCTTCTATTTCTTTCGTTAGAGTTTTTTTTTACTTCTGCCCCCTTTTGGTTTCCTCCCGCGCGTATATTTTATGACGTTCCCCATCGCTCCCTTTTTTTTTTTATAATTGATTTTCCCGGCGCGCACGCTTTCCACATGTTCTTATGAGCAGGGTCCGACGGCACGCTGCTTCCTCAGGAGTTGCGGTGCCCCCCCTGCCCCCCTCACCTATCGGGTGAGTACTAATTTTGTTTTTGAAATTTTAGAAGCTCGTCGGCGAAGGAGTTTCAGGTAATATTGGTTTTTTTGCTGCTAGGCCCTGCCATAATTTCCTTCGAATTTTTTCCGCGATAAGACTTTTCACGCCTCCGCATCTTATGTCTGCGTTGGTCTTTTTCCCCCTCCCAACTGTCCCTCTTGTAGAGAAAGTCCTCTTTTATAAAGCGTACTTTCTGTGTGCGGCGTTCCTTCCATCTAAATAACCCTCCCCCCACTTTTTTCTCTTTTCAATGCGAATGGCTTCTTTTTCTCTGTCTATGTTATGCTGACCTCTTCTCGGCATCTTGGTTAACTTCTTTTTTCACGTGTTCTTCTCTTTCCTATTTTCGACTCGACGATCTTCAGAGACCTTTTCCCTTCCTTTTTGTAAGAAGGAGGCTTTTCGTATAGGCCTTTCTGTTTTATTTTCGAGTAAGTTTCCTCTTTTGCAAGATTCTCTTGAAGTTATGGACCAGCAGTTGAATTGAATCTCCTCTTTCGCGATTTTTTCCTGTTCCCTATTTCTCGACGCGGATTTTTCCTCACTTTGAGCTCGCCGGATTCGTCTTTTCTTTCCCATATTCTTTTCGCATCTGACGAGATTTTTATGTTGTTTTTTGATTCTTTCCGAAGAGAGAGGACTTTTTATCAAGATTCCTCCTAGAGGGAACCCTCCCGTCTGGAGAAGGAGGGCTAAATGGGGAAGGTCTGGCTAGTTTGGCAGGGGGCTCTGTTTGGTGTGTTCCGGGAGAGTTTTGAGTAGGCTTTAAATCGCGCTCTCATAGAGTCCCCCCCAATATTCCTGCCCCCAGCTTTAAAATCGGGTTAGTCTCCCCCCACATAAGATTCCTCTTTTTTCTTTTGGATAGTACCTTCGGTAGCTTCGCGTTCTTTCAGTGCGGTAATCTCTTCTTTGCTAACCGGTGCTTCCAGAACTAGACTCCCTTTAGTTATTTCAAACAGGTACATTGCCACTATCACCCCCCCTGGCAGAAGAACCCCCCCCTTCCCCGACGGTGCGAATATATGATCAGCTTTTCCGTTTCTCGACAGGAACCGTGAGAATCCCCCGCATGTTTTCTTTCTTTATTTCGAGATGACTTTTTGATGGGTTCGCCTGACTGTCATACGCGCAACCTCCGCCTGCTAATTTCTTTCAGGAGAGAAAGTCATTCCTTGCATGAATTGATGCCTTTCCTCTAGGTTCTTAAGTAGCCCGTTCTCCGACTCCGAAGAAGAGCAGTTGCGGCATGAACCTCTTCACTTTGTTTTCTGTTTCTGACCTTTTCCTGTTGTTTTTTTGTAAAACTTTCTGTGCAGACGAGTCCCCTTCCTTTTTGCGCAATGTACAACCGATATCCCCCCCTTCATCGAGATTCCGTTATTGTGAACCTTCGCCCCCACCTACCAGAAACAACCAGCACTCCTCTCCTCTCCCCACAAAGCGGTGTCTCCCTCGTGTAGGAGAGATAAGACTACTCTTTTTGTGGTAGAACTACAGGTTCCTCTCTAAATGTGCTTCGTCTCCTCTCTTGCGTAGACCCCCACACTCCCCTTCCCCCCTACCCTTTTGGAAAGACCATTTCGCCGTCTTATATATCTTTTTCCGCTTCCTTTGTTGTTCTTTTTTTCCTTTCGGAATCAGCGATTTTCTGGATCCACTATTCGGAACGTCTCCTTAATAGATAGAGCACATGCCGTATCTGAGCCTTTTCTTCCCCGTAAGTAGGAGTAGTTGGTTTTCTCCGCGTGCTTATGTGAACCTTTCTTTTCGCCAGATGTATAGGGATTTTTGTGGTGTTTTATTTCCATTAGATGTTAATGATTGGTTGTTGATTTCCCATTGCATTAAGTCAGTTATTATGGTTTCTTTTCGGTCAATCCATTTTCTTTTTAATTGATAGGAATTTTTTTTTTCTGACAATTTTCCTTTTTGTTGGTGTATTGCTTCTCTCTCTGGTGTCCCCCTTTGTCTGATGTCCCCCCAAATAGTCTCTTTCGCTTTTTTTTTTTTCATGCTTAGGGTAATCTTGTTTTCCTACGTCCCCCCTTGATGGACCCTCTATTTTTTTCCCCTGTTGATTATGGGGTTTACTGGGGCGCCTTTTTCTTTTCGCGTCTTTCCCGGTGCTCTTCCCCCCTCTTTATGTTTTTTTTCCAAGACCAGAACCATGTGGCTTTTGCATTTTCAGTTCTTTTTCGGACAATGTATGGTTCTTCCCCCGCTCGGATTTGTGCAGGTTTTTTCTTCATTACTGCGTGCGCTGTTCTTCCCCCCATTATTTTTTATAAAATGTGAATGGGATTTCTTGGGTGGCCCTCCTTGTAAATGTTCACTTCTTCATCCCGAATTATTTTTGCATAGGGCGTCAAGTCCATTATAGGTCCGGCCCTTGTTTTCCGATGAGATTGGGATTCTTTTTTTGTTATTCGTTTTTCCGAATGTCCTTTTTCCAGGTCAAACTTGATCTGGAGCACGCTCACACGCTTTTTTCTTGAGAGTCCGCGTTATTCTTTTTCCGCGCAGCGAGAATATGGTTTTTTTGTGGGTTCCGTCGCAGTCTGCCTGGTAATGCTTCCCCTCAGTCGATTCCCCCCGTTCCAAAGATTTCCCAAGAGCTGTCCTCCTCCAGGCCGGTTATATGTTCCCTTTTTAGAGCCCTTTGCAGATTGGCCACTCAATTCCTTCTCTCTTTCTATTTGTGAAAATTTTTTTTCTCTTCTCTGTTTTCAAGTTTCTTCTTTTCCACTTATAGGCCTTTTTTTAAGTGCATCTGGTAATGACGTCTGACATTTCCTTGAGTCTCCCTCAGCAGCTCCCCCATTTTTTCCCTTTTTTTTCCACAGAACGGCTCCCCTAAATTGGATGGTTTTCTTTTTGATCTGTTTCTTTAGTTTTTCCTTTATTTAGAAAGATCGTTCTGCGAGACGAAGATTTTTCCTTTTTCGTGTCTTCTCTCTCTTTTTCCTTCATTGCTTATAAGTCGCTAGGCACTTTTTTTTTCTCTTTGTGCTCTTCTTTTTCCAGCCACTTTCCTCCCCCCTCTTCTATTTTATTTTAAGATGAGGAAAGTTCCTTTTGAGTCGCGACCTCTTATCTTGTGCGGGTGCATTGTCCGGGCTTTTTTTTCGGGGTCGTATTTCGTCGAGGCGTCCTCGGTTAACCGTCTCCTTTTTTTGCTTCCCGCATTCATTGTTGCATCGGTCTTCCTCCCACTCTCTTCCTCTTTTCTATGTTTCGGCATCGACCCTCTTGTTCTGTCGGTACGGGTCCCTGCCCCTTGAATATCTTTTCCGATAGCGCCTTTATGTCTGATCTTTGTTCGAGGTTCGTCTCCTCTCGGGCGCTTTTCGTAAAACGTTTCCCGTCAAATCTTGTTTTCCTTTTTTCAAGGTTTTCTTCTGCTATCGATTTCGTTCATTTCTTGGTTTTCTTTTTCCCGCTTCTTTTTGCTGTTTTTGAGCGGGCATTTTCTGCGGTCCAGCTTCTTTTTACCGCGTCTTTCTTAAGATTAGAATTTTTGGGGCCGTCCCACCCCATAGCGAGCTTTTTCCTACCTTTTTTTGGGTTTGCACATGTCCCCAATAAACTCGTACTTTTTTCCCTGAGAGACCTTAAGCGATCGCCCTTGGGGTTGTTCCCTCCCACTGACTAACAGTGTGTGTGTTCCCCCCCCCCCCCCATTTGGTTTTTCCACAAATTTTTTCCCCGAGACAATATAATTTTCACGCCTGGTTCGTCGAGGCCCCCCGTCTTCCGCGCAGATTCTTATCCCTTCAGGAAGTATTAGCGAGCTCTTCCCCCTCGTCCCCCGAACAGTAGCGTCCCTTTCGGAAGATGATGTTTTTTTTTGCAATGTTATCTCCCTTTGGGCCCCCCCTTTAAGAGATAGGAGTTTCTTTACACTTCGAAAGATATTTCTCGGTTTCTCGGTAAGAGCCTCCTTTGGCCGTCGTTTTCTAGCCTAATTTTTCTCGTCGCCGTGTGTCTTTTTTTCTCCTGGCTTGGGCGTTTCACAGAATGTGGTTCCTTTTTTTCCGGATTTTTTTTTTCCTCGGTCACAAATCTCCCTCAAGTCGTCTCTTGTTTTTCCTCTCGACGATTGACTTTCAATAGGTCTTTTAGTTAGTGAAATGCCCGAGCCTCTTTTCTATTCTCCTTTTTCCCCTTTGTATCTGTTTACGATGGCTGCCCTGTTTTCCTGCTTCCCCCTTTCGGGGATTTCACTATCCTCTTTTCAAAGTTCTTCTGTTTTTTACTATTATGTTTTATTAGGGGTCCATTTAAGCGATACCTTTATTGTCGCCTTCCATTCCCCCCTGCCTTGCACTGGAATTTGTCCCTTTGGTCGAGCGGTTCATTCCCCTTTGGCCCTTGGTCGGTTGGGGATTGTCTCTTATGATGGGTTTTTTTTCGCTCTCGTTAGAGCGATCTTTGTTCTTCCACTGGCCTTTTTTCTTTTAAAGCCGTTGATGGCAGGGATTTAGGTCAGTTCTAATTTCCTATGTTTCCTCTCTCCCCTTTGGGGATTCTCGTTCGCTTTATGATTGATCCCCTAATCGAGAGGTTTTTATTGTTGAATTAAGTTGCTTAATCTAGATGTTCCTACTTTCTCTCAGTGAATTTCCTTTCACTTTTAGAGATGGCAATGGTGGATTTTCACCATCTATGTTCCCTGCAACACTGCTTCCCCCCTTCCCCCTTTTTTTCCCCCCATTTTTTTCTTTTTTGTGACGGTTTTGTTTTTTTTCCCATTGCCAGAGCAGAACGTGTCGTTCCCCCTGCCACGCCGCCTTCCTTTTCCTAAGATTCTAAGATCATTTTTCTATAGCTTTTAGCCTGCTTCCATGTCTACATTTTTGCGCCCGCCAATTTTCTTTTCCTTTAGCTCTTTTGCGAGCCGCCTTGGCGCCCTCTTGTTGCCACGGTATCTTGTCCTGCTTTTTCGGTTGATTTCGTCTTCCTTTGTGGCAAGGAACAAGACGAGGCCTTCTCCTCCCCCCCCCTCGAGCTTCTCTTAGGAAAAAGGATATCTCTTTCAGGGCCAAGCCATATCCTGTTGTTATATTCTCCTAAGTTGTGTTGTTGATGTTTCCTCCCTTCTTCCATGCATTATTATCTTTTTTTTTTTTTTAGAGTACGTGGCCCTCTTCTTGTAATTCCCTTTTTTTTTGACTTTCCCCGCGGCGTTCTGATCCCCCCCCCTCCCCTAGAATGTTCTTCGGACAGCTCCTGCAGTCTTTCCAAGTGTCGGTCGCGTCCGCTTCGCTTTCCCTCTATGGGCGCGCGCGTTTTTTTGGTGGCAATGGTAGACTTCCCAGCGGCCCCTGCGTAATTTGGGCAAAGGAGGCTTTCTTCAGCGCAAAGCGTTTTTCCCCTTTTCCGACTATGGTTTTTTTGTGAGCCTCGAACTTAAACAGTGTTTTTGCCAACGGCTGGACGCCGTCTTTTCCATTTTTTTTCTTTCACGGCTGCTCTTTTTCCCCCTTGTTTCGAGTGACGATCCCCCCCTTCATGCCCCCCCTTTTGGAAATGTCACGCATGGTTCGAGGAGAGTTCCCTTCTGTTCACACAACTGCCGCAAGCGTCTTTTCCTTACTTCTCTCGCGTCGGTTTGCCTTCGCTTTTTTTTCTCGTGAGCGACGATTTCTTTTTTTCTCCTTTTCTTGGAGTTGGGCCTTTTATCCCATTAACGCAGATCGGACCTTTTCATCTCTTGCAAGTGCGCGGGATTTCCGCTGCCCAGGGCCTCTGGCCATTCCCCAATATTCCCTTTCGAGCCGTTCCCCCTTTTGTTAGTCTTTGTAAAGGCCGTCTCTTTTGTGATTTTCAAGATATTTTCATTTTTTTTTCCCTTGACACATTATTCCCCCCCCTCACGAGATTTCGCTCTTTTTTTTCAGCCCTATGTACTCTTCTTCACTCCGCGTGAAATTTACACTGTTTTCCCCCCCCCCCCATATTCTTGTTCCTTCTTATCGGGATTCAAGGGTAAGATTCCCCCGACATTTCCTCTTCCGCTAGCCTTGATATTTCTGTAGCCTTTGTCAGCTCCTTATCAGTTCCAAGCAGGTCCTGTTCTCATTCATGTCTCTTGTTTTCTTGGGGTGAGCCCCGCTCCCTTTGTGTAGAATTTACCCCTGACGCATGTTTTTTCCAAGGTTTTTGCGTGGGAACCATTCTCTCCATCTACCCTTTTATTTCGGTCGTTTTTTCGCTCGTTCACGAACAGGTTTCCTATCGATCACTTCCCGAACAGCGCTTGTCGAGAGACCAGTGCTTTTCCTTTCCGTTTGAGTGTTATTTCTCACTCCCTAGCTCTTTTCGCGAGATTTTTTTTTGGTGTTTGAATCTGTGAGCGTCTCCCCCCCGAAGTCTTCCTTGCTCCTCCTCATTTATGGCGTCTTTTTTTTGTTGGGTTTATTGCTCATTTTCCCTGTGAGCACGTATCGAAATCCATTTTCTTTCAGCGTTGCTTTTTTTCGAGGGTTTGAGTCTTTACTACCATTTAGCTCCTTAGAAGGTTCTTTTTTTTTGGGCCCAGTCTTCTCGGGTATGTCCCTGCGGACTCTTTGTATGATCGCCCGTGCAGTCTATTCAGAGCAATGTTCTTAAAATGTTTTTTCTGGATGGCCTCTCTTTTCGATTATTCCCCGGAAGATAGCTTGGTATATGCTGCTATTTTTTTATAATGCCAAAACGGTTTCCCCCCCATGGTTCCAGATTGTACTTCCCTGGTTTCGAATCCTTTTAAGAACATAAGTTCCGATCCTTTTTCTGCTTATCTTAGTGCGGTGGCTGCTTCTCGCTTTGTTGACCCCTTTTTTCTTTCTTGTCTGCATGCCGTTTTTTTAGATTTTCGTATAGGCCGGGCGTTTCTGAATTCTGGTGCTTTGCTCCCCTGGGTTCTTCTTCCCCTTAGGCCGAGCGAGTGGCGGTGTTTCATCTGAAATTTTTTCCTGATTTAAGGAACGCCCTCTTCGCCTTTTCCTTTTAGTTTATGCCTATTTGCCACTTATGCTTAGAGCGTCCATCGTACATGCTTGGTACGGGGCTTTTTTACAGTTTTTTAATGTGGAGATCCTTTGCACCTTTTCCTTTTCATCTATTTAAACTCTCTTCGTTTCGTTCTCTTCTTCCCCCCCCTCCTGAATTCACAATGAGCAGGTGGTCAGTATTTTAGTTTTTTGAGGGGTTCACCCCTGATAAGCTTTTCTAGATGGGTTGTGTTGAATCCTCTAGGAGTTTTGTTTGAGACATATTGTGTCTCCCCCTTCCTTTTTTAATATGACCCCTTTATTAGCAAGATTCGCCCCAAAGGGCGTTTCTCGGCTTGTTAGAGAGTATCGTATTTGTTTCTTTGTTTAGTAGGCTTTTTTTTCTATCGTAGTTGCGAGTTTCTCTGCCGTTAACCCCTTTTTTTTCTGTTGCATCCCTCGAGACTTCTCCTCCCCTGGCCGGTTCCGATCAGACAGTATTTTTTTCTGTTACATGAATTTCTTTGATTTTTTGAGTCCTTCTTCTTTTGGTGTGAACAAGCCTTCCCATGCTATTAGTGTTTTCTTTTTTGCTTTTCTCCAGGAAGAAGTTGCCATATGCATGCGTTCTTTGTTTTAGTACGTTTTTTTTTTTTTTATGGGTTCCTTGGGTCTCTCTACGGCACGCTGTTTTAAACTGCTCTTTGCGGAATCTGCAAATAAATTTCTCTCCCCCAAGCTTTCCCCAAAAATTTTTCCCCCTGTGCTTTTTTTCCGGTATCTCGTTGGATCATTTTCATCTTCTTATCTTTGCCGCGATAGGTCCTGGATACGGCTCCTTTCTCCTACTCCTTTATTAGAAGTCAGGACTTTTCCCCTTTCGATCCCTTGTTCCCTCTCTTAGAGTGATGAAGAGAAGACACCCAATTTTGACTCTGGGCCCGCTGAAGACCTTGAGCTGTTCCTGACTGAAACTTCCCTTTAAAATGCTTTCCCACCCTGTGTGTGAGCAGCGTTCTCGGGCAGTGAGCGCGCCTGGTTCATTTCTTGTTAAGCACACAGCGGAGGGGTCCGCCGCTGGTTTTTCCCATTGGTTATTTTTTTCTTGTCCCTTTTCTGACGTTTTTCTTCATGCGATCGCCCCTCTAGAGGCAATGATTTTCCCGGCATCCTTTGGTCCCCTTCTGCGCATTGAATTTTTTATAGGTCTTTTCGCGGGAAATGTTAGTTCCTTTCTCTGCTTTATATTTTTTTTAATGAGCAGCCGCTTCGGGGAATGACCGCCCCCAGAAATTAGGTTTTTCAAATTTGTTTGTTATAATGGGGTGGGTTTCTTGAAATCTTGTTTTTTTGTTTACGAAAACGGTTGAATTTTTTTTTTGCATTTATAGATGTCTTCGATTTTTTCCTCCTGCTGCCCCTCTCCGAAGACGTATGTCCCCCTCTGATGATTTTTTTTCTTCTGTTCCTTGAAACTTTCCCCCCACCCCCCCCTTCTTCACGACAGCAGCGTTCAACCGGGTGGCATAAAAGAGTCTGATTGTCTTTTCGCTATCCGTGGGTTTCTGGTCTTCCAGTCTGTCCTCCTCTACGGCAGCGTGCTACGTTTTTAGCGGCGCCGAGATGAACCCTGTTTCCTGTCTTTCGCGCGTCTGTTGTCCTGTCCTCCCTCAGTTGTGTTTTTGTGGTGTGTTTTTTTGATGCAACGACGATGCGTGCCCTTTACATCTGTCTTTCAGCATAAATGACTTCCTTCTGCCAAATGACGGATACTTTTGCAGGAGAGTTATCCCTTCGGAGATGTATGTAGCGAGACGACTCCTTCCTTTTCTTTTCTTGAAAACTGGGGATCTTCTTTTTTTATGAGGTGCGTTTTTTTACAGTATGATTTTTCTTTTTCGTTTTCATATCCTCTCTTTAGTTATTAGGTTGGACTGTTTCACATACGCTCATCCTTTCTCCTTCCATGGAATTTTCTGGACGCCATTTCATTTCTTTTTTTTTTTTGTTTTTATAGTGATGGTGTGTTTCTCCCCCTCCGTTTTTTATAATCTGCTTTCCTCCTTCGGGGTTTTCTTGGACTTCGGTTCTACACTTGCCTTCTTAACTTTCTTCTTTTCCTGCTTGCATTCCTCTCCCTGGCCTTGCAAGTGTTTCCGATGGATGAGCTGTGCTTCCTTCTCCCCTTGGTGACCAGGAGTATTTCTTCCTCCCCATGGATTTTCCGGCAGCGAGATTTTTTTTTTTCGGTAATGCTGCTCCTGGGGATTTCCCCTTCTTTCTCCCGTAGAGCGAATGTTCCCCCTTTATTCTCGCTCGCTGTTGTTCGACGTATTTTGGGTTGTTTTCCTTAGGGTCTTTTCCTTCTGTTAGAGATATGCATCATCCCTTTCTTCGTGCTCAGGTCCTGTCTTTTCAAGGCCGGTAGTTTCTTGTTCTTGGGATGCTATTCCTTTTGTATATAGGTTTGCCCCTCCTTTTCTGGACACCTTTGTCTTCTGATTTTTTGGGAGCAGATTCCCCTATTTCGTTTTGTTCCTAGGACATCCGTCTTTTTGCACTTATTTGGAGATGTGTGTGTGCTGTCCCCCCTAGTTCTCGGTCCTTTGGATCTGATTTGAGTCTTTTTGAGACCTCCCGCTTTTTACGATAGAGGCTCAAGCTCCTCGATCGGCGTTTGCTCTTCCTTTGTCCCCCTCCCGATTCCCGCAGAGGGCTTAACTTGGGGCTATCCCCGACAATCGACTTTTCTCCAGAATGCCTCCCCGGGTCTTCCTTTCACTTTTTTCTGAGCGGAGCCTTCGCTTTTCTCCTTGAGCTTTCGTGGAATACGTTTTCCTACGGTCCTCTCTCTTCGGGAACGACGCCGTAGCCTTGTCCCCTAACTGCGAGCCTCCTAGACTGCTAGTTTTTGCCGTATCAGTGACATTTTTCCTTTTTTTTTTTGTTCGCTGCTCGTCTTTTCCTCGTTTCTCGTGCCAGGGCATTCTCATCCAGGTGAAGCGCTTTTCGCCTTTCCTTCTCTTTTACCGCGGCACCGCTTTCGCCCATACTTCTGCCTGGCATTTACTCCTCGGAGGATATTTAATTTTCTGACTTTTTTTTTAGTGGATACTCACTAGCGTCTCAATCCAATTATGAAGCTTTCCTTTTTCTACGATAATGTTGTGATTTTATTTTTCGCCATAGTCTTCTGCCAGTTTTTTATGTGCTGGAAGGAGTTGCTGGCGTGTTTGCGTATTGTAGATCCTCGCGTTCTCTTTACAGATATTGCTTATCCCAGTATTGGAAGTGGCCTTGTTCCTCCCCCCTTCCAACGAATCTTTTGGGACTCCTCCCCGGCTTAGCCTTTTTTTTTCTATCGGCTATTTTCTGGCACTTCGTTTGGTCATCGTTAATCAAGTCCTCTGTCTTCCCACGACGTTTTTTTCGCGCCGTGTCGAGCTCCTGTTTTTGAGTATGATGTTTCCCCCTTCGCGGCCTTTTCGTGGTTTTCCCCCTTTCCGTCAATCTGGGAACTTCTTTTCATTAAGTTGTTTTCATTCCCTTCTAATTTATGTAACTACGGGCTTTCGCGCGCACGCGTCTTTGATTTTGATTGAGAGCTTTTGAAATGATCTAGGGCGTTTTTTTCTCGCGTGTTCTTTTTTCGTCGAAAGCTTTTCCCAACAACACTGTCTCTATTTTATTAGCTTCTTCCTTTTGCGTGATAAATGCTTTACCTCGAGTGGCGCCTCTTTGAACGCTTGATACGTCTCTGTTTGTGTGAGTTCGCGTCCCCTTCCCCCACATTGGTTTTTGGGCTTTTTTTTTCCCCAAAACAAAAATGCTGTCCCTCCCTTGTAGGCAGCTTCCATCTTCCTCCCCTCCCCCGTCCGGACAGAGTGTTTCCTATGATTTCTGAATTTTTTTTTTCAACTGCTTCCTAGTCTTTTCGTCACCGTTCAACGCCCCCGCGCGTCGCTGTTCGCTGTCCCAGCGCGGCGTCCTGTTAAAGGTATATTCTTCGCCCCCAGCCCCACGTCTTTTGGTAAATCGACTTTCTAGCCTTTCCATTACTTCTCAGAGTTAAGAGCTCCCTTTTCCTTGTTTTAGTTTCCTTCTATGGTATTGCCTTTTCACAAGCGCGTCCAGTTCCTCGATTCTAATCAGTTGGTCTTTGGATTGCGTTTTTTCGGCATGGGCGTCTCTGACAGACTATCCGCCTATTCCAGAGGCCGCGAATTCTCCCTTCTCCTCTTTTTTGTCCAAGACTTTCCTTCCGCTTGCCTATACGGCGCTTTGTCGCTGGCCCGCTTTTTTTTGCAAGTCCCTAGCCTGTGTTCCTTTTTTTTTTTTCACAAAGTGTAGGGTCCCCTGTTCTTCCTTTGAGCTGGCCTGTATCTTTTCCTTAAGGAGAAGCTAGTGGCTTTTTTTTCCTTGAAGACTGCCGACATTTTCTTCTTTCTCTTTTCTTGACGGCATTCTTGCTTGACTGGTCGGGAGGTTTCCCCTCTTTCTTTGTGATTTGTTCGATGATGCTGCCCCCTTTTTTTTGTCCAGCTCACTTTGCTTCTTCTCTTTCCCCTTTCCGTCTTCTCGGGCACAAACTCGTTTTTGGTCCTGACGATTTTTTCCGATTCGACGCCCTTTTCGCGGTATGCCTTTGCGCGATTTCTCTCCCTTCCCGTCTTGACAGTGATGGCAATTTCCCGCTCGCTGTAATTCTTCCTTCGTGTAAGGAATGCACACGTTTTTCTTCGTCCTCCGTCTTCGGCACCGGAGTTCTCCCCTGATGCAATAAAACTCGACGCAATCTTGCTCCCTTTTGGTTTTTTTGCAGAGTGCCGCCCCCCCTTTCTTTTCTCACAGAAGTAGTTCCTTTTAAGGTATTCTTTCTTCTTTGCCTAAAACTCCCTTTGAAAGTATTTTTTCCTTCCAGAGATTAGCTTTTGTGCCCCTTGATGTTTTTCTAATTGTATAAAACCTTCCGTATCCGCTGATTAAATGATGCTGATTTAGATTTTCCCTTCGCCCGCGCCGCCTTGGCCTTTTCCGGATGATTCCTTTTGTTGCCTTCTTTTTTCTTTCGAACGCTTTAGTCGTTCCTTCCTTGGAACAAGCCAGCAGATGCTCCTCCCCCTTTTCTTCTCTTCAAAGGAACGCTTCCTCTCACGATAAGAGAAATGAGTAGGGGTAATCTTCTCTGCTCCTCGTCAGTACAGTTTTGTGAGCTTCTCTCTTTTGCTATGAAGCTGGCATGTAAATGCTTCTCTTTTTTCCTGTCAGAACTTCGCGGATTGTTTTTTCCCGATTGGTGTTGGTTGCTTTTTTTTTTGGGTATTCTGGATCTGCACGTTTTCTATCCTTTTTAGACGTAGTCTACCCCTTTCCTTTGAAGACAGGAAGGACTTTTTTCATGCGTACGGACGGCCCTACCATTCCGGAGCCTTCGTTCCCAGATGGAGAATATCTGATCAGAAGGCTTCCTCGGGTTTGGTTTTTACTGAGGGCAAACCTTTTCCTCTCGGAACCTCCGGATTTGAGGAACTTCTTCTTGTGTTTTCCCTGTGTGTGAGCCAGCCCTGGGTTTTTCTTTTCCCGTGAGAATACACATTTTTTTTGATGACACGCTGTGGAAATCCCCCCGGTCTGGGCTCGGTTTTTCCTTTGGTGGCTTTTTTCAGGGCCTCCGATTTTTCCTTCACGTTCCTTCTTTTTTGTCTCGACGACACAACTTCTCCTACAACTTCGGCTCGCTCTTTTCCCTCACTTTTTGTCGGCAACCACATATCTTTGGCTCTTGTCCTTTTTCAGCATTACTCGTCTTTCAAGATGGCGCCCTGCCTATTTTCGTGAGCGTATTCCGCTTCTGTCGGTCTGTTTTCCTCCTTTTTTTCCGGCAATTCATTTCCGCATGACGGCCAGTGGTGCTTCCTCCCACGTGCGTGTGTTGACTGCCCTTCAGCACGGCACCTTCATTAGCATCCTTTCGAGAAGAGTTCAGTCGTTCTCCCCCTCAGGCGTCATTTTTTTAGCGCACGAAACCTATTTCGGCTATGTTTCGCCTCCTTTTTTAACAGGCAGCAATTTCCTTTTATATCCTTTCCCCTCCCGCTCAAGCGACAAAGGTCCTCCTCCCCTGGACCGTCAAATAGAGTACTGCGCGGCTTTCTCGTTTTTTACATCGGCAAAGCTCTTTCTCATGTCGCCGATTTCCCCCTCCTTTAAAGATTATTTCGTTCTCCCGATGCGATAACGCCGCTAGGCTTACCCCTCTTCGTTTGTTTATCCATCGTTCGGTCGTCCGGCTGTTGTAGAGCGTCCAGTCCCCTCTTCCGAAGGTCTCTTTTCCTTCTCTTGAACAAATGTACGCTGGGCGACCCTGCGGTGCCTTTCACGATTATTCTCTGATTTTCCTTTTCGCGGTCCTGTTTTTTCGTGAATCCGATCCGGGGCTTGTCTCTTCTATCTTTTCCTTTAACAGTTTTTCCCCCCTGCGCCTGCACGTATGTCTCCCCTTCCTTTTTCTGCGGTTTCTTCCAGACGGACAGTCGATGGCGCCCCCGACTTTTCCTCCTCTAGTCAGAATCGTTTTTTCTTCTGGCAGTTCTATTCTTTCGTTATTCATTCTTTGCCCGTTCCTCTTCCCTTGTTGCAGCATGTTTTGTTTCTTCCCAATGGATTGAATGTCCCCCTTCCCCCCCGTTTCGTGCTTTGTATTCTTTTAACCCTGGAGAGTCGTTATCTCTTTTTCCGTATCGATTTTGTTTTGTGACACCTCCAGCGTGTGGTTTCTTGCTATTCAGCGCTTTTTTTTTTGGTCCCCCGCTCCCTTCCTTTCGAAGTAAGTCCACGCTAGTTGTTAGCGTTTTTGCCGAGTCTTTTCTCCCTGATCAACACCTTCCTCTCGTGAGATTACGACGGAGTGACGTAGATCGCCCCTGAAGTGTTCGGATCACCCCTTTTTGAATACCCTCTGAAGTTCGTGTTCAGAAAGGCCTAAGAGTCTTCGCCTTCAAGATAGGTAGTACTTTGGAATTAGAATGTCCCTCCCTCTGAACGTGTCTTTTTCTTTTCTGTTTTTTTTTTCCATTTCCCCCCTTTTCTATTTTCGCCTGCTTTTTTTGTGATCCCTTCTTGCCAATTTGCCTTAGAAGAAGATAACCTCTTTTTATTTCCGCTTTTGGCCGGCCCTTTCTCTCGGTGCGATTCCTAAGAGCTCTTTTCGTCGACTCCTCTTCGGTTGCCGCGCCTTTTCTTTCCGCCTTCTCCTCCGCCCGGCCCCTTTCCGGCCGGGGGTCTTTTCCGCACACTGCCGCTTCTTCGCGCCACTTTCGCAGCACGGGCCTTGCTCGTAACTTTCCCTAGTGGATTTGCCTCTTTGAGTCCCCCCCCTAACAAATTTTCCCTTACTTTTGAACCTCCTTCCCCCTACATGTTTTCTAGGTAGCTATCTTTTTTTTAGACAGGAAGGTTCCTTGTTGTTTGATGTAATTAGTAAAGCGGTTTTCTTTGAAGAGTGTGTTTGTGTTCCCTTTCGTTCTACGAGCTTTTCTATTTTCCGGCCACGACGATCTGACAAAATTTCGAGCACTTCTTTGATTTAGAGAGAAAAGAAGGGAAGCTGATTTGACCCGTC